>Ga0224508_10003991_pt1 | contig 12138 bp, 8 predicted proteins | sample SF_Jan12_sed_USG_4_FD_170157 | JGI IMG/M metagenome (GOLD analysis project Ga0224508, IMG submission 170157) | Sediment microbial communities from San Francisco Bay, California, United States - SF_Jan12_sed_USGS_21 | ecosystem: Environmental > Aquatic > Marine > Sediment | place: USA: California...
GCAACAGGAATCATCACGCAAACTCGGGTTTGGTGCACAACGTACTATGCGTCTCGCACAACAACTGTACGAAGGCGTAGAACTGAATGGCGAAAGTATCGGTTTGATCACTTATATGCGTACTGATTCGGTGAATCTGGCTAACGATGCCATCCAGGAAATTCGTGCCTATGTGGCAGCGCAATACGGCGACGATAACGTGCCGGAAAAACCGCAGACTTACAAAAATAAATCAAAGAATGCACAGGAGGCGCACGAAGCGGTGCGTCCGACTTCGGTTGTTCGTGCTCCAAGCGAGATCAAAGGCGCACTGAATGACGATCAGTTCAAGTTATACAACCTAATTTGGAAACGCGCGGTGGCATCGCAAATGATTCATGCGACCATGGATACGGTGGCAGTGGATTTTGCTGCAGGTGAGGGCACGATTTTTCGTTCTACCGGTTCTACCATCAAGCACGCCGGATTTATGCGTGTGTATCTGGAAGGGCTGGATGAGAAAGACGAAAAAGATGCCGACAAGCAGGATGATAAAGAGCGGCATTTGCCGGCGTTTGAGAAAGGCGACCGCGTGCCGGTACAAGAAATTCGCAAAGATCAGCATTTTACCGAACCACCACCGCGTTACACCGAAGCGAGTCTGGTAAAAACCCTGGAAGCATATGGTATTGGACGTCCGTCAACTTATGCGTCGATTATTTCGACCCTGGTGAATCGTGAGTATGTCGAGTTGGAGCAACGGCGTTTTCAACCGACCGAAGTCGGCAAAATTGTCAGCAAGTTTTTGATCAATCATTTCACGCGTTATGTGGACTATGATTTCACCGCTAAACTCGAAGATGAACTGGATGCGGTGTCGCGCGGGGAAAAAGAATGGCGACCGGTTATTCATGATTTCTGGGGCGAATTCATTAAGTTGGTGGAAGACAAAGAGGTCTCGGTCAGTCGTGAAGAGGCCATGCAGGCACGCGAGTTAGGTGCGGACCCGAAGAGCGGCAAACCCGTTTCCGTGCGCATGGGGCGTTACGGCCCGTTTGTTCAAATCGGAACCAAGGACGATGAAGAAAAACCGAAATTTGCCGGTTTGCACCCCGGGCAAAAAATGGATGAGATTGATCTTGAACAAGCACTGACATTGTTCAAATTGCCGCGTGAACTCGGCGAAACCCCTGAGGGCGAGAAGGTGTCTGCGAATGTCGGTCGTTTCGGGCCTTATATTCGTTATGGCGATAAATACGTTTCGCTCAAAGATGCTGACCCGTATACCGTTTCATTGGAACATGCGCTTGAATTGGTCGTTGAGAAAAAGCAACTCGACGCCAGTCGTGTGATTCAGGTTTTTGAGGAGCAGGGCATTCAAATTTTGCGTGGCCGTTACGGGCCTTATGTGACCAACGGCGAAAAGAATGCCCGTGTGCCAAAAGATGTAGATCCGGAAAAACTCACATTGGCGGAATGCGAAGAAATGATTGCGAATGCGCCGGAGAAACGTGGTCGTGGTAAACGTGGGTCAAAAAAGAAAACTACTGAGGCCGCGGAAGCCGAAAAGAAGGTAACGAAAAAGAAGACTGCAAAGAAAAAGAAAAAAACCACTAAGAAGAAATCCAAAAAGAAAACCGCCGGGAAGGCCGCAAAAAAGAAAGCGACTAAAAGAGTTGCTAAGAAAGGGTCGAATGAATCAACTGCGGCAAGCAGCGTTTCAACCGAACCCACCCAGAATTAGTGTGTATTAATTCTTAAACGGATGTTAATCAATCTCGTCTTTGCATTCCTGTAATAATTCTTGCAGACGTTTTTTCTTTAGCCGGGTAATTGCGTTCCCGTCGATTTGACTGCGTGGTATTTCACCTCTGCGATCATGACGGAATATGCACACATCGACCGATACCTCATCCACGATAAAACTCACTGCAGGAATTTGACGCCATGTTGTATGATTAAAACGAAAACGCTTATCTTTATCGTGAAACGGTATACCATGCTCGTGTAATTGCAAGTAAATATCTTCCGGTGTATCGGCGAAGGTGTGAAGTTCCAGAGCACTGCGTTCTGTCGGTGTATTGATCGAGTCGCTGTTGACGCGTGGGTGAAATGATTCGAACTCGTCCATCAATTCAAGTGCAATTTGTATACGTTGTCTATAACGCAAGTCGTGGGCAGCACCGTCGAAAATGCGTAAGCGTGTGGCCACAGCTTGTTCGATTTCAATGTTGCCAGGCATGACCTGATCGGGATTAACGCTCAGACGTTCACAGGCTTTAAGTTTGGCGTGTTGATAGTCGCGAATGCCTTCGTCAATAACAATTTTCGCGGTTTCCTCGCACACCACACGACGCAAATCCTGAGTCCGAATTGAAGCCATGAGCCAAAATCTATGTTCCCTGTCGTCGTGAGCTTTTCTAGATTCTAAGATGACCTAATTTCTAAGATGACCAATACTCAGTCTAGAAAAGATCGTCGTTTATTTTCGGCGTGAGAACTCCCCCGCCGGATGCAGAATTTGTGGCCGCAGTGGATTTGGGTTGCGTGCCAGCAATAAAATATTCGTAATACCCGTCCGGGTCTTCGGCGAAAGTCGGCTGCCCCGTTTCTTTATTAACGAATGTGGAGACGACGCCTATGGGAGGGTTTGAGTTAGCTTCCGGATAATTCTGCAAGGCAAAACGCATGTAGTCGATCCAGATCGGAAGCGCGGCTTTGGCGCCGGATTCTGATTTACCATTGGCTTTACCCAGGTCTTTCGGTTGGTCAAAGCCGACCCAAACCGACGTCACTACATCGCCGCCGAAACCGGAAAACCAGGCATCACGAAAATCATTTGTCGTGCCGGTCTTTCCGCCAATATCGGGGCGTTTAAGTTCCAGGGCGCGGCGTGCGGTGCCGCTCTTTATCACTTGACCCAGCATGCTGCGCATTACAAACGCGTTCTGGGCGCTAATTACTCTTGGTGCGACCGATGGATCATATTCGGTGTTATTGCACTCTTCGCAAAAGTTTATTTCCGGGGCCGTGTAGATTGTAATGTCATCACGGTCAACAATGGATTCAACAAAATAAGGCTCGACCAGATAGCCGCCGTTGGCAAACACCGAATACGCCTTGGCCATCTGTACCGGTGTCAGGCTGGCCGCTCCTAATGCGAGTGAATATCCTTGTGGAATTTGTTCGTCATTGAATCCGAATCGCGTCAGGTAGTCGCGAGCGTAGTCAATACTCATCGCACGAAGCAAACGGACGGATACGAGATTTAACGATAAGCTCAGTGCTTTACGCAGCGGAGTAGGGCCGTAAACTTGCCGCTGTAGTTTTCCGGTCGCCAATGGCCTTGTGCTACGTCTTCGACGGATATGGGCGCACCACTAACCAAACTCGCCGGTGTGAATCCGTATTCCAATGCAGCAGAATAAATGAACGGTTTGATATTGGAGCCGGGCTGACGTTCCGCCTGTAAAGCACGGTTAAATTTGCTCAGATAATAGTCAAAACCACCTGCTACAGCACGCAGCGCACCGGTTTTAGGCTCAACGGAGACGATGGCCCCCGCCACGGCGGGCAATTGGGCTAATTTCCAACCGGTTTCTATACCCGGTTTCAAATACACGATGTCACCAACATTAACGATATCGCCGGCCCGGCCGGGTTCAGCACCTATTTTTCGCGAACTCACGTATTTGCGCGCCCACTTCATTCCGTCCCAATCGACTTCGACTACATCGCCTTTTATATAGGCTTTAAAACTGCGTTTGCCGATTTCTACGACAATGGCCGGTTGCAGTTCCTGGCTTTGTGGGACTTCGCTGAGTATTTCTTCGAGCTGGTTAACCGGTGTGCTTGACGCAATTTGATTTGTGCGAATGGGGCCGCGGTATCCGTGGCGTTGATCGTAATCCATCAATCCTCGTCGCAGCGCTTTATCGGCTGCTGCCTGATCACGGCTGTCGATAGTCAGATAAACGTTATAGCCGGATTCGTAAACGGTGTCGCCGTATTTTTCGAGCATGTAGCTGCGGCCCATTTCCGCGATGTATGGCGCATCCGCTTCAAGTTGCGCGATATGGCGGCTGGCCGTGACCGGGCTGTTCGATGCTTCGGAGAATTGGGTCTGGTCGATATAGTTTAGTGTTCGCATACGCCGCAGGACGTAATCGCGACGTTGCTTTGCGTTATGCGGATTTGACACCGGGTTATTCTTAGACGGCGCTTTGGGCAATCCGGCCAGCATGGCGGCCTGAGCCAGATTCAATTCTTCCAGTGGTTTGCCGTAATACACGAACGATGCGGCGGCAAACCCGTAGGCGCGATGGCCAAGGAAAATTTTATTGATATAGAGTGCAAGGATATCGTCCTTGTTCAACTGGTTTTCCAGACGAAAGGCCAGCAGGACTTCTTTTAATTTGCGTCGATAGGTTTTCTCGGGGGTCAGAAAATAATTGCGCGCGACCTGCATGGTGATCGTGCTGGCCCCCTGACCGGTGCCTTGGGAGCGAAGGTTGGCTATCGCCGCGCGAATGATGCCGCGAATATCAATACCTGGATGTTCGTAAAAACCGTCGTCTTCTGCCGCTAAAATAGCGTTGATCAAGGCTTGGGGGACATTCTCGATGTCAATCGGCGTGCGTCGTTCGTTGCCATACTCACCAATGAGCTTGGCATCGCTGGTGTAGACCTGCAACGGTTCCTTCAGCTGGATATCAGCAATGGTATCAGCATCCGGTAACTCCGGGAGCAGGCTCATCGCGTAGAGTACAAGACCGATGCCCGCAGCAAGACCTAATGCCAGCGCGGCGCCTATCAATCTGGCTAATAATGTTCCGATCAGTTTCATTCGTAAAAAAGTGTTAAATCCTCTTCAATTTGCGCCCAATGCTCGTATTATACGACCCGAGTCGGAGAGATTCATTTTGTTGGAACGTGGCCAATTAGGTATATACTATGCGGCCATATGACGACGGTTAAACAGACAGCGTCACGGAACATCAAATTGGAAACTTGTCCGAAATTTCAATCACAGAAATTCGGGGGTGATCGTTATCTTTAAGAAAAAACTACCACCGTTAGTCGGTGTGGATATTACCTCATCGTCAGTCAAGGTGCTGGAAATCAGCAAAAGCGGTAGTCGCTATCGCGTCGACCGGTTTGCTATGGAGCCGCTGCCCCAAGGTGCGGTGGTTGAAAGTGCCGTTGCTGATATTGATGAAGTAGGCCGCGTGTTGGAACGAGCATTGCGACGGGCAGGCAGTAAACGTAAACATGCCGCTGTCGCAGTCGCCTCATCGCACGTTATTACTAAAACCATCGGCGTACCCGGCGGTTTGAAACCGAAAGAGTTGGAAGATCACGTCATGTTGGAAGCGGAAAACTATGTTCCTTATCCGCTTGATGAAGTGAATCTCGATTTTGAAGTTATTGGTCCGGCACATGATAATCCTAACGAAGATGATTTGCTGTTAACCGCATGCCGTGGCGAAATTGTTGATGCGTACATGGCCGTAGTAGAAAGCGCAGGATTGATTCCGGCTGTTGTGGATGTTGATGCCTTTGCAATCGAAAATGTATTTCCGTTAGTCGAGGGCCACCTGAGTAGTGGCGGCAAGCCTATTTCTACCGTGGTGGTGATGGATTTTGGTGTCTCGACCACGCGGGCGATTGTTATTCACGAGGGCCGTTCGGTTTATACCCGGGATCAGGCTTTTGGCGGCAAGCAATTGGCTGACGAGGCAATGCGACGATTTGATATGAGTGAAGAAGATTTACGTCAGGCACGACTGAGTGGAGAGTTGCCGGCTGAATATTACTCGGAAATCGTCGAACCATTCGTTGAAAGCATGGGTCAGGAAGCTAATCGTGCACTGCAATTTTTCTTTTCTGCTAGTACTTTCGATGGTGTTGATCATGTGTTGTTATCCGGTGGTTGCGCGCAAATTCCAGGTGTTGAGACGCATGTCGCGGAAGCTACCGGGATACCTACCAGCGTGCTAAATCCGTTCGTGGATATGACGATGGCATCGCGTGTTAAGGGATCACTGTTGCAAAACAGCGCACCGTCCATGGCAGTAGCGTGTGGCCTGGCAATAAGGAATTTAGAATTATGACTACGCGAGTTAACTTAATACCATGGCGCGAAATGCGCCGTGCCGAGCAGGCCAAGAATGTAAAAATAGCGAGTTTCATTATTTGGGCGGTGATGGCGGGGCTTGTGTACTATGCGCATTGGTATGTCGTGAAAATGACGGAAAACCAGAACCAGCGTAATCAATATTTGACCAGTGAAATCGCAAAACTGGATAAGGAAATCGCGGAAATTAAAAATATCCGTGAACGTAAAGCCGAGCTTATCGCCCGTATGGAGGTGATTCAGGGGTTGCAGGCCGATCGGGCGCAAATTGTACATTTATTTGATGACTTGGTAAGAAAGCAGCCTAAGGGTGTGTATTTGACCGGCTTGCAGAAAACCGGCAAAAGAGTCACGCTTACTGGTTTTGCCCAGTCGAACGCGCGTATCTCCAGTTTGATGCGTAACCTGGATTCCTCTGACTGGTTTGCTAATCCTGATCTTGACGTCATTAACGTTACGCCACGTGGTCAAACCCGTGTGAGCAAATTCACCTTACGGGTTAATCAGTCGGTCGACAAACCTAAAGATGCTGAAGGAGTTGACGGCTAATGGCTCTGGATATGCAAAATATTGATTTCAATGATCCATCATCGTGGCCAAACTGGTTTAAATTGACCGGAGCCTTTTTGATTGGCTTGGGAATATTAGCCGCCGGTTATTATTTTCTGGTAAAGAAAGATATTGAGGGTCTCAAGCGGGTCGAAGCGGAAGAACAAACCCTGCGGGCGTCCTATCTTAAGAAAAAGTCACTGGCTATTAATCTGCCGGCGTATCGGGAGCAAATGGTCGAGATTCAGAAAAACTTCGGTGTCTTGTTGCGCCAGCTACCGGATCGAACCGAAGTGCCCGAGTTGCTGATTGATATTACCCAGGCCGGATTAGCGCGTGGGCTTCAGTTTCAACTGTTCAAGCCCAAACCGAAACAAGTGGGTGATTTTTACGCGACATTGCCGATCGATTTAAAAGTAACCGGGCCTTATCACTTGTTGGCGGAATTTGTGAGTGATCTGGCGGCAATGCCACGTATCGTTACCTTGGGTAATATAGATATCAAACCCGAAAAAGAAGGCAGTTCGCGGTTATCCATGTCTGCGGTGAGTCGCACATTTCACTATCTGGATGATGATGAAATTGTAGCCCAGACTGAACAGAATCAAAAAGTACGCAGTGGCGGTTAGGGCAAAAGTCATGCAGCGTAACGGGAGTGTTTAAATATGATTAGGATAGCCGTATCGTTATTCGTGCTAACAATCTTGGTGGGGTGTGCTCCTAAGGGTGGAACCCGTGATTTACAGCAATTTACGGAAAATGCACACAAGAATCCTACGCCACTGGTAGAACCGCTGCCAGTGATTAAGCCACACGAGACGTTTGTGTATGCCGCATCGGAACTTACTGATCCGTTTGCCGCCGCAAATCTGGAAAGGGCGCGGCCAGCATCGTCGGTAAAAGATCCAAATGAAAACAGGCGCAGGGAGCCATTAGAACAGTTTCCGCTGGATTCCCTGGCACTGGTTGGGACGATGTTTCGGCAAAATACGCAATGGGTTATTGTGCGGGCGCCAGATGGTACAATTCATAGTGCGAAACCAGGAAACTACATGGGCCAGAACAATGGTAAAATTGAAGGCATATCTGAAGAACAAATAGCAATTAAAGAACTCGTGCCCGGACCATCGGGCGATTGGGAAGAGCGCGCGATCAATGTAAATGTCGTACAATAGAGTGGTTATGAGAAAAGTTTGTAGAATACATTTGTTGTCGTAATAGTAAGTTATTAAGCCGGTTTCACTACCGGCTTGTTTTTGGAGTAAGTACTGATTTTCACAAACTGTTGCGGCAGTACTGAAGGAGAAGATACAAAAATATGAAAATCGATATCGGCTCTTGTAGATTGCTATGGGTGCTCACTGGGTTTTGTGTGTGGAATTCTAGTCTCGCTGCGAATCTGGATTCTCTACGATGGGAAGGCCAGGGTGATGAGACGGCGCTGATTATCCAGGTTGACGGTCAGGCCGAGTATGAAACCGCTGTCTTAAACGACAATAAGAAATTACGTGTCATTTTTCGTAATACCCAATCGGGACCGGACGTTTTGTCTTTGCCAGGACAAGGGATTTTTCAAAGCGTAACCCCCAGTGTTTCACCCGGTGGTGTAACCACAATTGATATTGATTTGTCGAAACCGGCACAACTTTCTCTTGTACCGTCACCGTCAGGTTACAGAGTTGCAGTTGTACCTGGAACGGTCGAGTCAACAATGTCCATGCAAGATGAGCCTATACAAGACGAGAATGCGAGCTCATCTGACACTGATGACACCGGGCAGAGTGACAGTAATGTTATTGCTCAAAGTGATGCGTCTCAATCAATTCCAGCCAGTCCTAGTGGATCGGCTAATGTCCTACGCAATATAGCATTCAGTCCGTTACCAGGTGGGCGCGTGCAGATCAATTTGCAAATGGACAGTCCACCAGAAGATCCGGGTCGTTTCATTACCAATCAACCGCCGCGTATTGCACTGGATTTTCTTAATACAAGCACGGAGTTACAAGAAAACGTAGTTGACGTCGGAGCAGGTGCGGTGGTGAGTATCGCCGCTGTTGAAGCGGATGAGTTGACCCGCTTGGTGATTAATCTGGTCCGTCCCGTCGCATACGAAACCGAAATTCTGCCTGATGGGATTGCCATCATTGTTGAGGGCGCGCAACAAGTCGCGGGAGTGGCCAGGCCGTCTCAATTTGATAAGGCAGCGGAAAATAACAAGTATCAATTCCAGGGGGTCGATTTTCGTAGAACACCTGAGGGCGGCGGCAAAATTACTGTGAATCTGTCTGATCCAACTGTAGGCGTGGATATTCGCGAAGAAGCAGGCGAAATAATTGTTGATTTTCTGGAGACAGGTGTAGCGTCGGAGTTGGAACAACGACTCGATGTAGTGGATTTCGCTACGCCAGTACAGTTCATCGATACATTTAGTAACGGTAAGCACACGCGAATGATTGTCTCTCCGGTTGGTCGCTACACTCAGGCTGCGTATCAAGCCGGTAATATTTTTAATCTCGATGTCTTGCCTATCGTTGAAGGAGAGGAAGAAGTCGTCGTCGATGAGTTCGGCTATTCTGGGGAGAAGTTGTCGCTTAACTTCCAAAAGATTGACGTGCGTGCAGCACTGAATGTAATTGCTGATTTTACCGGTATTAACTTTGTGACGAGTGACTCTGTTTCGGGCAATCTATCCTTGCGTTTAAAAGATGTGCCGTGGGATCAGGCGCTGGATATTATTTTGCAAACCAAGGGCTTGGGAAAACGTCAGAAGGGTAACGTTATCTGGGTCGCCCCAGCAGAGGAAATTGCAGCTAAAGAACGATTAGCACTTGAGGCGCAGGCGTCCGTAGCGGAATTGGAGCCGCTGACATCGGAGTTAATTCAAATTAACTATGCACCTGCCAAAGATATTGCGACTTTACTCAAATCGATAAAAGCAGTTGAAACCGGGTTTTCATCGGATCGTTTTGGTAGTGTGAGTATTGAAAATCTCGAGACTGAAAGTAATTCACTGTTGTCGCCCCGTGGGCAAGTGACTATCGATGAGCGAACTAACACATTACTGGTTCAAGATACTGCCGGGAAAATACGTGAAATTCGAAAGCTGATCGCGAAACTAGACCGGCCTGTCCGACAAGTCGTAATAGAGACACGTATAGTTGAAGCAAACGAAACGTTTAGTCGTAATCTGGGTGCTCGCTTAAGTTTTCAGCAATTCGTAGACAACGCCCAATTACCCCTCAGTTCAGACTCTGATATTGGGAACGTAGTGAGTTCAGGAACCCTAGAAGGAACAGACTCAATATTTAATGATAATGAATTTCTGGTAAATACTGATGGACTGGCAGTTGATCTTCGAGCGCCAAACATCGGTGCGGATAGAGTTGGATCCTATGCGTTTAACATATTCAAAATTGGATCTGGGTTCCAACACCTGATTAACTTAGAAATTTCTGCACTGGAAGCGGAAGGTGAAGGTAAGATTGTCGCTAATCCCAAGATTATGACGGCGGATCAGCAAGAGGCGACGATTAAGCAAGGTCAGGAAGTGGTGCTTGACCGGGTTGCATTCGATGTCAGCGCCGAGGCAGTCACCGAAGAGGCGGTTCTGGAACTAACGGTCACACCGAGGATTACCCCTGACGATAGAGTGACGCTTGATGTCCTAGTAAAACAGGAAGATTTTGTTACTAACGATCTTAAAAATACAAAGGAAATTACTACTGAGGTATTGCTAGACAACGGAGAAACAGTTGTTATTGGTGGTATTTACCAGCAAGAAGAAACCCAAAGTGTTACCAAAATTCCGATTCTTGGAGATATACCATTACTCGGAAACATGTTTCGCAAGAAAACTCGAGACGATGAGCGGCGTGAATTGCTTATATTTCTTACTCCAAGAATATTAAGCCCAAACTTGACAGTAAATTAATTCTAGGTTTCGCATACACGTCATCTGAATTTTACCGTTCAGTCTGGTTTTATCCGAAATATAGAATTATTTTCACTATATCCGGTTATTGCAACCAGATGTAGGATGAAAAAACTGCGATTTCCTTTGTCAGTTACTGGCGCATTTACAAATGCCACCTAATATTATCCTCATCGGACCGATGGGTGTCGGTAAGACGACCATCGGTCGTGCTTTAGCAAAACAATTACATAAAGAATTTGTCGATTCCGATCAGGAAATCGAGGATCGTACTGGCGTGTCGATTAGTACTATTTTCGATATTGAAGGTGAAGAAGGTTTTCGCAAACGTGAAGCCGATATTCTTAAAGAGTTGACGCAGCGAAAGGATATTGTGTTGGCAACCGGTGGCGGCGCGGTGACCAGCGAGGAGAATCGCAAAACCCTACGGAGTAACGGGTTTATTGTCTATTTGCATGCGTCTGTTGACTTGCAGTTGGAAAGAACCCGTAACGTAAAAAATCGCCCGCTACTGCAAAATGATGACCCACGGGAAACCCTGGCCACCCTGATGCAGGAGCGTGAGCCGATTTACCGCCAGGAAGCAGATTTGGTTATCGATACCGACGAATATGCACCCACTACTGTAGCGAGGGAGTTGTCGCGCGAATTAAAGAACAATGGCAGATATAGTTGTTGCGCTGGGAGAGCGAAGTTATCCGATATTTATTAATACTGGCATTATTGATAAACCGGCGACTTACAAGCAATACATCGAAGGCTCAAAAGTCTTTATCGTGACTAACGAAGTTGTCGCTCCGCTGTACCTCGATCAGGTTACCAAAGCCCTTGCCGCCTATGATGTGTATACAAAAGTCTTGCCGGATGGCGAACGGCACAAACGTATTGCCACAGCTGAAACCATATTCGATTCGTTGATCGAACAACGGTGTGACAGAAAGACAACAGTTCTTGCGTTGGGTGGGGGCGTCGTAGGCGATATCGCGGGATTTGTGGCGGCATGTTATCAACGTGGTGTGCCGTATATTCAGGTTCCTACCACATTGTTGTCCCAGGTTGATTCTTCCGTCGGTGGTAAAACCGCTGTCAATCATCCTATGGGCAAGAATATGATCGGGGTGTTTTATCAACCGCGATGCGTTGTTGCGGATATCAATACGCTGGATACGCTGAATGATCGTGAGTTTAAGGCCGGTATGGCGGAAGTTATTAAATACGGATACATCCGCGATATCGAATTTTTAAGCTGGCTTGAAGCAAATATCGATAAATTGCTGTCGCGGGATAAAGACACTCTTGCCTATGCGATTCAACGTTCCTGTCAGATTAAAGCAGATGTCGTTGCAGCAGACGAGAGAGAAACAGGATTGCGCGCTATCTTGAACCTTGGACATACTTTTGGCCATGCGATTGAAGCGGCGACGGGCTATACCCAATGGTTGCATGGTGAAGCTATTGGCGCAGGTATGGCAATGGCTGCCGATTTATCCCATAGGATAGGTTGGTTGAGTGAGCAGGATAAAGACAGGGTGATGCGATTGCT
>Ga0224508_10003992_pt1 | contig 12136 bp, 8 predicted proteins | sample SF_Jan12_sed_USG_4_FD_170157 | JGI IMG/M metagenome (GOLD analysis project Ga0224508, IMG submission 170157) | Sediment microbial communities from San Francisco Bay, California, United States - SF_Jan12_sed_USGS_21 | ecosystem: Environmental > Aquatic > Marine > Sediment | place: USA: California...
CACTTTCCTGGTTTCCAAAGGATCGATCACCCCGTCTACCCATAAGCGGGCCGCTGCGTAGTACGGACTTAATTGCCGATCGTAGCGATCCGTGATCTCTTTAAGATACTCTTTTTCTTGTGCTTCCGTAAGAGGCTCTCCGGCCGACTTAGCGGCAGCTACTTTTATTTGCAGAAGGGTTTTAGCAGCCGAAGCCCCACTCATCACCGCCATTTGAGCGGTAGGCCAGGAATAGATCAGTCTGGGATCATAGGCTTTGCCGCACATAGCATAATTACCCGCTCCATAGGAGTTCCCAATCACGATGGTAAACTTCGGAACCACCGAGTTGGCCATGGCATTAACCATTTTGGCACCGTCCTTAATTATACCCCCATGTTCCGCGCGGCTGCCTACCATAAAGCCGCTGACATCCTGTAAAAATACCAGCGGGATCTTGCGCTGATTGCAATTCATGATGAAGCGGGCCGCTTTATCGGCGCTATCGGAATAGATCACACCGCCCATGCGCATCTCTCCTTTTTTGGTTTTCACCACCTTACGTTGATTTGCCACCATACCTACCGCCCAGCCATCTATGCGCGCGGTACCACAAATTAAGGACTTTCCATAACCCGCTTTGTACTCAGAGAATTTTGATTCATCAACCAGGCGCTTGATCACCTGGATGGTATCATAGGGTTTGACCCTCTCACGGGGCAGGATACCATACAAACTTTCCGGATCTTCGGCTGGATCAAAAGCCTTTTCCCGGTTGAAACCTGCTTTGGGGAACTCACCCATCTTGCTGAAAATGTCCTTGATAGCGTCAAGACATTCCTGGTCGTTGGCGTACTTATTGTCCGTAACTCCGGAAATTTCACAATGTGTAGTAGCGCCGCCCAGAGTTTCATTGTCGATAACTTCCCCAATGGCCGCCTTTACCAGATACGATCCTGCCAGGAAGATAGAACCGGTTTTATCAACGATCATGGCCTCATCCGACATTATGGGCAAATAAGCTCCACCGGCTACACAACTACCCATTATGGCGGCTACCTGAATGATGCCCATGGACGACATTTTGGCATTATTACGAAACTGACGTCCAAAATGTTCTTTATCGGGAAAGATCTCGTCCTGCATAGGCAGAAACACTCCGGCACTGTCCACCAGGTAAACAATGGGAATCCTGTTATCCATAGCCACCTCCTGCGCGCGCAGGTTCTTTTTAGCGGTTATGGGAAACCAGGCTCCGGCTTTAACCGTGGCATCATTAGCCACAATTACGCAGGTTCTGCCGGAAATATAACCAATTCCCGTTACCACTCCCCCGGAGGGGCAGCCTCCGTATTCCTCATACATGCCCTCACCGGCAAATGTCCCTATCTCCAGAAAATCGCTGCCATCATCAATCAGATAGTCAATACGTTCCCTGGCTGTTAATTTCCCTTTCCCATGGTGCTTCTCGATACGCTTGGGCCCTCCTCCAAGCTTGACTTGCTTTAGCTTCTCCTTTAATTGGCTTACCAGCTGCTTATTTTGGTCCTCGTTCTTGTTATACTCTAGATTCATGTATGAATTGATGTATTACGAGGTTATTCTTGTGATGCATCGGAAGGTTCCGTGGATTTTTTTGAGCCTTTATCCTTTTTTCCGAATACGGAGAAATGTATGTATCGACCGGGGTTCTCTTTCATATCTATGAACAGCTTATCCAGGTCTTCCATGGTCTGATTCATCTTGTTGTATAGACCCTCGTCCTTTAATAGCAATCCCATGCTTCCCTCACCTTCATTAATTAGCTGCAGGGTGGTGCCCAGCTCTTCTACGGTATTGCGGGTGGCAGTAAGCATAGCCTCGAGCTCTAATTGATTTACACTATCGGCCACTTCATTCATTTTGCTCATTAAGGCTCCCAGGCCTTCCTCCGGATCATTCAACTGAGTTAGGAGATTGTCCAGCTGCTTGCTTAAGCCGTCAAGCTTGGAGGTTCCTTTAGCCAGGTTGCTGGAGGTGGCTTTGAAGTTGCCGATAATTTCATTGATGCTATCTTCATTATTAGCAAGATTGGCCAAAATTGTATTCAGGTTTTGCAGGGTTACCTCCAAACGATCAACCACAGGTAGCGCGCTTTTACTTAAGGTCTCGGTGAATCCTTTGTCCAACTTGGCCATTAAAGTATCTCCATCCTGTAATGGTGCTCCGGATTGTATGGAATCCAGATGTATTGCTTTTGTTCCCAGTAAATCGCTTTTGATAACAGCACGGGTGCGTGCCCCCAATACCTGATCATTGCTAATATCCAGCGATACCAAAAGCTGATTATCACGACCTTGAAGTATCTCGATCTCACTTACTCGTCCCACGGAAAATCCGTTGATCATTACGGGGTTGGAGACATTCAAGCCATCGATATTCTGGTATACTGCGTAGTAGGTGTTATTGGGAGATAGAAAATCAATGCCCTTTAAGAAATTGAAACCCAAATATAAAATAGAGATAGAAATTACGGCCAGTAAACCAACTCGGAATTCTTTTGAAATTTTCAAACCTGCGCAGTTTTCTTTGGTAAATAGAGGGCAAAAATTCTGGGTGTAAATATAGGAACTTAATTCGAAGATTCCATCTCTTCCTTATAATCCCTGATAGCCCTGAAAATAGCGGAAGCGATGTAACTTTGCTTCAATTCATCGTTCAAATCTTTCTCCTCTTTGGGGTTGGTAAGATACCCTGTCTCCACCAAAACACTAGGCATGGTAGTGCGCCAAAGCACCCAAAATCCGGCTTGTTTTACACCCCTGCTGCGACGTCCGGCTCGATTTTTGAATTGGTGTTCGATACTGGCTGCCAGTTTCAAGCTGTTTTCAACATGAGCGTTTTGATACAACTCAAACAATATGTGGGATTCGGGGCTTTTGGGATCAAATCCCTCATAGCGTTCCTGGTAATCTTCTTCCAGGAGTATCACCGAATTTTCCCTTTTGGCTACTTCCAGGTTGCTCTTCGTCTTATGAGTACCCATTACGTAAGTTTCCGTGCCATATACGGATTTCGTGACCGCAGAAGCATTACAATGAATAGAAATAAAAATATCTGCATCATTTTTGTTGGCTATTTCAGCACGATCGTCCAGTTCGATGAACTTGTCGGATTTTCGGGTGTAAATAACTTCGACGTCAGGTAAACGTTCCTTAATGATATCACCTAGTTCCAAGGCAATCTTTAATGCGATATTTTTCTCCCGGGAATACTTGCCGCTGGTGCCGGGGTCATGGCCACCATGGCCTGCATCAATGACTACTTTCTGGACCTGGTTTCTACGAATAGAGTGGGGGCCGGTGTTGTTAAAAGAAGCCAGAACGAAGAAAAAAGAAAAAAATGATATTGTTACAATATTCCGTAGCATCCTTCGCTTGTTATTCCCTAATACCATAAATTTACCAAAAAAAGAGAATATATTTGTAAAACAAAAATGCCCTGTGAATAAAATAAAGGCAATTTATGGCGTTTGCCGGCTTTTTGCCCTGTTCATTGTCTTCAGCATTTTTAGTTTTCCAGCCTGGGGTCAAGAACCCGTAAATCCGGATCTACTGCCCTCAGCAGACACTTTGGCCCCCGTAAATAACGCCGGTAATCCTCAAATTAATACAATTTCCACGGATACTTTGCAGGCTGGTGATTCCACCCAGGTTCGTCCCCGTGGCGATATAAGTACTACTGTCAAATACTTTGCCAAAGATTCAATTATAATGGATCGAGTCAATGAGATAATCTATCTCTATGGGGATGCCAAGGTCAATTATGGGGATATACAGATAGAAGCCGCGGTTATTATTTTCGATCAACGGCACAATCTCCTCTCAGCAGAATCAAGGCCCGATAGCACGGGAAAGGAAACGGGTAAGCCAATATTTACTCAGAGCGGTACGGTTTATGAGACTAAGGGGATGAAATACAATTTTAAGACCAGAAGAGCCATTACCTCCGGTTTGGTGACCGAACAAGGCGAAGGGTATTTACACGGCCAACAGGTTTATAAAAATGAAGAGGACGAACTATTTGTAAACAGAGCCAAGTACACCACCTGTGAGCTTACCCATCCCCATTTTGAAATTCGCTCCAAGCGACTAAAGCGCTCGGGACGCAATGTAATATCAGGACCTTTCAACCTGTATATCAACGATGTGCCTACTCCTCTGGGATTACCTTTTGGTATGTTCCCCGACCCGGAATCCCGCTCATCCGGAGTAATCGTACCCAGCTACGGAGAGGAGCGACAAAGGGGGTTTTATCTTAGAGATGGCGGCTATTATTTTGACATTAACGAGTATGTAAATTTAAGACTGACCGGCGAGGTGTATTCTAAAGGTGGTTGGGGAACACGGGCACAAACTAATTATCGCAAACGTTACGCCTACACCGGAGGATTAAATTTCAATCTCACCAAACGGACTACGGGATTGGAGGGAGAGAGCGAAACCACCGATTTTAGTCTGAATTGGAGTCATACTCCGGTTTCCAAGGGAAACAGTCGTTTTAGCGGGTCAATTAATGCCGCCACCAGTACCTACAATCAAAACAATAACCTATCGGTCCAACAAAATATCAACGCCAACTTGAATTCCAGTATCAGTTATTCTAAAGTATTTGCCGGTACGCCTTTCAACATGACCATGAGTGCCCGGCACAATCAAAACCTTACCACCAATATCGTGGATATAACCTTGCCGGAACTCAGTGTTAACATGAACCGGCAGTCGCCCTTTAAGGGTTCCAACTTTGAGCTTTTGAAGAATTTCAGCTTCTCCTGGAATATGAACGCTCGCAACCGGGTCACTAACAGCCCCACCCGCAGAGGAGCTAGTTTTGAGATCGTTAATGCCGGGGACCAAGTCGACGACACCCTTGCCTTTAATTTTGAAAATCTGGGCACTTTAATGGAGAATGCCGAAAACGGAGCGCGACATCAGATCCCCGTATCCACCTCTGCCAAATTATTTAACTATTTCACTTTCAGCCCCAGCATAAATATCACCGATCTGTGGTATTTGAAAAAGCTGAATTATACCTACGACCCTATAGAACAAGGAGTGCGTATTGATACCTTGGACGGCTTCACCAACGCCACCACCTACAGTTTGGGGGCTTCATTAAGCACCCGCATCTACGGGACTTTTCTAATGAAACCCGGAAAGAAGGTGGAAGCCATCAGGCATACCATCATCCCCACTCTGAGTTTTGGGTATACTCCCGATTTTACAGATCCCGGTTTCGACTACTTTCAAGACGTGCAGGTCGACTCGGCCGGAAACCGCCAGTTATTGTCGCGCTACAATGGATTTGTTTTCGGTAGCCCCTCCCAGGGAAATAGCGGGTCCATCAGCTTTAACCTTCAGAATACCCTGGAGATGAAAGTAAAAACCAAAAACGACACTACTAAATCCACCAAAAAGGTCCATATCCTTAGAAATCTGGGATTAAGTGCCAGTTACAACTTAAGAGCCGATTCCTTCAATTTATCGGATATACGGATCACCGCTACCACCAGCATTCTGGACAACCTAGTTGATTTTAGCGCAGGACTATCTATAGACCCTTACATTTATGTGCTGAATGAACCCATTACCATTGACGAAAACGGGATGAAGGTGGTAGATCAAACCCAGGTCAACGAATTCGCCTGGAACAACGGTCAAGGACTGGGGCAGATCAGTTCCGCCAATTTTGCCTTCAATACCCGTTTGGACGCCAACACCCTTAGAGGAGAAAAATCCGACAGCCCGGTAACTCCGGGATTGGACGATCCCAATCGGGATCTGAACGACCCCTCAGCGCTACAGCGGGACGCAGAACTGGAATACATCCGGCAAAATCCCAACAAGTACCTGGACTTTAAGATCCCCTGGACCTTAAGAATTCAATACTCTTTGCGTTACAGCAAGATCGGATTTCGAGACTCCGATATCACTCAAAGTTTAAGTTTTAGTGGTGACGTAAGTATTACCGACAAATGGAAACTGACCTATAATTCAGGGTACGATTTTCAACGAAAAGAATTTACACAAACCCGCCTGGGGGCCAGCAGAGACCTGCACTGTTGGAATTTAAGCTTTGATTGGGTGCCCTTTGGACGTTTCCAATCCTACAATATTTCCATTAATGTCAATGCCGCGATCCTTCAGGATCTGCGCCTGCAACGACGTCGAAGTTTCGTAGATACCGGGGCTACTTTCAATTAACCCACTGCGCTACCTCTTCCAGAGTAGGATTTTTAACCTCTTTCAGTTTCATTTTTTTACGCATCCCGCAAACATCGTTGAACAGCTTATTGGGAGCTACTTCTTTTAAGGAATCTGTAGTGTGGTGTCCTAGCTTTTGTAAAATTGGAATTAATTCTTCACGCACTCCCAAGGCCAGGTAGTCGTCTTTACTGGCTACCTGCACTTTTGGTTCCGGTTTCATCTGAGGAAAGAAGATCACTTCCTGAATGGAAGGACTGTTAGACATGATCATGCACAAGCGATCTATTCCCACCCCTAATCCGGCCGTGGGAGGCATGCCGTACTCCAAAGCACGCAGATAGTCTTCGTCCAGTACCATGGCTTCATCATCTCCTCTTTTACCCAATTCCAGTTGCTGTTCAAAACGCTCACGCTGATCGATAGGATCATTAAGCTCCGAAAAAGCGTTGCAGATCTCCTTACCGTTGCAAATGGCTTCAAACCTTTCCACCAGCCCCTCGGCAGTACGGTGCTTTTTGGCTAAGGGTGACATCTCCAATGGATAATCCGTAATAAAAGTCGGTTGGATCAAATGAGGTTCGCATTTTTCCCCAAAAATTTCATCAATCACCTTGCCCTTACCCATGGAATCTTCAAGGGCCACTCCCAGGGAGCCCGCAGCAGTACGCAGTTCCTGCTCATCCATGGATGAAATATCTACTCCGGTAAAATGCTCAATGGCCTCGAACATGGTGTATCTTTTCCAGGGTCGCTTAAAATCGATAACCTGCTCTCCCACCTGAACCTCGGTGGTACCGTGTAGGTCCAATGCGGCCTTTTCGATCATCTCTTCCACTAGCTCCATCATCCACAGGTAATCCTTGTAAGCAACATATAACTCCACCTGGGTGAATTCCGGGTTGTGGAACCGGGACATACCTTCGTTTCTGAAATCTTTGGCAAATTCATAAACCCCCTCAAAACCGCCTACTATCAAGCGCTTTAAATACAGCTCATTGGCTATGCGCAGATACAGGGTCATATCCAGGGAGTTGTGATGTGTTTTGAAAGGCCTGGCAGCCGCTCCTCCGTACAAGGGCTGTAAAACAGGTGTTTCCACTTCCAAATACCCCCGTCCGTTGAGATAGTTGCGAATGGAGCTAATGAGTTTAGTGCGTAGGATGAAAGTCTCTTTAACTTGAGGATTTACAATCAAGTCTACATACCGCTGGCGATACCGTTGTTCGGGATCGGTAAAAGCATCGTGCAGCTGTTTTTCACCCTGTTCGTTGACGGTCTCTTTTACGATGGGCAAGGGCCTTAGTGATTTGGAAAGCACCTTGAGGTCTTGCACATAAATGGATATCTCACCGGTTTGGGTGGTAAATACATATCCTTTTATTCCAATAATGTCTCCTATGCCCAGTACTTTTTTAAAAACCGTGTTGTAAAGCGTTTTATCCTCACCTGGGCAAAGGTCGTCTCGTTTCAAGTAAAGTTGGATCCTGCCGGTAGCATCCATCACCTCTGCAAAAGATGCGGAACCCATGATCCTGCGACTCATAATGCGACCGGCAAGTTGCACCTCCTTGAACTTTTCAGGATCTGTCGGAAAATCCTGGGCTATCTGATTGGCCGTGGTGTTCACATTAAACATTTCAGCCGGATAAGGATCGACACCCAAGTCTATTAATTGTTGGCGTTCTTGTCTTCTTAATATTTCTTGTTCACTGAGTGGCATGAGTGCGACGTTTTAAGGACCAAAATTAGGTATAATCCCCCATATAACAGCTTATTTCCCTTCTTGCTTTCGGCGTTTTAGTTCCCGTTTGATCAAGTTGTATTCATAGTTGGTTTGACCTGAAATGGCAGTGTTTTCTTCGGCCCGTCGTATCAGATAGGGCATTACTTTTTTGATGGGTCCATAGGGCACATATTTGGCCACATTATAACCATTATGTGCAAGGTTGTAGCTGATATTATCACTCATCCCATACAACTGCATAAAGTATACGCCGGGGTCGCCGTTCTTCAGATTGTACTTCTCCATAAGTACGGTCAGGTAATAGTTGCTGTATTCATTGTGGGTACCACAGCATAGGTCTATGCGCTGGTTGTTATCAATACAGAATTTTAAGGCCGCATTGAAATCATCATCGGTGGCCTGTTTGTGGGGTTGAATGGGACTGGGGTATTCCATTTCCTGGGCTCGTTCCCTTTCTTTTTCCATGTAGGCGCCACGTACTAATTTCGCTCCCAGGAAGTAGTTATGGGTCACTGCCCGGTGAAAGGCTTCACGTAAGTTCTTCAACATATCATGTCGATACATCTGATAGGTATTGAAAACTACGGCTTTTTGCTGGTTATAGCGTTGCATCAGCTCATCACAGTAGTCATCTATAGGATTCTGGATCCAGCTTTCCTCAGCATCTATCATGACCCGTACCTCAGCTTCCACCGCGGCTTTGCAGATCCGATCCATTCTATTTTTTACCCGATCCCAAGCCTGTTGCTGTTCATCGGTAAGGGCTATTCCCTGTTGCAATTTTTCTAACAATACATTACTGGCTATACCAGATACTTTAAAAACACAAAAGGGGTTTTTGGGTTCGGTGCCGGCTTTTCTAATGGTATTCAGGGTTTCCTTGGTATGTCTGTCAAAATCCGATTCCAATTCGGTACCCTCCACGGAATAGTCCAAAATAGAACCCACTCCATATTTCCGAAGCATCAGTGAGGTTTCACGGCATTCCTCAATGGTTTCACCACCACAAAAAAGTTCGTATACCGTGATTCGTATGAGAGTTTTGACCGGTAACCCCAGTTTAAGGGCGATTGTTACGGAATTAGTAATTAAATTTACCAGCCAAGGGTGGTTCATAATACCAAAAAGCCACAGCGATTTTCTCAAGGCTGCATCGGTCTTTGAGGAAAAAGCTATGGATGTATCTTCAAAGGATATTGGTGCTTTGGACTCCATAATCCTGCAAATATAGAAAAACGCAGGGATAATCGACACGAAAATTTATTATGGCGGACTTTCCTCCAGGAGTTGTCATTACCGATCAGATTGCCACGGCCGTGGCAAAGTATCTGAGTGCTCATCAGTTCAGCATGCTGGGGGTTTTGGTGGATGACAATACTTTCAAATACTGTTATCCATTAATTCAGGAAAGCTTACCCCAGCATTTTATCATCGAAATTGCCAGCGGGGAGACTCATAAGAATTTGCAGACATGCCAGCAGATCTGGAACGAAATGACCCACCAACATATGGACCGTGGATCTATCCTAATAAATCTGGGCGGTGGCGTAATCGGGGATATGGGTGGATTTTGCGCGGCCATCTTCAAGCGTGGCATCCGCTTCGTCAATATACCGACCACTTTATTGGCTCAGGTAGATGCTTCTGTGGGAGGCAAGCTGGGAATAGATTTTCAGGATTACAAGAATCACCTGGGAGTCTTTCAGCATCCCGAAAGAGTATTGATATCCACCTTATTCCTGAATACGCTGCCTTTCAATGAGCTGCGCTCGGGATTTGCTGAAGTACTAAAACATGCTTTGATCTCCGATGCCGAGTACTGGCACAAAATCATCCAGGCTGACTGGCAAAGCCAGGATTGGGCCCAGCATGTGGAACATAGCGTGGAAATCAAATCCGGGGTCGTGAAACAAGATCCTCAGGAATCAGGGCTGCGCAAGATCCTGAATTTTGGCCATACCGTGGGCCATGCCATAGAAAAAGAGTATCTCTCTACAGCAAATCCTTTCCTTCATGGGGAGGCTATTGCCATAGGCATGATCTGTGAAGCCTATTTATCCCATCGAAAGACGACTCTGGGCAAAGAACACCTTATGGCCATTACGCAACAAATCTTGAAATGGTTTGGAAACACCAGTCTGGACCCCAGTCTGGTTTCGCCAATTGCCCAAAACACCCTACAGGACAAAAAGAATACCAATGGCAAAATCAAGTGCAGTCTTCTGGAGGGCATTGGCCAAGCTACATTTGATATAGAGGTTACCCTCGAAGAGGTTAAAGAGGCTCTAGAATACTATCAGGAGCAAGCAGTTTAGTTAATAATATCGGAAAACTTCTGACCGTATTTCTCCACTTCGGTAAGCGCACTATTGGCAAATTTCTTGATCTTCTCGGAATCAATGTTATCCTTCAACTCGTCCTTGAATTCATTTGCCTTACGGGAAAGTTTTCTTCGGGTTTTTTCTCCTTTATCGGGTGCGAACAAAAATCCAGCTGCCAAGCCGGCTGCAGCTCCTGCCACAAAAGCTAAAAAAGTTTTTTCTGATTTATTCATTATCTAACAGTGTAATTTTTAATACTACTTATCTACTACACAATACGTGCCAAATTTACTTATGTTTTACGTAATTTAGTTCTCCCAATATATTAATACTCCAAACGGGACCTAATAATAGAGATTACACCTTGAACGTCCACAGCCCCTCCTCTCTGCACCTGCCGTTGCAAAACCATTTGATTCCCGCCACCATAACTCTGGAGGCTTCTAAAAGTATCAGCAATCGGGTTTTAATTTTAGATGCTCTTTGTAAGCAGCAAAGCACACTGGAAAACCTCTCTGAAGCCCGTGATACTCAGATTATGTTAGCCCTATTGAATGAATCGGGACCGGTCTGGGATGCACAGGATGCCGGGACCACCCTACGATTCCTCACTGCTTATGGCGCTTTAACCGGTCAGGTGAAAGAAATAACCGGTACTTCCCGCATGCAACATCGGCCCATCAAAATACTTGTGGATGCTTTGAGGGAGATCGGAGCGGATATTGAATACATTGCCCAGGAAGGGTTCCCTCCTATCCAGGTCAAGGGATTTGCCGAACAGCTGCAACAAACTGTTACCATTTCAGGAGACGTGAGCAGCCAATATCTTTCCGCCTTGCTCATGATGGCCCCCTCCCTACCGCAAGGTCTCATTTTGCAGATATCCGGGAAGCTAATGAGCCGACCTTATGTAAACATGACCCTGAAGTTAATGCAGCAATTTGGTATTGATCATCAATGGGAAGGGTCGCGGATCACCATATCTCCTCAACAATACCAGCCCGCCCAAATCCTAGTGGAAGCGGATTGGTCAGCCGCCAGTTACTGGTACAGTATGGTAGCGCTGGGTGGATCAGAGATCACATTACTGGGGCTACAGGACACCTCATTGCAAGGAGACCGTCAAATAGCCAATATCATGGAACCTCTGGGTGTGCACTCCCGCTTTCATGAAGGAGGTGTCACCTTGATTCCTGAAGAACCATTGGTTGACGAACTGGAATACGATTTCTCCAACTGCCCGGACCTGGCACAGACAGTGCTTTCACTATGTGCAGTGACTGGGATTACCTGCAGAGCCAGCGGACTGGAAAGTTTATACATTAAGGAAACCGACCGCATCGCAGCCATGCAGTGTGAATTGGGCAAGGTTGGGGCTAAGCTTGAAGAACAATCCACCGGTTGGTTGTTAACCCCTACGGAGGAATTGCCGGAGGATCCCATCCGTTTCCATACTTATGAAGATCATAGAATGGCCATGGCCCTGGCTCCGCTGGCCTTAAGATTTCCTCTGATCATTGAAGATCCCCTGGTGGTGAATAAAAGTTATCCCAGTTTCTGGCAAGATCTGGCTCAGGCGGGTTTGGTGTCAGAGACGGTCTCGTAGTGACTGAAAATATGCGGGTACTTTTAGCAATCGACTTCCATACCAACTAAACATTTCACCGTCCACCAACAGCACCTTTGCGGAGGGAAAGGAATCCTGTACTTCCTCTATATGCCGGTAATGAAAAGGATAGGGTTCTGAGGAAAGCAGAATCACCTGTGGATCCAAAGTTAACAGGTCGTCCATGCTTAACTCAGGGTAACGCTTGACTTTGAGTACATTTTCCAAACCTGCCAGGGTC
>Ga0224508_10003993_pt1 | contig 12128 bp, 11 predicted proteins | sample SF_Jan12_sed_USG_4_FD_170157 | JGI IMG/M metagenome (GOLD analysis project Ga0224508, IMG submission 170157) | Sediment microbial communities from San Francisco Bay, California, United States - SF_Jan12_sed_USGS_21 | ecosystem: Environmental > Aquatic > Marine > Sediment | place: USA...
GCGCTTGCCATCCTGGGTACTGGATTTCTCCTGGCTACGCTGATCCTTTTCCTGACCCTGACCCTGACCCTGACCCTGACCCTGGCTCTGGCTCTGGCTGCGCTTGTTGCCGTCACCGCTTTTGGCGTTGGTATTACCGCGTGGCCGATTTTGACCGCCACGGTACTTGCCGCGGCGACCACGATTGCCACCACGGCCCTGGCGATTTTCGGGTTTGGCCGCGGCTTCCTGCTCCTTCTCTGCCGGTTTGTCGGTTCCGCCGACCAGCAAGTTAATTATTCTGCTCAGAATTCCGACGCGCGTTTCGGATGCGGTGTCGGGTGCTGTCTCGGCTGGCGCCGCAACCGGTCTCGGGCCCGGCGGCGTAACCCGTTGAACGGCGGCTTTTTCGGGCGTTACAGTGGTGCTGCTGGCCATTTCAACCAGGTCGACCGGCTCTTCATCGGTGGTCAACTCGTACGACTTCTTGTAGTTCGATTCGTGTCGATGAGTGTCGTTGTCCTTGACGCGCTCGATTTCGTAGTGCGGGGTTTCCAGTTTCGGATCGGGGATTACGACGATATGCACTTCGCGTCTGTGCTCGAGCGAATCGATTTTCTCGCGTTTCTCGTTGAGAAGATAGGTGGCGCATTCGACCGGAATCTTGGCCAGGATCTTGCCGGTATTGTCCTTCAGGGCTTCTTCCTCGAGCAGGCGTAGCACCGCCAGCGACAGAGACTCGACATCTCGAATCGTACCCTGACCGCTGCAGCGTGGACAAACGATCTGACTCGATTCCTCCAGTGAAGGACGCAGCCGCTGGCGCGACATTTCGAGCAGGCCGAAACGCGAGATGCGACCGATTTGTACCCTGGCGCGGTCTTCGTATACGGCGTTGCGTAGGCGGGTCTCGACCTCACGCTGATTCTTGTTCTGCATCATATCGATAAAATCGATGACGATCAGACCGCCGAGGTCGCGAATGCGCAACTGGCGCGCGATTTCATCGGCGGCTTCGAGGTTGGTCCTCTTCGCGGTATCTTCGATATCGCTGCCGCGGGTGGCGCGCGCGGAGTTGATATCGATCGAGGTCAGGGCCTCGGTGTGATCGATAACGATGGCGCCGCCGGAGGGCAGGTTTACCTGGCGTGAAAAAGCGGATTCGATCTGGTTTTCGATCTGGAAACGGTTAAATAACGGCAGCTTGTCGTCGAATCGCTTGAGCTTGTTGATCGAACCCGGCATAACCATCGACATGAAATCATGCGCCTGCTGATAGGCCTTTTCCGAATCGATCAGAATTTCGCCGATATCGTTGCGGTAGTGATCGCGCAGCGCGCGCACAACGATATCCGATTCCTGGTAAATCAGGAACGGCGCCTTCTTATCGTCGGAGGCTTTTTCGATGGCGGACCAGACCTGGGTCAGGTAGTCGAGGTCCCATTGCATTTCCTCGGCGCTGCGGCCGACGCCGGCGGTGCGCACGATAACACCCATGCCTTCGGGCATTTCTAGCTGCGCCAGCACTTTCTTCAGTTCATCGCGGTCTTCGCCTTCGATGCGCCTGGAAACGCCACCGGCCCGAGGGTTCTGCGGCATCGCAACCAGGAATCTGCCGGCCAGGCTGATAAAACTGGTGAGCGCGGCGCCCTTGTTGCCACGTTCTTCTTTCTCGACCTGTACGATAATTTCCTGGTCGACCTTGAGGGCGTCCTTGAGAATGGGTTTACCATTGTCGTCGCGGGGGGCTTCGCCGTAATACTGCTTGGCGATTTCCTTGAACGGCAGGAAGCCGTGGCGTTCGGCGCCATAATTGACAAAAGCAGCTTCGAGGCTGGGTTCGACGCGGGTTATTTTACCCTTGTAGATGTTTGATTTTTTCTGTTCTCGAGAGGGAACTTCGATATCGAGATCGTAGAGTCGCTGGCCATTGACCATGGCCACTCTCAGCTCTTCGGCCTGAGTGGCGTTGATTAGAATACGTTTCATTGAAATAGTTGCCTTGCTTGAACGGCCGGGCGCTGCGAACTTCAGAAATTGCCGTGAGCGTTTCCATTTGTTGTTGCGGGCACAATGCGCCCGAGCAGTCGGTTGTTGTCAAACCGATTATCGTTGGGAAACTCTTAATATAAGCAATACTGAGTATGAGGCAGTACATAGGCCGGTATATGTTAATGTCCCCTGATTTAAGGCGCCTGTAATTCGCCTTTGGGGACTAATTCTTCTGGAAAACAACCGCGCTAACGGTGTGCTCCCCGCTAAAAAACTGTATTGGTAGTGTTTTGCCCGGGTATTAGGCAGTACAATGCTACGCCCGCGAATATAACACAGTTTGTTGTTACTGCCATCCATTGAATTCGAATAAGCCACAAAAAACCGCAGTCAGGCTGGTTGAAGTGACCGCTGCGCAACTGAACCAGCGGCTCGATAATTTCCTGATGAAGCGGCTCGACAAGGTCCCGCGCACGCGTATTTATCGCCTTATCAGAAAAGGCGAGGTTCGGGTTAACAAAAAGCGCTGCAAGCCCGAGTACAAGCTGCAAATCGGCGATCAGGTCAGAATACCGCCGCTGCATATGGAGCAGGAAAAACCACCGACATCGCGGCCGCCGAAGTCATTGCTGACCAGGCTCGAGCAGGCAGTAGTATTCGAAAACGACGATATTCTGATTATCGACAAACCCGCCGGTCTTGCCGTGCACGCCGGCTCCGGGGTCGACTATGGCGTCATCGATGCGATGCGCCTGCTTTACCCGCAAACCGAAATCGAGCTGGTCCATCGTCTCGATCGCGATACCAGCGGTTGCCTGATGCTGGCAAAAAACAGGCAAGCGCTGCTGGGCATGCAGAAGCTACTGCGTGATAACCAGCTCAACAAGAACTACATCGCCATGGTTCAGGGGGACTGGCCAGCTGAGCTTACCGAGCTGAATCTGCCGCTGAAAAAGTATCTTCTGGCCAACGGCGAAAGAAGAGTACGGGTAGATAGCAGCGGTAAGTCCGCCCTGAGCCGGATCCGGCTGTTACGCGGCGGCAAGTACTACAGCATAGTCCAGGTACAACTGGTCACCGGCCGAACCCATCAAATCAGGGTGCATTGCCAGTCACAGGGACACGCCATCGTCGGCGACGAGAAATACGGCGACAGCGAATTCAATCGCAGCATGCGTCAACGCAAAATAAAACGATTGATGTTGCATGCTGCCAGCCTTGAACTGCCGTTTTGCGACTACACTTCTGAAGTGGTAATCAATGCGCCGTTGCCGCTGGAATTCGAAACCGTGCTGGGTGAGACGGCTCTGGCCTGATTGCTTTACGGCAAACCCTTACAGGAATAACCCATGACAGATTCAGATACAGATTCTAATCAAAGCCGCTCGCAGCCTGCCGCGCAGCAACAGACCGTGGTCGACAGGCTGGTATTTGCCGCGCTCAGGGAACAGCGGCGCGCGCGTCGATGGCGCGTGTTCTTCATGCTGTTTTTTATCGTTTACCTGAGCGTCGTGACCGTCATGCTGATGAGTGCAGGGGACTCTGGCGCCGGGGTCGCGGGCAAGGCCGACGGCGAGCGCCACACCGCGCTGGTAAAACTGTCCGGCGTCATTGCCGCTGACGAACCCGGCGGATCGAAAAACGTTATTTCCGGTCTCAAGAAAGCGTTCGAGCATGACGACACCGCGGGTATCGTCATCGAAATCAACTCTCCCGGCGGTTCTCCGGTGCAATCGGCCTATATTTTCGATGAAATCATGCGCCTCAAACAAAAGCATGAATCCGTTCCGGTGTATGCGGTCGTCACCGATATTGCTGCCTCGGGCGGCTACTTCGTCGCCGCCGCCGCCGACAAGATCTATGTCAATAAGTCGAGCCTGGTCGGTTCTATCGGCGTGCGCCTGGACGCTTTCGGATTTGTCGATATGATGAAAAAACTCGGTATCGAAAGGCGCCTTCTGACCGCTGGCGATAACAAGGCCCTGTTCGACCCCTTCCTGCCTGAGCAGCAACAACAAAAAGACCATCTGCAAGCCATGCTGAACCAGGTGCACGGTCATTTCATCGACGCGGTCAAGCAGGGCAGGGGCGATCGCCTGGACGATACCCAGGACTTGTTCAGCGGCTTGATCTGGAGCGGTGAGCAGTCGCTGCAGCTGGGACTCGCCGATGCTTACGGTACCACCCGCAGCGTCGCGCGCGAGCTCGAGGCCGAAGAGGTTGTCGATTTCACGCCCAAAACCGAACTGCTCCAGCGGATTGCCGATCGCATCGGCAGTAGCGCCGGCCAGCGTATCAGCGAGTTTCTAGTCGACGGCCTTTCGCTGAACTGATGGGCGGCAGGCTCATACCACGGTCACCCCGGCGCTCTCCAGCATCGTCGTCAACCTTAACAGCGGCAGGCCGATCAGGGCGTTGGGATCGTCGCCGCGCAGGGCGTTGAACAGGCAGGCGCCATAGCCTTCGGCCTTGAAACTGCCGGCACAGTCATAGGGTTGTTCGACCCGCAGATAATGCGCCAGTTGATCATCGCTCAGATTTCGAAATTCGACTTCGAAAGGCACGTCCTCAACCACGCAAAAATCCCGTGCCAGGTTCAAAACGCAGACAGCGGTATGAAATACGACGGTCCTGCCCTGTGCACGGCGTAACTGTTGCAGGGCATTTTCATGCGAACCGGGTTTACCGAGTATGCGATCGTCGAGCAGGGCGCACTGATCCGAGCCGATAACTATTGCATCGGGGTAGTCGCGGGCGATCGCTCGCGCCTTGTCTTCGGCCAACCGGCAAACATAATCGCTCGCCGCTTCACCGCTGCGGACGGATTCGTCCACGTCGGGCGAGTGACACTCGTAGTCGATCCGCAGTCGATCGAGCAGCTGTCTGCGATAGGGTGAGCTGCTGGCCAGAATGATCTTGTCTTGCACTGGATAAGATTCCCCGGATTGGAGCTGGTTTCGGATGCATGCCGGACCTGAATGGCGTTCAATTAAGCTCGTCATCTCCGCGAAAACGAGGATCTTAAAATGACTGCAAAGCGCTTTGTACAAGATTCCCGCTTTCGCGGGAATGACGCATCATTCGCCAGCATAGTGCCATACGGATCGGACCCGGCAATTACACCGCAGCGCAGTATATTACAGGCCCGCGCCAATTGCATAATCGTGTGATTTTAACCGCAATTTGAATAGACAATCTTATCCACAAGCATGTAAAATCGCCGCCTTATGCAGGATAAGTTGCGTAGGCGCTACCAGGTTCAAAAGGAAGTGACCCGAAACGGCTATTTCGAGGGCGAAATCGCATTATCGAAATTGGCGCGTTTGGGAGAGCTGTTACATTCGAGCGACGACGGTCACGACGACCGCAAGATAAGCGTCACATTCGAGTTTGTACGCAACGAATACGACATACCAATGATTACAGGGCAGCTCCGCACCAGCCTCGAGCTGGAATGCCAACGCTGCCTGCAGCCAATGGATATGCCGCTAGAGCTTAAGTTCGAGTTGATGATAGACGCCAGCGATGAGCTGGTGCGTGACAGCAGTCTGGACACGATTTACAGCGATGACGGTTTCATCGATATTTTTGAAGTAATCGAAGACGAGTTGATACTCGCAGCACCGCTGGTGGCCTTGCATGAGGACAGCAGTTGCAACGAACACTGGCAGGCCTCGGTATCGGAGCCTGAAGCCGCCACTAAAGAAAACCCGTTTGCAGTTTTACAGCAACTGAAAACGACAGATTGAGTTAACTGGAGATACAAATGGCAGTTCAGCAAAACCGAAAGACCCCGTCGAAGCGGGGCATGAGACGATCGCACGACGCGCTCGGCAGCGCGACCCTGTCGGTGGAACCGACTACCGGTGAAACGCATCGCCGTCATCACGTCAGTGCCGATGGTTATTACAAGGGGCGTAAGGTTATCGCGGACAAGGTCGTCGATGACGACGACGAGTAAGGTTGTACAAATTGATATTTGAATACGGGCGGCGCATACCGCCCGTATTTATTTCGGACACGGCATAAATGGTCAAGAAAATCATTGCACTCGACGCCATGGGAGGCGACCACGGTCCCAGCGTTACCGTGGCCGCGGCGAAAGTTGCGCTCGACCAGATTCCCGGCATCGAGCTGGTACTGGTCGGAGACCAGGCGAAGCTTGCAACCGAGGTGCGGAGTAATGATCTCGATCAGGACAGTCGAGTCAGGGTTCACCATGCCTCCGAAGTTGTCGACATGGGCGATTTACCGGTGGTCGCGCTGAAAAAGAAAAAAGACTCGTCCATGCGGGTGGCGATAAACCTGGTCAAGGAAGGCACGGTACAGGCCTGTGTCAGCGCTGGCAACACTGGCGCGCTGATGGCGACCAGCAAGTTCGTGTTAAAGACCATTCGCGGTATCAGTCGACCCGCGATCTGCACCATATTGCCCGGAATTAAAGGGCATACCCACATGCTCGACCTCGGCGCCAATCCGGAATGTACGCCCAACATTCTCGCTGAGTTCGCGCTCATGGGATCCGTGCTGGCGCAATCGGTCGAAGGCATCGACAACCCCAGCATCGGACTGCTCAACATTGGTTCGGAAGAAATCAAGGGTAACGAGTCGATAAAACGCGCCAGCCAGTTGATCGCCGAAAGCCAGTTGAATTATTTCGGTTTCGTCGAGGGGGACGACGTCTTCAAGGGAACGGTTAACGTTATCGTGACCGATGGCTTCGTCGGTAACGTTTCGCTGAAATCGGGTGAAGGCCTGGCGGCGCTGGTCAGTCATGTAATAAACAGCGAGTTCAAGCGCAACTGGCTTACCAGGCTGGCCGGCCTGTGTGCCATGCCTGTACTCCGAGCTGTCAGGCGGCGGCTGGATCCACGCCGTCACAACGGCGCCAGTTTGCTGGGTCTCAACGGTATCGTCATCAAAAGTCACGGCAGTGCCGACGTCGAATCCTTTTTTCACGCCATCAAGATCGCCGCCATCGAAATCGAGAACGAGGTTCCGCAGCGGATATCCGCCGAGATCGAAAAGCATTTGAGCAAGGCCGACGAGGAAGCAGTTACATGACCTACGCACGGATCATCGGCACCGGCGGTTACCTGCCGGAAAATATCATGACCAACCATGACCTGGAAGCGATCGTCGATACCTCGGATCAGTGGATTCGCGAGCGCACAGGCATTGAGCAGCGTCATATTGCAAGCGAAGGCGAAACCACCGTCGATCTGGCCGAAAAGGCTTCGCGACAAGCGATCGAAGCAGCCGGCATCGATGCCTCCGAAATCGACCTGATCGTGCTGGCGACATCGACTCCGGACAAGATATTCCCCAGTTCTGCCTGCATTCTGCAGGCGCGTCTCGATATCCACGGTTGCCCGGCATTCGATATCCAGGCGGTTTGCACCGGCTTCGTTTACGCGCTGACCGTAGCCGAAAAATTCATCAAGACCGGCAGCGCGACAAAGGCCCTGGTGGTCGGCGCCGAGGTTTTCTCGCGCATTCTCAACTGGGAAGACCGTACCACCTGCGTACTGTTCGGCGATGGCGCCGGGGCGGTGGTGATCGAGGCCAGCGAAGAGACCGGCATTTTGTCGACCCATATTCATGCCGATGGCCAGTACGAAAACCTTTTATGGGTGCCGCATGGTATTGCCGATGGTTTCGAGGAAGTAAAAAAAGGCAAGGCCTATGTCGAAATGCGCGGCAACGAGGTTTTCAAAATGGCGGTCAATACCCTTGGCCGTATCGTCGATGAAACCCTGGCCGCCAATCGTATGATGAAATCCGACATCGACTGGCTTGTGCCTCACCAGGCCAATACGCGCATCATTTCCGCTACCGCCAAGAAACTGAAAATGTCGATGGACCAGGTGGTGGTCACCGTCAACACGCACGGTAATACCTCGGCCGCATCGGTGCCGCTGGCGCTCGATGTCGCGGTGCGCGATGGGCGCATCAAGCAGAATGAACTGTTGTTGCTGGAAGCCTTCGGCGGTGGCTTTACCTGGGGTTCGGTGTTACTGCGTTACTAGGGCCAGGCTGTACTGCGATTGGCCTACAACGGGTAGGATACCTGTGGTATGATAGCCGCAGATTACCTGGTGAATAATAATGATAAGCGTGTTACTAACCGACGACCACATGCTGGTCCGCAGCGGTATTCGACGTCTGCTGGAAGACAGTAATCAGGTCAAGATTGTCGGTGAAGCCGATTGCGGCGAAGATAGTCTGAAGCTCGCTCAGGAGCTTGATCCCGATGTAATTTTGATGGACGTCAATATGCCAGGTATCGGCGGTGTCGAAGCCTGCAGGCGCATCCTGCAGCGTAATCCCGCACAGAAAATTATCGTCCTGACGATACATAACGAGCAAACCTTCCCCAAACGCATGCTCGAGATTGGCGCCAAGGGTTATCTGACAAAGGATTGCGGCGTCGAGGAAATGCTGACCGCGATCAAGCAGGTCAACAATGGCGGCGCCTATATCGCACCGAGTATCGCGCAACAGCTGGCGCTGTCGCTGTTACCCGGCAACGAGCACAATCCCATCGATCGGCTGTCGCGGCGCGAGTTCCAGGTCATGCTGATGATTTCGCACGGCCTGACCAATGCCGAAATATCCGACAAGCTTTGCCTGAGTCCGAAAACCATCAGCACCTACCGCCTGCGCCTGCTGGAAAAACTCGGCGCTCAGAACGAAGTCGACCTGATCAAGATCGCCGTAGAGCAGGGCATCGTCGAATTCGCTAATTCGGAATAGCCAGGTGAACGACCTGCACGGCTGCCAACTGTGTCCGCGGCTTGTCGCATATCGCAACCTGCAAAAGTCCAGGTTTCCTGACTATCACTGCCTGCCGGTAGCCGCTTTCGGCGACCTCGATGCGACGCTGTTAATCGTTGGACTGGCACCCGGGCTGCATGGGGCGAATGCGAGCGGAAGACCTTTCAGCGGAGACGCATCGGGACGAGTCCTGTTCGAAGTCCTGCATCAGTATGGATTCGCGAGTCGGCCCGATTCACGCGGTGGCGACGACGACCTGCAGTTGATCGATTGCCGGATCACCAACGCGGTCAAATGCCTGCCACCGCAAAATCGCCCCTCGGGTGAAGAAATCAGGCACTGTAATCCTTATTTGCGCGGTGAAATATCACAACTGCAGGCAGGTTCCGTCATTCTGTCGCTCGGCGCCATTGCGCATCGCAGCGTGCTGCGGGCGCTGGACCTGCCGCAGTCCCGTATGCGGTTTCAACACCTGGCCGAGCTGTCGTTGAATGACGGAACCAGGCTTATCGATTCTTATCACTGCAGCCGTTACAACTTCAATACCGGACGCCTCGATCGGCGCATGTTCGAACAGGTCTTTGAACGCATTGTCGGGCTGATTCGATGACCCGGCCCGAGCGCTTCGATCACAGGGCTTTTCTCGACACGGTAAACAGCAAACCCGGCGTCTATCGCATGATCGACCGCAACGATAAGGTCATTTACGTCGGCAAGGCAAAGAACCTGAAAAAAAGAATTGCCAGCTATTTTCGCAAAACCGGTTTGTCCACGCGCATCATTTCGCTGGTAAACAATATTCGAAAAATCGAAGTCATCAACACGCGAACCGAAAGCGAGGCGCTGTTGCTGGAAAACGATTTGATCAAGAATCTGAATCCGCGCTACAACATCCTGTTTCGCGATGACAAGAGCTATCCTTATATCTGCCTGAGCAATCACGAGTATCCCCGCCTTACAGTTTTTCGAGGCAAGCCGGACAAGCGCAAGGGTACTTTCTATGGACCTTTCCCCAGCGCCGGCTCGATCCGCTACACCATTAATCACGTACAGCGCATGTTTCAGCTACGAAATTGCGAGGACTCGGCGATGACCAATCGCACCCGGGCCTGCCTGCAGTACCAGATAAAACGCTGTACCGGACCATGCGTCGGCCATACCGACAAACAAAGCTATCAACGTCAGATCGTACAGGCGCAAATGTTCCTCGAGGGTAAAAGCAACGAATTGATCGATCAGCAAATCGAGTTGATGGAAGGCTATTCGAGTCAGCTCGACTTCGAGCAGGCCGCACAGGTGCGAGACCGCATCGAAACCCTGCGCCGCGTTACCGAAAAACAGTTCGTCACCGACTTCGATGGCGATATCGATATCGTCGCCTGCGAATTAAAGCAGGATTTCAGCTGCATCCAGCTGTTCATGATTCGCAACGGTACTTCGCTCGGCAACAAGGCGTTTTACAATCGAGCAAGACTCGATACCGACGCCTGTGGCCTGCTGGAAGCCTTTATCATTCAACATTACTCGAATCACCCGGCGCCGCCGGAGATCATCGTCAGCCACCAGCTCAAGAATAGCGAACTGCTGGCCGAATCCTTGCACCAGCTCAACCAGTCGCGGGTAAGAATTGTTCACAACGTCCGCGACAAGCGCAGGCGGGCACTTGAAAATGCCGTCAACAACGCCCGCCAGGCGCTCGAAAGCTACCTGTTATCGGCGAGCATGTTGAGCAAGCGTTATCAGAACCTGGTTGAAATACTGCACCTGGAAAACCCGCCCCAACGCATCGAATGTTTTGATATCAGCCACACCATGGGTGAGGCGACCAGGGCATCCTGCGTGGTGTTCGGTCGCGATGGCGCAATCAAAAGCGAGTACCGGCGCTACAACATCAAGGATATCCAGGCAGGTGACGACTACGCCGCGATGCGCCAGGTACTCGATCGCCGCTACAGCAAGCGCCGGAATTCACCAGAGCAGTTGCCCGATCTGATCCTGATCGATGGCGGCAAGGGGCAGCTTGGCGTCGCGCTGGAAGTGCTGGAGTCGCTCAACATTCCGACGGTAAAGGAAAATCTGCGCGTTTTCGGCGTCGCCAAGGGCGTCGAGCGCCGCGCCGGCTACGAGGATATCCTCGATGAAGAAATGTCGGCGTTGAACTTTCCGCTGGACTCCCCTGGCCTGTTGCTGATACAGCAAATCCGCGACGAGGCGCACCGTTTTGCGATTACCGGGCATCGGCAGGCGCGCGCCAAAGCCCGACGCAAATCGAGGCTCGAGGAAATCCCCGGGATTGGCGCGAAAAAAAGGCAGATGTTGCTCAATACCTTTGGCGGGCTGCAGGGAGTCCAGGCTGCGGGGGTCGAGGAATTGATGCAAATAAGAGGTATTAACCGAGAGACCGCGCAGGCGATCTATGATAGTTTTCACGGCTGATTACCGCCGCAGGAACCGATGAAAGTAACACTGCCAACCGCGATTACCCTGTTTCGAATAGCCTTGATACCGCTATTTGTGCTGGTGTTTTACCTGCCATTCAGCTGGGCCAATATCGCGGCGACCGCACTCTTTGCGGTCGCCAGTTTCAGCGACTGGGTGGATGGTTACCTGGCGCGTTCGATGCAGCTGGAATCTTCCTTTGGCGCTTTCCTCGATCCGGTAGCGGACAAGCTGATGGTGGTCGTGGTTATCGTGCTGCTGGTCGAGGCAAATCCCAGCATTTACGTTGCCTTGCCCTCGATAGTTATCGTCGCCAGGGAAATTTCGATTTCGGCGCTACGCGAGTGGATGGCGCAGCTCGGCGCCAGCACAACGGTGAAAGTATCTTTTGTCGGCAAGACCAAGACCGTGGCGCAGATGATGGCGCTGGGATTCATGATTTTTTCCGAGCCTTTTATGGGATTGCCGATCTTCGATATTGGTCTCGCCATCTATTATTTCGCCGCTTTATTAACCATCGTGTCGATGATTATTTACCTGCGGGCCGCATGGCCGGTAATTACGCGCCATGGATGACGATATCGGGCCTCGGCTGGCTTGACAGGCGAGGGTGAATCTATAGAATAGCGGCTCTTTCGCGGGAATAGCTCAGCTGGTAGAGCACAACCTTGCCAAGGTTGGGGTCGCGAGTTCGAATCTCGTTTCCCGCTCCAGATTCAAAGCCTCGATTCATTCGGGGCTTTTTTTGGCCATCATACCTAAGTAAAGTATGATGCCGACAGCGCATCGACTTGCAGTAGCGCCCTTCATTGGCTGGGTGGCAGAGTGGTTATGCAGCGGCCTGCAAAGCCGTGTACGGCGGTTCGATTCCGCCCTCAGCCTCCAATCTATGCGAATGCACCATAATCCTGATGGTGTTGTAGTAGCTGCAAATTCGCAGA
>Ga0224508_10003994_pt1 | contig 12128 bp, 7 predicted proteins | sample SF_Jan12_sed_USG_4_FD_170157 | JGI IMG/M metagenome (GOLD analysis project Ga0224508, IMG submission 170157) | Sediment microbial communities from San Francisco Bay, California, United States - SF_Jan12_sed_USGS_21 | ecosystem: Environmental > Aquatic > Marine > Sediment | place: USA: California...
CACCCCGACGAGATCCTCTTCTACCGCATGGGCGACTTCTACGAAATGTTCATGGCCGACGCCGAGCGAGCGGCACCGCTGCTCGACATCGCCCTCACCACCCGCGACAAGGGCAAGCCCGACGCGGTGCCCATGTGCGGTGTACCGGTGCACGCGGCCGACCAACACCTGGCGACGCTGGCCCAGCACGGACTGCGCGTGGCGATCTGCGAGCAGGTGGAAGACGCGCGCGAGGCGGCGGGCAAACGCCTGGTGCGTCGCGAGGTGGTGGAGATCGTCACCCCCGGCCTGGTGAGCGACCCCGGTGCGATCGAGGCGGGCGCCGAGCTGGCGGTGGCGGCGCTGGTGGCGGGCGAGGGCCTGGGCCTGGCCGTGCTCGACGCCTCCACCGGCGACCTGCGCGCCACCGAGGTGGCGGCCGCTGGCGCGGCGCCTCCGCGGGTGCTGGCGGAGGAGCTGCGCCGGATCGCCCCGCGCGAGCTGCTTCTGCCCGAGACCGACGAGGCGCTCCACGCCTGGGCTGCCCGCGAGCTTCCCCAGGCCTCGCGTTCGAGCCTGCCCGCCGAGGCCTTCGAGCCTGCCCGCGCGCCGGTCCACCCCGATGGCCTCGACCCGGGGGCCGACGACGCGGCGGCCCGCGCGGCCGCCGGGCTGCTCCACTACGTCGACCGGCACCAGCCCTTCGCCCTGGAGCAGACGGCGCGCTTGCGGCGCTATGCGCTGGCCGACGCCATGCTGCTCGACGAGGCCACTCGCGACCACCTCGAGCTCTTCCGCAACGCCGAAGACGGCAGCCGCGAGCGCACGCTGATCGAGCGCCTCGACGAGTCGTGCACGCCCCTGGGTGCGCGGCGTCTGGCGCGCTGGCTCGGCTATCCGCTGGTCGACCCCGACGCCGTCGCCGCGCGCCAGGAGGCGGTGGCCTTCCTCGCCGACCGCGATCGGCTGCGCGGCCGGCTGCGCGAGGCGCTGCGCCCGGTGCGCGATCTCGAGCGGCGCCTGGCCAAGGTGGCGCGCCCGAGCGCCACGCCGCCCGACCTGGCGCGGCTGCGCGAGTCGCTGGCAGCCCTGCCGTCCCTGGAAGCGGCATTCGAGGGCGGCGGCGAGGGGCTCCTCGAAGAGGCGCCGCCCGCGGCGTTGCCGCGGCCCCGGGCCCTGCCCGAGCTGGCGGGCCTGCTGCGCGAGGCCTTGGCCGACGAGGTGCGACCCCTGCCGCGGGGCTCGCGCGGCGCGCTCGAGACGGGCTACATGCGCGAGGGCTACCACACCGAGCTCGACGGACTGCGCGAAGCCGCCCACAAGGGCCGCGAGTGGATCGCCGGCCTCGAGACCTCGGAGCGCGAGCGCACCGGCATCGCCGCCCTGAAGATCCGCTTCCACCCCGTGCACGGCTACTCGATCGAGGTGAGCAAGGCGCAGCTCGCCCGCGTGCCCGACGACTACGAGCGCAAGCAGACCCTGGCCAACGCCGAGCGCTTCACCACGCCGGCGCTGCGCGAGATCGAGTCGCAGGTGCGGGGCAGCACCGAGCGGGCGGCGGCGCTGGAGCGCGAGCTCTTCGAGGCGCTGCGCCGGCGCGTCCTCGAGTCGGCGGCCGAGGTGGGCCAGGTCGCCGAGGCGGTGGCCTGCGCCGACGCGCTGGCCTCCCTGGCCGAGGTGGCCCGGCGCGACGGCTGGGTGCGGCCGACAGTGGACGACTCGCTCGGTCTCGAGATCGCCGCCGGGCGGCACCCGGTGATCGAGCCCCTGCTGGCGGCCCGGGGCGAGGCCTTCGTGCCCAACGACACCGCCCTCGACCCCGAGACGCGCCAGCTGCTGGTGCTGACCGGGCCCAACATGTCGGGCAAGAGCACCTATCTGCGCCAGGTCGCACTGCTCGTGCTGTTGGCCCAGATCGGATCCTTCGTGCCCGCCGAAAGCGCCCGGGTGGGCGTGGTCGACCGGGTCTTCACCCGGGTCGGCGCCAGCGACCGGCTGGCGCGCGGCGAGTCGACCTTCATGGTCGAGATGCGCGAGACCGCCGACATCCTGGCCCACGCATCGCCGCGCAGCCTGATCATCCTCGACGAGATCGGCCGCGGCACCAGCACCTTCGACGGCCTCTCGATCGCCTGGGCGGTGGCCGAGTATCTCCACGACACGCCGGGGCTGCGCGCGCGAACGCTCTTCGCCACCCACTACCACGAGCTGGTCTCGCTCGATCGGCCGCGGGTGGCCAACGCGCATTTCGCCGCGCGCGAGTGGAACGACGAGGTGGTCTTCCTGCGCCAGCTGGTCGAGGGGGGGGCGAGTCGTTCCTACGGCATCCAGGTGGCGAAGCTGGCCGGTCTGCCCGAGGCGGTCACGGGCCGCGCGCGGGAGATCCTGGCCGACCTCGAAGCCGGGGAAGAGGGCGGCCCGCGTCACGGGCGCGCCGGCGGCGCGCCCGCGGCCCCGGGAGCCGACGCCCAGCTCGCCCAGCTCGGCCTGTTCGGCGGCGACGCCTCCCAGGCGCGCGCGCTCGAGCTGGCCGACGCGCTGCGTTCGCTCTCCATCGACGACACCACGCCGCGCCAGGCCCTGGTGCTCCTGGCCGACCTGCAGGCGCGTCTACGCGAGGGAGAGTCTTCGTGAGCCTTCGCTTCGCCGTGCTCGGACTCGCGGTGCTGTGCGCCTGCGCAGTGGGCGTGCAACGCGGGCCGGGCCTGGGCGATGTGACCGACCTGCGGCACTGGTCCTACGACGACTACACCCGCGTGGTGATCGAGCTGAGCGACGCGGTGCGCATCAAGTCGGCGGCCAAGCTGCTGCCGGCCTCGGGCCCGCTTCCCGAGCGCCTGTTCCTGGATCTGGAAGGCATCTGGGTGGGTCGCGACTACATCGAGGGCGTGCCCATCGGAGACACCCTGTTGCGACGCGTGCGGGTGGGCCAGAACACCGCCACGGACATCCGGGTGGTGCTCGACCTGCAGAGCCACGCCCGTCACCGCGTGCTGACTCTGGCCCAGCCGCCCCGCCTGGTGATCGACGTCTTCGCCGAGGGCCGACGCAGCGACGACGGGGCCGGGCCGCGGCTGCCCTACGCGCTGCGCCGGCTGCGCAAGGTGGTGATCGATCCCGGCCACGGCGGCAAGGATCCGGGCGCCATCGGCGTGGGCGGACTGCGCGAGAAGGACGTGACCCTCAAGCTCGCCCGGGCCCTGGAGCGGCGCCTCGAGGCCCGGCAGTTCGACGTGGTGATGACCCGCGACGAAGACCGCACGCTCAGCCTCGAGGAGCGCACGGCCATCGCGGAGGGAGCCGGCGGCGACATCTTCGTCTCGGTCCACGCCAACGCGTCGCGGCGCTCGGCCGTGCACGGCATCGAGACCTACTACCTCGACGAGAACCACGAGCGCCACACCCTGACCGTGGCCGCGCGCGAGAACGGGGTGCAGCGCTCCGAGGTCAACGCCCTGCAGCGCACCCTGGCCAAGCTGCGCGTCTCCGAGGTCTCGCCTCTGTCGCGGCGCCTGGCCGAGCTGATCCAGGGCGAGCTCGTCACCGGGCTCCCCAAGCGCTTCCGCCCCGTGGAAGACCTGGGAGTGAAGCGCGGGCCCTTCTACGTGCTCTTCCTCTCGAGCATGCCCGCGGTGCTGGTGGAGACCGGCTTCCTCACCCACCGTGGCGAGGCCAAGCGGCTGAGTGACGGCGCCTACCTAGAGGCCCAGGCCGAGGCCATGGCCGAGGCGCTCAGCCAGTATCGCGAGGCCGGGGCCTCGCGCACCGCCAGGAGCCCGCGTTGAGCCTGCCCCGCGCCGAGGAGTGGCTGGGAGCCGAGGTCGAGCTCGGCGAGGTGCCCAACGCCGCGCGCGAGTTTCTGGCGAGCTCGCGCGACGCCCTGCGCGGCCTCCACGAAGCGGGGGGCAGCGGTCGGGCCGTCAACGAGGCCCACTCCGATCAGGTCGATGCCCTGGTGCGGCACCTCTTTGCGCGCTCCGAGCAGCAGCACTTCGAGTTGGGCGGCGAGACCCCGAGCGAGTTCTGCGTGGTTGCGGTGGGAGGCTATGCGCGTCGCGAGATGAACCTGCACTCGGACGTCGATCTGCTCTTCCTCTACCGCGACAGCATGACGCCGTACGTGAAGTCGGTGTCCGAGCAGCTCCAGACCTGGCTCTGGGACGCCCAGGTCACGGTGGGCGGGGCCACCCGCACGATCGCGGACACCATCCGCCTGGGTCGCGAGGACGCGACGGTCCAGACCTCGCTGCTGGCGCCCCGCTTCCTGGCGGGCAGCGGCATCCTCTTCCACGAGTTCGGTCGCATGGTGCAGTCGAAGCTGCTCGACAAGCCTGAGGCCTTCGTGTCGGACCAGATCGTCGCCATGCACGAGCGCCACACGGCCTTCGGCGACTCGCTGTATCTGCTCCAGCCCAACCTGAAGGAGGGAGCCGGCGGGCTGCGCGACTACCACTCGGCCTACTGGGCCATGCAGGCGGCCTTGCCCGGAGCCCGCCACCGCGAGGACTTCCTGCACCAAGGCCTGCTCACCGCCGAGGAGACCCGCGACTTCTTCGCGGCGCTGGACTTCCTGTGGCGGGTGCGCAACGAGCTTCATCTGGCGAGTGGGCGCAAGCACGACCAGATGGGCTTCGAGCTGCAGGAGCACGTGGCGGCGAGCTTCGGCTACGAGTCTCGGAGCGAGAGCGAGCTGCCGGTGGAACGCCTGATGGGCGACTACTACCGCCACGCCCGCAACGTCCTGAACTGCGCTTCGCTGGTGATGGAGCAGTGCCTCGCGCGAGTGCGCTCGAGACCCTGGCGGCGGCGCATCCAATCGATCGAGCACGACCTGCGCATCGCCAACGGTCAGCTCGAGATACCCCACGGCCGCCAGATCCGGGAGAACCCGCTGATGCTGCTCGAGGTGTTCCGCGTGGCGCAGCACCACGACGTGCCGCTCACGCGCAAGGCCCGCCGGCTGGTCCGCGAGAACCTCGGCGCCATCGACGACGCCTACCGCAGCAGCGCGGAGGCGCGCGAGATCTTCTTCGACCTCCTGCGCGCCGACCGGCGGGTGACCCGCACTCTAACGACCATGAACGAGGTGGGGCTGCTCGGCACCTACCTGCCCGAGTGGGAACACATCGTGTGCCGCTGGCAGCACGTCATGTATCACACGTACACCGTCGACGTGCACTCGATCTTCCTCGTAGAAGAGCTGCGCCGCACCTGGAAGGGCGATTTCGAGAAGGAGATGCCTCGCCTCACCGAGTTGGTGCAGGCCGAAGACGACCTGCTGCCGCTGATGCTCGGCTGCCTGATGCACGACGTGGGCAAGGGTCTGGGCGGAAACCATTCGCCCAAGGGCGCGGTGCGGGCGCGCGCCTGCCTCGAGCGCATGGGGGCCGACCCCGAGCTCGTCGATCTGGTCGAGTTCCTGGTGATGGAGCACCTGGAGATGTCCCACATCGCCCAGCGCCGCGATCTCTCCGATCCGCGCCTGGTGCTCGAGTTCGCCCAGCGCGTGGGCAACCGCCGCCGGCTCAAGCTGCTGTTCATGCTGACGGTGATGGACATCCGGGCCTCGTCGAAGAAGGCCTGGAACGACTGGCGCGGTCGGCTGCTCTACGAGCTCTTCGAGCGCACCAGCGAGCTGCTCGAGACGGGCACACCCGATTCCGAGCGCGCCATGGAGCTGATCGAAGCACGCGTCGAGAAGCGCCGCCGCGCGGCCGGCGAGCTGCTCGGCAAGCAGGGCATGTCCGCCGAGCAGGCCGACAGCTACTTCGCCATGATGCCGCGGCGCTATTTCACGGCGCACACGCCCAACCAGATCGCGCGCCACGCCCAGGTGGTGCTCGAATGGGACCACGAGCGGCCCTTCTCCCACGGCATCCGCGAGATGCGCGGCGGCTTCACCGAGTTCATCGTCTGCGGCCAGGACCAGCGCGGGCTCTTCTCGAACATCGCGGGGGTGCTCACGGCCCATCACCTGAACATCCTGGGCGCTCACGCCTACACGACGCGAGCGGGGCTGGCGCTCGAGAGCTACCGGCTCTCCACCCCCGCCGGGGACGAGCGCGCGCGCGAGGTCGTCTGGCGCGACCTGCTGGCCTCGCTCGATCGGGTGTTGACCGGCGCCGAGGGGGTCGACGAGCTGATCCAGCGCCGCGGGCGCCGGCTCGGCACCACCACGGCGCCGCTCGAGGGCGACGAGAAGGTGATCGTCACCAACGACGAGTCGGACTTCTACACGATCGTCGATGTGACGGCGAACGATCGCCTGGGCCTGCTCCACGACCTGACCCGCGTGATCGCCGAGCACGGCCTCGAGATCTACATCTCGAAGGCGGGCAAGATGCTCGATCAGGTGACAGACGCCTTCTATGTGAAGGATCCCGAGGGCCGCAAGCTCCTGAGCGAATCGGCCCGCGAGGCGCTGCGCGCCGATCTCGCCCGGGCGCTCCGCAGCGGGGGCGAACGTGGCGACGCGAGTTAGGCGCTCCGCAGCGGGGGCGAACGTGGCGACGCGAGCTGAGGCGATCGATGGCGCGGTTGGGGCCTACCTGACCCACGCGCGGGTCGAGCGCGGACTCTCGCCGCGCACCGTCGAGGCCTATGGGCGCGACCTGGAGCGCTTCGCGGCTTATCTGGGCGAGCGGGGGCTGCGGGCGCTGGAAGAGGTGGACGCCGGCCTGGTCGCCGACTTCTCGTCGTCGCTGGCGGCGCGGGGGCTCGGGGCGCGCAGCCGCGCCCGCGCCCTGGTCGCGGTGCGGCGACTGCTGCGCCACTCCGGCGCCGATGCCGCGCTGGCGGGGGAGGGCATCGAGGCGCCGCGGATCGAACGCGCGCTTCCCAAGGTGCTGCGGTCCGAAGAGAGCGAGGCGCTGATCCAGGCGGCCGGCGAGGCCGAGGGCCCGCTGGGTCTGCGCGACCGCGCCATGCTCGAGGTGCTCTACGGCGCCGGCCTGCGCGTGAGCGAGCTGGTGGGACTGCCCTGCAGCGCCCTCGAAGCGCGCGGGGGCTGGCTGCGTGTGGTGGGCAAGGGACGCGTCGAGCGCCTCGTGCCCCTGGGCGAGCCGGCCCTGGCGGCCCTGGGCGACTATCTGGAACAGGCGCGGCCGGCCCTGGCCGGTCGCCGCGAGCCCGAGGCGCTGTTCCTGACCCGGCGCGGCGCGGCCATGACCCGCCAGAACTTCTTCGCGCGCCTGCGCGGCATCGCCCGCCGCGCCGGTATCCCGCAGGCCCGGGTCTCCCCCCACGTCCTGCGCCACGCCTTCGCCACCGACCTGCTCGAAGGCGGCGCCGACCTGCGCGTGGTGCAGACCCTGCTCGGCCACGCCGACCTCTCGACGACCCAGATCTACACCCACGTGAGCCGGGCGCGCCTGCGCGAGACCGTCGAGGCGCGGCACCCGCGCGGCGCGGGGGGGCGCAGACGATGAGCCGGACGCGGCCGAGCAGACCGAGACGGGCGCGCACTCGTCGCGAGACGAGAGGACGCGGGCGGTGAGCCGCGTGCGGCTGGGAGACGCACTCGACCGGCTGCCGCCCGGCGCGGCTTCCCTGACGCGGGCGTTGCTGGAGGTGGCGGACGCCGAGGGGGTGTCGGTGCTGCTGGTCGGGGGTCCCGTGCGCGACCTGCTGCTGGGGCGGGCGCTGGTCGATGTCGACCTGCTGGTCGACGCCCCCGATCCCCACGCCGCCGGCGAGCTGGCCGAGCGTCTGGCTTCCGAGACGATCCGCTGCGTGCGTCACGACCGCTTCGGGACGGCGAGCCTCGAGGGCGCCGAGGCGGGCCTCGATCTGGCCACCGTGCGCAGCGAGACCTACGCGTATCCCGGCGCGCTGCCCAGCGTGGCGCCCGGCGACCTCGACTCGGACCTGGCCCGGCGCGACTTCTCGGTGAACGCGCTGGCCCTGCCGCTCTCGGCTGCCGCCCGGGCCGCGCATCCCGAGATCGTCGACCGGCTGGGCGGGCTCGACGACCTGGGCGCGCGGCGCCTGCGGGTGCTGCACGCGCGCAGCTTCCACGACGATCCGACCCGGGCGCTGCGGGCGGCGCGGCTGGGGCCGCGGCTCGGCTTCCACCTGGCCCGCGGCAGCCGCAGCGCATTGCGCGACGCCCTGCGCGAGGGCGCGACGGGCCGGGTCAGTGGCGATCGCCTGCGCCGCGAGTTCGTGCGCGTCTTCGAGGACGCGCGGCGCGGGCTTCAGCCCAACCAGGCGTTGCGCGCCCTCGACGATTGGCACGTGCTGGGCGCGCTCGAGCCGGGTCTGGTGCTCGACAAGCGCTCGGTGCTGCCGCTGCGCCGCCTGGGACGCGCCACCGCCGAGCCGCCTTGGGCCGTCGCGCGCTGGCGGCCGTGGTTGAGCGGGTTGGGCCTGTGGCTCGGCCCACTGTCGGTGTCGCTGCGGCGTCGCGCGTTGAAGCGGCTCGGGGTGAGGGGCGCACCGGCCCAGCGCGTGCAGAACCTGTGGCGGGACGCCGAGCGCGCGGCGCGCGCCTTGGCCCGGGCGCGCGGACGGGGGCGCATCGACGCGCTGCTCGGCGGCCTCGACGAAGAGGAGCTCGTCGGCGTGTGGTCCTTGGCCGACCCGACGCTGCGGCGACGCGTGGTGCGCTATGCCCAGGAGGACCGCCAGCGACGCCCCCCTGTCGGCGGGGCCGACCTGGTCGCCGCGGGCCTCTCGGGATCCGAGGTGGGCCGCGCCCTGGAGCGCATCCGGGTGGCCTGGCTCGACGGAGCGCTGGGCACCCGCGACGAGGCCATCACCCTGGGGCTGGAGGTCGCGCGGCGCAGGCGCCGCAAGGCGGGCAAGGGCCCAAGGGCCGCGAAGTCCGCCAAGGTGGCCCAGCCCGCCAAGAAGTCCGCGAAGGCGGTCGCCGACTCGAAGGCTCCGACGTCTGCGAAGGCGGTCGCCGACTCGAAGGCTCCGACGTCTGCGAAGGCGGTCACCGGCTCGAAGGCTCCGACGTCCGCGAAGGCGACCCCGTCCGCGAAAGCCGCAAAGCCCGCCCGCGCCGCCGCCGCTGCGCGGCCGGCCAAGGCGAAGAAGGCCGCCTCGCCCGCGAAGCCCGGCAAGGACTCCAGGACCGGCTGATCCGGCGCGCTTGCCGTCCCGACGGGGATCTCCGATACTCGTTCCGGCCCGCCCTTCCTCCTCCCACAGCCCGCCGTGTCCGCTCGAGGAGCACCCATGTCCGCTGGCAGCGAGGTCTTTGCCGGGGCGAGTTCGCCCTATGGCGTGAGCCTGCCGATCTTCGAGGGACCCCTCGATCTGCTGCTCCACCTGATCCGCTCCAACGAGGTGGACGTCACCGAGATCCCCATCGCGGTGGTGGCCGACCAGTACGTCCAGACCCTCGAGCTGATGCGCGACCTCCACCTGGACGTGGCCGGCGAATACCTGGTGATGGCCGCCACCCTCGCCTGGATCAAGTCGCGCATGCTGCTGCCCCCCGACCCGAGCTCGATCTCCGACGAGCAGGGCGACCCGCGGGCCGAGCTGGTGGCGCGGCTGCTCGAGTACCAGCGCTTCAAGGAGGCCGCCGCCGAGCTGGCCGAACGACCCTGGCTGGGACGCGACGTGTATCCGGCCCACACCCCGGGCCCCGAGCCCGAGCCCGAGGCCGAGCGCGAGATCGAGGTGGGCCTGTTCCAGCTCGTGGACGCCATGCGCCGCGTGCTCGCCCAGGCCGGCCACACCGGCGCCGCCCACGAGGTCGAGGTCGAGACCGTCACCGTGCGCGAGCGCATGCTGGTGGTGATGGAGGCGCTGCGCGGTCGCGAGGCCTGCCAGTTCGAAGAGCTGGTGCGCGAGGGCGACCTGTGGACGAGCCGGCCGATCTTCGTGGCCACCTTCCTGGCGCTGCTCGAGCTCACCCGGCTGGAGGCCATCGGTCTCTACCAGGGCATCGACGACCTGGGCACCCCGAGCGGTCCCATTCACGTGCGGCGGCGCCAGGTCGACGCCGCTGAAGATTGGCTCGAGCGCGTCTCCGAGCTGATGTAAGGAGAAGAGCGTGGAGCGAGAGCAACAGCGACGCGTGGTGGAGGCCGTGATCCTGGCCTCGCCCGAGCCCATCGCCCCGGCGCGGATCGCGGCGGTGATGCCGCGCTGCAACCCCTCCCAGGTGCGGGCGCTGGTCAAGGAGCTCAACGACGAGTACAGCGAGGCGCGGCGCGCCTTCGAGATCTGGGAGGTCGCCGGCGGCTACCAGATGCGCTCGCTGCCCGAGTTCTCTCCCTGGCTGAAGCAGGTGCAGAAGACGCGCCCGCTGCGCCTGTCGGCGGCGGCGCTGGAGACCGTGGCCGTGGTGGCCTATCGCCAGCCCGTCACCCGCGCCGAGATCGAGCACATCCGCGGCGTCGACTGCGGTGCAGTGCTCAAGAGCCTGCTCGAGCGCCAGCTGGTGCGCATCGCCGGTCACCGCGAGGTGCCCGGTCGGCCGATCGTCTACGCCACCTCGCGGCGCTTCCTGGAGGTCTTCGGCCTGTCCAAGCTCGGCGAGCTGCCCAGCCTGCGCGCGATCGAGGCCTTGGGCGAGTCCGAGGACGAGTCGGCGCCCGGCGAAGCGGTGAGCGAGGAGTCGCTGGACGCTCCCGAGGTGGCCGCCGAGAGCGACGCCGATGGGGCCGCGACCGAGGGCGAGGTCGGCGAAGAGCCCGCGCCCAACATTCACTGAGTTCGTCGCCCAAGGGTCCCGGCGCGCCGGTCCGGCTGCAGCGCATCCTGGCCGCAGCCGGAATCGCCTCGCGTCGTGGCGCCGAGGAGATCCTGCGCGCCGGGCGGGTGACGTTGAACGGCCAGCCTGCCTCGCTCGGCCAGAGCGCCGATCCGCAGCGCGATCTGGTGTGCGTCGACGGCAAGCGCCTCGCGCCCGAGCCCCTCGAGTACTGGGTGGTGAACAAGCCCACGGGCGTGGTCACGACGTCGAGCGATCCCGAGGGCCGGGCGATGATCCGCCAGCTGGTGCCGGGCAGCCGGGTGCGCCTGTTTCCGGTGGGCCGTCTCGATCGCGACACCGAAGGGCTGGTGGTGCTCACCAACGACGGGCCGCTCCACCACGCGCTGCTGCACCCCTCCCACGAGATCGAGCGCGAATACGCGGTGCGCGCGCGCGGGCGGATGAGCGACGCGAAGGTGCGGCACCTGGCCGGGGGCGTCGAGCTCGAAGAGGGGCGCACCGCCCGCGCTCGCGTCGAGCGGGTGCGGCGCGCCGGCGAGTCGACGTCGCTGCACCTGACCCTCACCGAGGGGCGCAAACGGCAGATCCGGCGCTCGTTGGCGGCACTGGGCCACCCGGTGCTGTCGCTGCGCCGGGTGCGGATGGGGCCGCTGCGGCTGGCCCGCCTGCCGAGCGGCGCGGCCCGCGCGCTCACCGCCCACGAGCGTGCCACCCTGCTGCGGGCCGCCGGCCTCTCGGCCTCGAAGGGGAAAGGCGCGCGCAGCTCCGCGGGCAAGGGCGCGCCGGCGCGGGGCAAAGCCGGCGCCTCGAAACGAACTCGGAACAAGGGCCTATCTGATTGAGTTTACTCGGCTTTTCGTAGTAGAATGCGAGCCCGAGAGGTGCCCGCATGCCGAATCGAATCGCCGCCCGAGGGCTGGCCGCGCTGCTCCTGGGCGCCTTCGTCTCCCCGCCCGCGGGCGCGGCCATCACCGGCGTCTGCCCGGACGGCAGCATCTTCATCGTGCAGGCGGCCAGCGCCATTCCCTGCCGCGATGCCAAGCGGGTCGAGCCCAGCGACGTACCGCCGATCCAGCCCGAGTTCCTGCCGCGGCCCTACGGCTGGGAGCGCTTCCACCGCCGCGCCGACCCGAACAACCCCTACAACGTGATCGATGCGCGGGAAGGCCAGCGCGCGGCGGTCCCGCCGTCGATGCCGGAACCCGCGCCCCAGGCCGCACCTCCGATGCCGCGATCCGCGCCCCAGGTTGCGCCGCAGGTCGCGGCCCTGGTTCCGCCCGGGGCGGCGCGGGCGGCCGGCATCGATCTCGGTCTCAACGCCGTCGAGCGGGCCAACCTCGAGGAGATCGTGGGCCTGCTGCAGTCGGTGGCGCCGGCCCGGGTGTCTCGCTTCGACGCCGGCGGCGAGCGCCGCATCACCGTCGAGCTGGCGCACTCGGCCGCCTTCGAAGCGCGCGTGCACGGCGCTCTGGCG
>Ga0224508_10003995_pt1 | contig 12126 bp, 10 predicted proteins | sample SF_Jan12_sed_USG_4_FD_170157 | JGI IMG/M metagenome (GOLD analysis project Ga0224508, IMG submission 170157) | Sediment microbial communities from San Francisco Bay, California, United States - SF_Jan12_sed_USGS_21 | ecosystem: Environmental > Aquatic > Marine > Sediment | place: USA...
GAGTTGTCTGCTAGTTGAAAGAGATAAGCCGAAAATTAGTGACTTGGATTTGTCTCGATTCGAAGTTGTCTTACTTGGGCCCGGCGCAGTCTTTTGGCTCAAGCCACCTGAGATTGCTCGGGTTCACGATTATTTGCTTCGGGGTGGGCGCGTGGTTGTGTGTGCAAATAGCTTTTTTAGCAAGACTCCTGAAAGGGCAAACAGAATCACTTCTAAGTATGGTCTGGAGATGGAAGACACAGAGGGTCGAGGTGCAGTTGCTGTCGAAGTTAAGGGCGAGCTGATCAAAGAACATGCTTTAACAAAGGGCATCGAACATCTCTCGTTTTTTCGAGCTTCACCAATCACCACGAAAGATCCAATGAACGCCAAGATTCTAATTGTCGCCCCAGATTGTGAAGGTCAAGGATTCGCTGCAGTTGCCCGTGCGGGCAAAGGTGAAGTAGTCATGCTCGGTCAATCGCTGTGGTGGAATTGGATTAGTGAGAAACGCGCCGGCAATTCGCAAAACAGTCTACTACTTCAGAATCTCTTAACGAAACCATAGAATAGTTTCGTCTATAAAAGGAATCTACACAGAAAGGAAATCACCATGAGTCTCGACCCCACCGCCACGCCGCAAGCGACGCCACCACAAAAGAGCTGGTTTGGACGGAATTGCATTTGGCTTGTCCCGTTGATATTGCTCGTAATGGGATCTCCATTTCTGTGTTGCGGTGGGCTTGCCCTCTTTGGCTTCAATGCCATGCAAGCACCACTCGACGCGGCAACTGACTCGCTTAACGCGGACGCCAGAGTCGTTGAGAAACTCGGATCGCCAATCACGCGAGGCAGTTCTATGAAAATGACAAACTACAACAATAACAATGGTAACGGTGGCGCGACAATCGAATTCAACGCGTCCGGACCGAACGGCGGTGCGCAAGTCTCGGGCAAGATGGCCCTCACCGCTGGCAAATGGAGACCGGACGGGTTAACCGTGACCTGCGATGACGGAACAGAATTTCAGCTGCCGGAGCAGCAGTAAGCGAAGATTTGATCGGCGATTTTACGATAGTTGAGCAACATATTTCCTCGCGTCGATTCGATTGTCTATACTAGGACTTCGATTTCTTCCCCGTCAACGACCCGCCGCGTCTTAAGCCAGAGCAATTCGATTGTGAATCGTTGCTTCAATATCTTGTTGATCGCATGGATTGGAAGCGAATTAATTGCCGCTGAGCCGTCATCGAGGCAGGCGATTGAGTTCTTCGAGAAAAAGATCCGCCCTGTATTGGTCGACCATTGCTACGAATGTCATTCGGTCGACGCTGCGAAAGCAGGAAAACTGAAAGGCGGCTTGCAACTCGACACGCGTGCCGGCGTGCTGCAAGGTGGTGATTCAGGTCCGGCTGTTGTGTCTGTTAAGGTCGATGAAAGTTTGCTTCTCAATGCACTCCGGTATGACGAATTGGAAATGCCACCCAAAGGCCGACTTTCTGATTCAATCATTGCGGACTTTGAAAAGTGGATCGAAGACGGCGCAGTAGATCCACGTGATGGAGAGGCAATACTTCACAACACTTCCATTGACTTTGATAAGGCAAGACAATTCTGGTCCTATCGTCCACCGTCTAATCCAACGGTGCGAGAAAACAATAACTCTGAATGGCCGCGAAACGATATCGATAGGTTTGTGCTCGCCAAACTCGAGTCACACGGGATACAGCCAATTGGTGATGCGGATGATCGCACGCTTATTCGTCGCCTCTATTTCGATTTGATTGGCCTGCCACCTTCGCCTGATGAGATACAACGTTTTCTTTCCGAGTCCGCTAGCGATCGCGACACTGCGGTGGCTGCTCTAGTGTGGCAGTTGCTCGACTCGCAACATTTCGGCGAGCGATGGGGAAGACATTGGCTGGATGTAGTCCGTTTCGCTGAGTCAAATGGCCGAGATGTAAACGTTGTGTGGTATCATGCCAGTCGCTATCGGGATTGGGTAATTGATGCGTTGAACAATGACAAACCGTTCAATACGTTCGTACGCGAACAGATCGCGGGTGACCTCTTGCCCGCTTCGTCAAATGAACAATACGATCAGCAGCGCATTGCGACTGGTTTGCTGGCTATGTCTCCCAAAATGATTGGAGAGCGAAACCCTGCCATTTTTCAGATGGACATGATCGACGAACAAATCGAGGTCATTAGCCGAGCGTTCCTAGGGCTTTCGGTCAGTTGCGCGCGATGCCACGATCACAAGTTCGATCCGATTCCAACTCAAGACTATTACGCGTTGGCCGGCATATTAAAGAGTACCGAGACGCTTTACGGTTTTGGGCGCCCTGGTGTTGCTAATTCGCCCCATACTGATTTGATTCCGATCGGCGAAGAGGCCGATAATCTCGGTCCCGTGGCGCTTGATTTTCGCAAGCGTCTCGTTAAGCAACACGAGACATTTCAGAAAGCACGATCTGATCGTTATCGCGTTGTACGTCGAGTGGCCGATGCCAAGGTGCAAATGAGTAAGCCCGGTGCCGACCATGCTGAGTTCAAGCAAAAAATTGCACGCATGGAGGCGGAGATAAAGGAGTGGGACGCGAAAGTCGAGGCTCTTCAGGCTGAGCTGAAAGAGCTGATCGACAACGCCCCGCCACAGCCCGGCTGGGCAATGGGTGTTCGCAATCGGGGCAAGCCGATTGACTGTCGAGTTCACATTCGTGGCGAAACGACGAATCTGGGCGAACCGGTGCCTCGTGGTGTGCTTCAAGCCGTGTCCATCTCAAGCTTGCCTGATATTGATGGTGAGGCAAGCGGTCGACGTTACCTCGCTGATTGGCTGGCGGACGACGAAAATCCACTTACTCCGCGGGTTGCTGTCAATCGAGTTTGGATGCACCTGTTTGGTCGAGGTCTTGTTGCGACGGTTGATGACTTCGGCGCAACAGGCAGCGCACCATCACATCCGGAACTCCTTGATCACCTGACCCGCCGTTTTATTGACAATGGATGGTCTATCAAGGAGCTAATTCGATGGATTGTCCTTAGCAGAACGTACCAACTCGCTTCTAGTACAAGTCAGCAATCCGGATTCCAGCTTCCACATTCTGCGGATCCAGAGAATGTTCTGCTCTGGCGGCATCGGCCGAATCGCCTTGAGGTCGAAGTTTTTCGAGATGCCGTGATGACTGTTGCCGGGAAACTCAAAAGATCCCCGCCGACCGAACAGTTTTTAGATCGTTGGAATCAATACGAACATGATCGACTAACCGATTCCAAACCGTTCGTTACACCGGCGGATATCGAACACGAATATCGCAGCGTCTACTTGCCGGTTTTAAGGGGCACGTTACCAGAAGTCTTCTCTTTGTTCGACTTTGCTGATCCGAATCGGGTTGTCGGTCAGCGTGAAGAAAGTACGTTGCCAGCTCAAGCATTATTCTTGATGAACAGCCCGTGGATCATCGAGCGAGCAAGTTGGGCCGCGGAGCGATTGCTGTCTGAATCCTCGCTTACCGATAGGCAATTGATCGACAAGCTTTTCGAACTCGCACTAAGCCGGCCACCGACAGATGATGAACGATCGGATGCGTTGAATTATCTTGCACAGAAGCCGGACGAACGTCCAGCGGACGCCAACGAGACGTTGAGTTCGGAGCAAACTCGAATGGAACGATGGGCAAGTTATTGTCAGCTCATTTTCGCCAGCAGCGAATTTCGTTACTTGCAGTGAAAGGTCACGCGAATGAACCACGCTAGTTTGATGTCCCGACGCAAGTGGTTGCAGAATACGTCGACTGGTATTGGATTGCTGGCCCTGCAAAGCTTGCTGGAAGGTGAAGCCAGAAGCGCAACTGATTCAACAGCAGCATCACCACTCGCACCGAAACAACCGCACTTTCCGGCGACGGCCAAGCGCGTGATCTTTCTCTGCATGCGCGGCGGGCCGTCGCACATGGAAACTTTTGACCATAAGCCACAGCTTGATCGCGACCACGGCAAACCTGGCCGTCGCGGAAAAACCGTGAAGTTGCTGGGTTCTCGCTGGAAGTTCGCACAGCATGGTCAGAGCGGATTGTGGATCTCCGAGTTGTTTCCAAAACTTGCCGGATTGGCTGACAAGCTTTGTGTGATCAACAGCATGCACACCGACAACGAGAATCACCCGCAGGCGCTCGAACAACTGCACACCGGCAGTTTTCAATTCGTTCGGCCGTCGGTGGGGTCTTGGGTTCTTTATGGCTTGGGCAGTGAGAACCAAAACCTGCCCGGTTTCATTTCAATTGATCCCCTGACGGCGCTTGGTGGACTTCGATACTACAGCAGTTCGTTCCTACCTGCCGCGTACTCGGCAACACTCGTCGGAAAGTCCGGTAAGTCAATCAAGAACGCACAAATCGGAAATCTGACGAATCCACGACTTAACCCCAGCGATCAGCGACAACAACTCGATTTACTGCAACGCATGAATCGAACGATTACTGAGAAGCAAGCAAACGACGCCCGGCTCGAAGGAGTCATTCAATCCTACGAATTGGCTTTTCGCATGCAAACCGAAGTGCCTAAGGTCATGGATTTGTCGGGAGAGACTCAAGAGACGCTTGATCTTTACGGCGTTAACAAAGGACGGACCGACAAATTCGGAAGGCAGTGCCTGATGGCTCGGCGATTGGTTGAGTCGGGAGTGCGGTTTGTCGAAGTCACACACACGGATTGGGACCATCACGGATTTCTTAGCCGCTCGATGCCTCAACGTTGTGGAGAAATCGACCATCCCATCGTTGGTTTGCTGACCGACTTGAATCGGCGTGGAATGCTGGAAGACACGCTCGTCTTCTGGGGAGGCGAGTTTGGCAGAACACCGGACGATCCAACGGAGGATGGGCGTGGTCACAACAACAAGGGATTCTCAGTCTGGCTTGCGGGCGGAGGTGTTAAACAGGGCATCGCTTACGGCAGCACTGATGAGCATGGGTATGAAGCAATCCAAGATAAAGTGCACATTCACGACCTGCACGCGACGATGCTTCACTTGCTGGGCCTGGGTCATACGAAGCTGACTTATCAACATGCGGGGCGCGACTATCGATTGACCGATGTGCACGGCAACGTCGTCAAGGAAATTCTGAAGAACTCGGCGACTGCGTGAGAGCAATCAGTCGCGTTACACAGATCTCGGAATGCGCAAGAGCCTGCTGGGTGGAGGAAACTAGTACTTGCTTGCCTCAAGTCCGCGCAATATCACCTCATAACCCGTTTTCTTGTCGGCACCGCCGTCGTGGACAATCGTGGGTTTCATCAAGTTGAAGTAATTGTGAAACTGCGAGTCGATCGTGAGCGGGACTCCTCGCTCTGTCAAATTCACGACTTTGTCGTATGGACTGACCTTCTTAACTAGCCGGACCCGATATGCAAAGTGATCGTATTCTTCGACGTAGAAAAAGAAACCGGGATTCTCTTCAAGGGCTTCAAGCGCAGCGCGGCGAGCTGAATTCGTGATCCGAATGTTGTTGCTCGATCTGTAGAAGCCAAATTCATAAGAAAGCCAAGCCGACGCACCTAGTCCTCCGCCGCAACAAAGGAAGAAAGGTACAACGACGAGCGGCACGATCCGAATCCAAATTCGCCTCTGGCTTGGTTTTGTGTCAGTGGCAGCATGGCCCTTTGATTCAACTGGTGACTCAGATTCAGTAAGTGATTTCGTCATGCTTTGCCCGGTCAATTGGCACGAAGACCCTTTTTTTCCGGCCTTTCAGCAGTAATTGTACAAGAAAATTATCAACTTGTGCGACGCACGCGACTAACAGGGAATCGTGGGTTGTTGTGCTCTGTTTACACGTCTACCGGCATCCCGGCTTTTGCAATTCGCTGCCAAACCTAAACTTCATGCCAACCGGATCCGATCCAAGGTACATCAACGCTCGAATCGATTCTCAGCCGCAAACTGAGTTGCGCCGCATGATGTTGAATGTGTCGAATATTGTAGACGTGCAATTCCGCGCGTGAGAATGTCTTCGGCTTAAATCCACAGGGATTACGAAGTATCTCGTCCGTTTCATCAGCTATGGCAGTTGCCGCCTTGTGTCGGCAATGTTTCAGATACTTGTTGATCGAAGGCTTGTCATAGAGCAACTCTTGCCGCTTCGGTAGGAGTTCTTCGTAGTCGCGGAAGAAGTCCGGGTTGTCGAGATGAAACCGCTGCGTCTGTTGAGACTCTGCATTCGCTTCAAGATAGTAATCCGCGAAAAACAATGTATGAAATGCAACTTGGCAAAACTTGAGATTCACGACCTGCGCATCCCATGCAGAGTCAGGACATCGGTCGATGCAAACGCCAAGCGTGCAAAAGGCGGCTTCGAATTGGTTGGCAATTAGTTCTTTAAATGTTGCGAGCATAGAACGCGCTCCTTGTCGAACTGTCACGTAATGAGAGAAGAGTGATTGTCACGATCACGATCTGGAATTGCAAGGATTGAACCCAGTGTCCAAAGTTCAGGACTCGGATGCCCGGCTTCTCGAAGAAGCCCGACATCTTGCCAATCGCCTGTGAGGGCACAAGGGGGATTTGCCAGGGGACGAACGAGTTGCTGGTCTTGATTCGCGAGCTAATTGTCGCCTGGCGGCTCCTTTAGCAGTGACAATCGTCAGAATCCGTACAACATACACACACATCGCGAAAAGATTGGGGAGTCTGGCAGTTTCGTTAAGGCTGGTGTTTTCATTCGGGCGGTTTGCAAAGTAGCTTAGAGGTACAGGCACAATGCACTTTGCGGAGTGGCTGCCAAATCTAGGCTTTCTCACCCCCGTGTTGGGCAGAGTCGATCACATCTTTCGGCTCTGCCCTTTTTCGTTTCTTGCCCACGTCATCCACCAAATTTCTCCGTGGCTCGCTTGACAAATCAGTGCGGTTTGAGGTCCAATTTTTAGTCGCTACGAATTGGCGTGCAAATGCCAATCTAGCGGTTTGATCTTCCACTAACCGTCCGGGTGAGGAAAGCGCCCATGCTTAAGATGACTATTCGTTTAGACGAATTCTACCCAGCCTTGATTCCCGCCGATTCAGACCTATCGGTCCCCGAACCCTACGCCGCGATGCCTGACTATGGCGACGACTTTGACGAGTTCGAGGACAATGATTTCGACGACGATTTCGATGATGATTTCGAAGACGAACTCGACGACGACTATGACCTCGATGGCGACTTCGGCGAGGATGAGGACGAAGACATTGCTGAACTTGGCGACGGGGAATTCGACGAAGAATTCGAAGAAGTCGAGCAAGAAGCTGATCTTCCAGTCGAAGAGTAGACTCACTCCGATTACGCGTAGCGGCGAGTTGATGGCTTGCCGCCTGTTACGGTATTCGCGCATGTTCCCTGCGCGAACATTCTCGATGGCGTGCTCGTCTTGCAATTGAAATAAACCGCCGGTCGTGGTTTACTCATATCTTTCGCCTCGAATTGAAATCGCACACGGACGATGATTGCATGTTTGAACCAGTTCCCAACAACGTCAGCTTTCCAGCTCTCGAAGAAGAAACCCTCAAGTTCTGGAAAGGGCGGCAGATTTATGAAAAGTCGCTCGAACAACGTGCCGACGGCCCAAAGTTCGTCTTTTACGAAGGCCCACCGACGGCCAACGGGATGCCACATCCGGGCCACTGTCTAACCCGTGCAATCAAAGACCTTTTTCCTCGCTATAGGACGATGCGAGGCTATCTGTGCGAACGAAAAGCGGGCTGGGATACACATGGTCTTCCCGTCGAAGTCGAGGTCTGCAAAGAACTTGGCATTCACGCCAAAGAAGAAATCGAAAACTACGGAGTCGAACCATTCATTCATAAGTGCCAGGAAAGTGTCTGGCGATATATGAAAGAGTGGGAAAGGCTGACCGAACGGCTCGGATTTTGGATCCACCTAGATGAAGCTTACGTGACGTATCATCAAAGCTACGTCGAGAGCGTCTGGTGGTCGCTAAAGAATTTGTTTGACCGAGGCTTACTTTACCAAGGTCACAAAATCGTTTGGTGGTGGGCCCAAGGCGGCACGGCACTCAGCAGTGGTGAAGTTGGTCAAGGTTATCGCGAAGTGGCCGACCCGAGCGTCTACGTCCGCTTCCCACTTGTGGATGATCCAAAAACGTCACTGCTCGTTTGGACCACTACGCCGTGGACTCTGCCAAGCAACCAATTCGCGGCCGTTCATCCTGATTTGGAGTATGCCAACGTTACCGACTCCGAGTCGGGTGAGCGACTGATACTTGCCAAGGATTTGGTCGACACAATCGCCGAAAAAGTGAAACGCGAGTTGGTCGTTGAGAGTTGTGTCAAAGGAGCAGAACTTATCGGCAAACGATACGTGCCTCCGTTCGATTACTATTACAAATTGCTCGGTGAAACGTCAGGAAAGCTCAAGGACGGCGGCAATCAAGCAGTCGCTTGGCGTGTCGTTCAGGCAGATTTTGTCACGATCGATAGTGGAACAGGTGTCGTTCATCAAGCACCTGCATTCGGTGAAGTTGACTACGACGTGCTAATATCCGAACAAGTTCGTTTCGTGGAAGGCGACGGACCGCAGCTAATCAACGCAGTCGCCCCCGACGGCAAGTTCACGTCCGAGGCACCAGACTACGAAGGCCGCTGGGTCAAAGAAGCTGACAAGGATATTGCACGTGAGTTACGTGACCGTGGTCTCTTGTATCACCGTGAACAATATATCCACGACTACCCATTTTGTTGGCGAGCTGAAGAGGACCCACTGATCCAATATCCGCGGAAGAGTTGGTTCATTCGCACGACGCAGTTCAAAGATCGCATGGTGGCGAACAATCAAAAGATCAACTGGCTGCCCGAGCACATCAAGGACGGCCGCATGGGAAACTTTCTCGAGACAAACGTCGACTGGGCGTTATCGCGCGAACGCTATTGGGGTACGCCACTACCGATCTGGGTTTGCAGCGAAACTAGCCAGAAGGAGGCAGTTGCCAGTTACGAAGAACTGCTTGCAAAGCCGGGCGTGCAGGGGACGGATGTCTGGGACGATGCGAAGAAGAAAAGACCGGATTTGCCAGACGACTTGCGAGTCCACAAGCCCTACATCGACTCGGTCACGTATGATTCGCCCTTTGCCGACGGAGCGCGCATGCAACGTGTGTCCGAAGTCATCGACTGTTGGTACGACAGTGGTGCTATGCCGTTCGCTCAATGGGGATATCCGCAGCAAAATCGAGACCGGTTCGAAGAACAGTTTCCGGCACAATTCATCAGCGAAGCACTCGATCAAACGCGAGGGTGGTTCTACAGCCAATTGGCGATCAGCACTCTTCTGTTTACCGAAGACAATCCAGATACGTCAGATCACGATTTTCCACATCCCTTTGAGAATTGCATCGTGTTGGGCCTCATGCTTGGCGAAGACGGTCAGAAGATGTCGAAACAGAAGCGGAACTACCGCGAGCCATCGGAGATCTTTGACAAGTACGGTGCGGATGCCCTTCGTTGGTACTTCTTTGCGAATCAAGCACCGTGGACTTCGATCCGTTACAGCGAACGCGCGATCAAAGAAAGTATTCCCGAGTTCCTGCTGCGTCTCTGGAATTGCTACAGCTTCTTCATAATCTACGCAAATATCGACGGCTTTGATCCAAGCGAACTCGTAGAGGATGCCGGCACTGCGTCTAGCGAGCTTACGCCAAAAGACCTCGAACTTGCGAAGAGTTATCGCCCGGCAGCCGAACGCGGCGAACTTGATCGTTGGATTCTCGGCGAACTTCACCGCACCGTGGCAAATGCTGTCGAGCGCATGGACGCCTATGACAATTACGCCGCGTGCGGTGCGATAAACCAATTTGTTGACGCACTTAGCAATTGGTACGTCAGAAGGAGTCGAGGTCGATTTTGGAGTGAAGACAAGGCCGACCAGGAAAAGCTCGACGCCTATTGGACGCTGTATGAGTGTCTGGTCAGTACTTGCAAACTGATTGCCCCTTTCACGCCGTTTTTTGCAGAAACGCTTTGGCAAAACATTGCTGGTGTTTTCGGCGAACGTGCTCGTGAAAGCGTGCATCTATGCGATTACCCGGAATCAGATGTCAGCGTCGTTGACGACAAGCTTTCAACGCAGATGAGCCTGCTACGCGAGATCGCTTCGCTTGGACGATCTGCACGAATGGAAGCTAAACTGAAAGTCCGTCAGCCACTGGAAAAAGTCGAAGTCATTCTGGCCGACGACTCGCATCAAGCCTGGCTTGAGCAGCACAACGAACTGCTGTGCAGTGAATTGAATGTCAAGCTAATCGAGTATGCAACGAATGCTGAACAGTATATCTCGTACCAAGTGCAACCGAATTTCAAACGGCTCGGACCACGAGTCGGCAAACTCATGCCAGCGGTGAAAAAGGCACTTGGCGAAGCCGAAGGCAGCTCCTTGTTGTCCGAAATGGAGACCAACGGAAAGATAGTACTAAAACTATCTAGTGAAACAGTCGAACTCGATTCGGAAGACATTCAGATCCGGCTGCAAGCCAAGGAGGGTTGGGCAGCCGCTCAAGGATCCGGTTGTGTTGTCGTGCTATCGACAGATTTGACACCCGAACTTATCCGTGAGGGACACGCCCGTGATGTGGTGCGATTGATTCAGGATCGACGCAAACAGCTAGATTGCGATTTCACGGATCGAATCGCGGTCGCGATCGTATGTGATTCGGAAGAATTGAGAACTGCGTTGGAAGAAAATCAGCAGCACATTCAACAGGAAACACTCGCGGTTAATCTTGAGTTTGAGCCGCTTGCGAATACTGAAGGCGTAGAGCACGATGTTTCGGGATTCCGGTTGACGCTGTATGTCAGTATTTCACAGAACGGCGATGGGAATGAGTAACCCAGAAAATCCACCGCCGCTTCCTATTGCCGTCTTGATTTCCGGCGGTGGTACCACGTTACGCAACCTGATTGAACGTATTCAAAGCGGATCGCTGAACGTCGAGATTAAGATCGTCATTTCAAGTAACCCAGATGCTCATGGATTGGAGTACGCGAAGGAAGCGTCGATTCCGACGCTGGTTGTCACGCGAAACGAGTTCGAAGGTCCCGAGACGTTTCGAGACGCGGTCTTTGATCCCTGTCGTCAGGCTGGCACCAAGCTGGTCGTGATGGGCGGGTTTCTAAAGCATGTACTTATTCCGCACGAATTTGAGAATCGGGTTGTAAATATCCATCCAGCGCTCATTCCCGCATTTTGTGGAAAGGGTTTTTACGGGCTTCGAGTACATCAGGCCGTACTCGACTACGGTGCTAAAGTGAGCGGATGCACCGTTCATTTCGTCGACGACCAATACGATCATGGACCAATTATTCTCCAGCGAACGGTATGCGTGCGGCCAGGCGAAACCCCTACTTCGCTGGCAAGGAGTGTATTTCAGGCCGAGTGCGAAGCGTTGCCAGACGCCTTGAATCTAATCGCCGCAGGCAAAGTCCATGTAAATGACCGCTGCGTCACTGTCGCTGAGTGATACAATTCTTGCGGCATACGACAGAATACGTTCATCAACATCTTGCAAGGATCCACGCCGTTCTGCCCGAGTTTCCTTCCAAAACTCTCTAGTTTATCAGTACTTGTCAGATCTGCTCGAATTCTGTCTGATACCAGTTATGTTTTTAGCGAATATGCTAATTTTATGGAACTAATTGATCATATTGGTGATTGAAGTATTTCATTATCTTGCTCATAATGGTGAAGCTGTTGCTAGCTGATGGTGGCTAGGCACTTCAATTTGGATGGCTACATGCCCGCTGAAGGTCGTCGCGAAAAGCTGTTAGAACTCGTCCGCGTTCGAGGATTTGCCTCGCTTCCGGATTTGGCGGGCGAACTAGAGGTATCCGAGTCGACGGTCCGACGGGATCTGGATCATCTGGAGGAATCCGGGTCAGCAAAGCGGACTCATGGCGGAGTTTTTTATTCCGGTCCCTCACCCAAGCTTCCGCACTTTGATATGCGACAAGCGAATCGGTGGGACAAAAAGAGACTCATCGCAGAAGCCGCCGTCAAGTTGATTGAAGACGGAGATACGATTGCACTGGATGGCGGAAGTACGACCTATGAAGTTGCTCAACGACTGGGCGGCAAACCGGTGCAAGTCGTGACGAATTCA
>Ga0224508_10003996_pt1 | contig 12124 bp, 11 predicted proteins | sample SF_Jan12_sed_USG_4_FD_170157 | JGI IMG/M metagenome (GOLD analysis project Ga0224508, IMG submission 170157) | Sediment microbial communities from San Francisco Bay, California, United States - SF_Jan12_sed_USGS_21 | ecosystem: Environmental > Aquatic > Marine > Sediment | place: USA...
CGAGCGCCGGATCCTTGCGCGCTGGGCGCTCAAGGAGGAACAGCCGAAGGTCGCCTACGCGATCGTCCGCGGCCATGGCCAAACCGGCGGGGAATATTACGCCGAAGCAGAATGGCTGGCCGGCTGGATTGCGCTTCGCTGGCTCGATAAGCCGGAGGCGGCATTGTCGCATTTCCAGAAAATGTTCGACCGGGTGAGCTATCCCGTCAGCCGGTCGCGCGGCGCCTATTGGCTGGCGCGCACCCACGAGACGCTCGAACACGACACCTTGGCCACCGCCTGGTACCGCCGCGCCGCCCAGTACACCACCCGCTTCTATGGCCAGATCGCCACCGGCCATCTGTTGCGGAGCGAACGGCCGCAACCGCCGATCGAACCGGATCCCGCGGAAGGTGACGTCCAGCGGTTCGACCGGCAGGAGTTGGTGCGCGTTATCCGCGGTCTTGGCGCACTCGGCCGGCATGTGGAGGTGAAACCGTTCCTCTTGCGCCTGTCGCGCAAGGCGCGGACCGCCGCCGAATGGAGCCTTACCGCCCGGCTCGCCCAGGAAGTCGGCCGCCACGACGTCAGCGTAACGGTGGCCAAACGCGCCATGCGCCAAGGCATCGTGCTGTCGGATACGGGGTATCCGGCGGTGACACAGACAGGCGCCAAGGCAACGAAATTACCCAACCCGGCGCTGGTCTATGCGGTCGTCCGTCAGGAAAGCGCATTCGACGTGAAGGCGATCAGCCGCGCCGGCGCGCGCGGCCTGATGCAGCTGATGCCGCGCACCGCGCTCCAGGTCGCCCGGCGGCTGCGGGTACCCTATTCGCGCCGCCGCCTGACCCGCGACCCGCACTATAACTTGCGGCTCGGCCAAGCATATCTAACTGATATTCTTGAGGATTATGACGGGTCGCTCATTCTCGCGCTGGCCGGATACAATGCGGGCCCGCTGCGGGTCGAGCGCTGGCTCCGGCGCTATGGCGACCCGGGGCCCAACATTTATGCGGCAATCGACTGGATCGAATCGATCCCGTTCACCGAAACCCGAAACTACGTGCAACGGGTGCTGGAAAATCTCATTGTTTACCGTCGACGTGAAAACGGTCTAGATATGGCCCTCACGCTCGCCGAAATCGAACCGGGCCCTTACAAGGGCTCGGCCGGCCCGCAACGGCCGGTTACCGATAGCGGCGCAGACGACGGAGAGGATTTTGCCGGACCCTAAGCTCGCACAAGTGCAGGCCTGCGTCTTTGACGCCTATGGGACCCTGTTCGACGTATTCTCCGTGGCGGATGGCGTTCGCCAGGCGGTCGGCGACAAGGCCGACACGGTCACCGCCATGTGGCGTCAAAAACAGCTTGAATACACGTGGCTGCGCAGCCTGATGGGCGCCCATGTCGATTTCTGGCAAGTCACCCGCGACGGGCTGGATTTTGCGCTCGACGCCGCGGGCCACAGCGATCCGGCGACCGGCGACGCGTTGATGCAGCTCTATCTCAGCCTCGCCACCTATCCGGAGGTCGTGCCACTGCTGACCACGCTCAAGGAAGGCGGCATGGCGCGCGCGATCCTATCGAATGGCGCGCCGGAAATGCTCAATGCCGCGGTCGGTTCGGCCGGTCTCGACGGACTGCTCGACGCGGTGCTGTCGATCGAGGACGCAGGCATCTACAAGCCCGCCCCGGTGGTCTACCAGCTTGCGGTCGACCGTCTGAAGGTGCCGCCACAGAATATCTGCTTCTTGTCGTCAAATGCGTGGGACGTGGCCGGCGCGGCGCATTTCGGATTCAACGTCATCTGGGTAAACCGGTTCGGTCAGGTGCGCGAAAGGCTGCCCGGCACGCCGTTGGCGGAGCTCACATCGCTCGAAACATTACCCGCGCTTCTCGGGATGACCGTTTGACGGCCGATATGGTGTATCGCGAACGCCGCTTCACCGCTCAGGACGGATTATCGTTGTATTTCCGGGACTACGAGGCGCCGGACGCGACGCGAACACCGGTCCTCTGCCTGCCGGGCATGGCGCGCAATTCCAAGGATTTTCATCGCCTTGCGATGCGGCTGATGCCGGAGCGGCGAGTCATTGCCGTAGATTACCGCGGCCGCGGCCAGTCGGACTACGATCCCAACCCGATGAATTACCATCCGGCCACCTACCTCGGCGACATCGCCCATTTGATCGCAGCTACCGGGCTGCACCGGGTCATCGTGATCGGCACCTCGATGGGCGGCCTACTCGCAACCGGCCTGGGCGCGATGGCGCCCACAGTGCTCGCAGGCGTGGTCGTCAACGATATCGGACCGGACATCGACGCCGGAGGTACTGACCGTATTATAAACTACGTCGGGCGTGACGATCCGCAACCGGACTGGAAGCACGCGGTGGCACGGTTCAAGGAGCTTTTCCCCACGCTATCCTTCACCGACGAGGGACAGTGGCGCGAGGGGGCCGAGGCGACTTGGCGCGAGCACGAGGACGGCATGCTGCATTTCGACTGGGATATCCGGATCGTCGAGCCGATGAAGCGGAACCAGCCGCTGCCGGATCTGTGGGCGCTGTTCCGATCGGTGCGCGACGTACCGATGCTGGCATTCCGCGGCGGCGTCAGCGATGTCCTGTCCCAGGCGACCTTCGACCGGATGGCCGTTGAACATCCCGGCCTGCAACGGGTGTGTCTCGAGGGCGTCGGCCACGTGCCGTCGCTCACCGAACCCGAATCCACCGAGGCGCTGGACCGCTTCCTGGAAAAACTATAACGGCCGCCCAAGGCGACCGTTATATGTGTGACACCTAAAGCGGCATCACGAAGCGATTAATGCCGTAAGGCTCAGGCTTTGGGGCCCGCCGACAGGGCCGCCTTGGCTGGGGCGCTGCCATCGGATGATCCGCCACCGACAACCAAATTGGGGCCCGTGGGCTCCTTGCTGTCCGCACCGGAGGTGCGCTTGAGATTGTCGACGTGGCGGCACAGACCCTGCACGAACGCACCCGCCTCGATGGACAGGCTTTCGTGCACGATATCGCCGGTCACCTTGGCCGAGCGCGCGAGCTCGACCATTTTGCCGTTGATCTGTCCCTTGACGGTCCCGGCCACGTGTACCGTGTCCGCTTCGATCGAGCCGCTGACCACCGCATGTTCACCAACCGTAACGGTGGTGCTGCGGACATCGCCCTCGACCATGCCGTCGATCTGGATATCGCCCTCGGATTCGAGGTCCCCCGTCACCCGCAAGTTGGCGCTGACGATCGAAGGTACGACGCCGGCAGACGACACCTTGGGAGGTGACACGACGGGCTTTACCGCGCTACTGCCGCTATTCGATTGTGACTTGCTGCTACTACTGTTCTTTGAAAACATACCGACCTGCCTTGATGAAGCGTGCTGGGTTAAGTGGCTTCCCGTCGAAGCGGACTTCATAGTGAACATGCGGTCCGGTGCTCCGACCGGTACTACCGAGAAGCGCAACCTTGTGCCGGTGCCCTACTTCCTGCCCCCTCTTGACGAGAACTTTAAGCAGATGACCGTAACGGGTACGAACGCCGTAACCGTGATCGATCTCCACCATCTTCCCGTATCGCCCTTTACGTCCCGCGAAAACCACGCGGCCGGGCGCTGTAGAGTAAATCCCCGCGCCGCGCCATCCCGCCAGGTCAACGCCATAGTGCATTGCCCGTTTCTTTGTAAAGGGATCGCGGCGAAGACCAAAATCGCTGGCCTGATGATAATAATCGACCGGCGAAATCAGCGGAATGCTCTGCAGCAACTGCCGCAGCCCCGCCCACCGGGTTAGCCGGTTGTCGATTTCCGAAACGCTGCCCGGCAAACCGGCCATTTCATCGCCGCTCGCGACTTCGACGAGAGGGCCACCCTGCCCATGCGCCGGTTTGGTCGCCCGCGCCAACACCTCGTTCAAGTCCAAGCCGGTCATCGTGATCAGCCGTTCGGCCGATTCGATATTTTTGACCGTGCGCTCGCCCAGCCGATCGAGAACATTGCCCTGCGCGGCGTGCAGATCGTTCAACCGCTCCAGCAATGCCACGGTGCGGTTGCGCAGCTTCAGCGTCGGGCCGTCGTGAATGTTGCCGTTCAACTCGTCGCCGCCATCCGTGACCATGGCCACTTGCGTGTTGCCGTCGGCGCCGGTGGTCTTTTCGAGTTTGTCGAGAACCTTGTTCAGGTCCAGTTCAGCGTGTTCCGCGCGTGCCTTGGCGTCCTTGATGCCATGCTCCAGCGACGCAACCCGTTCATTAAGCTGTTCACGCTGTTCAACCACCTTGCCGTGGTCGGAGCGGCTTTCGGAAAGGCTGTCGGCCAGTTCGGTAACCCGGCGCTCGAGATAGGCGCTCTCGGTCCTCGATTTGATAAGGAATTCCTCTAGCTCGGCAACCCGCTCGCGCAATTTGGTGCGCGTCTTGATGATGTTGTTCCGTTCGTCGCCGGCGAGTTTGAGTTCGGTTTTGATCTTCAGCAGAGACCCTTCCAACAGCGAGTTGGTCTCTGTCATGACCTGCACTTTTTTGTCGATGTCCTGGAGATGTTCGCGGAGATCCCCATCAGCGGTATTTGCCTGCCCCGACAGCGGTTGCCGGAGTTTGGCAACTTTCTTGTTGTCCAGCTTGACCACGTTGCCGACCTGCTCAAGCAGGCTTTCCTGACTATCGCGCAAATTGGACGTAACGGTTGCGACTTTCTTCTGATATCTCAGGACTTCTTCGAATAAGTCCTCATAGGCCACTCGCGCTTCGCGGATTTCGTCATTCTTGACATGAATGATGCCGCTCTTGACGGTCGACATCAGCGTCATGCCGATGCCCCATACGCCGATCGCAACCGCAATCATGAAAGCGCTCATCTGAAGCCGACGCGTCAGCGGAAGGAAATGAACCCGACCCTGCGATCGAAGAATTAATTCGCGCTCGCGGAATAGTTCGTCGAAGAATTCGATCATTTGTTTGCCGTCATAAATTAAAATGCACCCAGCACGGCAAACCGGCTGTTGGCGCGACCAACCCAAAAGTATAAGTGTGCATCAGGTGGGCATTGAGTCGTCCCAACCAGCCAACGCGAAACATACACTTTTTCTTTTTGAACTCGACTACTCCTCATTCTCCCTCGCAAAAATCCGACGCTAAATCCCAAATTGCGCCAAATTTTCCCCCGCATGTTCTGTTGGCGAAGTTATCGACTGACTGCCGCCAATACAAGCTCCACTCAAGAACTAAACTTAAGAGATCAATTCCTAATTTTCGGTATACTTGTGACCGGCAAGGCCAGTCTTGACGTATTTACCTTAATGAAGGGTTAATTCGAATGCGGACTGCCGGAAGTGCCCCGTCCAACCGGCGCTAAACCTAAATCATCCCATAAAAAACAAAGAGGTAGTGGCGGCGCGAAAGAATGGGGAATATATCGAGGCAGGATTGGATTGGGCGGCCGCCGCGCCGGCATCGGTCGACGCAATCGGCGGATGCGGATCCAATTTCGATAAACTTTAGATTTGCCACGATCGAGTTAAGTCGCACTACCTCTTTCGGGGCAACGACAGCGAATCGGATCGCCGGCCAGGAAGTGGGTTTTGACGAAAACCGCGACTCGGCGCGTTAACCTTGTACCCAAGGCAAACCACCGATTTTCCATCCGCCGACCGTGCCGCGATGTCCGGCGGCATCCTTGTCGCCCTCGAATCCTTGCGAGACGTTGTAGCAATGGCCGAAGCCGCGCGCCGTCAGGGCAATGGCCGCGGCGCGCGAGCGCTGCCCCGACCGGCATAGCAACAGCACGGTCTGTTCGGGCCGGATTCCATCGGCCATGACATCCTCGACAAACCTATCGTTGAGATCATTGGCCGGAAATCGAAGCCACGAGATGCACAGGGTCTGCTTGCCGATCGACGTAAGGTCGGGCAGGCCGACGTACCGCCACTCCGCCTCGGTGCGAACATCGATCAGACAGGCGTCAGACTGATCCTGCAATATTTTCCACGCCGCAGGTGGATCGATATCGCCCGCATAGGAATCATCGGTCATGGTCTGAAAATCCCTGTTTCGTCATTGCTCACGCAGCATTCCCAAATGGCAGATAACACAACCAATGCCTTGCCGACAGAGGCGAATTTGGAATTATTTGAAGCTTGCTAATTACAAGCCAGACATAAAATAGCTTGCTATCTATTAGCTAGCTTACTAAATTCATCCTATGTCCACATTCAATCTTGAGCGTAGTCTTGGGTTTCTACTCAACGACGTTTCGCGCCTGATGCGAAAGCGCTTCGACGAGCGCGCCCGCAACCTCGGACTGACCCGGGCTCAATGGCGCGTGCTTGGCCATTTACGGCGGTACGAGGGCATTATGCAAAGCTCATTGGCCGAAATTCTTGAAGTTGAAACCGTCACGCTTGGCCGGCATATCGACCGTCTCGAAGACGCCGGCTGGGTCGAACGGCGGCGCGACCCGGCGGATCGGCGCGTCTGGCGGCTTCATCTCGCCAAGAAATCGCAGCCGATAATTGACCGCCTGAATTCACTGTCGATGGAGGTGCGGGAACACGCCCTCACCACCTTTTCGACCGAGGAACGGGACTGGCTTTTCGAGGCGCTGCAATTGATGAAGGACAACCTCGCCAACATGACCAACGGAGTTCCCATCGATCCTCCGGGCGAGCAAGATAATGAGATCGTGGTTTCCAACAGCAACAGCACCGAGCAACAAAATGTCGACTAGATTAGGATATTCCCTCCGGGTGATATTATCCCGATTGAGACGCCCTGGCGTCATTCGCTACGGTTTGCTTTTGATCGGGCCACTCATACTTGCGCTTGTCGGCGCCTATTACTACGCGATTGGCGGGCGATACGTGACCACGGAAAACGCCTATGTGAAGGCCGACAAGGTCGCCATCAGCACGGATATTTCCGGCCGGGTGTCCGCCGTCAAGGTCAAGGAAAACCAGATCGTCCAAAAAGGTGTGGTGCTCTTCATGCTGGACCGTGAGCCATTCCGGCTGGCGGCCGCACAGAGCGAAGCGAAGGTCCGCGCCATCCGTGCCGAGATCGATGCCCTGCGAAAACTATACGTCGATAAGGAAAAGGAATTTGTTGAATCGCAAAAAGACCTGCGGTTCTTCCAATCTGAATTCAACAATCGAAAAAGATTGCTCAAGCGCGGCGTGGTGCGCCTGGAGCGCTTCGATGCGGCGGGACGCAATCTGGAGGCGGTGCGCAACCGTCTCGACAGCACACGCGAAGAACTGCAACGTATTCTGACACGCCTCGGCGGTTCGCCCGCACTCCCCACCGACAAGAACCCGGAAGTGACGGAAGCCGAAGCCCGGTTATCGCAGGCGCGATTGGACCTGTCGCACGCCGTCATTACCTCGCCGGTGACCGGCATCATCACGAAGAACGATTTGCAGGTGGGTGAATTCGTCACCGCCGGCCGACCGGTGTTCAGCATCGTCGCCGCGAACGACATCTGGATCGAAGCCAATCTCAAGGAAACCGAACTGACCCATGTCCGGGAAGGCCAGGAAGCGACGATCACGATCGACGCCTATCCGGACTATGAATGGAAGGCCAAGGTCGCGAGTATCGCACCGGCGACCGGCGCCGAATTCTCGATCCTGCCGCCGCAGAACGCCACCGGCAACTGGGTCAAGGTGGTGCAGCGGATACCGGTGCGCCTGATCGTCGACGACCAGTCGACCGGGCCGCCCCTGCGGGCCGGAATGAGCGTCGTCGCAAGCATCGACACCGGACATAAACGGGACTTGCCGCCGATCATCGCCGACGCGGTCGCCCTGATCAAAGGCAAAGACGAAAAGTAGACCGGCGCCGAAACTTCCCGAACCGGCGTTATACCGGCCGGTCGCCGGCGGCCGTCGTCCTGTACAGGAACCGCGGCATGGTGTCGTCATAGTCGCGCAGCGCGTAGTGCATGGTGCAGCGATTGTCCCAAATCAAAAAATCACCCACCGACCAGCGATGGCGAAAGACGTTCTCCGGCCGCGTTGCGTGTGCGGCGAGATAATCCAGCAGCGGGCGGCTTTCCTCGGCGGTCCAGCCTTCGAAACGGTCCGTGTAATGGGGGTTCACATAGAGCGCCTTGCGGCCGGTCGCCGGATGCGTTCGCACCACCGGGTGTCTGACTGCCGAGGGTGCGACGTCAACGGAAAGCCGGTTCGGCACCTCCCGTACCAGCAATTCCGCCGTGTGCATGGCCGACATGCCGTCGAGCATTCGCTTGAGTCCCTCGGACAGCGATTCATAGGCCGCATACATGTTGCAGAACATCGTATCGGACCGGCCGATCGTGATTTCCACCGCAAACAATATCGACGCCGCCGGCGGAATTTCGCCGAACGAGATATCCGAATGCCAGAAATCGTTGCGCGGCCCTATTTTCCCGGGCTTGTTCTCCAGCACCATGACCTCGGGATGATCTTCCAGGCCACGGCGCGAGCCGAGCGGATGCGGCTCCACCGGCCCGATCCGCCGGGTGAAGGCAAGATGATCCGCCGGCGATATCTCCTGCCCCGGGAAAACCACCACCAGATTCTCATGAAAAGCGCGTTCGACCTCGGCGAAGGTCGCGTCGTCAAGCGGTTCGGACAGGTCGATACCGGTGATCGCCGCGCCAAGCGCACCGGACAGCGGCGCCACCTCGATCCGGCTGTATGAAGGTTGTGATTGGGCTGGCTCGGCCATCGTCTGTATTCCTTCCCATCCGATAAGGTCATCCGCTCCGTTATCGGGTCGCCATCCGCCTCGCAAGGGCGGTAAATCGCTACGTCCCGTGCATCGGGAATACGGATCGACTATTCTCAGCTTGCCATAATGCACGACCGCTCACTACCCCCACGGAGAATCGCCGATGAGTCATGACCGCCCTTTCGCCGGCCTCAAGGTGTGCGACGTTGCCCAGGGGATTTCCGGACCCTATTGCGGCATGATGCTGGCGCAATACGGCGCCGACGTGGTCAAGATCGAGGGCCGCGACGGTGACTGGATCCGCAACATGGGCGGCCGTATCCAGGGGGACCATTCGGCGCAATCGCTCGCCATGAACCGCGGCAAACGCAGCATCGCCCTCGACCTCAAAAATCCGGACGGCCTCGCGGTGGCGCGCCGATTGGTTCGGGACGCGGACGTGGTGACGCAGAATTTTCGGCCGGGCGTAATCGACCGGCTCGGCCTCGGCTACGATACGGTGCGCGCGGAAAACCCCGACGTGATCTATCTCACCGTATCGGGCTTCGGCCTGGACGGGCCGCTCGCCCCCCGCCCCGTCACCGACGCGATCATGCAGGGCTATTCCGGCCTGCAATCGATTACCACCGATAAGGAGGGAACACCCCAATCGGTCGGCGTCGCGATCATCGACTACATCACCGGCATCTATGGCTATCAGGCGGTGGCGACGGCGCTCTTCGCCCGCGCCAACGGCGCCGGCGGGCGGCATGTCCAGGTCAGCATGTTGCAGGCCGCCCTATCGGTGCAGGCAGGCCAGTTCATCCGCCAGCACGCCCAGGGCGGCCAACCGGCATCGGTCGGCATTCCGGTGGGTATTTTTAAGACCCAAGACGGGTTTATCAGCCTGAGCTCCAACCGGCCGACGCATTTTGCGCAGGTCTGCGATCTGCTCGGCCTCGAGACGCTCAAGAACAATCCGGAGTACGACACCCATCAAAACCGCATCTGGAAGGCCGACGAAATCAACGGCGCCTTTCAGGAAAAGTTGATGGCGCGTAGCGCCGCCGACTGGGTTACGGCCTTCACCGACCTCGGCCTGATGTGCACGCGCGTGAATGGTTATGACGATCTGCTGGCCGACGCCCAGGTCGATTCCCAAGGCATCTTCACCTGGACCAACCAACTCGATACCGGCCCGATCCCGGTCCCCAACCTGCCGGGCATGACGCCGCTGACGCCGGACGATCCGCGCGGCCAATCCCCTCGCATCGGCCAGCACAGCCGCGATGTACTGGCCGAAATCGGATACGCGGCGGAAGAGATCGCCCGGCTCGCCCGGGATGGCGCCATTGCCGGGGACGACGCCCAGGCCGCCGCGGACTAAGGCGATCCCTATTGGAGGATGGAACACCGGGGCGGTTTGCAAGGCGTCCGTTCTCGTCTTAATAAGTTGGCGAAACCGGCATGCGCAGCCGAAGGCACACAACAATCCCTAATTCAGATGGAGCCGAACCCATGAGCGACGATCTCGTCCTGTATGAGTCCAACGACCGTATCGCCACCATTACGATTAATCGCCCGGACAAGATGAACGCGCTCAGCGAAGGCGTCGTGGCCGAATTGCGCGACGCCATGATCCGCTACCGGGATTCCGACGATACCTGCGCCATCCTGACCGGCGCCGGCGACCGGGCGTTCTCGGTCGGCGCCGACATCAAGGACCCGCCGCGCGATCCGGATTTGTGGGAATGCGTGCCCGGCGTCGGCATCGACGTCGACAAGCCGATCATCGCCGCGGTGGCTGGCCACTGCGTCGGCGGCGCCTATGTGCTGGTGCAATTCGCCGACATCGCGGTCGCCGCCGACAACGCGAACTTCTTCTATCCCGAATCGCAACTCGGCTTCTGCGGCGGGCTGATCGCGAGCTGCGCGGCGCGTATCCCGCACAAGATCGCCATGGAATTCATGCTTACGGGCAAACGCTTCAATGCGCAGCGCGCCTATGAAGTGGGCATGGTCAACAAGGTGGTGCCAGCCGGCGAGCAGGTGGCGGCCGCCATGGAATACGCCGAGATCATGCGCGACAGCGCGCCGCTCGTGGTCAGCATGCTGAAACGATTCGTGCGCACGACGGTGACGCCGAAGGGCCCGTCCGAAGAGGCGGCCATCGCCCGGCGTGACCTGCTGGCGGTCCGGCGCAGCGAGGATCAGCAGGAAGGCGGCCGCGCGTTCCGGGAAAAACGCAAACCAGTCTTCACAGGACGCTAGGGCAAATCCCGAGCGAACCGGAACGGTTCGCGACGACGCATTTGCGACTAAACAAGGCGATAGACCATTTCACTCGAGCTAGTTTGAACAAGAATTGGTCTAAGGCATCCGTCAGGAGGATTCCGATGCAGACCTATCGCGGTTCCTGCCATTGCGGCGCCGTCGTGTTCGAGATCGATGCAGAGATCGAGACCGCCACGCGCTGCAACTGCTCGATCTGCCACAAGAAGAATGCATTGATGCACCGCGTGCCGGCCGACCGTTTCCGGCTGATCCAGGGCGAAGACGCGCTCACGCTGTATCAATGGAACACCGGCAGCGCGCGGCACCTGTTCTGCAAGACGTGCGGCATCTACCCGTTCCACAACCCGCGGGTCGCGCCGGACGAAGTCACGGTCAATCTGGCCTGCCTCGACGGGCTGGATACAAACGCCCTGCCCGTCCGGGTTTTTGACGGGCGGGCGTTCTCGCTTGAGAAACCTGCGGGCTGAGCCTTGCCGAACGTCCTGCCTGCTACCGCAACAGGCGCGGTACCTGTGGCAGCAGTTGAGTGTAGAGGTTGTGTCGCGGCCGCGGGCCGGTGCTGTCGAGGCGCACCACCGATTCCTTATCGACAAGCTGCACGCCCGGAATCATGTTGAGGCTCGCCCTGCCGCGCAGATCACGCTCACTGAAGACGACGTGGATATTCGGATTCCGGTCCAGGTGATAATGCTCGGCCCAGAGACGGACGTCGTCCCGGTCGGGCGCATCGTTCGACAGGTCGTAGAGCACGATTTGGACCAGAACGAGTTCCGGATGGTCGAGTGTCAGGCCGCCGCCGAACCGGTCGAGATACGCCTCCAACATCCCGAGCCCCGGTTGCGGCTGTACGCCCGTCATCGCTCCCCGTTCATGGCCACCGGAAAATGCATTGCACGCCGGGCAGGTCATCCCGACCATCTTCACCAGGACGACCTTTCCCTTGAAATCCACGATCTTGAGCTTGCGGCCGTCATAGTTGGTGAATTCAATGTCGGGAAACGGCTTACCGACCTCCGGTGGCCAAGAAACCCCCAATCCAAACGGCAATTCGTCGCAGGCCGACACCATGAAGCCGGCTAAGGAAAGAAGCGCGGCGACAATACCTGCTCGCGCCATCTTCGACATACTGCGGCTCTCGATTGCCAGTCGGCCCA
>Ga0224508_10003997_pt1 | contig 12122 bp, 14 predicted proteins | sample SF_Jan12_sed_USG_4_FD_170157 | JGI IMG/M metagenome (GOLD analysis project Ga0224508, IMG submission 170157) | Sediment microbial communities from San Francisco Bay, California, United States - SF_Jan12_sed_USGS_21 | ecosystem: Environmental > Aquatic > Marine > Sediment | place: USA...
ACTGCATAGAATCCCTGAATCACACGAACCCAGCGAGACTCTGAATGCCGATCACTATCCGCGACGCAACACCCGCCGACGCAGCGACCATTGCCGACAACAATTCAAGCATGGCCATGGAAACCGAGGGCCGAGCGCTTGCGCCGGACGTCATTGGTCCCGGGGTTGCCGCGCTGCTCGGCGACCCGGAAATAGGACGCTACTGGGTCGCCGAGGCGGAGGGCCGGATAGTCGGACAACTAATGGTCACGTACGAATGGAGCGACTGGCGCAACGGCATGCTGTGGTGGGTCCAAAGTGTTTACGTGGATCCGGAATATCGGCGCAGGGGTGTTTTTTCGTCCCTGTACCGTCATGTAGAATCGCTCGCGTCGACCGAGCACAAGGTATGTGGCCTCAGGTTGTACGTCGAAAAGGAAAACCACCGGGCGCAACAAACCTACGCGGCGCTCGGGATGACCAAGCCAAGTTACGTAGTGATGGAATCGATGTTCGGTCGCCGTGACGACAACTGAGGAAACGGTAATGCTGAAAACTGGTTCAAAAGCACCTGAGTTCGTATTGGAAAATGACCGCGACGGCGAGACTTCGCTGTCCGAATTATTGCAGGATGGCCCGCTGGTACTGTACTTCTACCCGGCCGATTTCACCCCCGGCTGTACCAAGGAAGCCTGCTCCATTCGCGACATCCACAACGATATTCAGGCCGTCGGCCTGCAGGTCGTCGGCATCAGTCCGCAAGACATCGAGAGTCACCAGAGTTTTCGCGACAAGCATGAACTGCCGTTCATCCTGCTCAGCGATCCCGACAAGGCTGTCATCAGGATGTACGACGTCGATGGGCCTTTTGGTGTCGGCGTACGACGCGCGACGTTTCTGATCAACCAGGACGGCACGATCCAGGACTCGGTCCTCGCCGACGTCCGCATCGGACTGCACACGGACTTCATCGAGAACGCCGTCGCCCTCACGGAGACGGCCAGCGACTAGACTGGTTGCTTATTCGCCCTGCAGCGTCACGATCACGCGACGCGTGTGCGGGGCGACGCGATGCTCCCATAAGAATATGCCCTGCCAGGTACCGAGCGCACATTGCGCATTGCTGACCGGCAGATTCAGGTCCGACTGAGTCAGTACGCTTCGCACATGCGCGGGCATATCGTCCGGCCCTTCTGCGGTGTGCGTGAACATCGGATCACCGTCCGGCACATTGCGGGACATGAACGTCTCGAGATCTCTCAGCACCGCAGGATCCGCATTCTCGCAGAGCATCAGCGAAGCGCTGGTGTGGCAAATGAACACGTGACAGAGCCCGGACGACATGCCGGACGCTCGCACCAGGTCCTGAACATCGTCGCTGATGTCATACGCGCCACGACCGCGCGTGTGGACGGTGAGTTTGTGTTGCGCCATCAAGGCTTGTAAGGCTCGCCGTAGCGCAAACGAATGGTCTTGGTCTTGCCGAACCAGGGTATCGATACGATATAGATGTTGTCGTATTCGTCTTCCGCGATCGGCGGGACGCTCTTGCTCGCACCCATGTTACCGATCATTTGCGGCACCGTGTTGCTATGACCGATGACCAGGACAATCTTGCCCTTGTACTCTTTGACCAGATCGTCGAGAAACAGCTCGGTATCATCGGCAGCGTATGAGCGCAGCGGCAGTTTCAACGCATCGGCGATAGGCTTGGCCGTCTCCGAGCTGCGGCGAAACGGCGTCGCATAAATCGCGTCGATTCCGGCGACTACGTCCGCACCGACAAGCTGGCGGGCAAGTTCCACAGCGCGCCGCTGGCCGGCTTCACTCAGGCCCGGGTCCCCGGGCGGCGTCAGGGCCTTTTCGGCGTGTCGTACGAACAGCACCGTGGTCGTCGCCTGCGATTCAAAAAACCAGGCCAGACCGAGAGCGATCGCCGTGTAGATGACAATTATCTGGACGCGTCGGCGGCGGCGGCGCCGGCGGCGATCAATGTCGTTTGTTGGTTTTGACATGGGATGCGACTTTACGAGCTTTTGCCCGCGTTGGCCATCGTTGGCGGCTCAGGAGCGCGTGGTGTCATCCCCGGGCTCGTCGAGCACCTTGAATTCACCCTCAATGACACCGCTCTGGCCGGGGCCGCCGGTGTCGCCGGTGCCCTGAGAATCTGACGGCTGGCGTCGCAGTTTCCGATTAAACCACCACAATCGAATGCCTACGAAGGACGCGAGCATCAGTACGATGCTCCCCAGAACGACGAACGCGACGAACCCGAGCACGACCGACACGCCGATCACGAGCGCACCGACGATGATCACGAACAGGTTGGCAATCGGGTTACCGGCCGGCAGTCCACGGTTAGCTGACGAATACTTCAAAACAACTCCTCTTGGCCCGATTAATCGTTATCCCGACTAATCGGCAATTTTTCTCGAATAAAAACCTTCGAACCACGGCGACCACGTCGCGCCATCGTCATCCGACTGTTCGAAGAACTGGCGTACGCGGCCATCCGGCAACGGTGTCCACAGGCCACGAAACGCCGCTGTCTTGCCCTGCGCTACGTAATGGATGGTTCCCTCGAGCAGCATGCCATCGTCGGTCAGGCCGCCGCGAATATGAATCTGGCTGCCGTTTGCATCATTCCAGACCTGCACCCATTCTCCGCTAATCTTGTCGACGTAGTTAATACTCATGCCGCCCCCACCGCCGGCGCTGGTCCAGTGTTCGATCAGTACGCACCCCCGCTGGGCGCGTTCGATGACATTGCTGCCTGCAAATTTGCCGTTAGCAACGTGGACATCCCAGGCGCCGACCCAGAAATCAAATTCAGCGAAACGCTCGTCCTGCTCGCAGGGGAACTGCGGCGCTGGCGCCTGCTCGTCTGTTTGGGCATGCACCGAAGATATAGTCATAATAACAATTATTATCAGTAACTTGCTAACTAATGGTAGAAATGACATTAAGTATATCCTCGATACTCGTAAGGTCTAAGACCATGATCGCCATCTGCTGTTCGCTGCATATCGCGCCGCCAGCACCCAGACTATGAGGTTGCGGGGTCGGTATTTCAACGGGCTCCGCGATAACAGGTTGAATACTCCCGACGCTCCAAGCACAATTCGCCGTCGCTTGACCGATCACCGGAGAGGTGGCAGAGCGGTTGAATGCACTGGTCTTGAAAACCAGCAAGGGTTAGTAGCCCTTCGTGGGTTCGAATCCCACCCTCTCCGCCAGAAATTGAAAATGGGGCGCTTGTGCCCCGTTTTTGATTTCAAGCAGTGGGTGATGGATGAGAGCCCACTGGTTCGACAAAACGTGTTAGCGTTTTGGACGCGCGGAGCGCGCCCGAAGGGCGAGAATCGGCCTTAGCCGGTTCGAGTCAATCCCACCCTCTCCGCCAACTTCCCCGATCCGGAGGAAACTTTGACGACAATACTGATTACCGGCTGCAATCGCGGCATCGGCCTGGAACTCGCCAGGCAACTCGACGAACGCGGCGATCACGTGATTGCCGTCTGCCGCACTCCCAGCGCTGAGCTGGAAGGGCTCGGCATCAGGGTGGTCAAGGATGTCGATGTTGGCGATGCTGCTGGCGTAGAACGCCTGCGCGCAGAATTGGCCGGCCAGCCCATCGATATACTGATCAACAACGCGGGCGTGCTGCTGCGCGATTCATTCGGCGATCTCGATTACGATGCGATGATGCACCAGTTCAAGATCAATACGCTGGGCCCGCTGCGCGTCACCGAGGCTTTGAGCGAGAATCTCACCGAAGGGGCCAGGGTCGCTATAGTGACCAGCCGTGTCGGTTCGATCGAGGACAATACCTCCGGCGGGCACTGGGGATATCGGACCTCCAAGACGGCGGTCAACATGGTCGGTACGAACCTGATGCACGAATTGCGGCCTCGAGGCATCGCTGTCGCCTTGCTGCACCCGGGGCTGGTTGCGACCGACATGACCGGTCACCAGGGCGTTGCTCCGAGCGATTCAGCTCGCGGCCTGATCGAGCGTATCGATGAGCTCACCCTGAAAAACAGCGGCCGTTTCTGGCATGCCGAAGGCTACGAGTTGCCGTGGTAGGGCGGGATTGAAAAGGGCCGCCGGGCACCAATCTACTGTATCCGAATGCTAGAATTACTGAATATTCCCGAGGAGCTGCATCAATGCCGGACAACCTGACCCCCCTGCCCCAGGCGCCTTCTTACGCGGCGGAGAGCCGCGCTGATTTCATCTGGAAATGCTACGCCCATGTCGTCGGTGCGATCCTGGCTTTCGCGGCCATCGAGGCCTATTTGCTGACCTCCGGGATTGCCGAGCGTATCGCAGCGCCTATGATGAGCAACTGGTTGCTGGTATTGGGCGCCTTTATCCTCGTCGGCATGGGTGCGACGCACCTTGCACACCGGCTGGAATCGAAGGCATCGCAATATGCTGCATTTGCCGTTTTCGTCTTCGCCGAGGCACTCATTTTCGCGCCGATGCTTTATATCGCAACCACTCAGTTCGACGGCGTCGTCGATAGCGCGGCCGGAGTGACAGTGCTCGGATCGATCGGACTCATTGCGACCGCGATGATTACGCGCAAGGACTTTTCATTCCTGCGCGGAATGCTCGTCTGGGGCGGCATCCTGGCCCTGATCGGCATCTTCTCGGCGATCATTTTCGGCTTTGAGCTCGGGACCTGGTTTTCGCTGGCGATGATCGGGTTTGCCGGAGCCGCGGTCCTTTACGACACGTCAAACATCATCCACCACTATCCGGCTGACAAATACGTGGCTGGATCGATGGCCCTGTTTGCCTCGATCGCGATGATGTTCTGGTACATATTGCGGCTGTTTATGAGTCGCGACTGAGCGTCGTTATCCCGTTCATATAGGGTTGCAGCACCGCCGGCACGCGAATGCTGCCGTCCGCTTCCTGGTAGTTCTCCATGACCGCGATCAAGGCGCGGCCGGCCGCAACGCCCGATCCGTTCAGCGTGTGGAGCAGTTCGGGCTTGCCGGTCTCCGGATTTCGATAGCGCGCCTGCATGCGGCGGGCCTGGAAATCGATGTAATTGCTGCACGATGAGATCTCGCGATATTTTTGCTGACCCGGCAGCCAGACCTCGATGTCATACGTCTTGGTTGAGCCAAAGCCGATGTCCCCGGAACACAGCGTCACAACCCGATACGGCAGTTCGAGTTTCTGCAAGATGATCTCGGCGTGACCGGTCAGCTCCTCGAGTGCATCGGCCGACTTGGTCGCTTCGACGAACTGCACCAGCTCGACCTTTTCGAACTGATGTTGACGAATCATCCCGCGCGTATCCTGGCCGTAAGAACCCGCCTCCGAGCGAAAACACGGCGTATGCGCAACGTACCGGACCGGCAACTCCGAATACTCCAGGATATCTTCACGTGCCAGGTTGGTTACGGGCACTTCGGCCGTCGGTATCAGGTAATACGGCGTCTCGGTGCGCGTCTGAAAGAGGTCATCCTCGAATTTCGGCAGGTTTCCTGTGCCGACCAGCGCCTGCGCCTGAACGAGATACGGAACATAGACCTCCTGATAGCCATGTTCGCTCGTGTGTGTATCCAGCATGAACTGGATCAGCGCCCGCTGCAGCCGTGCCAGCGGACCGCGCATGACGGCAAACCGTGAACCTGAAATGCGGCTCGCGGATTCAAAGTCCAGCTGGCCGAGGCTCTCGCCAAGATCGACATGATCTTTCGCCTCGAAACCCAACTCGGCCGGCTCGCCCCAACGCCGGACTTCAAGATTGTCATCTTCGGAATTACCGACGGGAACGTCCTCGGCCAGCAGATTTGGCAGGCCCAGTTCGAGATCGCGCAGTTCGTCCTGTAACGCCTGCAATTGCGCCTCATGCGAATCCAGTTCGTCACCCAGATCCTTGACCGCAGCGACTAAGGGCTCGATGTCTTCACCCCGCGCCTTCGCCTTGCCGACATTCTTGGCGCTGGCATTGCGTTCACCGCGCAGTTTTTCTGTCGCTATCTGCAGCGATTTGCGCTGTTCCTCGAGCGCCAGGTACGCGGCGCTGTCGAACTCGAAGCCCCTGCGCGCCAGGTTCGCGGCAACGGCCGTCGTCGATTGTCTGAGAAGTTTGGGGTCAATCATGACTGCTGATCACTTTTGGCGTTTCTTGCGGCTAAGGCGCTCGATTTCCTCGAGCTTTTCACGGATCCTGATTTCGAGCCCGCGCGGCACCGGATGATAATACTTCGCCGGACTCATGTCGTCGGGAAAGTAGTTCTCGCCGGCCGCGATGCCCCCCTCCTCGTCGTGGGCATAACGGTAATTCTCGCCGTAGCCGAGATCCTTCATCAGCCGAGTCGGCGCATTGCGCAAATGCAGCGGCACCTCCAGCGAACCATGCTCTTTCGCGTCAACTGCCGCGGCCTTCGCGGCCGTGTACACGGCATTACTCTTGGCCGCGCAGGCGAGATAGATGACGGCCTGGGCAAGCGCAAGTTCGCCCTCCGGGCTGCCAAGACGCTCCAGCACCGCCCACGCATCCAGTGTCAGCCGCAGGGCACGAGGATCGGCATTGCCGATATCCTCGGACGCGACGCGAATCATCCGCCGCGCGATGTACTGCGGATCACATCCGCCGTCCAGCATGCACATCAGCCAATAGAGCGATGCGTCCGGATCGCTGCCGCGAACCGATTTGTGCAGGGCGGAAATCTGGTCGTAGAAATACTCCCCCTGTTTATCGAAGCGGCGCCTGCCGCCGGAGGCAACCTCGGCCACAGTCTCATCTTCGATCTCCGCTCCCGGCGCAAGGTCAGCGGCAAGCTCCAGCAGGTTCAGTGCACGACGCGCATCACCATCGGCAGCCGTCGCGATAATCTCAAGCGACTTGTCGCTGATCGTAAAAGCGCTGGCAAAACCGCGTATCTCGTCGTCGAGCGCACGCCTGAGAACGGTAACCAGTTCGGCAACGCTCAACGATTTCAGGACATAAACACGGGCACGCGACAGCAGTGCATTGTTGAGTTCAAAAGAGGGATTCTCGGTAGTCGCACCGATAAATGTCAGCGTGCCGTCTTCGACGAACGGCAAGAACGCATCCTGTTGCGACTTGTTAAAGCGATGCACCTCATCGAGAAACAATACGGTTGAGCGATTGTGCATCTGTCGATGCTGCTGCGCCTCATCGACGGCACGGCGAATATCTTTGACGCCCGCCATAACAGCTGAGAGCGCGATGAAGTGTGAGTCCGTGGTCGCCGCGATCATGCGTGCCAACGTCGTCTTGCCGGTACCGGGCGGCCCCCAGAAAACCATTGAATGGGCGCGGCCCTGCTCGATCGCGCGCAAAAGCGGCTTGCCCTCCTGCAGCAGATGTCGTTGCCCGAAAAACTCGGATAGTGATGCAGGACGCATGCGGTCGGCCAGCGGTCGGTCAGCATTATCAGTCACGTCGCTGCCGAACAAATCGTTCATATCACACACTCGACTGGCGAGCCGCGTGCCAGTTTTCAACTCGCAGACACCAGCCGCCCAGGCCGGCCAATGCGACGAGCAGACCGACAACGATGCCTATCGTGTTCGCGCCGACATCGGCCCAGTCCGCCATACGGTAGCTAACAAGTCGCTGGCAGAACTCGATAAACAGTCCGAAAACCATCAGCCCGAGCGCTATGCGCCAGTAGGAACGCGGCCGATACTGCCCGGCAAACCACAATGACAGGACCAGGAAGGTCGAGGCGTGGAGCCACTTGTCCGCGTGGTCCAGCCAGGACAAGACACTGGCTTTTTCATCAAGAAACCAGACGGCAGGCATCAATGCCGAAGCCAGAACGAGCAGCAGCATCGCGATGCTCGCGATGCGCCACTGGCGCGAGTGGTTTAATGGCAGCATCAGGGCAAAGAATCGCCGGCTACGAGCGGCACACCAACCAGGTCGGCATCATCGGGTACGACGAACTCGAAACGCTCCTGATCGATCGGTTCGTTGATGCGGACGTCATACAACGCGACTAACGTCGTTTGTTCGAGATTGTCAAAAAATACCATTCGACCAAGCTGGCCACCGGTGAATCCGAGCTCGAGGCGATTGAAACCGCTGTCGGTAGAAATGGGTAACAGGCGTACCCAGATCGTACTGTCCTCAACCTTGCTGCCGTCGAATCGAAATTGCTGCAGCGCATCACTGGCGCCGCCAAGTAGCATCGCCGGGGTATTGCTCAGGGATTCCACCTGCGGCTTTACCGTCACTTGTGCAAGGTCGATGTCATAGTTCCAGACATTGAGCCCGTCCGCGACCAGCCATTGCTCATAAGGCTCGGCATACGTCCAGCGGAAACGCTTGGGGCGTTCAATTTCCAGCGTGCCGGTGGATACTTCGACGACCGCACCCTCGGCATCAATGAGTCTTTGTTCGAAGCTACCTTCGAGCGTGATGACTTCCTGCAGAAATGCATTGACAAGTTTTTCGCCGGTCTCGTCGACACCGCCGTCGGCAAGTCCCACGAGCGGCGTGCCCGCGATCAGCAACCCTAACAATACTCTCGTTATCACTATCTATGCCCTTCCAACAAACTCGATCGTCGTTATCAGTCGTCCGCAACGGCTTTTGGCACGAGGATTTCCCGACTGCCGTTGGGTTGCAGAGGACCTACCAAACCGGCTGCCTCCATCGTCTCCACCATGCGTGCCGCACGGTTGTAACCGATCTTCAAGCGCCGCTGTACGCCCGATATCGACGCCTTGCGGGTATCCATGACAACCTGCACGGCCTGATCGTAGAGCGGATCCTGTTCCGCATCCAAGCTATCGGCCGACAGCTTGTCGATTCCTGCCAGTCCCGGTGTTGGACTCGAAGGACCTTCCAGAATTTCATCGATATAGCGCGGCGCGCCACTTTTTTTCAAGTGACGAACGACCGAGTGAACTTCGTTGTCGGCGACGAACGCACCATGCACGCGCATCGGCAGTGACGTGCCGGGCGGCAGGTACAACATGTCACCATGACCCAGCAGGTTTTCCGCACCCTGCTGATCAAGAATGGTGCGGGAATCCACGCGAGCCGACACCTGGAAGGCGATCCGCGTGGGAACGTTCGCCTTGATCAACCCGGTAATGACGTCAACTGACGGCCGCTGCGTCGCCAGGATCATGTGAATGCCGGAGGCCCTGGCCTTTTGCGCCAGTCGCGCGATGAGTTCCTCTACTTTCTTGCCGACGATCATCATCATATCGGCGAGCTCGTCAATGATGACGACGATGTAGGGCAACGGCGTCAGGGTCGGATGCTCGACCGGTTTTTCGTCGTCGAGCAACGGCGGTGGCGTAAAGGTCGGGTCCTTGAGCGGCCTGCCCGCCGCGATCGCGTCTTTGACCTTGCGGTTGTAGCCGCCAATGTTGCGAACGCCGAGTGGCGACATCAGTCGGTAACGGCGATCCATTTCGGCGACGCACCAACGCAGCGAGTTCGACGCTTCTTTCATGTCCGTCACAACCGGCGCAAGCAAATGCGGGATACCCTCGTACACGGATAGCTCCAGCATCTTCGGATCAATCATGATCATCCGCACCTGCTCGGGCTGGGTCTTGTACAGGATGCTGAGCACCATCGCGTTGATGCCGACCGACTTACCGGATCCGGTGGTTCCGGCGATTAAAAGGTGTGGCATACGAGCGAGATCGGCGACCACTGAATTACCGCCAATGTCCTTGCCGAGCGCCAGCGTCAGCGGCGAAGCCATCTCATCGTAAGCGCGCGATTTGAGAATCTCCCCCAGCGTCACCAGCTGGCGATTCTCGTTGGGAATCTCGAGACCCACGAAAGACTTGCCGGGGATCACCTCGACAATTCGCACGCTCACCACGGACAGTGAACGCGCCAGGTCTTTCGACAGGTTGGCAATCTGGCTGACTTTCACGCCAGGGGCCGGGTCCAGTTCGAAACGGGTAATCACGGGACCCGGTGACACCGACTTCACTTCAACATCGATGTTGAAGTCTTTGAGCTTCAGTTCGACCAGGCGCGACATCGCCTCGAGCGATTCTTTGGAATACCCCTGTTTCTGTTCAGGGGGATCGTCAAGCAACGACAACGGTGGCAGCTCGCCCGCCGCCGCAGGCTCGAACAAGGGGACCTGGCGCTCCTTCTCGGCCCTCACACTCGGCTCGAGCGACGGCATCACGGGTTCGATACGTGGCGAGCTGCGTCTCGCGCTGAGCGTCTTCTTGACCTTGACGATGTCCTGGCGAGCCGCGGCCTGTTTCCGGCCCTCGGCGCGATCACGCAGCTTATCGAACAATGCGCTGAGCTTCTCCCAGCCAATCAGGCACCAGCGGCCGACGCCATCCATGACGTCGAACCACGAGATGCCGAGGAACAGGCTTATCGAAGCGATCCACAAGCAAAACAGCAGCGTGCTGGCGCCGAGCAGCTTCATAACGTCGGCCATCTGATTGCCGACGACCTGACCGACGATGCCACCGGCAGTCTCGTTGAAACCGGCCGGCGAAAAATGCAGCGTCGCCAGGGCGCAGCTACAGATGAGCGTGGCGACAAATCCGGCGAACCGCAGCCCGAAGTCGAGCTTGGTGAGCTCGATCTGGGTTTTCTGCTCGCGGTACAGCATCCACCCCAGGTAGAACACCATGATCGTAAACAGGTAGGCCGGCCGGCCGAAGAAGTTGAACAGCAGGTCGGCGATCAGGGCGCCAGATCGACCAACACCGTTGCGCACTTCAACGTCGGCTGTCGCCTGACTGAAACCGGGATCCGCCGGATCATAGGTAAAAAGCGCGTACCAGAGGATGAGCGCCAGAGCGCCGAATACGTATAGCGCACCCTCGCGTAGTGCCCGGTGAACCTGCGACGACAATCGGGATTCGGGTTGTTTCGCTTTTGCCGCTCTTGCCATAAAGAAAGTGTTTTCCCTACACTAGCCGTAGGACGCGCTGTTCCGCATAAAGCTTGCCCGCTTAATTACCCTTGAAAACTCGTCTTCGGGACCGTATTTCCGGGCATTGCGCGGGCAGATCAGTGCATCATTAATTTACGGGTAAATTATACATGAGTGACTTGAAACATTGCCGGGTTCTGATTCTGGGGTCCGGGCCGGCCGGCTACTCCGCCGCCGTTTACGCAGCCAGGGCAAATCTGGACCCGGTCCTCGTCACTGGTATCGAACAAGGCGGGCAGCTGATGACCACAACGGACGTGGACAACTGGCCGGGCGATGTCGAAGGCCTGCAGGGCCCGGAACTGATGGATCGCATGTTGCGGCATTCGCAGCGTTTTGACACTGAAGTCATCAATGACCATATCCACAACGCCGATTTGTCGCAGCGGCCGTTTCGTCTCGACGGCGACTACGGGAGCTATACCTGTGATGCCCTGATCATCAGTACCGGCGCTACAGCCATGTACCTGGGCTTGCCATCGGAAGAAGCCTATAAGGGTCGCGGCGTTTCTGCCTGCGCGACCTGCGATGGCTTTTTCTATCGCGGCAAGCCGGTTGCCGTCGTCGGCGGCGGTAATACGGCGGTCGAAGAGGCGCTGTACCTGAGCAATATTGCCTCCAGGGTCACGCTCGTGCATCGTCGCGACGAACTGCGCGCCGAAAAAATGCTGCAGGATCACCTGTTCGAAAAAGAGCGCGAGGGCAAGGTCGAGATCCAGTGGGATCATGTCGTTGACGAGGTCCTCGGTGACGATGCCGGCGTCACCGGTTTGCGCATACGCAGCACGAAGGACAAATCCAATACGACGGATCTTGTGGTCGACGGTGTCTTCATCGCGATCGGGCACAAGCCGAATACCGGACTGTTCGACGGTCAGCTGGATATGAAGAACGGCTATATCATCGTCAAATCGGGGATCGCAGGCGATGCGACTGCGACGAGTATTGCCGGCGTCTACGCCGCCGGGGACGTTGCCGACCAGGTATACCGTCAGGCCATTACCTCCGCGGGCGCCGGATGCATGGCGGCACTGGACGCCGAGAAATTCGTCGACGCGCTCAAAGCCCGGGAGGCCGCGGCGGACGACGCAGCCGCCTGACAACCGGAGCCCTGATGAAGGTCGCCGTTCATGACAGCATCGCTGCAATTGCCGCCGCCGACTGGAATCAGCTTGCTGGAAACACGTACCCGTTCTTAAGGCATGAGTT
>Ga0224508_10003998_pt1 | contig 12122 bp, 12 predicted proteins | sample SF_Jan12_sed_USG_4_FD_170157 | JGI IMG/M metagenome (GOLD analysis project Ga0224508, IMG submission 170157) | Sediment microbial communities from San Francisco Bay, California, United States - SF_Jan12_sed_USGS_21 | ecosystem: Environmental > Aquatic > Marine > Sediment | place: USA...
GACGGCAGACTGCAAATCTCGATCGAGGCCTCTTGCGGCGGCGTTGCCGGGGGGCGGCGTGGCGGTCAGGCCGCCAACGAGGGGGATATGAGGAAGGTCCGGAGAGATCGGCTCGTTCGCCGCTGCACAGCAGCGTTCGGCAGGCGAGCGCGTCTGGCTTCTTGGCTTCTGGCCGGCGTCTTGACCGCCTGTGCGAACCCGCACTATCCGGTGCTGAACGAAGACGACGCCGATTACAAGGCGCACTTGGACAAAATCAGGACCTGCGACTTCGGCAATCAGGACCCCGGCCCCTACCCGGGCTATGCCGTCGAGAACCATATCCTGGAGGCCTCCGAACAGGGTACCGTCGCCTACCCGGCAAAGGGCGGGGCCAGGAACCAGTTTCGCCCGAATTTCCTGCGGATCATGTTTTGCTATCGGAATTTCCTCGCGTGGCAGAAGCAAAGCGCACGCGACGAGGAGACGCACGGACAGGTGCTTATCTATTTCAATGGCGGTTTGAACCCGGCCGACGTCCTGCACGAACAAGCCGCCGTGCAGGTGCCGCGCATGCTCGAGGACGGCTACTACCCGATTTTCCTCGCCTGGCCGACCGGTGCCTTGGACACCTACCTCGAACAGATCGCCTTCGTGCGGAATGGAACCCGGCACAGCAGCCCACAGTACCTAAGCACGCCGCTCTATCTGCTCGGTGATATCGGCCAGGGCCTGGTCAGGGCGCCGGTCAACTATATGAATCAGCTCCAGCGCTTCGTCTCGGCCAGCAATCCCTTCGACGATTCGGACAAGCGGGAGTTCTTTCTGACCAGGGCCGAGGAGATCTGTCGAGACGCCGAGCCCGCGGACGACGGCGGCCCGGGACACGCGGCGGCATCCGAGGACAAAGTCTGCGAAAAGACAGACGTCAATAAGTTCGGCATCGTGAACTGCGAGGTGACCGCGGAGAAGAACCTCCTGACGGGGCAGGCCCCCGACCAAGACCCCGGCCCGTCGCTGCTCAGCGTTCCCTACTACGGGCTCTTTCCCGTGCGTTTCGTTGCCACGCCGTTGGTGGACGCCTTCGGCAAGACGATGTGGGAAAACATGGTGCGGCGCACCCGAACCACCGTTCGCAGCCCCGTCGAGTACAACATTCACTTGGTCGACGATTTCAAACCCCGTGAGATCAGCGCCATAGAAGACGACAAGCGGCGCTTTCCCCATGGCATTGGCGCCTTCGCCCGCTTCTTCACCATGCTGCAATACTGCATCGACGAGGACGGGGACGATACCAACAGCGCCGCCGCCGGAAGGACCTGCTATCCGGAGGTGGACGAGGCCCTCCGCAGCAGCTGGCGCAACGTCGAACTGACGATCATAGGACACAGCATGGGCTCGATCGTGATGAACGAACTGATCCCAGAGCATCCGGACCTGCCGTACAGAAACCTCGTCTTCATGGCCGCGGCGGCCAGCGTCCGCGATACCGCGCGCGCGATCTCGCCGATCATCGAACGCGCCAACGCGCCCTGCCCACGCGGCAATTGCAATGACAAAGCACCGAACAGGCCCGCCCGAGCGCCGCTTCGGTTCTACAATCTGATGCTCCATCCTCGGAACGACGCGCTCGAGCTCGAGTCTTTCGGGGCCCTGCCCTCGGGCAGCTTGCTCGAGTGGGTCGACGAGATGTTCGAAGGACCCAAGACCGTGATCGACCGTACCATGGGAAAATGGCGCAACCTGCGGGCCACCAAGCACGTCTTCCCTAGAGAGGCGCAAGAAAACATGCTGTTTCGCGTCTTCAGCTGGGACGACGCCTGGTCGAGCAACCAGGTTCCCAAATCTGCCTGCGACCAAGACCCCTCCGGCGGCGCCTCCCAGGCGAGTGAACGGCTCTTCAAGCCCCCGACGACCCACGGGGCATTCAACGACAACCGCGCGCGTTTCTGGTGCCCGTACTTCTGGGGCGCCGACACGGTCGGCTGGTGGCGAGGCGAAAGCGATTGGAACCCCAGGCTTTGCGGGGCCGGTTCCTAGCCGCGCGGTAGCTCCAAGACCTTCGCCGTTGGCCGCCCCGGGGCCGGGCTGACGACGAGCGGACCCCAGCCCTTGACGGCAAGACCGGCCTGCCCTATATTTAACCATATGGTTAAATATCAAAACGATCCTTTGAGCACGACCTTCCAGGCGCTGGCCGATCCGACCCGACGGGCGATCCTGGCTCGCCTCGCCCTGGGCGAGGCCTCGGTCGGCGAGCTGGCCGAGCCCTACGCCATGTCCCTGCCCGCGGTCTCCAAGCACCTCAAGGTGCTGGAGGGCGCCGGCCTGCTGGCGCGCGAGCGGGACGGCCGCGTGCACCGTTGCCACCTCGAGCCGCAGGCGATGCGCGCGGCCGCCGACTGGATCGCCGAATACCGCCGCTTCTGGGAGGCGCAGCTGGACCAGCTGGCCCGCTACCTGGAGCGCGGCCCCGCCCCATTGTCCCGAATCAAGGAGAACTCCGATGAGCCTGGCGAACCCGAAACCTGAGCCTCAAGTCCTGCACCTCACGCGTCGTCTTGCGGCGACCCGTGAGGCGGTCTTCAGCGCCCTGACCGAGGCCGAGGCCTTGGGCCGGTGGTTTGGGCCCAAGGGATGCACGGTGAAGGTCATCTCACTCGATCTGCGGCCCGGTGGCGCATACAGCCTCGAATTCCATGGCGATAGCGGCAGCTTTCATCCGCTGACCGGCACCTATCTCGAGATCGAGGCCCCGGAGCGCTTGGTGATGACCTGGATTTGGGGCAAAGGCGGCTATGCCGGCATCGAAACCCGCGTTGCCTTCGAGCTGCGCGACGTCGACGGCGGCACGGAGCTTTCGCTGACCCATGAAAACCTGGCCGGCCTCGAGGCGCGCGATGAACACCAAGGCGGCTGGACCAGTACGCTGGATTGCCTCGAGAGCTATTTGGCGTGACCCATCGAACCCCAACGCAATGTTGTTGAACAGGAGGGCTCTTTTCCATGACCACACCCTATACCGGTGGCTGCCGCTGCGGCGCCGTGCGCTACGAATGTTCCGCCGAACCGATGTTTCCCGGAAACTGCTATTGCCGGCAATGCCAGAAGGCCAGCGGTTCGGGGCACGTCTCGGCCTTCGCCGTGCCCGAGGAGGCCCTCACGATCACCGGCGAAGTCAAGTATTTCGACCACCCGGCCGACAACGGAAACACTGCCAGCAACGGCTTCTGCCCCACCTGCGGCGCGCCGGTGCTCGGCAAATCCTCGGGTATGCCGGGCCTGATGGTGATCAAGGCCGCGAGCCTGGACGACCCTTCGTGGTTCAAGCCCGGCATGAATATCTTCACGGAAAGCGCGCAGCCCTGGGACCCCATGGACCCGGATCTGCCCGCCTTCGAGGGCATGCCCGAACTATAAATGCCCGGCCCCAGACAAGGCCGGAACCGACGACCTAGGGAGGAAGAGCCCATGTCCACGACCCCGTTCGAATGGCAAAGCGACGACGACAGGCGCGCGCGCGAGGAGCTGCTGGCGGCGGAGACCGCGCTCAAGGACCAGCGCGAGGAAGTGGCCGCGCTGCGGCGGAGCTTGCCGGCCACTGTCCTGGAAAAGGAGTACGAATTCGAGGAGGGGCCGGCGGACCTGGCCGACGAGAGGGCCTCGGGCTTGCGCCGAACGCGGCTCTCCGAGCTGTTTTCGGACGGCAGGAGCAACCTGATCGTCGTGCACTTCATGTACGGTCCCGATGACGACCACCCCTGCCCGATGTGCTCGATGTGGGCGGACGGCTACAGCGCGGTCGCGCGGCACGTCGCCGACAAGGCCGACCTCGTCCTGGTCGCCAAGGCCCAGGTCGGCAAGTTCCGGGCCTGGGGGCACAAGCAGGGCTGGACCGGTCTGCGGCTTCTCTCCAGTCGCAACAACGCCTTCAACGCGGACTTCGGCGTCGAGGCGGAGGACGGCAAGGCGCAATACCCAGGAGTCAGCGTCTTCATCCGCGGCGACGACGGCGGAACCCGTCACTTCTACACGGGCACCGCCTTTCTCGGCTCAGGACATTTCCGCGGCCTCGACCTGTTCACGCCGGTCTGGCACCTGTTCGACCTGCTGCCAGCCGGGCGCGGCGACTGGATGCCGAAAACGGACTACGGCGAAGCGTAAGCCGCGGGCGGTCGCACGGGCCTCGCCCGCGGCATTCAACGTCCTTGAACGCCGGGATCTCCGGGCAACCGATCGCGGCGCTTGGCGCGTTCGCCCGCGCCTCAACCCACCCAGGCCCAGGGCGGGACGCGCCCGATGTGACTCTCGACGCCGCGAACGCCGGGCACGTTCTCCGCGGCAACGCGCACGGCGTTTCTTATGTCGTCCGACTCGACCACACCCCACATGTGAACGACGCCCTCGGTGACGATGACGTTGACGTTGCCGGTCATGACCAGGCCCGTGGAATCCAGGGTCTGCAGCAGCGCCTTGCGGATCGTCTGGTCGCCCTCGGGCGACGCGGGGACCGGCTCGCCTTTCGAACGGGTGGCCAGGGCGCGGACAAGGTCGGCCCGGCTGACCAGCCCGACCAGCTTGCCGTCCCTGGTGACCGGAACCCGTTTGATCCGCCGCTCCTCCAGCAGCTGCGCGATCTCCGCGAGAGAGGTGTCTTCCTCGACCGTGACAACGTCGCCCGTCATCACGTCGGATGCCCTCACGCCGTGGGATTTGACGTAGTCGCGCGCGGTGTCCTCAACGGTGGCCAACAGGGAGAGCCACCAGGAATGCCGGTGTTCGGTGCCCGTTTCGGCGCGGTGCAACAGGTCGCCTTCGCTGACCATCCCGAGGATGCGCTGCTCGGCATCGACGACGGGAACGGCGCTGATACGGTGGCGCAGCAGCAGGTTGGCGAGGTCGGATATCGAGGTGTCCGACGATACCGTGACGACCTTCGTTGACATGACGTCTTGTGCCCTCATGGTTCCCTCCTTGCACAGCGTCTGAAACCCTTTTGCCGGTCATTCCCGGCCGTCTCCATACTCCCGACTCTGCCGACCGCGGCGGGTTCGTCCGAGACGGCCCCGCCCTCTGCTTGTTTGTCCCGCCACTGTCCCATTGTCGCTTGGTTACATATGTGGGCGCGTGGGGGACCCGTGTCAGGGGCCGTCGAAACGAAACCTTCCCGTGCGTCCTTTGCCCTAGGATCCCCCGACTCCGTACTTCCGGCATTGTCCGAGATCAAATTGACCCAGATTCGGACCGGGACATCCGATAGCTCCCGGAGCGCCGAGCGCTGCGCCACGGAAGCCGACCGGCTTTTCCCGCGCCTGGGCACGAAGGCAGGCCATGACCCGAACAATCCGCGAATGAGCGGCAGATTCCTGCTTAACACAACGTTAATCGCTGTTAGTATTAAATGGTTATGAGATCTGCTCGGATTCGTTGAAACCGTGACGGCCGGTCCTTCGCACCGCCACTACCCGGGCTGAACGATGTCGCCTGTCCATCTCGTACTGCGCGTAGCTTTCGTCATATTTGCCGTGGAGGGCCTGATCATGCTGGCCCTCCTGGTGATGGCACCCGCCATCTACCCTGCCGAATTCCGCGCCCATTGGAGCATGGCGGCGGTCGACGCCACCGTCTTGTTACTGGTCTGCACCCCGATCATCTATTTCTGGGTGATCCGGCCTTACGTAGTGGCGCGGCAGCGCGCCGAAACGGAGAGCCAGCGCAACGAGCACGCCCTGCAGGAGCGCGTCACGGAGCTCGAGGACGCGCAGCGCAAGCTCGAGCAGCAGGGAGCGGACTTGGTCCGCCTGGCGGCGGAGCTCAAGATCGCGAGCGATCGGGCCAAGGCGGCGAGCCGGGCCAAGTCTGAGTTCCTCGCGGCGATGAGTCACGAGTTGCGAACGCCGCTGAACGCCATCATCGGGTTCTCCGACATCATCAAGACCGAGAACTTCGGACCGGTGGGCAGCGTCAAGTATCGCGGCTATGCCGAGGACATCAACGCCTCGGGCCAGCATCTGCTCGAGCTGATCAACGACATCCTGGACCTGTCGAAGGTCGAATCCGGAACCGACGAGCTCCACGAGGAGGACGTCGCGGTGCCGAAGGTCGCCCGCTCCGTTCTGAACCTGGTGCGGCAGCGTGCCGAGAAGGGCGGGGTCGCCCTCAAGCTGGACCTTGCCGAAGATCCGCCCTTGCTGCACATCGATCGGCGCAAGCTGACGCAGATCCTGCTCAATCTCCTGACCAACGCGGTCAAGTTCAGCCCTGCCGGCGGCAAGGTGACGCTCAGGGCCCGGCTCTCGCCGGACGGCGGCTATCTGTTCGAGGTCGCCGATACCGGAATCGGCATGGCGCCCGAAGACATTCCCAAGGCCCTCTCGCAGTTCGGCCAGGTCGGCACCGACTTCGACCACCAGCTGGAGGGCACCGGCCTCGGCTTGCCCCTGACCAAGGCCTTCGTCGAAATGCACCAGGGAACCCTGGATCTGCGGAGCGAGGTCGCTGTCGGCACCACCGTGAGCGTGCGCTTTCCCGCGGAGCGCACGGTCTGGCCGCAGGACGAGGTGGGTCCTTCGGGCGTGGCCGCAGGCTGATCCTGGTCTTCTCCGGCCGCCGCCCCGCGCCTATGCGCGCAGCAAGCTCAGGAACCGTCTGGCCGCCCTGAGGTCGTTCATCACGACCGCGCGGCGCTTCGCGGCCTCCGGATCCTCGCCCCAGGCTTCGATCTGATGGCTCGCATCGAGCTCGGCGGCCTCGAAGGCGCCCGCGGGGTCGAGCCGGCCGGCGCCGAGCGCCAGGGCGATCACCAGGGAGCCCGAAGCCTTGACCGCCGTCGCCAGCGCCGCCAGCGCCATGTCGTCGTGACTTTCGACGGCCCGGCCGAGCGCCGCCAGGGCGCTCTCCGGCTGCGCCACGACGAGCGCGCCCTCGGTCGTGTTCAAGGGGGCATCCAAGGTCTGGGCCGCCCAGTCCAGAAGCGGCTGCCAGTGCGCGGCCTGGCGCTCGACCAGGGCCGCCGGACCGGCCGCCCGGTAGCAGAGCAAGTCCGTTGCGCCATAGTCCCTCAGTTCGGCCACGACCTCGGCCCGCCGCGGCCGGACCAGGTCGATGGCCGTGCAGGCCAGGCTCATCAAGGCCATGGTCTGGGGCCGCAGCTCGTCCTCCTGGGCTGCCCATTCGCCGGCGACGGCTTCGGCGAGCGCCCGGTTCGGCAGCACCAAGAGCGCCCGTCCGGGCGTACGCACGGCCCGCCCGTCGAGCAGGACCGTAAAGCCCGCCTCGGCCTCGGCCGCCTCCGCCGCCTTGTAGAAGCGCTTCATGCCGCCGACCGAGACCATCGCCCTCAGGCTTGGAAAAGCCGGGCCAGGGTTCGCCCCGGCCTCACGACCGCCCGTTCTCCAAGGCCGCCAGCGCCGGCACCAGCTCGTCGAAGCTGTCGATGACCCGCGCGGCGCCGGCCGCGGTCAGCTCCGCGGCCTCGTGATAGCCCCACGAGACCCCGAGCGCGTGTGCCCGGGCGCTGCGGGCCATCTGCACGTCGAAGATGGTGTCGCCGACCATGACCGTATCCCGCGGCTCGACGCCGAACTCGACCATGGCGTTCTGCAGGATCTCCGGGTGGGGCTTGCTCGGTCCGTCGTCCGCGGTCTTCAGGGTCACGAAGCGCTGGGCCAGATCATGCCGCTCCAGGCTGTTCAGCAGGCCCCGGCGGTGCTTGCCGGTGGCGATGCCGAGCAGGACCTCGGGATGGTCGAGCGACTCCAGCGCCGCGCGGGCGCCGGGAAACAACGGCTCGTGGAAGTCCGGCCGGCTGCGCAGGCTCAGGAAGGCGTCGCGGTAGCGTTCGACCACCTCGGCCACGGTCGCGGCCTCGGCCCCGGGCATCAGCACCCCGATCGCCGTCGTCAGGCTGAGCCCGACGACCCGCCGCACGTCCGAGGGGTCCGGATCGACGAGGCCGGCCCCGCGGAAGGCTTCGGTCATGGCGGCGACGATCCCACCCTGGCTGTCCACAAGGGTGCCGTCGAGGTCGAACATGATGAGCTTCAGGGAGTTGAACATCGCCGTCCGGTCTTCCCTAGACTCGAGGGTCCGGACAGGGTCCGGCCGCGAGCCGCGCGCCCCTTGCGCCGATGGGGCGCCTTTGTCGATGAGTGGAGCGCATTTGTAAAGCCAGAGATGGCGTTTGGTGGCGACGGCCGCAATGGCGTGCGGGCCAAAATGGCCCGAGCCGGTCCGTCGAGCCCCGGGTCGCCGCCGCTCAGGCGTGGCCCCATCCGGTCTGGCAGTACTCCGCCTGGACCAGGCGATCCAGACGCACCGCGGCGACCGCGCCGTTATCGAGCTGCGCCACAATCAGTTCCATCTCGCCGCACATCACCGGCTCGGCGTCGATGATCTCGACCGGACCATCGTAGTCCGAGGCGCACAAGTACCAGATTTCTCCTGCCATCATCGTCTTGCTCTCGAAAGTAAGACCAGGACGTCCACAAGACAGTCTAAACATGGGCCGTTTACGACCCCTTAAGATATGCATCAAAATTTATGCAATTGCAGCGCTGGGCCTTTCGTATCTCCCCGAATCAATACCGCCCCGGTGCCCACGGCCCGGGAGCCGCAATCGCTTTACCGGGGCCGGCCTACGGTCTTCCGCCCAAAGCATTTCTTAATCTATCGGTGAAAGAACCATCGATATGCATTTATCGGCACTGAAATTTCCGGTGACCAAGGCAACCGCGATCTCCTTGCCGGGACTCTGGCTTTCGCTCGCCCTCCTGCCGGCCGCCGGTGGGTCCGCCTTGGCCGGCAGCTACCGCGTGGCCGAGCGCTCGCTGGTCATCGAGCCGCCGCAGTCCTACTGCCTGATCGACCGCGAGGTGCAGGCGGAGGCCGATCTGTTTCGGTTCATGGAGGAGATCAACGCCGATCTGAACCGGGTTCTCGTGGTGTTCGTCGACTGCGCCGAGCTGCAACGCTGGCGCGCCGGCGAGGTCGCGTACCTCGAGCGCTACGGAAACGTGCTGACGCCGATCGAGGAAACCTCCTACTCGGGGATGGCCCGCGGCGCCTTCCTCGAGGAGCTGCGCAAGGTCATGGACAGCGCGCCGCCGCTCGGCCTCGAGGCCGGCCAGGCACGCCTCGAGGCAACCATACCGGAGCTGGAGGTCGGCCAGTCCGAGAACTTCGGTATCATCGAGGCCGACGACGCGGCGCTCTACGCGGGCATCGCCCAAAGGCTCGAATACGACGGGCGGACTTTCGTCATGCTCGGCATCTACTCCCTGACCCTGGTCAACGACGTTCCGCTCAGCATCAACCTGTACCGGCCGCTGAAGAACAAGCAGACGGCCGCGCGGCTGATCTCCGAGCAGCGGCGCTTCCTGCGACAGTTGCTGGAGCGGAACCGGAACCTCCAGGGCCGCATCGAGGGCCCGGCCACCCGGGGCCCGGGCTGATCCTCTCGCTACGACTCCCTGCCGTCAGGGCTTCCGGCTCCTCGCCTCGGCCGGTGCCGCCGACCGTTCGCGATTTTCCAACGCAGCCGCCGCGGCTTCGCCCACGGCCGGATCGAAGCCCAAGGCGGCCCAGGTCTCCGCCATGTGCGGCGGCAGGGGCGCGGTGATCCGCAAGGTCGTGCCGTCGGCCGGATGCGGACACGCGACCTCGCGGGCGTGCAGCTGGAGGCGCTTGGCCAGGGGCGCACCCGCCGCCCCCTTAGGGAACGCGTCCCGGCCGCCATACTTGCCGTCGCCCAAGATCGGATGGCCGAGCGCCGCGCAGTGCACCCGAAGCTGATGGGTGCGGCCGGTCAGCGGAGACAGCACCAGCCAGGCGGCTTTCTTGCCGCGCCGCGCGGCCACCTGATAGAGCGTCACCGCCTCCTTGCCGCGTTGGGTCGCGCCGACCTTCTCGCCGCCCCGGCCGGCCCGCTTGTCGAGCGGCACGGCGATCCGGCCAAAGGGCTTCTTCGGCACGCCGGCGACCGCCGCCCAATAGAGCTTGCGCACCTCCTTGCCGCGGAACGCCTCGGTCAGGGCCCGCGCGGCCTGGGCCGTGCGCGCCAACAGCAGGACGCCGCTGGTGTCCTTGTCGAGCCGGTGCACCAGGCGCGGCGGCTCGTCCGCGCCGAAACTGAGCGCCTCCAGCATAGCGTCCAGGTGCCGGTGCTGCCCGGTGCCGCCCTGGACCGCCAGCCCGGCGGGCTTGTCGATCGCGATCACCCAGTCGTCGCGATACAGCACGGCTTGATGCAATGCCTCGAGATCGCGTTCGGCCAGCACTGTGGCGTGTCGCGTCCTGGCCCGGGGTGCGGCCGCGGGCTCGGGCAGCGGCGGAACACGCACCGTCTGGCCCGCTTCCAGCCGGGTGCCCGACTTGGCGCGTCCGCCGTCGACCCGGACCTGGCCGGTCCGCAACAGCTTTTCCAGGCGGCCGTGGCCGAGCTCCGGAAAGCGCTGTTTGAACCAGCGGTCCAGGCGCAAGCCGGCGTCCTGTTCGCCAACCGTCAGGTTGCGGACGGCGCTCACGCCAGGACCGCGCGGACCAGGTGCAGGCCGGCGAAGAGACCGGCGATCGAGAGGACCACCGAGGCCACAATATAGGCCAAGGTCAAGGCCAGCTCGCCGCGTTCGACGTGCAGGACCACGTCCATCGAGAAGGTCGAGAAGGTGGTGAAGGCGCCGAGCACGCCGACGACAAGCAGGGCGCGCAGCTCGGCCGGCGGCGACCAGGCCAGCGCCAGGACCTCGACCAGGGCCCCGAGGATGAAGGAGCCAGTCACATTGACCGCCAGCGTGGCAAAGGGGAAGGCGGTGCCGAGCAGGTGCCCGACCTGGATCATGACCAGATAGCGCCCCATCGCGCCGAGGGCCCCGCCCGCGGCAACCGCCAGCAACATCTTCATGGCCCACCCGACCTTCGCTCCCGAGACCCGCCGACGACCCCGCCGAACGAGCGCCGGTTTCCTAGCAAAGCCTCGCGGGCAAAGCAAACCGCTTGGCGGGGGTCGTGTTTCAGTCTTGTTCAATATTGGTCGCAGCGTTGGTTTGTCGGGTTCGGGGTGCTAAATCGGACATGGGGTGAGGAACGACATAGGTTCAAATCCTGCACCCGCGACCAACGATGTGAGCGCCAGCCCATTCTCCGGATGCGCGGCTGTTCTTCTTCCCGAGGCTAGCGATAGCACACGCGCGATAACGCCTTTGCTCGCGATGTCGAGCATGGGATCAATCGACTGCGATACCTTCTCGATCAAGCCGATCCGTGGTCCGGCACAGGACCAGTCGACCCTCTTACAACCAACTCGGCTGGAAGCTCGTGGTGGAGGGGGGAATCGTCCGTTTCCTCGGTCGTGAGGAGATACTCCGCTGTCAGGCGACCCATTTCCTTCAAGGGCGCGTGGACGGTGGTAAGGCCCGGGCCGATTTCTCTAGCAAGGTCCAAGTCGTCGAATCCGGTGATCGAGACATCTTCCGGCACCCGGAGGCCGAGCGCAGTGGCCTCCAGCAGCGCTCCAAGAGCCAAGACATCGTTGCCACACACAATCGCCGTGGGTCGGTCAGCGCTCGAGCAGAGCCCGCGCAATGCCGTACGGCCCGCGGCAATAGAGTAGGGCTGTTCCAAGATCCGGCTTGAGTCCAAGGCAAGGCCGCTTTGGCTCAAGGCCTCCCGCACGCCGGCGACGCGCTCAGCGGCCCGGTCGTTTCCCTTTGTGATACCCGCGATCATGGCGAAGGAGCGGTGACCGAGGTCATAAAGGTAGCCGATCACCTTATGCATGGCCCGCCGGTTGTCGAACCCGATGGTCGGATGTCTCGAGGCCGGATGGTGGACATAGGTGTTGGCATAGCGAATGCCGTGCCGCTCGAGCAGGGCATAGACGGCAGGATCGCGGGCCTCGCCGGTCAGCATCAGGCCGTCTATCCCGCGCACGATCAGATTCTCGATCTGACCGCGCTCGCGCACGGGGTCGTAGTCGGAGGCCGCGAGCAGAAGGGTCTTGCCCTTCGCCGAGAGCTCCTTTTGGAGGGTCTGCACCATGGTCGCGAAGATCGAGTTGTCGAGGGTCGGAATCACCGCGCCGATGGTGTTGCTGCGCTGGGAGGCCAAGGCCCGTGCCGCGCCGTGAGGAGTGTAGCCGAGCTCGC
>Ga0224508_10003999_pt1 | contig 12119 bp, 11 predicted proteins | sample SF_Jan12_sed_USG_4_FD_170157 | JGI IMG/M metagenome (GOLD analysis project Ga0224508, IMG submission 170157) | Sediment microbial communities from San Francisco Bay, California, United States - SF_Jan12_sed_USGS_21 | ecosystem: Environmental > Aquatic > Marine > Sediment | place: USA...
TGGCGCGCGGATACCCATTATGGCCCGGCATCAACGTATGCCAACTAACGAGGCCGGATACACGTGAGCAGTCGAACCTCATCGCCAAAGAACAGCGTGCTTGCAAACGAGGAGGAGTCCATACACGAGGAGGAGTCCATACACAGACCTTCAGACCTACCTTTAATTCCTCCCATAGAACACCCACACATCTTGGTTGTTCGGACGTTTTGAGTACGTTTGAGGCGTTTCAATGGGAGAACGTCACAGGTCTTTGCTTTTCAAACACAAGAGCTTAGCGCGTTTCGGCTTACCGGCTTCGAACCAGGTGGTCGGGGGTTCGAGTCCCTCCGGGGCACTACAAATGCGTTACATTACATCGGCGATAATCGCTATCCCATAGTCGCCGCAGTCTCCCATACGCGCACCCCCCTCTGAGGAGTAATTCAATGGGATAGAAGGGTAGACCTTTGCTTTTCTAGCACAAAGGCTTAGGATGTTTCGACCTACAGGCTACGAAGCCTATTCTCTCAATGAAAAGTACTGGAATTTGTGCTGTTCGCCGCTATCCCACTCCAGTCGAACGAAATCCATCGACCACCGCTCGTTCGGTGAGGCGGGCACCCCCATCGGCATGCGTGGCCGGACGAGCTTCTTGCGCCGTTTGGTCCGGACCTGCATGCCAAGCGCCGTGTACAGTCGATAGGTCCGTTTACGGTTTATCACCAGACCTTCGGCGCGCAGCATCGCATGCAGCATCAGATACCCGTAGCGGGGATACTGTTCGCCCAACGCTTTCAGCCGTTCCCGCAACTCACGATCCGACCGCGGCACCGGCTGATAGGCGGCCGCTTTACGACTCAGCCTGGCCAGCCGACAGGCTTGTCGCTGACTCATCGAATAACGCTGCTGTAGATAGCCGACGACGCTTCTTCGGTGTACCGGTTTCAGCACTTTTTTTGCAACACGTCCTCGAGCGCCGTCTTCTCCAGCATCGTCTCCGCCAGCAGCTTCTTCAACTTGGCATTCTCAGCTTCCAGTTCACGCAGCCGCTTGGCTTCTGAGACCTCCATGCCGCCGAATTTCGACTTCCAACGGTAGAACGTGCCGTTCGCAATGCCGTGTTTACGAATCACCTCGTTTGCCGGCATCCCGGCTTCGTGCTCCTTCAGGATCGCAATGATCTGCTCTTCGGTGTAGCGCTTGCGCTTCATGTCGAGACCTCCCTTGCGTCAATTTAACGGGATCTGTCTCTTTCGCAATGGCTACCTTTTTGGGGGGAAGATCACCAGGCCTACGACAACGAACACCGCCTGGGGCTTAGAAACGACAGCTCGTCCGACAAACCGCGACGCCGAACGGCGCTGGATCCTGTGATTCCGGAGTCGGTCCGCGGCGAGCGGTTGGTGCCCAGGAAGAAATTTACGTTGACAGTTACCGATGCTCCGATACTCTCAAGTAAGGGGATTGAGGAGGTTTATGGAGCCCGATTCATCTCGATCCCCAGCGCTATCGCTGCAAACTCCCACAAGGCGCCCTTGGCTCCTGGCAACCATAAACAGGAGGTCACTAACATGCACCGGTCAGCTCTGGCTGTGCTTTTCATTGTAGCGCTCGCCACCAGCGTGGTCAGCTCGGCGGAAGAGGTCTCCCAGGAACAGATCAAGGGGCTGGATGAGCAAATACAGGAAATAAAATCGGACGTTCTCGGGATAGCGGCAAAACTGAGCCGCCTGGAAGAGAAGCTTCTCTACCCCTCGAATTCACAGATTTCCCTGTTCGTCTCGCTCGCCCCGGACGCGAAGTTCCGCCTCGACGCTGTCGAGATCCAGATCGACGGCAAGCCGGCCGCGCGTTATTTGTATGCATACAAGGAACTTGAGGCGCTGCGACAGGGCGGCGTGCAAAGGATCTACACCGGAAATGTCACTAGGGGTGAGCACGAGCTGCAGGTAAGCGTGCTTGGCAAGTCAGAAAGTGGGGCTGAGTATCGTCACACTCAGAGCTTCAAAGTTAATAAGGATATTGGCCCGAGGGTTGTCGGGATCACCATAGCGGGAGCGGATGCCGGCAGCCAGGCTATATCGCTCAACAGGTGGTAGTTCATGTTTCGTTTTTTCCTGTGCCTGACAGGGCTGTTCGTCCTCAGCTCGTCCTTCGCGGCCAGCACCCACCCTCGCGATTCCCTGCGGGATCCATATTTCGGCGAGGCCCTCTACTACGCGTACCAGGGTCGGTACTTTGACGCCATAGCGCGGCTCGACACCGAGTTGGGACAGCACTACGCTGTCGATGAGCCTGGACTCGATCCCCTGCACTACCACATAGGCGAGGCTGAGTTCGACGTCGGCGATTTCGAGCTCTACTATCGCATGCATCACAGGGCCGGCCGAGCGATTAAGAGGGTCTTGCAAGGCAATGTAGCTGAGTCAGTTCGCAACGAAGCGATATTTCGTCTAGCGCGTATCTACTTTCAGAAGGATCAGCCCGTCAATGCGTTTCATGCCCTCGAGCAGATCCACGGAGAGATACCAGAGCGCATACGAGACGACCTTGCCTTCTTGCGCGCCCAAGTACTCATGGCTAACGGCAGATTCCGCGATGCCGTAAAAGTGCTCGGGCCACTGCAAACTGCGAGAGGCCTCGAAGGATTCTCGGCCTATAACCTCGGGATTGCGCTCTGGCGAAGCGGCCAGCAGGAGGAAGGAGGCCGCCAACTCGACAGGGCGGGACAGATCAGTAGTAACGAGCAGGGCGCGTTGGCCATCAGGGACAAGTCGAATCTGGTGCTCGGCAGTAACTTGCTCGAGCACCACCATCCGGACCTTGCCAGAAAATACCTTGAGCGGGTGCGTTTGCAAGGACCGTATTCAAACAGGGCGCTGCTGGCTGCCGGTTGGGCGGAGGCCGCTTTGGAGCAGTACGATCGGGCGCTCGTCCCATGGACGATACTGGTCAAGCGCAACGTGACGGACGAGGCCGTACAGGAAGGATTGCTCGCGCTCCCCTTCGCATACCGCAAGCTCAACGCCTACGGCAAGGCCGCACTTCTTTACGAGAGCGCCTTGCAATCGTTCGGTAACGAGCTGGACAAGCTGGCGTCGTCCATTCGGAGTATCCGCGAGGGGAAGTTTCTGCGGACCCTGGTGCGCGACGAGGTGAAGCGGGATCGCGACTGGGTGGTGAAACTTAGAGACTTGCCGGAGGCCCCCGAGACGTACTACCTGATGGAGTTGATGGCGTCCCACGATTTCCAGTCATCGCTGAAGAACTATCTCGATCTTGAGGAGCTGAGAAAAAAGCTGGTTGCCTGGAAAGGTGATCTCGACGCGTATGAAGACCTTATTAAGCTGCGCAGGGCCTACTATCAACCCCTGCTTCCCGACATCGACAAGGCGTTTCGAGTGCTCGACTCGCAGATGAGACTGCGTCTCGAGCAACGCGACCACGTGGCTGGTCGCATCAAGGCCATGCTCGTCACACCGCGGCCTGATTTTCTCGCAACGGCAAATGAGCGCGTTATGCTCCAGACGCTTGCCCAAATCGAGAGACAGGCGAAGAAGCAGCGGGGCAAGGCGCAAGAGGAAGTGCGTAAGCGCATCACCCGCCTAAAGGGTGTTTTGCACTGGCAAATCTATACTGCGTACGACCGGCGCCTTACCGAGGCTTACAAGCACTTGCAGGCACTGGGCGCGGTCGTCGAGGACCTGAAGAAACGATACGACTCCTTCGTCAGAACCCGTCAGGCCGCTAAGCAGAGCTATGAGGGCTACGAGATCACCCAGCGGCTGCGTGTGCGTATCCGGGAGGCCAGAGAAAAGGTCAACGCACTTATGGCGAGACAGGGCCACATGCTCGAGGTCATGGCCATCAATGAGTTCGAGCTGCGATCTCGGCGGCTCGAAGAATACCAGGTAAAAGCAAGGTTCGGCATGGCGGACAGCTACGACCGGGCGGTACAGGCGCAAAGCGCGGAAAGCCAGAACTAGAATGGATCCCGCCTGCCGCATAGCCATAATTACCTTGGCGTTCTTACTCGCCTCGTGCGCGTCGACCAGTGACCGAGCCACTTTGGCGCAATTGCGCAACGTCAAGGTGGAAGTCAAGGAAGAGAAGGTCGAAGGTGGCATCGCAAAGGTGATCCAGGGTTACGAGCGGTTTCTCGCCGAGACGCCCGAGTCGCCGCTGGTGCCGGAAGCGATGCGCCGCTTAGCGGATCTCAAGGTCGAGAAGGAATACGGCATCATCGGAACGGCCTCGACTCAAGCGAAGGCGCAACGCTCGGTGGGCACGACTATGGACAGGCCTGAGAGATACGATGCAGCTAAGGCCAAACAGAAGGGAGTGTCCGGCCGCGGGGAGGAAACAGCATCACGCGCAACGGCCGCTACCCAACAGTCTGAGCTGCAGGGGGATTTCGAGAAACGGGCCACCGTGAGCCCGGAAATAATAGGCACGGCGCGCAGTGCCGACAGCCCGCTGCCGGCGGAAGCGGACTTGGAGAAGGCGGGTCCGCGCGAGGCGATCGAGCTCTACAAGAAGTTGCTGGCGAAGTACCCGCTGTACGATCGCAAAGATCAGGTCCTGTACCACATGTCGCGCGCATACGAAGAACTTGGCGACGTTGAACAGGCCATGACGGCGATGAATCGCCTGGTTAAGGAGCGTCCCGACTCGAAGTATTTCGACGAGGTACAGTTCCGGCGAGGTGAATACTTCTTCACACGCAAGAAGTTTCTCGATGCGGAGGATGCCTATAGGGCGATTGTGGATAGGGGTGTTGGCTCGTCATTTTACGAGCTAGCGCTCTACAAGGTCGGGTGGACTTTTTATAAGCAGGAGCTATATGAAGAAGCGCTCCCCAGGTTCTTCGGTGTCTTAGATTACAAGATGTCCACCGGGTTCGACTTCGAGAACTCAACGGATGGCTTCGAGAAGAAACGGGTGCAAGACACGTATCGCGTCATTAGTCTCAGCCTCTCGAACTTGGGTGGTCCAAAGACTGTCGCTGATTACTTCGGAAAGCATGGCAAGCGTACGTACGAGGCGAATATCTACCAGAACCTAGGTGAATTCTATCTCGATAAACGCCGATACAATGACGCCGCCTTGACGTACAAGACATTCGTGGGGAGGAATCCCTTTGACAAGATCTCTCCGCACTTCGATATGCGCGTAATCGAGATATACAGGAAAGGCGCCTTTCCCCGGCTCGTCATTGACTCTAGCAAGGAGTTCGCGCGCAATTATGACCTGAAGTCGGAGTACTGGAAGCATTTCGACCCGCAGACACAGCCGGAAGTGGTGGGTTATCTGAAGCAGAACCTGAGAGAGCTTGCTGACTACTATCATGCGCTCTATCAGGACAAGCGACTGGGCAAGGAGAAAGAAGCCAACTTCAAGGAAGCGCTAGTTTGGTACCGCGAATTCCTCGATTCCTTCCCCCGCGACGCCGACGCCCCCGCCATGAACTACCAGCTGGCGGACCTGCTGCTCGAAAACAAGGCCTTCGGGGACGCGGCCCTGGAATACGAGAGGACAGCCTATGACTATCCGGCACATGAAAAGGCGGCGGCGGCCGGTTATGCGGCAGTCTATGCCCATCGCGAGGCACTGAAGGTAACCGTGCCGCAAACGCGCGCCACGGTGAAACAAGACATCATTCTTAGTTCTCTGAGGTTCGCGGACACGTTTCCAAGGCATGGCAAGACAGCGGTGGTCTTGGGGGCGGCTGCCGATGATCTCTACGAAATCAAGGACTACGAGCGGGCGATCGCGGTGGGGCGCAAGCTGATCACCCAGTTCCAAGAAGCGGAGCCGAATATTCGACGGGGCGCATGGCTGGTCGTAGCCCATTCGTCGCTGGAGCTTGGGAAGTTTGAGGACGCGGAGAAGAGCTATACGACAATCCTCACGCTAATAGCCGAGGACGACAAGACGCGGACGGCGGTGATCGACAACCTGGCCTTATCGGTATACAAGCAGGGTGAGCAGGCAAACAAGCGGGAAGACTACAAGGCGGCGGCGGAGCAATTTCTGCGAGTGGCCACGCTCGCGCCGACCTCCAAAATACGACCCACGGCCGAGTATGACGGGGCCACCGCGCTGCTGCAGCTCAAGGAGTGGAACCGAGCAGTGGGGGTATTGCAGGCGTTCCGCAAGAACTATCCGGGAAACGACCTGCAGCGGGAAGCTACCAAGAAAATCGCGTTTGCTCTGAAGGAAGCAGGGAACCCAGCGCTCGCTGCCGCCGAGTATGAACGTGTCGAAACCGAGACCAAGGATGATGAGCTTCGTCGCGGCGCATTGGCGCTCGCGGCTGAGCTCTATGAGCAAGCTGGACAGAGGGCGGGTGCGCTGCGGGTCTACCGTCGCTACGTCAAATACTTCCCGAAGCCCTTGGAGCTTGCGATCGAGACGCGCCACAAGGTCGCGCAGCTGTATAAATCCGCGAACGACACCAAAGCCTACTTGAACGAGCTCAGAGAGATCGTGGACCGCGATGCGCGGGCGGGCAACGAGCGAACCGATCGTACGCGCTACCTGGCAGCGTTGTCGACGCTAGCCTTGACGGAGCCGCTGTACGAGCAGTTCGTCGAGATCAAGCTCTTGCAACCGTTCGAGAAGAACCTTGCCCGCAAGAGGGCAGCGATGAAGAAGGCAACACACGCCTTCGGCAAGCTGCCGGACTACCAGGTAGGGGAGGTAACGGCCGCATCGGCGTTCTACATAGCCGAGATTTACTACCGCTTCGGCACAGCGCTCGCGGATTCCGAAAGACCCAAAAATCTGACTGCCCTGGAACGCGAGCAATATGAGCTCGTACTTGAGGAACAGGTGTACCCGTTCGAGGAAAAAGCGATCTCGCTACACGAAAAGAATCTCGAGTTACTTGGCCGGGGCGTCTATAACGCCTGGATCGATAAGAGTATCGCGAGACTGGCGAAGCTAGTGCCAGCGCGTTACGCGAAGTTCGAGGAGAGTATGGACTTCGTGGAACGAATTGGGCCATTTCGATACGAGCAGATCACGCAACGGTCGCCGTCGGACGCAGCAGCCCCGAAAGCTCAGCCGCCGCAAGACGGTAAGGCACAAGAAGGCGATGGGTCTTCACGGCAGCAACCGAGTGCCGCTTCTGCCCTTTAACTCTTTCGCCTCTTCTACAGCCACCTACCGTTTAACTGTTGACTTCAAGTGGTGACACCGTTCACCGATTAAACAGCTCAGCTTCACAGTAGCTCGCGGCAAAGCAGGCTCTTGCGCATTCGGCCGCATTACACGCAGCCGATGTAGCGACACAACTCCCTGTCTGAAGTTGCAGTGACACGGGCGAAATCGTACCGTTCATCGCCGACGAACGGGCGTCGCGCGCGGGCAGACTATGTTGACGGTCTCACCGATCACGACTACCCCTTACATAGCGGTTCAAACGTTGGACGACGCCTGCCTAAGTCGTTCATCGGAAGAAAGGTTTTCTGGTGATTCTGCCCCACTATCCCTGATATCAGCGTTTCCGGGAAAAAGCCAGTGAATTCGATAGATCGGGAAGTTCCGGCACGATGAATTTCACCCCGATGCACGACATCTCCCTCTGCAAGGGTACCGTGCTCTTGCTTTTCGTGCTGACTTTGACTGGCTGCGCCACCAGTCCGCGCACAACCCCGGCTGATCGGGTGGAACATGGCAAGCCTGTTGTCAATCGTGCGCAAGACGGCAAGTCCGGAGCCCATGCTCCAGAAAATTTACAGGTGGACGCTAATGTAGTCGCCGACTTCAACACTGCGATGAAGTACCTCAAGGCCGAGAACTACGAGAAGGGAACGGAACTTTTAACGCAGTTGACGCAACGTGCTCCGAGCTACACCGCTCCGTACATTAACCTCGCTATGGCATACGAAAAGATGGGCAAGCTCGCGGAAGCGGAAAAGAGCATCAAGAAAGCGCTAGAGCTCGAGCCCGGGCATCCCATCGCTAATACCCAGTACGCCCTGCTCTGTCGCAAGGCCGGGAGGTTCGCCGAAGCGCGCGAGGTCTATGAGCGGACCCTGAAACGATATCCCGCCTTTCTTCCTGCAAGGAAGAACCTGGGAATACTTTGCGACATCTACCTGAGGGATCTGGAATGCGCGTTGGCCCAGTATCGGGCTTACAGTGCGGCCAAACCCGACGATGAGACAGTGCAAATTTGGATCGCAGATCTGGAAAAGCGGCAGGCGAAGGCACGCTAAGGAGTTCTACATGTTAAGAAGTATTGTATTAGTCGCCGTTCTTTGCGCACTTCCGATGGTGGCCGTCGCACAAAACGACGACAGGACCGAGGCGAAGGAGCTGTCGGGCGGCAGCAAGGCAAAAGAGCTATCGGGCGGTAGCGGGGCGAAGGAGCTATCGGGCATGTCGGTATTGGGCAACAACGAAACATCCAAAGCGCTCTATATCGTTCCCTGGAAGAGCTCGGAAATCGGTACCGCGAGCGACCTGAGGTCGGGCCTCCTGAACGACGCCATGGTGCCGGTCGACAAAGAAGTGTTCATGCGTGAGCTCGAGTTTTACGAGCTCAGCACAGGTAAATGAAATGCGTCAATGTGGAAATTGCTGTGAGGGCTGAATCATGTGGCTAATCAATACGGTTGTTAGGTTTATCCAGGACGGTGGGCCGTTCATGTATCCGATTCTCGTGGTGGGGGCTGTCGGGGCTGCGATCGTCATCGAGCGCTTCATCAAGCTCTCGGTAGTGCGGATTGCCAATCAGTCTATGTGGAAGCGGTTGCATCCCGTGCTCGTAGAAGGTGACTTCGACAAAGCGAGGGAGATGACTGCCGATGACAAGTCGACGGTAAGCCAGCTCTTGGGCCTGGGTTTGGTTCACGAGGGCGCCGTGCGTCGCAGGGACGATATCGAGATCGCCATGGAGGAGGGAATGATGGAGATCATTCCGCAGCTCGAGAAGCGAACCTCATACGTCGCCCTGTTCTCCAACGTGGCAACGTTGCTTGGTTTGCTGGGCACTATCCTCGGCCTGATTCAAGCGTTTAACGCGGTGGCCAACGTAAATCCAGCCGAAAAGGCGGACCTGCTTTCCGCCAGTATTTCGGTTGCGATGAACACTACCGCGTTCGGATTGATGGTTGCGGTACCGCTGTTGGTCGCACACACGTACCTGAACTCCCGGACCTCGGAGATCATCGCTAGCCTCGAGATGGCGTCGGTCAAGACACTCAACATTATCTCGTCGGCGGCGCGGCGCAACTACGAGGTCGCCTGACCATGCGGTTTCATCACTACAAGCGGCACAAGGAGGTGTCCGAGCTGGACGTGACGACCTTTCTTAACCTGATGGTAGCGCTGATCCCTTTCCTGCTCGTTACCGCGGTGTTCTCACGCATTACGATCATGGAGCTCAACGTGCCTACTGCGGCGGGCGAGCCCGCCGACAACAAGCGGCAGCTGATAATCGAGGTCATCGTGCGTAAGAACAGGTTGCAAATCGCAGACGGCAGCCGCGTGGTCGCAGCTATTCCGAAGCAGGGCAACAAGTACGACCTCCCCAAGCTGTCGAAGCACCTCAGGGAGTTGAAGAACAGGTACGCCGAGAAAGAGGAAGCCACCGTGCTGTTCGAGCCGGACATCCCGTACGAGGACATGGTTCACGTGATGGATGCCGTCCGGGTAGCCGAGATCAAGGAGGCGAACCAGGAGGAGGTGCGGAAGATTTCGCTGTTCCCCGCCATATCCGTGGGTGAAGCGCCATGAGGAATACCCGTCGCATCAAGCGCATGAGCCACAAGCGCTCCAAAACGAGCCTTAACCTCACGGCATTGATGGACGTCTTTACTATTTTGGTGTTCTTTCTTCTGGTGAACCAATCGACCGTCGAGGTGATTGAACCCCCGAAGAACATCAGATTGCCGGACTCCGTGGTAGAGGCGAAACCACGTCAGACGGTAACGCTCATGGTGAGTGCGGAGACCGTGCTATTGCAGGGCGAGCCGGTGGCTTCGATTGCCCAGATTCTGGCGGTCAAGGGAGACAACGTCGCCTCGGTCAGAGATGCGCTGCTGCGAATACGGGAGAGCATCATCGGCATCAACACAGCCGCGGTGGCCAAGAGCGATGAGATCACCATTCTCTCGGACAAGGAGATACCGTTCAAGGTGCTCAAGAAGCTGATGTCGACGTGCACCAATGCGGGATACACACGAATATCGCTCGCCGTGAACCAAAAAGGGTCGCAGAGCCCGACCGCTTAATTGCGTGAGCATCGTCGTTTCTCAAGAGCAGCAAGATCTCAACGCGCGGATCGAAGAAGTCCGTAAGACGATCGTGCAGCTCAAGAAGAAAGTGAGCGCGGTAGACGCCGAGCTGGAAGCGATAGCGACTGAGAGGGAGAAGTATGAAGTCTTGAACGAGATCTGCCAGGCGCTCGACAAGCTGGACGGGCTGCGCGCAGGGCACCTGTTCTGGGGCAAAGAAGCAGCGGCACAAGACACGGCGGCGCACCTCAACCGTGTCCGCGGCCTGGCATCGGATTTCACAGAGAAAGTCGCGGCCATCGAGCAGCGCCGCGAGTCACTCCACGAGAAGATCCAGCAGCAACTCGTGCAGTTCGATGTGCTGAGCGATGAGCTCTTGGAGCAGCAAGAGCGCGAAGAGCTCAGCAAGTACGAGTTCGTCGTCAGTCGCGAGTTCGTCCTGCCGCCGTATCGTCCGCCGGTCATGCCGTGGGAGGAGGAGGAAGCGGATCGGCGACAGCTTCGTAGGTTGCTGTTGGCCGCGCTACTCTGGGCGATATTGCTCGGGCAGCTCGTGAGCATCTATACGTTGCCGCTTCCAGAACCGCTGCAGGTAGCGGAGGTACCCGAGAAGTTGGTCAAATTCGTCAAACGGCAGCGGCCCAAGCCACCGCCGCCGAAACCACCGGAGGAGAAGAAACCCAAGAAGGAGCCCGAGAAGAAGACGGAAGAAAAGCCGAAGCCGAGCGAGACGCAGGTGGCCCGCAAGAAGGCGGAGAAGGCCGGCGTGCTAGCGTTCAAGAATACGTTCAAGGAAATCATGAACGATCCGGCCGCCGCGAAGCTCGGAGCGGATGCCCGCATCAAGGACACCGGCAAGCAGGCAGTCGGGGACGTGCGGCGCTCGCTGGTGGTGGCGAAGGCGCGAGAGGGAAGCGGCGGTATCAACACGTCGGCCATAAGCCGCAGTGTAGCTGGCACAGGCACGAGATTGAGCGGCGTGCAGTTCGCGCGCGTGGAAAGCTCTGTCGGTGATATGAAAGAGGCGGACCGGCCACTCAGCGAGGGCCCAGGCCCGTCGCGGACGGACGAGGAGATTCAGATCGTGTTTGATCGGTACAAGGCGGCGCTCTACAGGATCTACAACCGCGAGTTGCGAAACGACCCGAGGCTGCAAGGGAAGATGGTGTTGCGCCTCACCATCGAGCCCGACGGCCGAGTCTCTGCTTGCACGATCGAGTCGACCGACCTGCCGTCGGACGTGCTCAAGCAGGAAGTGGTCGCGCGCGTGAAGCGGTTCAACTTTGGCCCGAAAGCCGATGTGCCGCCAATCACAATTCTGTACCCCATCGATTTCCTGCCGGCCGCATGAGAGCGCAGGCATGAGAGGAGGTGAGAGGGAACGTACGTGCGTGCTGATCTCGAGGAATCGGGGGAACCGCGATGATCGCGGTCATGACGCCTCGGACGGCGCATGCTTCCTACCTCAGGACATCCGCATGAGAGCATGACTGTTGAAGTAAATCAATAGGCGGTTCGCGCCAGTCGCAGTACCAGCCTGTCCATATCCTGCTGCTCGATCGTCAGATCGTACGGCACGCGATCGTTCGTGCGCGCGCATCGCATCGCCACGCCATGTGCCACAAGCAACCTGACAGACGGGCATCGCAAAGGTCGTGCCGAGAGCTACAGATTATTAAGGAGTAAGAATCGGCCAGAAGGGTAGAAAGAGTTTGATTGGTTGCGTTGCCAAGAGAGGCATTCGCGCGGTCAATGTATTGTTGGCCGTCGGCGCTTTCCTATTGCTGGCTGACAATGCGCTGGCTGCGTGTCCGACGCTGAATCCGACCATCACACATCGTCTCGGCATAAGTTACTGCGAGTTGTGCGGTGTTGGAGAGGTGACAATCC
>Ga0224508_10004000_pt1 | contig 12119 bp, 12 predicted proteins | sample SF_Jan12_sed_USG_4_FD_170157 | JGI IMG/M metagenome (GOLD analysis project Ga0224508, IMG submission 170157) | Sediment microbial communities from San Francisco Bay, California, United States - SF_Jan12_sed_USGS_21 | ecosystem: Environmental > Aquatic > Marine > Sediment | place: USA...
ATTTCTACCAGCGGATTTTAAGTCCGCAGCGTCTACCAATTCCGCCACCCGGGCGTAACGAGATGTAAATGGAGGCTAGGGTCGGAATCGAACCGGCGTCCACGGCTTTGCAGGCCGCTGCATAACCACTCTGCCACCTAGCCTCAGGCAAGCCGGGCATGAGTCCTGAATAAAGCCACCACACCGCCGAGCAGGCGTCGCAGTATACATCGCTTGCGGTCAGAATCAATTTGGCGGTACCAGCGTTCGCCTGACGCCTGTTTGACTTGCACCGGTTCAGTCGGCCAGACGAGCGGTAACCTCACGGCCGTTCACTCGAGCCTTCTCGGCCTTGCACCAGGTAAATACCCGCACCGGCGGAATGTTGCGTAGCTCATGCTCAATTGCAGGCGCACCCAGAACCGGCAGCGCGTGATCCGCTACCCTGTCGCTGATTTGATAGGCTACGAATCGCCCGCCCGGGCACAGGGCCGCATGCACGGCTGCGACGATAGTTGCCGCAAGCGTTGCAGGCATAGTCGAGAATGGAATGCCGGAGACGATGGCATCTGCCGCCTCAAAGCCGCGACATCGCAACTCATTGCCGATAGAACTTGCGCAGCCGTTTACGATTTCAAGACGACTGTCATCGATCTGCTCGACCAGCCGCGCAAATTCCTCAGTGCGTTCTATCGCCAGAAGGTGCGCCTGCGGCCCCAGGGCCTGCAGGAGCGAGCGGGTCATGCCGCCGGTACCAGGACCCAACTCGACCACGACACCAGCCTGCGTAAGACCCGCTGCCTGTATCACCCGACGTTTCAGAAACGAGGAGCTTGGTATCACCGAGGCAACGACGCGCGGTGCCTTCATGAATTCGCGAAAAAACGTCCAGTTCTCACCGTGCATCGTTGCTCCTGGCAGTTACCGACGCTGCAGCGCTTCACCGTGTGCAGCGTTGCACCGTCCGCCTGCGACGTCAAGAGACAGCTGTTGACTGCAGCCGCCGTCCCGATGTAGGTACAAGTGCGACTTCAAGCCGGACATCAATTCATATACCGAGAGTGTATGGAAACGGTGAAATTGTCGAACGCCGTGTGGTTTTCCAAGTACTGTCGGAGAACAGACGGAGGGATCGCTGAAGACAATATCGGTCAATCCTTGCGGCGAGTCGCACGGGCGGTGGCTGAGGTCGAGCAGCAACCCGGCGCCTGGCTCGGACGATTCGAGTCTCTTCTCGATAATTTCCAGTTTCTCCCCGGCGGTCGAATTCTCGCGGGCGCGGGCTCGGACAAGCAGGTCACGCTGTTCAACTGTTTTGTCGCGGGCAGGCTTCAGGATTCGATCCAGGGTATCTTGCAGGGACTCAAAGAGACCGCGATCACAATGCAGCAAGGCGGTGGCGTCGGCATCGATTTTTCGCCGCTGCGGCCGGCCGGTTCCGCCACGGTCAGGACCGGCTCGGCCGCTTCGGGTCCGGTATCATTCATGCATATGTGGGATACGCTGTGCAGCACTTTGTTATCCACGACAGCCCGACGTGGCGCAATGATGGGAACGCTTGCCTGCGATCACCCGGATATCGAATCTTTCGTCAGCGCCAAAACGACAACCGGCGCTCTCAGCAACTTCAACGTGTCGGTCCTTATAAGTGATCGATTCATGGCGGCCGTGCAGAATGATGATCCGTGGCCGCTCGTATTTCCTTCGCGGATCGTCAACAACCGTCCAGATACCGATGCCGAACCTCGCGTCGCTCGAGAGATTGGGGCGCGGCAGCTGTGGCGGACTATCGCCACGACCGCCCATGCAAGCGCCGAGCCGGGCGTGCTGTTTATCGATACGATCAACCGCAACAATAACCTGCGTTACTGCGAATCGATCAGCGCGACCAATCCCTGTGGCGAGATTCCACTGCCCCCTTACGGCGCCTGTAATCTCGGCTCGATTAACCTGACCGCCTTCGTGAAAGATCCGTTCGGTGAACACCGCCGCCTCGATCTCGACCGGCTCCGCGATATAACGTCTGTCGCCGTACGCTTCCTCGACAACATCATTGATGCGTCACGTTTTCCCCTACGACAGCAGGCAGAACAGGCGCAGCAAACGCGCAGAATCGGCCTCGGTATCACCGGCCTTGCCGATGCGCTCGCTATGCTCGGGCTCCGCTACAGCGGCGAAGACGGGCGTAAGCTCGCCAGCTCGGCATTGCTGAACATCCGCGATGCTGCCTATGAGACATCGGCTGAACTCGCGCGGGAAAAAGGCGCTTTTCCATGTCTCGATACGGGTCCTTATCTCGAGTCACCGTTTATCCAGCAAATCCCTGAATCCATCAGGGTGGCAATTGCAAAGAATGGCATTCGCAACAGTCATCTGCTGTCGATCGCGCCTGCCGGTACGATCAGCCTGCTGGCTGGCAACGTATCGAGCGGGATCGAGCCGATTTTTGCGCTGGACGCGACCCGCACCATTCGCGATGCCGACGGCAAGCTGCAGGAACATCCGGTACGCGACTACGCGTACCAGCTATGGCGCCAGCAAAACGATCCGACGCAAGAACCACCCGACACCTTTGAAACCGCGGCCTCGATAAGCGCCTCTGCGCACCTGGCGATGCAGTCGCGACTGCAGCCCTGTGTCGACAATGCAATCTCGAAGACCATCACTCTCGCACCGGAGGCAACGGTCAACGACGTGGAGACCATCTATGCGGACGCTTATGCATCGGGCGTCAAAGGCTGTACGGTGTTTCGGCCGGGCGCTACGGTCGGACAGGTGCTGCGGGCCCGGGCCGACACCCACTGCTGCAATCTCGACAGGGAGGCCGACTGAATGAGCGGGGCGTATGGCGATGCAGCAGCGTAGCTGGGAGCATGTCGAGCACGACGCCGACATCGGCCTGCGTGCTGAAGCGGCAACGCGCGAGGGACTGTTCGAAGCCATGGCCGAGGCCTTGACAGCGATCGTCACGGAGCCTGCCAAGGTCCGGCAGAACGAAACGATAACGATTCGCTGCGAAGCGCCCGACGACGCCCTTTTGCTCGTTGACTGGCTCAATGCGCTGATTTTCGAGATGGCCACACGGGGTATGCTATTCGGCGGCTGGTGGGTCGAGCTGGATGGGCAAAAGCTCACCGGCCTGGTCAAGGGGGAGCGCGTCGACCGACAAAGGCACCAGCCGGTAGTCGAGGTCAAAGGGGCCACCTACACGTCACTCTCGGTAGCGCAAGACAGCGAAGGTATCTGGCATGGCGAATGTATTGTGGATGTGTGACCAATGGACCTGAGCCGGCTGGTTCAGGACAGCGAATACCGGTGGCGCATGCCGCTCGAGGCTCCGATGCATGCGCCTGGCATCCTGTACGGGGACCGTCGGCAGATCCTGCAAATGGACGATAAGGTCTACACGCAGCTCTACAACGTCACCTTGCTGCCTGGCCTGGTCGGCCCCGTTTACGCTATGCCGGATGCGCACTGGGGCTACGGTTTCCCCATCGGCGGCGTTGCCGCCTTCGATGCGGACGCCGGTGGTGTCGTATCGGCCGGCGGCGTTGGCTTCGACATCTCCTGCGGCGTGCGGACGTTGCATACCGGTCTGACTTCCGCCGACGTTGCAGCAGTGAAAACCGAACTGGCCGACGCCCTGTTTGCCGGTATTCCGGCGGGCGTCGGCAGCCAGGGGTCGATCCGGCTCGACGACGCGCAGCTGGACGCGATGCTTGCAGGCGGTGCGCGTTGGGCTGTCGAGCAGGGTTACGGATCGCCTGCTGATCTCGAGAGAACCGAGGAATGCGGTTGCATCGTTGACGCAAACCCGACAGACGTATCAGACCATGCCAAGCGCCGCCAGCGGCGTGAGATGGGCACCCTTGGCTCGGGCAATCATTATCTGGAGATGCAGCGGGTTGCAACGATCTACGACCCCGAGGTTGCGCAGTGCTTCGGTCTTGCTCAAGATGATGTCGTCATAAGCATTCACTGCGGATCGAGGGGCCTGGGCCACCAGATCGGCACCGATTATTTGCGCGAGATGGTGCTCTCGGCAGCGGAATTCGGGCTCACCCTCCCCGACCGCGAGCTTGCCTGCGCCCCGATCCGTTCTGAGCTCGGGCAGCGCTATCTGGGCGCGATGCGCGCCGGCATGAACTGCGCGCTGGCTAACCGGCAGATCATTACGCACCTGACACGTGAACTCGTCAATTCGCTGCTGCCGCACGCGCGGCTCGATTTGCTCTACGACGTGTCGCACAACATCTGCAAGCTTGAGCAACACATGATTGATGGCGAGCTACGTGAACTGTACGTGCATCGCAAAGGCGCGACACGAGCATTCGGTCCCGGCAATCCGGACCTCGACGAATCGCTTCGCGATGCGGGTCAGCCGGTGCTGATCGGCGGCTCCATGGGCACGGCCTCTTACGTGCTCGCCGGCGCGAGCAGCGGAGAGTCATTATCTTTGAGCTCAGCCTGTCATGGTGCCGGTCGGGCAATGAGCCGCCGACAGGCGCGGCGACAGTATGGCGGCCGGCAAGTCGTGGACCAGCTCGCGGAACGAGGCATTGTCATTCGCAGCCCGTCTTTGCGCGGCGTTGCCGAGGAGGCTCCGCTGGCCTACAAAGATGTCGACAGGGTCGTCGATATTACAGAGCAAGCCGGGCTCGCGCGCAAAGTCGCGCGCCTCGAACCGATCATCTGCATCAAAGGCTGACGCACATGTAAGACGGCAACAGCTACGCTGTCACGCGGGCGTCTCCGGAGGCTCGTGCTTCTTGACACGGCCACGACGGATATCGAGACGGTCCTGCAGCTGCCGTCGCGCAGCGTTGAACGCATCGCGGATAGCAACGTAGATGTCTTCGTGTGCGTGCTCTTCGTCCGGCATGCGGCTGACGACGATCTCATCACCGGGTGTTCGAACGTCAACGACGATGCGATAGATATTGCCTTTGTGCCGATGCTTGTGTCCGGCCTCGACAGTCACACGGCAACTCACGATGTCCTGGTGGAATCGCTCGAGCTTGCTTGCATGCTTGCGCACCGATGCTTCAACTGCGGGTGACGATTCAAGATTGTGAAACTTCACTTGTAACGGAATCTGCATAGTGTTCGGCCTCCTGGCCGTACGCGCCCTAAAATTGCGCTGCGCACCGTCAGCTAGTCGTGTGGTTTCAGATTGTTGCAAGGCAGCGAGTCCTGCAATACGTGGATAGCGCAACACTCCTGCGAATTGATATCGCCTGCAGCCAACCGACTTTACGAAGCTCTCATGCTGACGGTATCGTCCGGTCAGCATCGTCACCGGCACGAGTGGCCCTCTGCAGGCTGAACCAGACCCACACGCTCGCGGCACCAATCACTGGTGAGCTCAACAAACCTGGAAAGTACTCTCCTGCGGCGATCGCCATGACCGGATGCGCAACGCCGTTCAGCGTCCCGGCGATTGCGAGGAACCAGGCAGCGAAAAATGCAGCGGTCCGCGCCGCGCGTAGTCCCGGAATCGAGGCAGCCCAAATCGCGAGCCAGGCGAGGTTGAAAACCACGAAGACCGAGAACGGCATGGCAGGCAGGTCGAATAAACCCGGGAACTGCTCGTTAAAACCGGTTACCGACTCCTCGACAAAGTGGAGGCCTTGAATGCAAACGGCGAACGTCAGGGCACGCGCGGCGGCGCGGCGCTGCGCCACATTTTCGGGAGGCGAGTGACGATTAAGTGCCAGTACGAGCGCAGCGACGGCAGCCAAACCCAGAGCGACGATGCTTGGGAGTAAACTCAGCATAAAAATAAGGCCCCGAGTACAACGGCGGACATGCTATTCCAGCAGACGCCGGAAACAGAAAACGCCTTCGACAATTCCGAACACAGGAAACATGCCCCGGACGAACACCCAGTAGACGGTCGTACTTTGGCGAAAGCCGAGATCGCGATCCCAGATGAACAGAGGGGTCGCGCTATACCAAAACGGGACCGACGCCATCAAGCCCAGCAGAATCCCCCAACGCTTGCCCAGGAGCATGCCGATACTTCCGGCAATCTGCAGCGGCATCCAAAACAAGGCGTCGGCCCATGCATACCACCGATTGAAGGCAAGATACGCCGCCGAATCCGTAGCGTCGGGACGCCTGCTGTAGACGTTTTCGATAACCCAGTTGCTGCGCGGTCGACGCGCGGCGAGCTGCACTCGGTCGAGCCAAGAAATTATCAATATCCCGATGATGGCGATGATCCAGGTTAGAGCTGTAACTTCCACGCGTTGGCCCCTAGGTCACTTCGAGCAGGCCAGTGACGATTGCCAGGATGCCCACGGCTATGAAATAGACGAAGACAAACGTCGCCAGCCGATTTTCACGGGGCGACCCGGTGCTTACGCCATGCTGCCGCAGCCCGAAACCCTTGGCAGCCTCGCGCCCGCCGGTGTCGACGAAAGCACCACCACCAAGCATGGCAGCAAAGGGCCACCAGGCGTGATCGATCAGCATCAGGATGCCGGCAGCCGGCAGCGTCCAAAGCCAGCACAGGTCCCAGCGTGCCACCCATATCTCCAGCGGCTGGACAATAGGATCTGTGGTTGCCGGGTTCTCCTGCAACCCGAGTCTCTGCGCCAGTTTGAAATCGATAACGGAAACGAACTGGCCGATATAGAGAAACCAGGCTGCCAGACAGCAAATCGCAACGACGACTCTCATACGTGTACTCCAGATTCGATTCGAACGACTTCGTTACAGCAACATTCTAATGATCTCGACTTTTACAGATCCATTTAGTGCGGTACTCCTGGCCCACTCATAGACGAGCTTCTTGTTGAGCCGAAGCGAGCAAGCTTTGCCGGTCAATGGGATCGCACCGCTACCCTGGCGCACAAACAACTAACTTTTTGATGCGTGTACAACCAATGCGCGTAACGGCATTGCCGATCCCAGCTCAGTATCGATCGCTTCGGTCACGGCTTCAAGAACAGCGTTCGGATCACCTCCCCGCGTGACAATTTCTTCGTAAAGCGGGTTGCCGAAGACTAAACCTTTGGCGAAGCTGCTCGCGGAGACGATCGTCGCGCTCAGTGGCACATGTTCTGCCTTGACATCGTCGAATCCTGCCTGCAAGACGGCAGCGATGATCTCGCTTTTGTCATGATAGCCGAAAGGCACTTTGTAGAAGCCGGGCGGGTCATCTGGAAAAAATTGCTCTACTACCCGATGCGCGATTTCGGCGAAAGGGTTTTCCGCCCAGGAATCCCAGACGCTGAATACATAATTCCCGCCAGACTTCAAGATGCGAAAGACCTCGCGATATGAGCGATCTTTGTCGGGAAAGAACATGACGCCGAATTGACACGCGACCACATCAAAGCTCGCATCGTTGAACTGCAGCTCAGTTGCGTCAACCGGCTCAAATTTGACCCGCTCGCCAGTAGCAAACTTCTTTTGGGCAATATCGAGCATCGGGGCATTCAGGTCGGAAGCCAGGATCTCGCAGTTGCGAGACAGCACATCACGCAGATTGCGGGTAAGAATGCCCGTGCCAGCAGCCAGTTCCAGCACGTGCTTGGGACCCAGGTTCGCTACGCGACGAGCCAGATCGGCAGCGTAATCCTCAAAAATATGAGGTCCGAGATGCTCATCATAGATCTGCGGAATCGAACCGATAAAGCGCGCGGCCTGTGTACTCACAGCGTATCCCGAGTGAATCCTGGTTAACCCTAGCACGGATCCGGCGGCCTGGATGCAAGCCCGCTGGCAACGACGTCCCGTCGGGCACCATTAGCAAACTGCTATATTTAGAAGGTTGATGTAGCAAGCCCTATAGCCTGCGAGGTGCCAAATGAACGACTCTCATCCTGCCGCAATAGTCGCGCGCGACACACAGGCAAAGCTCGGTACGAGCTATCCCGAACATTTCAGACAGAATGTGGCAAAGCGGAGCAAGCGCGCTCTTGGCGACCCGTTTGGCCTGAAGAACTTCGGTGTCAATCTGGTCGAATTGCCGCCCGGCTGCTGGTCGGCGCAGCGACACTGGCATACGCACGAGGACGAGTTCATCTACGTTCTGTCCGGCGAGTTGACACTGGTAACTGACCGGGGCCGGAAAAAGTTGAATGCCGGGATGGTGGCCGGCTTTGCCGCTGGTGATGACAACGGACATCACTTGATCAACGACGGTCGGGCCGATGCTAGCTACCTCGAAATCGGCGACCGAATCCCTGCCGATGAGGTCTTCTATCCCGACATCGATTTGCAGCTTGTATTAGACACTGAGGGCAATCACGTGTTCACGTCGCGCGATGGGAAGCCCTATGCCGGAGGCTGAGGCCGCGGTCGGCGATGACCTCGCGTGCCCGATTGAACAGGGGCAACATACACATTGCGAAATGCAATCAGTGATATGAGGGCTCGTTCCTTCTGCGCCGCCCTGTGCAGCGTGAGTTTCTATTCCCCGTGCCTGGCGAGCGCATCAACCAGCATTGATATTTGCCAGAAACCTGCAACCGAATCGCACTTGACGGCCGGCTACTACGAGCAAGAGGATTCTTACCTGGCAGGCGGTCCCGCTGCGTCCAACCGCGCCAATTACAGTACGGATTTGCTCTTCAATTCGGACGGCGAATGGAGAATCGGAGCGGGGCATCGCAGCACGATCCTGAATGTCGACGATCTGGCGCTGCAGACTAACGGCTACCTGCATACTTTCTATTTTCCGCTACATCGAACGACTGATTCTGACCGCACGAGTTTTCGCTTCACAGTCGCGCCTGCACTATCCGGATCTTCCAACGTCACTAAAGACCCTGAGCAATACACGACAGATTCTCTGCAGCTGCTGGCTGCATTCGTCTGGAATCGGCCAGTTACTGATCGACTAGAGCTGCATTACGGACTTTGCGGAGACCATCGTTTCGGCGGATACCAGGTCTACCCCGTAATCGGCGTCAATTGGCAACCGAGTCCCGACTGGAGAATCGATATAGGGTTCCCCAATTCGCAGATAAGCTTCCAGGCTTCGAAGACTTTGACCATCTTGTTGCGCGTAATACCGAACGGTAATGAGTGGCACGTCAAGGACGCTAGCCTGGAAAAAGACTCGCAGTTAGTCTACGAGGGGTATTTGATCGAATCGGCACTGAATTGGCGACTACATCGGCAGTTTGGGTTAACAGTCAGCGTTGGCCGCGAATTCGACAGCAATTACGAAGTGACGCTGGCCAATGACAGCCGGGTTCGACTTTCCAACGATTCTGCCAATCGCATCGGCCTTGCTCTGGCATGGTTCTTCTAGATCATCGAACTTCTCAACGTGGATCAGACAGGAACGCTCCGGCACGAATTCTCGCCCTTTGCGACGGTCCACAATTCCTAACGCTGGTCCAGGCGAATCTCCCGACAAATCTCGCCTATCCGGCACGACTTGATCTTGGCCGTAACTGTGCCGGCACCTTTCACAACAATCGACTGCTTCGCAGTTCCCGTGCTACCGCGACCATAGGGATAGTAAGGTGCCCCGATGCCCTCGCCTGCGCCGCGGCCCCATCCGTCCAGGTGACCCAGAGAACGCTGCACAGGCCCTTCAACCAAAGAACAACCCTCGCACACGAATTCAATATAGGGCACCTCGTTCCAGGTCAATTTCCGCGCTGAACTGAGTACGTAACTCGGCAGATAGCCGACATTTTCAACAACCATATCGACGCGGGTCAGGTCTTCGGTCAGCTTTTCCATGCTGACGTCAGCAAATCGAATTCGCGGCGCCATCGCCGCGACGCGCAGGAAAGCGGCGGACTGTTGATTACAGGTTTCCGCAATGGCTTCATAAGGCGGGTTCCACATGCCCACCCGGCTATCGATACCACCAATCTCAACGCCGCCAAGTTGCGGGTGAGCAAAGCGCCGCCACTCTACTACCGTACGACCCGCATTATGGTCGCGATCCCACTCGGCAATGGCGATGATGTCCTCTCGCTTCAGATCGGTATAACTCTTAACGAACGGTTTCTTGCGTTCGAAGCCAAGCTTGGCGAACAGGTCCCAAAGCTCGACGACATACGCTATGCAGCCGCGCTGGTGGTAAGCGTAGTCACTGAGATCACCGTGTATCGGCTTATCAGGCTCGTAGGTAAATTCTTCGAAGCCGCTGACCATCGGATAGCCGGTATGTTCTTCGAGCCAGTGTTCAATCTGTCTGAAAATCGCAAGATCTTCCTGATCCATTTTGCTGTCGGGCTGATGACCGAGAGGGCGAATGCCGACGCCGCCAAAGGTGTGCAAATTCAGCCAGGCGAATATATTTGGATGGGCCGATGTAAATTCGATAATCGCGCGAGACTCCGGCTCGCTGCCAGGAAATGAACCGGCGCCCATCTGGTCGTGTTCGGGGGCCCAGTCGAACGGAAAATTGCGATTCAGGTCCGTGGGACTGTCAGACAGATACGACGGTGACGGTATCGTCTTGCCATCGTAGTTCTCGATGATCCCTTCCGGATAAATCTTGTAAAAGGGTCCTTCGTCATCGATGCCGCGGGGCAGCATGAGGTTTTTCAGAATCGGGGACTCAACATATTCGCCTGTATCATCCTCGACCCGCATCGCGAGCGCGCGGCTGTCGCCATCAATGTCCTGTTTGCGCCAAAAAGAACGGCTGCCGTCGGGCCGCTCGTCGCGCGTGTTGGACCGTACGAAGCGGCATTCATTTAGCATCAACTCCGCCCCGTCGGGGGACACGCGAGGCATGACATAAAACAGAACCTCACGCAGCACATCACAGACTGTCGTGGAAAGGGCTTGCGGTGCGGCTCCCTCAGTATGCAGCCTGAGCACGTCAGCAGCGATCGCTAGCGCAACGCTCGATCCGCACAGCTCTGCCGCATGCATATTGCCGTCCACCCAGACCGCAGGTCGAATATCGTCGGGATTCGGGCCGATCGTAAGCAACCAGAGGTCGCGGCCCTCTTCAGTCTTGCCCAAGGATTGTAGATCGGCGAACTCCGGGTAGCTCGTCGCCCACTGCTTCAGTGTCGACGTGATTTCATCGTAGCTCAGATAGCTGTTGCGAAAGTCTGCTTCCATCGCGGAGATGGTACGGGCATCGCTTGCCGCGTACAATCGCCGCTTGATCGGCACACCCGTCGTGTACCGATTGCCGTAAACCGTAATGATGATTTGCCGCAAGAGGCGAGTCGCAGGAGCAATTTGATGACATTTTCGACCTCACGGCCCGCTTGGCTCTGGGAATCAGCTCTGACAATGCTTGCAACTGTCACACTCGCCGCATGTAGCGGGGCCGAGGAAGGTGCGCAAACGGACGCTGCCGGTGGCGGTTCTGAGAACGAGATATCGAAAGAACTCACGATCGGCTTCACCCAGTATCCTTCGACCATGCACCCCAATGTCGAGTCAATGGTTGCCAAATCCTATGTTCTCGGAATGACTGCACGGCCGATCACGAACTTCAATCACGACTGGGAACTCGAATGCGCCATGTGTGTCGAGCTACCTACCATCGAGAACGGTCTGGCAGTGCTGGAGCAAACGCCCGACGGCAAACCGGGCATAGCCGTCACGTACGAGCTTCCGCCAGGGGCAAGCTGGGGTGACGGCACGCCGCTGACGACTAAAGACATCGTTTTTGCCTATGACGTTGGCCGCGACACGTCGACAGGCGCGAACAACACCGATATGTATCGCCGCATCCACAATCTCGAGGTGCACGACGATAAGCGCTTTACGATTCACATCGACCGGGTAACGTTCGACTACAACGTGCTCGGTGACCTGTTCCCGCTGCCAGACCATCTCGAGCGGGAAATTTACGAGCAGGACCCCTACGAATACCGTCACCGGACGAACTTCAACGCCAGTGTTACGAACCCTGGATTATGGTCCGGCCCGTACATCATTAGCGAAGCACAGCAAGGCTCCTACATCGTCATGACCAGAAACCCCTACTGGCATGGCAGGCAACCGTTTTTTGACCGTATCACGACAAAGGCCATACAAAATACGTCGGCCATGGAAGCCAATCTGCTCTCGGGCACGATCGACATGATCGCCGGCGAGTTGGGATTGCAGCTGGATCAGGCGCTCGCCTTCGAGAGCCGGCACGGCGAAAAGTACAACATCGTTTATAACCCAGGATTGCAGTACGAACATATCGA
>Ga0224508_10004001_pt1 | contig 12117 bp, 7 predicted proteins | sample SF_Jan12_sed_USG_4_FD_170157 | JGI IMG/M metagenome (GOLD analysis project Ga0224508, IMG submission 170157) | Sediment microbial communities from San Francisco Bay, California, United States - SF_Jan12_sed_USGS_21 | ecosystem: Environmental > Aquatic > Marine > Sediment | place: USA: California...
AAAAGACACCAGGGGAATAATTCGGTACCGACACTTTGCGACGCACCCAATCTTGAACCGTTTGGCGCTTGCCGGGTATGTTGCGTGGAGGTAGCTGTGGAGGCAGGCGGACGCACCAAAACCGTTGCATCTTGTCACACACCGATTGCGCAGGGTCAATTTATTTACCCCCATACGGAATCGATAAAAGAGCTCCGGAAAAATATCATTGAATTGGTATTGACAGATCATCCTCTGGATTGTCTGACATGTGAAGTCAATGGAAATTGTGAATTGCAGGACGTAGCTGCACGTGTTGGTATTCGAGAAGTGAGATACCCGGAAGGCGAAACACATTTGAACCGGGAAAAGGATTTGAGTCATCCATATATGACCTCAGATTTGTCGAAATGCATCAATTGCTACCGCTGCGTGCGAGCCTGCGATGAGGTGCAGGGTGAGTTTGTTTTGAGTATGACGGGCAGGGGCTTTGACGCCAAAATCATCAAAGGACTGAATCAATCTTTTATGGAGTCAGAGTGCGTCAGCTGTGGCGCCTGCTCTCAAGCATGCCCGACCTCGGCAATCTCCGATGTGTATCAATCAAAAGCTATCACAGCAACCAAAACCACTCGGACGATTTGCACCTATTGCGGAGTGGGTTGCAACCTTGACATATCTACGAACAATGGAGATGTAGTCAGTATACACGCCCCCTACGATGCAGATGTAAACGAAGGGCACACCTGCCTCAAAGGAAGATATGCCTTCAAATTTTATAATCATCCGGAGCGGTTAACCTCGCCAATGATTAGAAAAAATGGCAAATTGGAAGAGGTAACTTGGGATGAGGTCTATGAATTTATGGCCCGCAAATTCACTCAGTACAAAGAAGAATTCGGAGCTGATTCAATCGCCGGCATATCTTCATCCAGATGTACCAATGAGGAGAATTATTTAATGCAGAAATTTATCCGGGCAGTCATCGGTACAAATAATATTGATGGTTGTGCGCGGGTCTGTCACTCTCCTACTGCCCTCGGTATGCAACGCACTTTCGGTACCGGTGCGGCAACCAATTCCATAGAAGACTTAAAGCATACCGATTGCATCATGATCATCGGTGCAAATCCAACCGATGCGCATCCGGTGACAGGAGCACGGTTGAAGCAGTTTGCTATGAAATCGCAGAATGTTTCTATCGTCATTGATCCAAGGAGGACAGAACTGGCCAGATATGCGACCTATCATTTGGCACTGCGCCCAGGCACCAACGTGGCAGTTTTAAATATGATGATGTACTACATCATTACCGAAGGCTTAGCGGATGAAAAATTTATTGCTGCAAGGACCGAAGGATTTGAAGATTATAAAGAGCATCTGCTGAACATCGATTTGAACAAGATGGAAGCTGTCTCTGGTGTTGATCGGCAGCTGGTCAGAGAAGCAGCTATTGCCTATGCCACTGCTCCCAATGCTATGTCATTCCATGGTCTGGGTGTAACTGAGCATTTTCAGGGTACGTTCGCAGTAATGCAAATTGCGGATTTAGCTCTACTTACCGGAAATATCGGTAGACGAGGAGTTGGAGTAAATCCTTTGCGCGGGCAAAATAATGTGCAGGGAAGTGCAGATATGGGGGTGCAACCCCATCAGGGAGCCGGTTACCTGGATATAAGCGATCCCGAGATCAATTCGAGATACAGTGATTTCTATGGAGTGACTGTTCCTATAGAAATCGGTTACAAAATACCCGAGATGTTCGACGCAGCATTGGAGGGGAAATTAAAAGCCCTGTGGATTATTGGTGAAGATGTCGTTCAAACGGATCCGAATACGCAAAAAGTCATCAAAGCACTCAAAGCAACCGACTTTGTTATTGTACAAGAATTATTCATGACCGAGACCGCAAAATATGCGGATGTCATATTACCAGGTGCTTCCTTCCTTGAGAAATCAGGCACGTTCACGAATGGAGAAAGACGTGTCCAAGCCGTTCATCAAGTAGTCGAGCCGCTCGCCGGCACCAAGCCGGACGGACAAATTATCATCGACATGATGAATAGATTGGGATATAGCCAGCCCGACTACACTCCAGATGGTATGCTCGAGGAAATTTCTCAGATCGTACCCTTCTTTGCCGGTATCAAATGGGCAGAGTTAGGTATCAACGGAAAGCAGTGGCCCGTGGCACCTGACGGCACCGATACCCAGATTCTGCATCAATCCGAGTTTAAAAGAGGGAAAGGTTATTTTGAATTCCATCCTTTTGAAGAAACCGAAGAACTGAAAGCAAATGCCAAAGAATACCCCTACATTCTGACCACCAACCGAGAGCTGGAACATTACAACTGCGGAACGATGACCCGGAGAACGGAAAACGAAAAACTACTCAGCAGCGACTACTTGATGATTCACCCGGACGATGCCAGCAAGAATCTCATTAGTGATGGCGATTTGGTCTGCCTGGAATCACCCCGTGGTAAAGTGGATGTGAAAGCACGGATTACGGATGAAGTAAAAAAGGGTGTCTTGAGTACCACCTTCCATTTTCCTGAAGTCATGGTTAATACCATTACTTCTGATATTCATGACTCGGAGGCCCTGTGCCCCGAATACAAAGTGGTAGCAGTGCGGATCAGGAAATCCAAAGGTAAATTCAAGGAATTTGAGCAGACCTAGTCATTATGAGAACGAGCCATCTTTTGCTACTAATACTTGTCCTTCCTGAATAGTCAAGACTTAAGGATGGTGGACAACAAGAACATTAAAATAGCACGGTAGGGCGTCCCTGCAACTGAAGTCCAGATCTATGTCAACGTAGTAATTCGACAGGGCGCCAAGACATAAATGCTCATCAGATCAACGGTCAAGCCATTCTTTAAAGGAGTTCACCCGATCGCGGGCTACGATAATTTTATCATCATCGCTTCCCATGACTTTTACCTTTAATCTACTGTTGCTATAAGCTACTATGTCCTGGATAGCACCATAAGCCAGTATATATTTCCGATTAATTCTGAAATAATCTGCCGGATTCAATACATCTTCCAAACGATCCAATGAGTAATCAACGAGATAGTTCCGCCCGGACCGGGTAGTGGCATAGGTAGCTTTCCTCTGACTATAACAAAAGAGCACTTCCTTTACCGGAATCGTTTTCAAGTGAGACCCGATTTTTACGATGAATCTTTCCTTATACCCTTCAGTAAGCATTTTGCTCATGTCCCTGAACTTCATCTGATTTATAGGCTTGGATCCCCATCTGGATAATTTTTGCAGCGCCTGTATCAGACTTTCTTTGTCTACCGGCTTCAGTAAATAATCAATACTATTTACCTTAAAGGCCTGGATGGCATAAGTGTCATAAGCCGTAGTGAATACAATGGGGCAACTAACATCTACTGCATCAAATATTTCAAAGCACAAACCATCACCGAGATCGACATCCATAAATACCAGATCTGGCTGGTCGTTTTTCAGAAACCATTTAATCCCGTTCTTAACCGAGTCCACTCTATCTATCACTTCTATTTCAAAGCTGCTTTTCTCTAGCAGGCCCTCTAGATACTCACTTGCAAGTTTTTCGTCCTCCACAATTAAGACTTTCATTATTCAACTTTCAATGCAGGAAGTTTAACTTCAAAAACGTGATCCGTCTCGTTCACAATCACGGGTTGATTGGTAAAAAAGGCATACCGTTCAATAATGTTTCTTAAGCCAACAGTCACCGAGGCATCTTTTTTCATCTCCTTTTTCTGCAGATTGTTGCGCACCACCAGAAATCCATTTTCAATGAACACCTCAATGGATAAGGGTTCTTGTTGGCTGATAACATTGTGTTTTACTGCATTCTCCACCAACATTTGCAGTGCCAAGGGAGCCACTAGATAATTACCATTTTCCGGTAAGTCGATTTCTACATTCAGTCCATCACTATGCCGCATCTTCAGCAAGAACGTGAACGAACGTAGAAATGCCAATTCATCCTGCAGGTCGATCAATTCTTTATCCTGTACTTCCAATACATACCGGTACACCTCTGATAGCTTCTTTATAAACTTCGCAGAGAGATCCGGATCTTTGTAGACTAACGATGTCAGCACATTAAGACTGTTGAAGAGGAAATGCGGATTAACTTGGTTCTTTAGAGATTCAAATTTGGACACTATGATCTCCCGCTTCATTCTTTCTTCCTTTATAGCTGCCTGACGCCATGCGAAGAAAAATTGTCTGGCTGTAAGAAAAGAGGCGATTAAAAAAGTGATGATCACGGCCGGAATACTATAAGTGATCATTCCTTCTATAGAAAGTGCATTCTCATTCCATCCAAATAACAAATAGGTAGCATAGTTGATCAGGAACATGGCCACCACAGTGTACAACAGATGGCCCAGGATACCTGTGACCAAGCGCATCCGTGGTTGGCTACTCCAATCATATTGTCGATCCAAGAGTAGCGAAACAGCTTCGTTACCTTTCCACATCACAACCCATAAGGCAGAGGAAAATAGACCCACCTTTGCAAGCGAGCCCATATTATTTATACAAGATGGACAAAAGAGAAGGCCGGTAGGAAATGCTATAAGCGCAATCCAAAGCGAACTTTTTAAATGGTAAATTACTAAGTCCTTTTGTCTGGCCACTGCCTCTAATCTTTATTCTTACTCTGGAAGATTTGCTAAAAATACAAGCTCTATATCTGATTTTTGGTCTAGTTCGGATTTAAAAATCCCATCCTCCCGATAGGCATTTGTAACCCATGCTAATTCTCACATTGAGCTTTAAAAGCCTGAGCCATGTTTTGTCCCCAATTTGGATCGAGCGATTCATCTTCAACTTCCTTGGCCCGGGAGATAAATTCCTCCAGAGACAGGTCATTAAGCTGACAGGCTTCACTGGTATCCGAACCAAAAAATTGTGCAGATCCGAAGCTGAGTTGAGCCAGCAGATGCAATACTCTCGGATTGTTCTCGTCCAGGCTTTTAGCTTTTTGTAGCGAGGCTGCACTCATTGCTGAATATTCCGGTCCCCGGGTAGCAGGATCTACGCTGATACGCAACATATAAACGAAGCCCTGTAGAGCCAGCGCCTCACACTCATTGTGTTCAATCGAGGCAATCTTATCTAAATATGTTTGAACATGGTCGAGCACTTCATCTTTGGCTTCAGGGGTTGCCTCCATCGCTGCCACCATAGTCATGGCATAACCAGCGTAATAGGCGGGTAGCCACTTATCATGTTCTCGTTCCGCTATCCGGGCAAACTGGTTTGAAGCGGCCCTAAAATCTTGCTGGTCTTGAGCTTGTTCCAACAGATCTTTTCCCTTCATCATCGCCTGAGTATAGGGATCGGTAAAGCTAAGAGCAGCCAGGGCTGAAATCCCTATAAAAAATAATAGATTTTTCATAATAAATTGTTTGAGCTATAAATGCGGTAATTGATTTACACTTTTTGATTTGGACAGGGTGACAAACACCCCAGCCAGCAGAAAACGAGGCGCCGGCAATGTAATAGGTTTTCCCTCATAAATCCCCTGGCTATTCGGTTCCGTCTGATACTGGTAGCCAAAAATATTTTCACGGTTAAGGATATTTGAGATGCTGAGATAGACGATTATCTGTGAGGTGGCCAGATAGCTAACATTTGCACTAAGGTCCTGGTAAGAAGGAGTACGCTTTCCATTAAACTGCAGAGTATTCGGATCATGATACGGACGCCCGGAGGCATAGCTGTAGGTAAAGCCAATCTGGCTCCGTAAGGAATTTATAAACTGTTTGTAAACCACGGAAAAATTGTGCTTCGATGTGAAAGTTGGGGACGCACTTACCGGAAAGTCCCGATAGGCCCTTTCCGTATCCAGATATCCATAACTTATCCAGAAATCTATGTTGCGAAAACTTTCGGCATCCCGGTAGAAAAGATCAATGCCCCGCGCATAACCATCACCTTCATTGGAATAAGACTCTCGAACGTAGGGTAAGACCGGATCAAAGGATATGAGTTGCTGATAGTTCTTCCAATATGCTTCTACCCGGAATGTGCGTCGATCTCTCATCCACTGATAATTCAGTATGTAATGGGTAGCCTTCTCTGATCTCAAATCCTGAGCTATTCGCAGAAGATCAGCTGGTGCGGACTGCCTGAAATGACCATAGGCCAATGATAGCTGGCTATCCTCCCCAGTTCGTAAAGCCATCGAGAGTCGTGGGTCTGCACTAATCCTTTGCTGTAGATTATTATACTCGATACGCCCACCCAATCGAGCAACCAGCTCTCGTGACAAGTTCCATTCTGTTTCGATGAAAGTGGATAAGATGCGCTCGGAAAATGCAAACCGGTTTCGAAATCCGGTTTCGCTCTCGACAAAGTCCTGATCGTGTGAGCTTGTGATAATCTCCCCGCCCATGCGGAGAAAGATCCGGTCACTGTACTGATGTCCGAACACTACTTTGCCATGCCAACCACGGGTATGCTCACGCACTGCATCATTATCGATCTTTATATCATCTTGGGCATAAGTGTAAGACACACCCGTCCGGATAGTCCACTTGTCAGACAACAAATCTTTGTAGGATGCATTGAGATGTCCATATTGGTCTTGGAGTCGCATATGGATCAAGGCTGGAGACAAGGTAAATGGATCCTGATTGAAGGCCAGACTAGACCGGCTAAATTTACCGTATGACTTAAACATGCCATGTGCACCTACTTTCTGCCGAAACGCCAGGTTGCCATCCAGGGTTGTTGGAGGATCTGTCCAGTCAATATCTTGCCGGATAATGTTATAGTAGGGATCCAGATTAAAGTATCCTAGTTTTCCTGCCAGTGACGCCTTCTCCCACCCTTGGGTATGTGCTGCCTCAAGACCCACGCTTATAAAGGAAAAATCCGACCGCGTTTCAGTAGCGACCTCCTTGGTGTTGAGTATTAAAGCGGATGACAATCCCTGACCGTATTCCGCCGAATAACCACCCGTTGAAAATTGAGTGCCACTAAACATAAAGGGAGAAAAGCGGCTGCGGGTAGGCACATTCGGAGCAGACAGGTCATAACTTTCCTTGACCAGCATCCCGTCAATAAATGTGGTGGTCTCATAGCCGTCACCACCTCTGACAAATAATCGTCCCTCCTCTCCTACTATTTGAGTACCGGGCAACGTGTTTAAGGCAGCAGCGATATCTGCCGTGGCACCAGCTGTAGTGACAATATCCAGCGGCCGTAAGACTTCGCTCTTTCCGGTCCCGGCTTCAAAAGATCCTGCCGATATTACCACCGTGTTTAAACCGCTGGCAGATTGTACAAGAGTGATCTCAATCTTTACTGAGTCACCCTGCAAAACCATTTCTTGCCGGTATTGATTAAATCCAATAAAGGATCCGACTAATACTACTGAATCGGTATACGTTGTACTAAAACAGAATGTTCCATCAGCTTCTGAAGAGCTGCCATCGTAGGTCCCCTCTAGGTAAATATTAGCGCCAGCAATGGTGGATTTTTGTTCATCCCAAACCGTTCCACAAATGGTAGTCTGAGGCATGGCAATCAAGATGTTCATGAAAGCAATGAGAAATAAAAAACCTTTCTTTAATATCATCCCATACTATGGATTAGTAACGATATCAAAATTGCATAGTTGACTGGTTCAGATCAACAAAAAAGTGCTGAAACGTGGTATGTGAAGGATGAATCGTAAGGAAAGGAATATTCCAGGCTACATGGCAGATATTTCCAACGTCATCGAATGGAGGCCAAAACAGCCATGGAATCCCAAGCAATTGGTTGTCTACCTCCTAAAAAGTGGACAATCAAGACCGATACAACAACTTGTAGTACTCCTCCAGCATCCGTTCTACAGAAAATTTATTCCGGGTCGATTTTATACTAGCTCGCATCATCTGTATCCATTTTGGACGATTATCATAATACGTGGGTAAAACATCATCCAGCAAAACCTCATAAAGGGCTTTGCCGTCCTTCTTATCCTGCTCTTTTTCCGAGCTAGGAATGTTTTCATCACCGATTTGCCAGCCATTGATGCCATGCTGGCAAGCCTCGGGCCACCAACCATCGAGGATACTCAGGTTGAGCACACCATTCATTGCTGCTTTCATGCCGGAAGTGCCACTGGCTTCTTTTGGCCTGCGAGGATTATTCAGCCAGATGTCGGATCCCCGGGTCAGCATAGCACCAATCTCCATGTTGTAATCGGCAAGAAAGACGACTGCATCCGGGTACTTCTTTTGCATGGTAACTAGTCGGCTGACAATGGCTTTGCCGGCATCGTCCAGAGGGTGTCCTTTACCTGAAAAGACAATTTGAACCTTTCCTTCCTTTAGCAAAGGATCGATGATTTTCGGATTATGAAAAATCAGGTCAGAGCGTTTGTAGGGTACTGCCCGTCTTGAAAATCCGATAAGGAGCCTATCGACATCCAACTTAGCGCCGGACTTTTTTTCAATAAAAGAGATCAGTTTCGTTTTATTTTCCTGATGTTGATCCCAGATGGATGTGTCATCCTTTTCTGCAGCTTGCAACATCTTTGTATCTACCCAGGTCGGCAGATGAATTCCATTGGTAATGCCTATAATCTCCGAATCGCCCAACACATGCCGCCACATTTTATTTGCCGTTTCTCCATGTAGTTGGGCAACCGCATTGGATCTTTTTGCCAGGCGCAACCCACCCACAGTCATGTTAAAGGGGCGACCACCAAGCTTGCGGAGCTGTGACCTGCTCAGGCCCATATTGGCACCCATATACATGATTCTATCGATGGGATGGGATTCATTACCCTGAAGGACAGGGGTGTGGGTTGTAAACACGATTTCCTCTTTCGAGGCTTGCCAGGCTGCTTCGAAAGACAAGCCCTTTTCTATTTTTTCGCGGATGAGTTCGAAGCCTGCAAAAAGAGCATGCCCTTCATTAAAGTGATACCTGTCGACATGGATCCCCAGCTTTCTCAGCGCTCTGACTCCACCTACCCCGAGTACCATTTCCTGTGCGATGCGTTGTTCCCCAAACCAGCCGTACAGCTGTCCTGTTATCCAGGGATCATCATTCTCCTTCATATCTGTATCCAGCAAGTACAGATCTACGTTTCCGAATTGAGTGCATTTCCACACTTTGCACTGTACGTTCCTCTTCCGGATCTTGATGTCAACCGTCACCCCAGTGTCGTCCAGGAAATCGTAAGAATAGATAGGGTACGTATCTACTGGTGTTCCGTCGGATTGGATCACCTGCTTGGTGTAGCCTTGCTTCCACTTGATTCCGATGCCCACAATCGGATAATCACCATCCTTAGCGCCCTTGAGGTAATCACCGGCCAGAATGCCGAGTCCGCCGGCGTAGATTTTGAAATCTGACTGCAGCCCATATTCCATACAGAAATAAGCTACCGATCCTTTGACGTTTCTCTTCATGGGAGGCAAAGGTATGGGAAAGTCAAAAATCTCGGCTAATTCGGTTTCCGGTCATCGGTGTCGAACGATTGCGGTCGCTTTATGCATAATTTTTTACTTCGAGTGCACTCCAAACTCTGCCAGAAACCTCAGTTTTTGCCCCAAATCATTGTTACTCTCGTTGCTCATCCAAAGGAATGCCACAAACTATCTATCTTCCCAAACGAATTTTCAAAGGATCATACCGTTGATACCATACGTGCAGGTAATAAGACACATATTCTTCTTTACTATCCTATGCACATACCTGGCAGCCTGCCAAGATGATGACTCGATAGACTTCATTCCTGTGTATGATGTGCCTGAAGACTATCAGGAAATTGTTGATCTGTTTGTAGACGAGGCAGCTGTCAGGGGTATTGAGTTGACTATAGATAATCTGATCGTGTTGGAAGACCCCGATCTGCCTTTTGATTTATGCGGAAGTTGTAATGCAAGTGATCTTAATATCAAGGTACAAAGAATCGTAAGTATACATCCCCGGCGCTGCTGGCCTAACAATTTGCAAAAAGAGGCACTCCTCTTCCACGAACTGGGTCACTGCATTCTGGGCAGATCCCACACATCAGCGCTATTGCCAAATGGTGACTTCAAAAGCCTCATGGTGCCCAGTAACATTGGTGTGTATTCTCCCTGTGTGTATCAGTTTGGCGGCGCGGCTGACGATTGCAACTTTACCTTCAAACGTACGTACTATATTGACGAACTCTTTGACCCCGATATGCCAATACCTGATTGGGCAAGGTGAAAAACAATATTATGGATTACAGCATATGAACACAACGGCAATGCCTATCAAAATATCAACATGTACGACTACTGGCCGAGAACTATGAGGGTCACCATTCTTACAGACATTTGCTAGATTAGATTGTCACTGCCTTGCGCCCTCTTGTCCCCAAAAGGAGGTCCACCCATCGCTGCTAATAGGTGTAAAATGGATGATGAACATAACCCTGGTATGCACGCTGGAGCGAAACCTGAGCTTTTCCGTTTTGCAGCAAGACTGATAGAGGACATGACTAAACCGGAGAAGATACTTTGGTCGTACCTAAGACAGAAGCCCTTCGGTTACAAATTCAGGAGGCAACATCCATTGAGCGAATACATTTTAGATTTCTATTGTCATAGAGTAAAATTATCGCTAGAAATAGATGGGGAATACCACAATTCTGAAGATCAAATAGAATTGGATAAAACGAGAACAGATAACATCCGCCAATTGGGTATTCACGAATTGAGATTCACTAATGAAACAGTCCTGGAGACTTTTGAATCCGTTAGAACTAATATCGACTCCTTTCTACAAGCTATTGATAAATCCCAAGATTCCTCTTGACCTAATCAAACACCTTGGGCACACCCTCTTTCCCTAAAGGGTCCACCACCTCACCGCCAGGTGCGGGAAGGTTCCCTTTAGGGCTAGGGCGGAGGGCTCAGATCGAAATTCGATTGTAATTACCTAGTTTCTTAACTTCAAAGTTCATAGAAACCTCCGTCAATGACTTATCCAAGTATTTTCAATGACGTGGTCGGACCCGTTATGCGGGGTCCTTCCAGTTCGCACTGTGCTGCCTCTCTGAGGGTCGGTAGGATATGTCGTGATCTCATGGATGGCAAGATTGGACAGGTATTAATTGAATTTGATCCTTCGGGCTCGCTGGCCACCACTCATGAAGCTCAGGGTTCGGATATGGGCTTGTTCGGTGGATTTCTGGGCTGGGAGGCTGATGATGAGAGATTGGAAAATGCCGGCCAGCATCTAGCCACCGCAGGGATACAGGTGGATTTTCGTCTAAGTGAATTGGAAGAAAAACATCCCAATACATACAAAATCACGCTGGCCAAGGATAGAGAGAAAAGGGAGTTGATCGCTATATCGACAGGGGGTGGGATGATAGAGGTCATTTCAATAGATGGATCAAAAGTGAACATGGATGGAGGCTACTTTGAAACGTTGATTTATGTTTCAGAGACAGGTACGATAGAAAACTATTTAAGGGAACATGTGCAATTGGACAATGTGGAAGTTCATAGTAGAGGGGATGTAACTTTTATTGAAGCCAAGTCCAACAAACCTCTCAGTGAGGTGCATCTGGAGGAGATTAGAAATATAGAAGAAGTACTTTTTGTCAAAGAATTGAAACCGGTCCTACCGGTCCTTTCAAGAAAAGATCTTAAAGTACCTTTCATAACATGCGACGAGATGTTGGCGTACAATGCAGACAAACATCTTGACTTATGGGAATTAGCCCTTCATTACGAAAGCGCACGCGGAGACATCACCCATGAAGAAGTGATGTATCATATGAAAGAGATCTATGAGATCCTCAAAGCAGCAGTCCATACCGGCCTGAAGGGCACACATTATGAAGACAGAATCTTAGGTAGTCAATCTGTCAAATTCAAGGAACTCATGGAAGGGAACCGACTGATTGACAGCGGTGCTTTGCTTAACAGGATAGTGATGTATGTCTCCGCTATCATGGAGGTAAAAAGTTCGATGGGTGTGATCGTAGCCGCCCCTACTGCCGGATCGTGTGGGGCGATGCCAGGCTCTGTATTGGCGGTGGTCGATTCACTGAAACTATCAGAAGAAGATGCCATAAAGGCCCTGCTGGCAGCGGGGCTCATTGGAGTATTTATCGCGGCACATTCCACTTTTGCTGCAGAA
>Ga0224508_10004002_pt1 | contig 12112 bp, 11 predicted proteins | sample SF_Jan12_sed_USG_4_FD_170157 | JGI IMG/M metagenome (GOLD analysis project Ga0224508, IMG submission 170157) | Sediment microbial communities from San Francisco Bay, California, United States - SF_Jan12_sed_USGS_21 | ecosystem: Environmental > Aquatic > Marine > Sediment | place: USA...
GATCTATACGAAATCAACGAAGCATTCGCGGTGGTCACGATGGCCGCGATGACTGATCTCGGGCTCGATCACGCTAAGGTGAATATCAACGGCGGAGCCTGCGCGCTGGGACATCCGATTGGCGCCTCGGGTGCGCGTATTATCGTGACGCTGATCCATGCGCTGCAGCATCAGGGCCTCAAGAAAGGAGTCGCCGGGCTCTGCATCGGTGGTGGCGAAGCAACCGCGATCGCGCTCGAGCTGGTCTAGGCCGTTACATGGAGCTCAACGAAGAACAGCGCCTGATTCGCGATAGCGTGCGCGATTTTGTGCAGGCAAGGATCGTGCCGTTCGCCGCCGACTGGGATAGAAACGATCATTTTCCACGTGAGCAGTTGGCCGAAATGGCCGAGCTGGGCCTGTTCGGCATGTTTATCCCGGAAGAATGGGGTGGCAGCGGTGCGGATTATTTATCCTTTGCGCTCGCAATCGAAGAAGTGGCTGCCGGCGATGGAGCCTGTTCGACCATACTAAGCGTGAATAACTCGGTCGTCTGTAGCGTGCTGCTTGCGTCCGCTAGCGAGTTCCTGAAACAAACCTATCTCAAACCGTTAGCCGCAGGATCGAAGCTGGGCTGCTTCTGCCTGACCGAACCGCAGGCGGGTTCCGATGCCGCGGCGCTGAAAACGCGTGCGCAAAAACAGGGCGACGAATATGTTTTAAACGGCACCAAGGCGTTTATTACCTCCGGCAAGAATGCCGACGTCGCGATCGTGTTTGCGGTAACCGATCCGGATGCGGGTAAAAAGGGTATCAGCGCTTTCGTTGTGCCCACCGATAACCCGGGATACGAGGCGACGACCGTGGAACAGAAGATGGGACAGCATGCTTCCGATACGGCGCAGATTTTTTTCAAGGATTGCCGGATTCCGGCAGATCATTTAATCGGTGAGGAGGGTGAGGGTTACCGCATTGCACTGATGAACCTCGAGGGTGGCCGGATTGGTATCGGCGCACAGAGTGTCGGCATGGCGCGTGCGGCTTACGAGTGTGCACTGGACTACGCCAGCCAGCGACTGAGTTTTGGCAAGGCGCTGGTCGAACATCAGGCAGTCGCATTTCGTCTTGCCGATATGGCGACGCAGCTCGAAGCAGCCAGGCTGATGGTGCATAACGCGGCGCATTTGCGCGACGCTGGGGAGCCCTGCCTGAAACAGGCCAGCATGGCCAAGTTGTTTGCCTCCGAGGCCGCCGAAAAAATATGTTCCGACGCGATCCAGGTACTCGGGGGCTATGGCTACCTGCGCGATTACCCGGTTGAGCGCATCGCACGAGACGTGCGCGTCGCACAAATTTACGAAGGCACCAGCGATATTCAACGTATCGTTATTGCACGCGAAATTATCGGGCAGTCATGAGTATCATCGAATCCAGGATTAGCAGCCGCTCGGCCGATTTTCAGCAAAACCGCGACGCGATGCTGGAACTGGTCGACGACCTGCACGCACGGGTCGAGACCATTGCACTCGGTGGTGGCGAACGCGCTCGTGAGAAGCACCTGAGCAGAGACAAGCTGTTACCGCGCGATCGCATCGATAAACTCGTCGATCCCGGATCGCCGTTTCTCGAGCTGGGGCAGTTTGCCGGCTATGAAATGTATGGTGAAGACAATGTGGCCGCCGGTGGGTTGATCACCGGTATCGGCCGCATCAACGATCTGGAGTGCATGATCGTGGCCAACGATGCCACCGTCAAGGGTGGCACTTACTATCCGATAACGGTCAAGAAGCACCTGCGCGCGCAGGCCATCGCCGCGGAAAACAATCTGCCCTGTATCTACCTGGTTGACTCCGGTGGCGCGCATTTACCGAGCCAGGACGAGGTGTTCCCGGATCGCGAACATTTCGGACGTATATTTTTCAACCAGGCCAACATGTCCGCTCGTGGCATTCCCCAGATCGCGGTGGTGATGGGTTCCTGCACCGCGGGTGGCGCCTATGTTCCGGCGATGTGCGATCAATCGATCATCGTGCGTGAACAGGGCACCATCTTCCTCGGCGGTCCGCCACTGGTGAAGGCCGCAACCGGTGAGGTGGTCAGCGCAGAAGAGCTTGGTGGTGCCGACGTGCATGCACGCATTTCCGGTGTGGCAGATCACTATGCACAAAATGACGAGCATGCGCTCGCGATGGCCCGCGATATTGTCGCTACGCTCAATCGCGGCAAGCAACCTGACCTGGCGCTGCGCACCCCGGTCGAACCGAATTACCCGGTCGAGGATCTCTACGGCATCGTACCCACCAGTTTGCGCAAACCGTTTGATATCCGCGAAATTATCGCGCGCCTGGTCGATGGCAGCGAGTTCGATGAATTCAAGCAACTTTATGGCACCACGTTGATTTGCGGCTTTGCCCATTTATACGGTGTTCCTGTCGGCATTGTCGCCAACAATGGAATCCTGTTTTCGGAATCTGCATTGAAGGGTACCCATTTTATCGAGCTCTGCGCCAAACGTCGCATCCCGTTGATATTTCTGCAGAACATCACCGGATTCATGGTCGGTCAGAAATATGAACATGGTGGTATCGCGCGGGATGGCGCCAAGATGGTGACCGCGGTCGCCTGCGCGCGCGTACCCAAGTTGACGCTGGTGGTTGGCGGCAGTTTCGGTGCCGGCAATTACGCGATGTGCGGGCGTGCCTACGGCGGACGTTTCCTGTGGATGTGGCCGAATGCCCGTATTTCGGTGATGGGCGGCGAGCAAGCCGCGACTGTGTTGGCGCAGGTCAAACGCGACAGTCTCGAGGCCAAGGGCGAAAATTGGAGCGAGGCGGATGAACTTAAGTTCAAGAAACCCATCGAAACCCAGTATGATCACCAGGGCCATCCTTACTATGCTTCGGCGCGGCTATGGGATGATGGCATTATCGATCCAGCCGATTCACGCCGGGTGTTGGGACTGGGTTTGTCGGCAGCCTTAAATGCGCCGCTCGAAAGCACCGAGTTTGGCATCTTCAGGATGTAACGCCGATGCAAGCTGAACATGTTTAGCAAAATCCTGATCGCTAACCGTGGCGAAATTGCGGTTCGTGTCGCCACAACCGCACGCAAACTGGGTGTTGCCAGTGTCGCGGTTTACTCGGTTGCCGACAAAAACGCGCTGCACGTGGAAGCCTGCGATGAAGCCTATTGTGTCGGTGGCGCCGCGGTCAGCGAAAGTTATCTCAACGCCGAGCGGATACTGCAGGTCGCACAGCAATGCGGCGCCGAAGCGATTCATCCGGGCTATGGCTTCCTGTCTGAAAATGCAGCATTTGCCCAGGCCTGCGAAGCTGCCGGTATCGTGTTTATCGGACCTCCGGCCAGCGCTATCGAGGCGATGGGATCAAAAAGCGAGGCCAAGGCACTGATGGAAAAAGCCGGGGTACCGCTGATCCCGGGCTACCATGGTGACGATCAGCAAGATGCCCAGCTCGCCAAAGAGTCTAAACGGATTGGTTACCCGCAATTGATCAAGGCCAGCGCCGGAGGTGGCGGCAAGGGCATGCGCCTGGTCGAGAGCCAGAAAAAATTTGCCGAGGCCCTGGTATCAGCGCGACGCGAGGCAAGCAGCGCATTTGGTGATGAAAGGGTCCTGATTGAGCGCTATCTCGGCAAGCCACGCCACGTTGAAATGCAGATTTTCGCTGATCACCAGGGCGCTTGCGTGCATTTGTTCGAACGTGATTGCTCGATTCAGCGCCGTCATCAAAAAATTCTCGAAGAAGCCCCGGCGCCGGGACTTGACGATACTATTCGTGCCGCCATGGGCAAGGCAGCCATCAACTGCGCCAGGGCCATCAACTATGTCGGTGCCGGGACAATCGAATTCCTGTTGGACCAGGATGGCAGTTTTTATTTCATGGAAATGAATACGCGCCTGCAGGTCGAACACCCGGTCAGCGAAATGATTACCGCGCAAGATCTGGTCGAATGGCAATTGCGGGTCGCCTGCGGGGAAGCCTTGCCGCTGACACAAAGGGAGATTGTCAAACATGGGCATGCGTTTGAGGCACGAATTTATGCGGAGTCTCCAGAGAATGACTTCATGCCGGCGTCGGGAAGGATTAAATACCTGCGATTACCCGAAAAGGCCGACTCGGTACGCATCGATACCGGGGTTCGCTGCGGTGACCTGGTTGGAATTAACTACGACCCGATGATTGCCAAGCTCATCGTGCATGCAGACAATCGCGAGGCAGCGCTGGCAAAACTTAGGTTAGCATTGCGTCAATACCAGATCCTGGGGTTGAGTACCAATATCGGATTTCTTGCCCGTCTGGTAGCCATGCCCGAACTGATCGCAGGTGATATTGATACCGGGTTTATTGCCACCCATCACGAGCGCCTGTTTGCTGACGATGGCAGGCAATTAAACAGGGCGCTGGTGCTCGCTGCCGCGGCGATGTTGCCTGCGTTCGATAACCGCAACACATCGCCTGCTGATGGTTCACCCTGGGTCTCGCTCGACTGCTGGCGCTTAAACCTGCGCAGCAGTCAACGTATCGAGCTAGAGCAGGATGCGTCAATATACCCGGTTGTCATTGCGCGACATCAGGATGGCTGGCATTTTGCCTGTGGCGAAGAAAGCTACCTGCTGACTGGCCACTGGATCGATCAGCATCGCCTGCGAATTGAAATCGATGGCGAATGGGTCGAGTTACCCGTGGTGCGGGGAAAGGATTCGATCTCTATTTATTACCAGGGACAGGCCTATCGTTTTGGTATTCCAGCAGCGATTCATGGTGACGAAGGCATGGCCGAGGACGCCGATCATCCGCGCGCACCGATGTCGGGAGCCGTTGTTGCGCTGTCGGTAGCAGTTGGGGATACTGTCGAGCCCGGGGATACCCTGGTCGTGGTCGAAGCCATGAAAATGGAACATGCTGTCGTCACCCAGGTCGGTGCGAAGGTCAGCGATATCCTGGTGGCTGTGGGTGACCAGGTCGACGAAGGCGAAACCCTGGTTTTATTGGAGGTTGAATAGCCCGATGAGTTTTCCGGAGCGCGTCAAAATAGTCGAGGTGGGTCCCCGCGACGGGCTGCAGAATGAGTCCGAAACCGTACCCGCTGAAGTCAAGGTACAGCTGATCGAAATGCTGGTTGATGCTGGCCTGCCGGTGGTTGAGTCAGGGGCCTTCGTATCGCCGAAGTGGGTGCCGCAAATGGCAACCAGCGCCGAGGTTTTCAAACAGATCAATAAGCGTAACGGGATTTCCTACCCGATGCTGGTACCGAACCTGAAAGGCCTCGAGCTGGCCCATGCAGCAGGGGTGCAGGAGATCGCTTTGTTTGCCGCGGCCACGGAAACCTTTTCGCAGAAGAATACCAATTGCTCGATTGCCGAAAGCATCGATCGATTCAACGCGGTAATTGTTGAGGCCCAGTCGCTGGGCATGAAGATTCGAGGCTATATATCCTGCGTGCTGGGCTGCCCTTACGAGGGCGAGGTTTCGTCCGACACGGTTTTGATGCTGGCACAGAAGTTATTTGACAAGGGTTGCTATGAGGTTTCGCTCGGTGACACCATCGGTGTCGGTACCGCGGGCCAGGCAAGAGACCTGGTCGAAAAGCTGAGTCGGCAGGTACCGATTCAACATCTGGCCGCACATTTTCACGATACCTACGGCCAGGCGCTGGCCAATATTCATGCGGTAATGCAGTGCGGAATTTCCGTGATCGACAGCTCGGTTGCGGGCCTGGGTGGTTGTCCCTATGCGAAGGGAGCCACCGGTAACGTCGCCACCGAGGATGTGGTTTACATGTTAAATGGCATGGGCATCGAAACCGGGGTCGATATGGACAAGTTGCTCGAGGCCGGGCGCTTCATCAGCGATTTTCTCGGGCGCGAACCAGTTTCACGGGCGGCAACCGCGTTGCTACGCAAGCAAGCGGGCTAAAACGATGGGACTACCTGAATCAGTCAGCCGCGAAAAGAAACACCAGCGCAAGATCGACTGCGAGGGATACCAGCGCAGCGATGGGCTCTGGGACATCGATGTTCATATGGTCGATACGCGCACCTATGATTGCACCTACGACGAGTTTCACCGCGATGGCGTAATCAGGGCCGGCGAACCGGTGCACGATATGTGGCTGCGCTTCACTATCGATCTCGATTTTCTGATCCATGATGTGCACGCCGCCTCTGACCAGACTCCGTTCAGCATCTGCCCGCGTGCCGCCGGGGCGATGCGGGAAATTATCGGGTTGCGTATCGGTTATGGCTGGATGAAACAGGTGCGCGAGCGCGTCAGCACCGACAAGAGCTGTACTCACCTGATGGACTTACTCGGGCAGCTGGCCGCAACTGCCTACCAGACGCTGCATTCCGCACTTGAAGAACGGGATGCCAGGCGTAAAGACCGCGAGAAGCCCCCGATTCTGGACACCTGCCTCGCACTTTCTAGTAGCGGAGACGTAGTCAGGAATCTTTGGCCCGAATTCTACACCCCTGAATCCGGTGAGGAGTCAAAATCATGAGCGTTGCCCTGGCTTTCGATATCTACGGTACCCTGATCGACCCTCACGGGGTCGTGGATGAACTTTCAAAGCACGTGGGAGACCGCGCGCAGGATTTTTCGAATATTTGGCGCGACAAGCAGCTTGAATACACTTGGCGACGAGCATTGATGCAACGTTACGAGAATTTCCCGGTCTGTACCCGCCAGGCACTGGATTACACGGATACTTTATTGCAGACCAATCTAGGAGAGTCGGCAAAGGTGGCCTTGATGCAAGTTTATCGAGTTCTGCCCGCCTACGATGATGTGCCGGCAAGCCTGCAGTCACTGGCAGATTCAGGTTTTCGCATGTTCGGTTTTTCCAATGGCGTTGCTGAGGCCGTAAGCGGATTGCTCGAGCATGCTGGAATCGATCGGTATTTTGAAGGCGTTGTTAGTGTCGATGCGCTGCAGACCTTTAAACCCAGCCCGGATGTTTATCATCATTTCATTGAAGTAGCCGATACTGCCCCGGAAAACTGCTGGCTGGTATCGAGCAACGGGTTCGACGTAATCGGTGCGGTATCGGCCGGCATGAAGGCGGCCTGGCTCAAGCGCTCGCAAAGCGTGGTATTTGATCCCTGGGGAGTAGAGCCAACGCTTGTCCTACATGGACTTGATGAACTAAATCAGAAAATTATTATTTAAAATTCAACAAGTTAAATCATTTTAAAAGTATTTTGTTGCAGCGCAACAAAATACTTGACAAGTCTTCTCCCAAACCCTATATTATCGGTATTGTTGCACTGCAACATAAACTTTAAACCCAGTTTACTAATCTTTACCGAGGAAACGAAAATGTACGAAGATTTTATGAAAATGGCTCAGGAAAGCATGAAACCGATGCTGAAAATGGCTGAAAATAACACAGCCCTGGCGGTAAAATTGATGCAGTCTCAGGCTGTAACAACCGCTGAAATGATGCAAAGCAACCTGGAGCACGTAAAGGCTCTGGCCGAAGTTAAAGATATGAACGTTGCCGTTGAAATGCAGCAGAAGTATGTCGAAACTTTGAACGAAAAGCTGGTTACTGTTGCTAAAGATAACGCTGCCGTTATCGAAGCTGCGATCACTGAAGCCGGCAAGATTTTCGAAGGCTCGCTCGCCGAAGTTCAGGCACAAGCCAAGAAAACCGCTCAAAACATCGAAAAGGAAATCGCCAAGTCGCGCAAGAAAGCAGCTTAATGTTGCTTTCTCTGGAGTTGCGTTGACCTCTGTCAAAGCGACCCCAAAAATTACTCCTCCTATATCCTGGCCCGGCGTTATAATGACCCGGGCCTTTTTTTTACAGGTATACAGATATGACAGACGTAGTGATAGTAGACGGGGTGCGGACCCCGATAGGCACGTTTGGCGGTGCGCTCGCGAGCACTCCGGCGAGCAAGCTAGGCGCAATTGTTATCAAAGCCCTGCTGGAGCGCAACGGTGTTGCTCCCGACCAGGTTGACGAAGTAATCATGGGGCAGATCTTGACCACGGCTACCGGACAGAATCCGGCGCGCCAGGCGGCAATGGAAGCAGGGCTTCCACAGGAATGTCCGTCAATGACAATCAACAAGCTTTGCGGCAGCGGACTCAAGTCGGTTCATCTCGCTGCGCAGGCAATCAAGTGTGGCGATGCGGATATCATTATTGCCGGCGGGCAGGAAAACATGAGCCTGGCGCCGCACGCGTTGCCAAAATCCCGCGACGGTCAGCGCATGGGTGACTGGCAACTAAAGGACACCATGCTTGTCGACGGGTTGATGGATGCGTTCAACGATTATCACATGGGTGTAACCGCTGAAAATATTGCCAAGAAGTTCGGCATCAGCCGAGCCGATCAGGACGCTTTCGCGGCGGCTTCGCAGCAGAAAACCGAACAGGCGCAGGCCGATAATGTATTCGCCAACGAAATTGTCAAAGTCGAAATCCCGCAGCGCCGGGGCGATCCTGTCGTTTTCGATAGCGACGAGTATCCCAAGGCTGGCGTTACTGCCGAAGGTCTTTCCAGCCTTCGTGCGGCATTCGATCGCGAGGGTACGGTAACCGCCGGTAACGCCTCGGGCATTAACGACGGTGCCGCGGCGCTGATGATCATGAGTGAAGATAAGGCCAGGGAACTCGGACTCACCCCGATGGCAACCATCAAGTCCTATGCTAGTGCGGGTGTCGACCCGGCGATCATGGGTACCGGCCCGATCCCGGCGTCGCGGAAATGCCTGGATAAGGCTGGATGGTCAACAGACGATCTCGATTTGATCGAATCCAACGAAGCCTTTGCTGCACAGTCTATGTCGGTGAATGGCGAGATGGGCTGGGATACCAGCAAGGTTAACATCAGTGGCGGCGCTATCGCGTTAGGTCACCCGATTGGTGCCTCTGGTGCCCGCGTACTGGTTACACTGTTGCATGGTATGAAACGTACCGATGCCAAACGTGGCCTGGCGACGCTGTGTATCGGCGGTGGCCAGGGTGTTGCGCTTGCGGTAGAAAGATAAAACTCAATTATGAACATGACGAAAGGAGAAAAGACATGAGCCGAGTAGCTCTAGTAACAGGCGGCACCCGCGGCATCGGTGAAGCCATTTGCCTTGCATTAAAAGATGCAGGATTCAAGGTCGTAGCCACCTACGCCGGTAATGAAGAGGCCGCGCAGAAGTTTATCGATCAAACCGGTATCCAGGCTTACCGCTTCGACGTCGGCAACTACGATGACTGCCAGGAAGCAGTGCAAAAGATCGAAAATGAAGTGGGACCGGTTGAAGTTTTGATCAATAATGCCGGCATCACGCGCGACGGTACGATGCACAAGATGAGCTTCGAGCAATGGAACCAGGTGATTCAGACCAACCTGACTTCCTGCTTTAACATGTGCCACGCTGTTCTTGACGGAATGCGCGACCGCGGTTTCGGCCGTATCGTCAACATCGGTTCGATCAACGGTCAGGCGGGTCAGTACGGGCAGGTCAACTATGCTGCCGCCAAGTCAGGCATCCATGGATTTACCAAGGCCCTGGCCCAGGAAGGCGCCGCCAAAGGTATCACGGTTAACGCCATCGCACCGGGCTACATCGCCACCGAAATGGTACGCGCGGTGCCGGAAAACGTACTCGAAAAAATTGTCGCGCGAATCCCGATTGGCCGTCTCGGCGAAGCCAGCGAGATTGCCCGTGGCGTCGTTTTCCTGACTGCGGACGATGCCGGGTTTATCACCGGTTCTACCCTGTCAATCAATGGTGGACAACATATGTACTAAAGCAGCGCCACTCGCTGTTACAAAGCCGGAACTCCGTGGAGTTTCGGCTTTTTTTTTACTCCGTGAGAAATTGCCTGTCGTAACCGAAGCAGTTTTAGTAACGAGTTTTGGCTCACGCTGAATATCATATTTTTTAGATAGTCAGTATGATATTGAGAATCGTTTACTAACTAATCTTTGCGCGTATGCAAAAGACACTTCTTAGCCTGGCTGTCCTCGGTTGCCTCGTCTGCTTCTCGACTGCAGATGCAGCCTCTGTTGCCAGGGTGACTGCCTTACAATCGTCAGCCTGGGTGGAACAGGAGAATAATAAAACCACACTTGGAAGTAACAGCGATATAGAGATTGGTGACCATATTATTACCGGCGATACTGGTCGAGTCGAGATGCAGTTTCAGTCTATTGCCACCTTACGCCTTTACGCAAACTCTGAAATCAGATTGCAGGCAAAAAGTAATACCGATTTGAATACGCCCGATAATGATCCGTTGCTCTATGTCCACAAAGGGAAGGTTTGTGTCGATTACAAACCGCAACCAGGTACCCAGAATAAATTTGAACTGAACATTAGCAAAACGATCGTTACCGTGACGCATCATCGTAGTTATATTTGCGTGCTACGAGAGGATGGTTGGTCATTTGTTAACTTGCGTGACGGCAGTATTCAGGTTAGCCACGCTATCGATCCAAGCATGATTATCCTCAGTGAATCCGGTACAGAATTGCGCATCAAAGACGACGGTTCCTTTGAGTTACTTAAACCCGGGGCCGCAGATTCAATAATTCCTGAAGATGATAAGCCGTTTATCACTGAAACCGATATCAAAACAGCAAGCCCGATCGAGATCTCCACGGCGGTTGAAGATGAAATTGTCGTCGCCAAGGAAATTATCAAAAATGAATCAAAACCTGTGACTCCTGAAAATACATCGGGCTACATTTACACGGTTTACCTGTTTTCAACACGCTCTGTAGAGGCCGCGAACGAGGCTAACCAGAGATTCCAGAAAGCAGGCCATAAATCGAAAATTATCACCCGCGGCAAGGAGCCCTCGATACGTTACCGCGTCGCTGTCTCGGGTTTCGAAACCCGGCAGTCGGCGCAGGACTTTTCTAACTCCATGATTGGTAGACTGGGCATTTCGGATACCTGGATAGGCAAAGATCGTCAGAATGTATCGTCTATTGACGAGAATGAAATCGAAACGTCAGGTATTACCGAAACCCCACCTGACACTGAGGAGGGCATCGCTGCTACTGAAGATACGGCAACGAATGCGTCAGACCCGGAGCCTGAAGAGGCCAAAAATAATTATATTTACACGGTTTACCTGTTTTCGACAGGCTCCGAGGATGTCGCGAACGAGGCTAACCAGAGATTCCAAAAAGCAGGCCACAAATCGATAATTATCACCAACGGGAAGGAGCCCTCCATACGTTACCGCGTCGCTGTCTCAGGCTTCGAATCCCGGCAGTCAGCGAAAGACTTTTCCAACTCCGTGGTTGGTAAATTGGGCATCTCGGATACCTGGATAGGAAAAGAGCGCACAAATAATTAAGCTTGTCTCGACTGGACGGCGATTATTCCATCCATTTATTAGTCACGCAGGGATCAATAAACGTTATCCCGGGTCTGGCCGAATACAATTATTCGATTGGTATACGAATAGTTAACAGCATAAGCTGAACGATCGGCATAAAAGGTACTGCACGGGAAGAAGCTCGTAAGGTACGAATAAGTTAAATCTAAATAATAAAATTGCCTTGTTTTCACTGCCGTGCCCGTCAGCAGATTCAATTGGGGTCTGGGGAAGGTACCGCGCCGTAAGCCTGATTTAAAATCATGTGATAAGGAGAAAACTAATGTCTGTAATCCGAAAGAAAAGCTTCTCATCTCCAGACGAGACCCGCACCCCCGATAAAACTAATGTCGCGGTCCTGGATCTCGGCTCGGTTAAAGTCGCGCAACTCACAGTGCAGCCAGGATGGAGTTGGTCCAGTTGTGTTAAACCGGTAGTTGGTGGTGAGAGCTGCCAGGTCCACCATGTTGGTACCTGCGTTTCCGGTCGAATGAGAGTTCACCATGACGATGGAACCGAGGTCGATATCAAGGCTGGCGACGCGTATGTGATTGAACCGGGACACGACGGTTGGGTTGTTGGGGATGACCCCGTTGTCATGTACGAATTTGACCATAGTGCCGCCGAGACTTACGCCAAAGAATGAATAAGAATTGGCGCTACATCGGCTCCAAACCACATCAAATGGAGGCAATTCCATGCCAAGATATGTAATCGAACGCGACATCCCGGACATAGGCTCTGCCGAGCGCGAAGATTTGCGTGCAGCGGCA
>Ga0224508_10004004_pt1 | contig 12107 bp, 9 predicted proteins | sample SF_Jan12_sed_USG_4_FD_170157 | JGI IMG/M metagenome (GOLD analysis project Ga0224508, IMG submission 170157) | Sediment microbial communities from San Francisco Bay, California, United States - SF_Jan12_sed_USGS_21 | ecosystem: Environmental > Aquatic > Marine > Sediment | place: USA: California...
ATCACTCTCGTGTTGATCACGCCCGCCGTCGGCGTTGCTCAGATAACGCTGACCAAGGGCACCAACTTCTCCGTTGATGTTGCCGCAGACGGCCGGCTGTCAATCGACCTGCTCGGAAGAATCTGGGTACTACCGTCGTCCGGCGGAGCGGCACACGCCGTCACGGACGGATCGTTGCAGGCGCGGCGGCCGCGCTGGTCGCCAGACTCCGAGGCAATCGTTTATCAGGCGCGGGCCGGCAACCAGGAACAGTTGTGGCTATATCGATTCGAGGAAGGCACAACCAGCAATATCAGTGACGGGCAGTTTCTCGATCATCACCCGGCCTGGCACCCCGACGGGGAACGCGTCGTGTACGCGTCCGATCGCAGAGACACCGGTTTTGACCTGTGGGAGTTGGACATCGCGACGGGGCTGACCTGGCGCATCAGCGACCGTCCTGGTGATGAAACCGAGCCGGCCTGGTCATCGGACGGACGAGACCTGGCCTACATCAACCGTCACGACGGTCGGTGGTCGCTGATACTGCGACGCCATGGTCAACCCGAGCAAGTGCTCGAGACGTCGAAGACGCGTTTGTCTGCACCTTCGTGGCGGCCAGACGGCAGCCTGATAACACTATTGCGGCATCGCGACGAAGGTCTGTCGCTCGACATAATTATCTTGTCAGAGCCCGCCCTGATTCGACCGTTTATCACGAACGAAGACTTCTTCATTGCACCAGTCGCGTGGCGAGACCGTTATCAAATGCTGTATCCGGCTAACGGTGTGATCCGCGCACGCCCGTTCAATTCCTGGTCTTCGACCACTATTCCGTTTCGCGCGACCGTGCAGCGCGAAGCGGCGCAGCAACCTGCAGCAGTGCGCCAGCGCGAGTTGCCCGTTATTGACGAACCGACAGGTCGGCTGGTCATTCGCACGGCGCGCCTCTTCGACGGTGTCGGTGGTGGCTACCGTGAGGACCTCGACATCGTCATCGACGGCAGTCGCATCAGCGCTGTTGAAGAGCGCCGCGACAGACCCGGGGCGATCGTCATCGACATGGGTGATCTGACGGCATTGCCCGGATTTATCGACGGCCACGCGTCGTTGCCAGCCAACGCAGATGAGTCGCTTGGACCCCTGCTGCTGGCATTCGGCGTAACAACCCTCGTCGCCGACAGTGACAAAGCCGAACAACTGAATCGGCGTTGGTCTGGCAAGGAAATGCCAGGGCCGCGGGTTCTGGGTGACGACTGGCAGCTCGATCTTGATTCGGTCTCGACCGTAATGCTCGGGGCCGATACGCTGCCCACATCGCCGCGCGGGATTCGCTACGAGGACGCCCGGCTCGGCGAAAGCTCCGATCCGGTGACGATTCTGTCCGGGCTGGCAGATGCCGCGACGCAGGGTTTGCCGTCGCTGTTGAAATCACGTCAGGCGAGTTTCCTCCGCGGCTACCCGACGGCGATTCGCAGATTCACCGAATCCCCGTTGCTCGGCGCGCAATCGTCGTCGATCGTACTCGGCAGCAAGTCCAACGGACTGCCGCCGGGTATCGCATTGCATGCCGAGTTTCGCGCACTTGCCGAGTCGGGACTGGATCAGGAGCATGTGCTCCGAACTGCGGGCATCAACGCGGCAAAGGCGCTCGGACTCGGTCTGCAGGCGGGACGCATCGCAGTGGGCGCCAGTGCGGACCTGGTGCTCGTCGCCGGTGATCCGCTGAACGACATCGACGACACACTGAAGATCGTCGGCGTTGTTCGAAATGGCCGCTTTTTCAGCGCGATTGGCTTGATCGAACGCGTGGAAAACCACGAATTCGTCGAATAATTTGACAATACAGTCACAAACAGTGGCGCCGGCACGCTTCAGGGAGGCATTCAACATAATATGGCCGTCTTATTCGACCATATCCGGTATCGTGTCCGGCGCACCGTGAAACTTTCTGTGGCTTTTCCGACGGTTGTGCGGCCTAGTTTCTGCATCAGATTATGTGCGGCGCAGCAAAACTGTCGGTATTTTTTACAAAACCCGCTCGAGCGCCGCCGCGGCCAAGCTGTACCAAGTGCTAAATACCTGAATTCCGGGGCGTCAGCGGGGTGTTGGCACAGGTCTTGCTTTTAATCCTCTGCCCAAGCGAAGTGTAACTGCAATCGGTATCTTTTAACGGCTACAAACAGGATTTAGACGCCAGAAGAACAATAACTACAAAAACAATACGATCCAGGTCCAACAATAATAAGATCTCTGTATCCGGACACCGAATTCGCAGTTACCTCTTTTGATAATAAAAAGAGAGATTAGCCCCGCCGCTCACGCTGCGGGGCTTTTTATTTGTCGGCACTAAGCGCAAATTCATGGGTCGGATATGGGTATCATGCCAATCATCCCGGAACCCGGAGCAATAATGAAAACGAGACTCGCTGTTGTGACATTCGCCATCTTTCTCGGCGCCTGCGGCCAACCGGCAAACGAACCTGTTGCAGAAGCCGTGGAGTCCAAGGTTCCCGAGGTGTCGATCTACGCCGCAGCTATGGCAAACCCATCGCGTCCCGAAGCCGATCGTGAACGAGACGACAGCCGCAAGCCAGCCGAGGTGCTCGAGTTTTTCGCCATCCAGCAAGGTGCATCCGTGCTCGACATGTTCTCGGGCGGTGGTTACTACACAGAGATGCTGTCTCACGTCGTCGGAGAAGACGGCCATGTCAGCTCTCATACAAACAAAGTCATGCTGTCTTTTGCCGGCGATGAGTTCAATTCGCGGCTCGCCGATAATCGATTGGCAAATGTCGAGGTGCTAACGGCCGAGAACAATGAACTAGAGCTTGCCGCGAATCAATTCGACGCCGCAATTATGACGCTCAACTACCACGACCTCTATTGGGTCTCAAAGGAATATGGCTGGGAAAAAATCGACGTCGAGAAGTTCCTCGCCGAGCTCTACAAAGGGCTAAAACCGGGTGGCACACTTGGAATCGTCGATCATTACGCCGAAGCCGGTTCAGCACGTGAGACCGGCGGCACCCTGCATCGTATCGACCCTGGCATTGTAATGGCTGACGTGGAATTGGCCGGCTTCGTTCTTTCCGGCAAGAACGACCTGTTGCGCAATATGGATGACGATCACAGCAAGGGTGTTTTTGATCCCGAGATTCGCGGCAAGACCGATCGATTCGTCCTGCGCTTCAAAAAGCCTGACTAGTGGCCACGAGCCGGCTCGCCGTTCACGTTCATCGCAATTTCCAACTTGCTGTTCTCCTGTGCCTGGTCGCCTGCGGCAGCGAGTCGCCGGATTTCACGGAGGCGACGATTGCCGATCTGCAGGACCAGATGCATCGCGGGGAGCTGAGTTCGGAGCAACTCGTCAGTTGGTATCTGGATCAAATCGAGACGATCGATCGTAATGGCGCGCGGCTCAACGCCATTCTCGAAACTAATCCGGATGCACTGCAAACGGCCAGGGCGCTCGATGAAGAACGGCAACGAACCGGGCCACGAGGCCCGCTGCATGGTATCCCCGTGGTTCTGAAGGCGAATATTGATACGGCGGACTCGATGCGCACGAGCGCCGGTTCACTCGCGCTTGCACAACATCGTCCCACTGCTGACGCGTTCGTCGTCGGTCGCATGCGTGCTGCCGGGGCCGTCATTCTCGGCAAGGCGAACCTGAGTGAATGGGCCAATTTCCGCTCGACACGCTCCTCATCCGGCTGGAGCAGCGTGGGCGGGCAGACGCGCAATGCTTATCACGCACGGCGCAACCCGTGCGGATCATCGAGCGGCTCGGCAGTTGCCGTTGCGGCCAACCTGACTGTCGTTGCGGTTGGTACCGAGACGGACGGTTCGGTCGTTTGCCCGTCCGGCATCAATGGCATCGTTGGTATCAAACCAACACTCGGCCTGATCAGTCGCAGCGGAATAATCCCGATCGCACACAGCCAGGACACCGCCGGCCCAATGGCACGTTCGGTCCGCGATGCGGCCATTCTGCTCGGCGCCATGACGGGTATCGACGAGCACGATCCGGCATCGGCGACTCTGCAGGCCGAGTCGACGGATTTCACTGTGAATCTGACAGCCGACGGACTCGACGGAAAGCGTATTGGTGTGATTCGTTCATACTACGGTGCCGGCACCAATCCCGAGGTCGAAGGCATACTTGAGGCAAGTATCGAGTCATTGAGAGCGAGTGGCGCCGAGATCGTCGATGCGATCGAAATTGACACCACCGATATGGATGATGCCGAGTACACGGTTCTGCTCTACGAATTCAAAGCCGATCTCAACAAGTATCTTGCAGCATCCGATGCGGCGCTGCGCTCACTCGCGGAAATCATCGAGTTCAACGATGCCAACAGTGCCACCGTCATGCCGATATTTGGTCAGGAGATCATGCTCGACTCGCAAAGCAAAGGACCGCTCACCGACGACGAGTACCTGCAGGCGCTGGAGACAAGCAAGCGCATTGCAACGGACGGCATTGATGGCGCGATGTCCGAGCACCAGCTCGATGCGCTGATCGCCCCGACGAATGGCCCCGCGTGGCTGACCGATCACATCAATGGCGACACGTTTCATATCGGCAGCTCATCGCTCGCCGCCGTTTCCGGGTATCCGAGCATCACTGTTCCGGCCGGGTTTGTCCGCGGCCTGCCGATTGGCCTTACCTTCATGGGCAGCGCCAACACGGACAAGCAGTTGATCGAAATCGCCTATGCTTTCGAACAGCACACGGCGGCGCGGCAAGCTCCCGAACTCTGACGGGCATCACACCGAAAAGCGGCTGATAATGGCCTAATGCTGAGCAACTCAGGCAGCGAAACCCGTCGACATGTTCAAGGTCATTCGCATCACCGTACTGCTTTTCATCCTGTTCGTTGTGGCCGCCAACACATGGTTGAGTCAGGCTCGCAGCACGGATTGGGACAACAGTCTGTGGGTCAAGGTCTACCCGATAAACGGAGACGGCAGCGCTGCCAGTGCTTCGTACATCGGGGGCCTCGATAGCGACGATTTCACGCCGATCGAATCGTTCATCGCGCGTGAGACCTCTCGCTACGGTAAAACACTGGACCGTCCATTGCGTATGGAACTCGGTCGACCGATCGACGAACAACCACCCGTCATCGAGGCTGACGCGGGAGCGATTGGCATCATGCTCTGGTCGCTGAAGTTACGCTGGTGGGCCTCGAGCACCGCGGGCGCGCAGGATTCGGTCGAACCGGATGTGCGTATCTTTGTGCGCTACCACGGACCGGACCAGCCGCTCGCTCTCGAGAATTCGGTGGGACTGCAAAAAGGTATGGTCAGCATCGTCAATGCCTATGCGGGTCGACGTCAGCAAGGCAGCAACAACGTCATCATTGCCCACGAATTTCTTCACACACTCGGTGCGACCGACAAATACGACTCGGCCAATGGCCAGCCAATACCTCCGGACGGTCTTGCGGAACCCGATCGGCAGCCGCTATACCCGCAAAGATATGCCGAAATCATGGGCGGCCGGATCGCTCTTGCCGAAGATGACGCGATCGTTCCCAAGAGTCTCAAGTACGCGGTCATCGGCCCGCAGACAGCGAGCGAAATTCGTCTTATCGACTAGGCTGAGCTAGGCTCATGGCATGCCCGCCCTGATTCCTGCACTCCTCACCTGCGAGAACCTTCGCGTCAGCGTGCCTGGCCGGCTGCTCGTCGATGAGCTGGACTTGTCCTTGCAAGGTGGCGAATTTGTCGCTGTCCTTGGGCAAAATGGGGCGGGCAAATCGCTGACCTTGATGACCCTTGCCGGTTTGCGCTCAGCCGATGCCGGCCGAGTGACGCTCCATGGTAACGATATCCTGCAGACGCAACGACAGCAGATAGCGCAGCATCTTGCTCTGCTTCCGCAAGTCATCGACGACATTTTTCCGGCGACGGTAATCGACACCGCTTTAATCGGACGACATCCACACATCGGCCGTTTTCGCTGGGAATCTGCCGAGGATTATCAGATCGCCAACGACGCATTGCGGTCCATGGGCCTGGTTGAATTATCGGAGCGTGACGTTCTGACGCTGTCCGGAGGCGAACGACGGCGCCTGGCGCTCGCGCAGGTGCTGACGCAGGCGCCTGACGTGTATTTGCTCGATGAACCGACCAATCATCTTGATCCGCAGCACCAACTCGACACGCTGCGGATTTTTCGGCGCGCCGCCGACTGCGGTGCAGGCGTTATCGCCAGCCTGCACGATGTAAATTCGGCTGTTCGCTTCGCTGATCGCTGCCTGCTGCTTTTCGGCGACGGGCGCTGGCAACTCGGCCGCAGCGGAGACGTGTTGACCGAATCGAGCCTCAGTGAGCTATTCGCCACACCAATGGAAGTGGTCAGCTGGCGCTCACACAAACTGTTTGTCGCTACGTCAGACCACGCAACCCTTTAGCGAGGACAGGTATTCGTCGTGCAGTAACGCGTTCGTTGCAAGCACCGAGCGAGTTTCGAGCCCGATCCGCTCGCCATTGAGATCGCTGAACGCACCACCCGCCTCGACCACAATAATGGACAGCGCCGCAATATCGAGGATGTTGACGTCCGATTCAATCACCGCCTCGATCTTGCCAGAGGCGAGCAGATGGTAGTGATAGAAATCTCCGTAACCACGAATTCGATCCGCGCGCGCCACGATCTCGCCGAGCTTGTTCCAGCCGTCGCTCAACGCCAATGACCTGAGGTTGCCTGTCGATACCGCGGCTCGATCCGGGTCATCAATATCACTGACGGCGAGGCGCTGTCCGTTAAGCCAGGCACCACGCCCTTTTTCGGCCCAGGCCAGCTCATCCATCATCGTTCCACTCGATACGCCCAGAATGATCTGACCATCGTGCATCAAAGCGATCTGCGTTGAGAAGAACGGGTATTGGCGCACGAAACCCTTGGTGCCATCGATCGGATCGACCAGCCAGAGGAACGCCGCGTCGTCACGCGTTCGACCCGTCTCCTCGCCGTAGAATCCGTGCTCGGGAAACTGCTCAAGAATGATCTCGCGTATCTTCTGTTCGCACTCGACATCTGCCTGGGTAACCGGCGTCATGTCGTCTTTGGTGGTCACGGTGAAATTGCCGGAGTAATAACTCCGGCTGATGTCTGCCGCGGCGCGCGCAGCTCGCAGCGCTACCTGCAGATACTCCGAGGAGCTCGTTTCGTCATACTTCGTCACTACGACCCTTGCAATTCGTCGGTCAGAACCGGCGCCACTATGGCCGCTCGCCAGCCAAGAAACAAGCTGCTGGCAGCATGCTTGACAGTCGCCCATGGCCTGCCTATCGTACGACCCTCACTAGGTGAACCCGATTAGGCACGATCGGGTGAACGGGAAGCCGGTGCGGCTGTTTATTCAGACCGAATCCGGCGCTGCCCCCGCAACGGTGATCGAGTTAAACCGTAGCCCCTGGTTCGGAACATTCGAATCGGAGCCACTGCGAAACGGACAACGCGTTTCGTGGGAAGGCGCTACGGCGAGGAGAGATTCCGCTCGTCAGCCCGGAGACCGGCCTTGTGATACCACGAATGGCGCGGCGGGCGCAGGTTCGGGCGCGCTGCCAGCCGTCCTTCCAAGCTCTCCGCTCCGAGACTTTCGCGAACGATATCGCGTGCGGGCGGCACGCACCGGAGACACACAATGAAGACTCAGCTATTGGCGGCAGCCGCGGCAATATTGTCGTTTGGGGTTGGCAACGGAATCATTGCGGCCGAATCGACACCTGGTGAAACAATCATCGTCACGGCAACTCGTACCGAGATCCCACTGAGCGACGCGATCGTTCCCGTGACCGTCATCACGCGCGAGGAAATCGAGCTGTCACTCGCAACGGACCTGGCTGAGTTGCTGCGCTTCCAGGCCGGCATCGACATCGGCCGCAATGGTGGTCCGGGCCAGGCAACCTCGGTATTTTTGCGCGGCACCGAAAGTAACCATACGCTGGTACTTGTCGACGGCGTGCGAATGAACCCCGGAACGCTGGGCGGCGCAGCGATCCAGCATATCGCGCCCGAGATCATCGAACGCGTAGAAATTGTCAAAGGCGCGCGTTCGGCGCTGTTTGGCACCGACGCGATCGGCGGCGTCATCAATATCATTACGCGACGCGCCGAAGATGCCTACCTTGAGACTGGCCTGGGAACGGGCAGTTTCGATTCACACTCGGGCTATTTTTCTGCTGGTAACCGTGCGAACAACGGTGAGTTCGGCGTCACGCTGAACTGGCAGGAAACCGACGGTTATGCGCCGCGAATCGACTCGGACATCGAGCGCGGCTACAACAATGTGTCCGCAAATCTGTATGCCTCGAGACGTTTCGGCAACAGTGAAATCTTCGTCCGTCATTGGCAAACCGAGGGTAATGTCGAATATCTGGACTTCTTCGAAAATCCGGTTGATCAGGACTTTAAAAACGCGACGACAGCGGTGGAGCTCAACAGCAAGATCGCCGGCGACGGAACGAGCAAATTCATCGTGTCATTCATGCAGGATGACATCTCGCAGACCCAGACCGAGGATTTCGTCAGATCGGATCGCATCAGCTTTGACTGGCAGTACAGTCACGCACTGGCAAACCATACGCTGATGGGTGGCCTGTTCGCGATCGATGAAGACGCATCGACGCTGTCATTTGGCTCGGGATTTGACGAGGACACAAGCTTGCGCGCCGCATTTTTCCAGGACCAGTGGTCGCGCGACAGACACAGAACGATCGTTGCGTTGCGCCTTACCGATCATGAAACCTTCGGCAATCACACCACCTGGAATGCCGAGTACGCATTTGAGATCAACGATGCCTGGACGCTCAGCGCAGGCCTTGGTCACGCCTTTCGCGCACCGGATGCGACCGACCGTTTCGGCTTCGGTGGCAATCCCGAGTTAAGACCGGAACTTGCCGATGAAGCACAACTGGGGTTGCGCTACTCGCCAGATACCGGCCACAGCGTTGATCTCGAGTTTTACCGAAACGATATCGAAGACCTGATCGAGTTTGATCTGCAGACCTTTGTACTCGAGAACGTCGCAAGAGCTGAAATACGTGGCGTACAGCTCGGTTATGAATACCGCGGTGAGGGATTTGTTGTGCGCGCCGAGGTCGCAAGGCAAGATGCTGACAACGCGATCACCGGCGAGCGGCTCCTGCGCCGCGCCGAGGAGACTGCAACACTTTCCTACACACAGGACATCGGTGCGCATCGCGTTGCCGTCTCGCTGCTCGCGAGCGGCGACCGCGAAGACTTCGGCGGCATCAAACTGGACGGCTATGTACTCGCCAATCTGGCCGGCCAGATCAGGCTGAACGATTCCTGGAGGCTGCACGCACGCATCGAAAACCTGCTCGATACCGAATACCAGACGGCGGCGAATTTCCGCATGCAGGAGCGCGGCGGCTTTATCGAACTCAAATACCGCTGGAACTGAAAGACATGGGCAAACGACTGAGCAAGATCTACACACGAACAGGAGATGACGGCACAACCGGTCTTGGGGACGGCTCGCGTGTCGCCAAGGACAGCCTGCGCGTGGATGCCTATGGCACCGTTGACGAGGCCAATAGCGCGATCGGCACGGTACTCGCAGTGACATCCGTTGCAGAAGGCATCCGTACCACTTTGACGGAGGTACAGCACGACCTGTTCGAGCTTGGCGGAGAACTTTGCATTCCCGGCCACAGCGCGGTGACCGACGCGCATATCAGCCGTCTCGAAACCGAGCTCGACGCCCTGAATCAGGACCTGCCGGCCCTGAAGGAATTCATCTTGCCGGGCGGTGGCGAGGCCGCAGCTGCATGCCACCTGGCACGGGCAATTGTGCGGCGAGCAGAGCGTGTCACGACGTCGCTGGCCGCATCCGAATCCGTACGACCTGAGGCTCTGAAGTACCTGAATCGGCTTTCGGATCTTCTGTTCGTCGTCGCACGGGTCCTGGCACGTTCCGAATCCGGCCAGGAAGTGCTCTGGAACCGAGAGCGTTGATGCGCAAGGCCTGCGGGCGATAAATATCACGGTCGCTGGCCGTGTGTCAGAGACTCTTGCGCATCAGTACGGCGTCTCCCGGGCACAAACTCGAGAATTCAGTGGTGTTGCGAATCGCCTCGGGCGCATCGCTGCGGTCCATAATTTTGTAGCCGAGCCTCGAGAAATACGAATCGGCATCAATTGTCAGCAGCCACAGTTCGGCAACTCCTGACGCGCAGGCTCCGGACTCCAGTGCTCGCACCAGCTTTCGACCGATCCCTGCATCTCGTGCTGACGGATCGACAATCAAAGAACGCAACAACCCCGCCGCACCGAATTGTTCGAGGCCGATCATGCCGACTGGCCTGTCTGCCCGCAACGCGACAAGGAATTGCTGCATATGATCCGCGGTCAGGTCCTCGGCCGGCAGTCCCGCGTCCACCAGCCACGAGGTCGTCTCGGCCAGGTCCGACGCAACTGCCTGCCGAATTGTCGTGTCGCCGCTCACTGGATATCCGCGGCGAAGAGTGATCGTTGCTCGCGTGCGTCTTGCAACGCGTCACAGACTGCCTGTGCTGCGAGCAGCAGCCGTGGTGTGGCCCGGCCAATCGCATCGGCCGGCATCAGGAAGCGATTTCGATACCGGTTCGCGGCGATATGCGGCCAGCGCTGCCACTCGTCAAACGCATCTTCGCCTGCGTCCGAACTGGCAAGCATGGCCTCCGGATCGCGTTCAACGACGGCTTCCACATCGACGCTCGGCGCGAGATCATCGAGATCGGCGAACACGTTGCTGCCGCCGCACAGATTGATCAGATCGCTAACATAGTGTTCACCGTTAATCGTAAACAACGGTCGCCGCGATACCTGGTAGAACACGCGCACATCTTCGAGTTCCGAATAGCGCTCTCTTATGGAATGCAGCCCGTGCGCGAAGGACGCCGCTACCTGCCCGGCCTCCTCGACGTATCCCGTCAGTTCACCGATGCGCTGAACCGCGCTGGTGACATCCTCGAGACTGCGTGTCCGAATCACTTCCACGTTATATCCGACACGCCGCAACTCATCGACCACATGAGCAGGCGTACCGCTCTGCCAGACAAGCAGAAGGTCGGGTTGCAATACCGCCAGCCGTTCCTGATCAACCATGAAGGCGTCGCCGATGATCGGCAGACTCAATGCCTCGGGTGGATAGTCTGAATACGCACTTGCGCCAACGAGCGTATCGCCGGCTCCGGCCGCATAAACCAGTTCAGTCAGGTTCGGCGCGAGTGTTACGACGCGCGAATAGGTGCTATCAACGGATTCGGCAACAGGTCTGTCCGAACAGGCGGCCAGGCAGGATAACGTGCTCGATAAGAGTACCAGCAAGCACGCCTTCACCGCGTCCAGCCGTAAAGAGTCATCGCAGCGATGACAACGGCCCAGATCAGCAGCAGGCGAAACACAAGTTGATTGGCAGCCGTCGCACCGCGGATGCCACGTTGCTCCAGGTCCTCGCCGTCCTTGTCGTCCAGCGCCAGTGCACTGGCGCCGACTCTGGCGAGCAGATGTTCACTGTATTCCGAGGGAGAATCGGCACTCAGTTCGGTCGGCGCACGCCATGCGCTGAGCGCAGTATCGAAATTACCAGCTGCCGCATAGCCGATTGCCGTAAGCCGCGCGGGGACCCATGCCAGCCAGCCGTGCAGCATGACCGCAGAATCGCGCAACCTTTCTGACATTCCATCTGACTCTTCGTCGCGGGCGGCAGCAAACACGGCGCGTCGGCGAATCAGGTCGGTCACGCGATAGGTCCATGCGCCGAGCGGGCCAAGCAGCACGAACCAGAAGATAACGGCGAACAGTCGGTTGTTCGCCTGAACGCAAACCGCTTCCTCTACACGATGAATACGCTTAAGGGCATCGTCCGGAACCTCGCTCTCGATGATTGCCTTCGCCGTTTGCTGAATACGTTCCTCATCACCCTCTTCGATCGCTTTGCAATACTCGTCGACGTCCTCGCCAATATCCTGAGGGCCGAGCGAGAAGAACAAGACGACGATGCCGAGCAGGAGGAAGGGAAATCCCAGCAAGGTGTCACCGAGACTCCACGTGACCACGAAGACGGGAAGAACCAGCACGACTGCGATCAAAACGATGGGTATCA
>Ga0224508_10004005_pt1 | contig 12105 bp, 11 predicted proteins | sample SF_Jan12_sed_USG_4_FD_170157 | JGI IMG/M metagenome (GOLD analysis project Ga0224508, IMG submission 170157) | Sediment microbial communities from San Francisco Bay, California, United States - SF_Jan12_sed_USGS_21 | ecosystem: Environmental > Aquatic > Marine > Sediment | place: USA...
GTAATCCGCTACGTTGACAATCTTTCCTTTTACCTTGGTCCCAATTTCGACCTTCTCTGACAAGCTATCCCAAGGATGAGCAGTCAACTGCTTCATTCCTAATGATATACGCCTTTTGTCGTCGTCGAACTCCAGTACTACCACGTTCACCTTCTGATCCAGGTCCAGTACCTCCTCCGGATGATTGATACGACCCCAGCTGATATCTGTGATATGCAGCAATCCGTCGACACCACCCAGGTCGATAAATACCCCGAAGTTGGTCATGTTCTTAATAACACCCTCCAAGACCTGACCTTTTTCCAGATTGTTTAGAATTTCAGCACGTTGTTTCTCCAGATCTTTTTCGATAAGGACTTTATGAGAAACCACCACGTTGTCGTTGGCGTAGTTGATCTTCACTACCTTCACCTCCATGGATTTGTCCACAAAGACATCAAAATCCCGGATGGGCTTCACATCGATCTGAGATCCGGGGAGGAAGGCCTCTACTCCGTAAATATCGGCTATCAAACCACCTTTGGTACGACGCTTGATTACACTTTGAATAACCAGATCGTTTTCGTAGGCTTCCTGGATGTTCTTCCAGGCCTGTACGATCTTGGCCTTTTTGCGAGACAGTACCAACTGACCGTTCACATTTTCCTGCTCTTCGATGTAAACCTCTACTTCATCTCCAAGCTTTAGATCCGGTAGATCCCGGAACTCAGAAGCTGTGATAAGACCATCGGACTTGAATCCGATATTCAAGATTACATCACGATCGCTTATACCTACTACACGTCCTTTTACTACTTCCTTTTCCTCTATTTCGGTGAGCGTTTCCTCGTAAAGCTTTTCAAGTTCAGCTTTTTCAGTATCGCTGTAGCCATCACCAAATCCTTTTGTTTGTACATCGTCCCAATCAAAAGGTTCTTCTTTTGAGGGGGCGGTCTCTGGTGCGGGAGCTTCTTCGGCCGGCGCTTCTTTTGCAGGAGCTGCTTTGGCGGCAGCTTCTTTTGCAGGACCTTCCTCAGCAGATACCTCCTTTACAGGTGCTGCCTCCGCTGGTGCATCAGTTGCTGCGGATTCTGCAGATTCCGTAGTCTCTGCTTTTGGTTCCTCTGCGTCCGTCTTCGCCTCTTGATTTTCCGGCACTTGCTCCGGGCTGTTTTCTTCTGTGCTGTTCATACAGTAAGGCTCTTTAATACACTGGTTGCCGAGCCAGTCAACCAGCTTTAGTTTAACAAACTCCACCCGATCGTTTTTATTATGCGAGTGGATCCGCTCAATCGAACGGAGTGCAAAGGTAGGAATTTTTTAGAAAAAAGGAGTGATCCCCGTAGAATTTCACCTTGGGTGAATTCCCTATTTTTGGGGATAAAATTCTTCGAAGCTTTGGTCGTCGTACAATATCACAATCTTCACCGGGCTCCGGCCGGTGGGGTTGCCTTGGAAACTGTAGTGGGGAGCGGTTTTGCCGGCGACCGATTCCTTGGTTTGTTTCATGGGTCCCTTGCCCAGTAATAACCAATCGGTATTCACATCGCTGTATTGGTCCAATATCTTATTGATCAGTTCCAGGCTGGGCTTGTTGCGACCGGATAAAATATGACTGATACTGGATCGCTGCACACCTATGGCATCGGCAAATTTTGAAGCCGTCAATTTTTCTTCTTCCATTAATAGCCGGATACGCTCCTCCATGGTAAGCAAAGTGTTTACAAATGTAAATCTACAAATAATCAATAACTATCAAAATCATTATAATATTAAAGTTATAGTTTATATATATGGCTATAATTAATTGATTATTAATTATATATAATAATTTTGATGATTTTTGTAAACATGCCCCTTCTTTATTGGATTCACCAGCATAAATAGGCCTAAGATTTAGGGTGAGACCCGATTCCTATTATCTTAATTAATGGTTATATTGGAGAAAAAACTAAACATGAAAAACCTGTTCCCCATTCTAATTTCTTGCGTGCTCTGCTGTCTGGTGCTAGTCCCCGTCCAAGCTCAGAATATGGAGATCAAGAAACAAATCGATGAAAAAGCCAAAGAGCTGGAACCTCAGATAATCGAATGGCGCCGGCATTTTCATCAATACCCCGAACTGTCGAACCGAGAGTTCAAAACCTCCAAAAAAATTGAGGAGCACTTAAGAGGTCTGGGTCTGGAAGTACAAACCGGCATTGCCCACACCGGGGTGGTGGCCATTCTTAAAGGAGGTAAACCCGGTCCGGTAGTAGCCTTGCGCGCTGACATCGATGGGCTACCGGTTAAGGAACGGGTAGACATCCCCTTTGCATCTAAGGAGGTCTCTACCTACAACGGGCAGGAAGTAGGGGTTATGCATGCTTGTGGCCACGATACCCATATTGCCATGCTGTTGGGAGCAGCTAATATTTTAAGTTCCATGAAAGATCAAATCCCGGGAACGGTAAAATTTATATTTCAACCGGCTGAGGAAGGGGCTCCTCAGGGCGAAGAGGGCGGAGCAAAGCTTATGGTAAAAGAAGGCGTACTGGAAAACCCTAAAGTTGACGTGGTATTCGGGCTGCATGTTAATTCTCAAACACCTGTCGGACATATTAAGTATCGCCCGGGCAGTACCATGGCAGGTTCAGATTATTACAGCATCACCGTAAAAGGTGCACAGACCCACGGGGCTTACCCTTGGGAAGGCACCGATCCTATTGTCACCACCGCACAAATCATCAACGGATTGCAGACCATAGTCAGTCGACAATTGCCCTTGATCCAAAATCCTGCAGTAGTAAGCGTGGGTTCCATTCATGGGGGAGTACGAAACAATATAATTCCCGAAGAAGTGAAAATAGTAGGTACCATTCGTACGCTTGATACGGAAATGCAGGATATGATCCATAAAAAGATCAGGCTTATTGCCACAAAAATAGCGGAAAGTAACGGAGCCACTGCCGAGGTATATATCAGCAAGGGGTATCCGGTTACCTACAATGACCCTGCACTGACGGAAAAAATGCTACCTTCATTGGTGGAGGCCGCCGGTGCCGACCACGTGCATTTACGCAGCGCGGTGATGGGAGCAGAGGATTTTTCCTATTACGCCCAGAAAGTCCCGGGTTTGTTCTTCTTTGTGGGGGGCGCTCCTACCGATATCGACCCGGCTGATAACGCACCCCATCACACTCCCGACTTTTATATTGATGAAAGCGGATTCGTAGTGGGTTCAAAGGCCCTGTGCTATTTAACCATAGATTACATGTCCTCTCAACCATAGCGGTTCCAACGTTTTGTGAGCGCTGGACGTCCTGAAAATAAACATCTTAAAAGCTATGTTTCTTATGTTGCTAAAGACCAGAACTTTCGTTTTAGCCGGTTTTCTAGCCACCGTCCTGGTTGGCTGCGACCGTACGGTCGATTACATCTCTCCCCAGAGCGATACCCCTCCCAGTGAAGTTTTCCAATCCAATGAGGTAACCATTACCGAATTCCAGGTTGTTGCGGAGGTTGGGGACACCTTGGAGTTAGAAGATTCTTCCAATTATGAACCTACCGTTTTGATCATTCCAGAGAACCTGTGTGTATATGGCAATGGTGAAGCTTGCCTGGGGGAAATGGATGTTCAATTGATACAGGCCTTTGAAAAATCGGATATGATCTTCTCCGATATTCCCACTACATCAAAAAGAATGCCGCTGGAGTCAGGAGGTGCATTTTATCTGAATATTACCCAGGGAGGAGAGCAACTTTACATACGGCCCGATGCCTTATTCCAAATAAAGGCCGCGATAGCCAGAACTCCCGGAGACCCCCAGAAAATGATGTTCTATCGCTACGACGAGGTAGGAAATGGAGTTTACGATTGGAGGTTACAAGGCCCTCTGTCGGCAGTAGATGAGACTTATTATACCCTTGAGTTCAATGAGTTGGACCGCTGGATGAATATAGATTATGAAATCCCTACTGATACTAAAGAGCTGATTATCAATTTACTGAAAGATGGTGTTGCGGTTGAAGATGCTCAGGTTTTCTTTTCACTTAACGATTTCAATTCAGTGGGGAAAGCTGAATATCTCCCAGCAGTTGCCGGCTATCAAGGTTGGGTTCCCCTAGGCGCCAGCTTGCAGGTGGTGGCATTAAAAAAAGAGGGTGAAAAATGGTATTGGAACAAAACCCAGGTAGCACCCGGGGGGAATAATTTAGATCTGACACTTACAGCCATAGCATATGACGATCTGGTAAGTGCTCTGAAAAGCTTGTAAGATCATGACCTGGAGAAGCTCCATTATCATCCCGTTGTTGGGACTGTTAGCATTGGTAGCTTCAGCCCAGGGCCCTACCGCGGATCACATAAAAAAAGGGCGATCCTACTGGAGGCTCTATGCACATCCTATCAATACCGCTTTCTCTATAGAAGCCCGGGCAGGGTTAACAGCCTACACCGGAGAATTAAGCAGCCTGAAAGATGGGAAATTGCAAAACGGGTATGGGAATTTTTCCTGGGGCGCTGGGTTGGACTACCGTTTGACTCACTTTATCAAGCTGGCCGTGAAATTTAAGCGATTCAGATTAGCGTCTGAATCAGACCCCGAGTTCTGGAATAATCGTTCTTTTACTTCGAAAAATATGCAATACACCTTCAGTATTGAGCATAATTTCTTTCCTCATGGGGCCCTGGAAGACCTGGACCAACGGGTTAACTTTTATGTTAGCATAGGGGTGGGACTGCTGAAATATCGTACTACTGTTAGCGACCCCCCTCAGGGCGATGATATGACCTTTAAAGAATCAACTTTGGTGGTGCCGCTGGGAGCCGGAGTTTCCGTCCATATCAACCGCACCACACACCTCGCTTTAGAGGGGCATTTTTACAGTACCTCATCAGACAATTTAGACGGCACATTTTTGGGTTCCGGAGAGGGCGGCCAGAATGACGGCTATTTCATGCTGGAAGTCAAATATTGTTGGCAAATAGCCGATGCGTTCAATTACAATCGCCATCTGAGGCGTATTGGTAGGTAAAACAGCAGATGAGTTCTTCAGAATTGAGACCCAAATCCCTGGAAGAAATTATTGCGGGCTGTAAGAAAAATCAGCTTAAGGCACAGGAACTGTTCTATCAGCACTTCTATGGCTACTCCATGTCGATCTGCCTGATCTACTCAGATTCCAAAGACGATGCGGTGGAGATCATGAATGACGGATTTTTAAAGATCTTCAAACATATCCGCAATCAAAAACAACCCAAAGCCATAAAGTCCTGGATCCGCAGAATAATGATCAATACTGCTATCGATCACTATCGAAGAACTAAAAAGCATCGCCACTATACTGAACTGGATCACACTCAACAAAGTGGCGGAGAAGGAGAGATCTACGGCAAGCTTGCAGCCTCCGAGATACTAAGCATGGTGCAATTGTTACCCACCTCCTACCGCACGGTATTTAATCTGTACGTAATAGAAGGTTACTCTCACAAAGATATTTCCGATATCCTGGGGATATCGGAGGGTACCTCTAGAGCGAACCTGAGTTATGCAAATAAGGAATTAAGGAAAATGTTAGCCAAGTGGCTTAATATAGAATATTTGAAATGAACGATTTAGAACTACATCAACTGGTTAGGGATTCATTAAAAGAATTCAAACCTGCCTACGATCCCAGAAATTGGAGACTTCTGCAATCCAGGTTGATTTTGGAAACCACTGGTTTTCCCTGGAAGTTTCTGGCCTTGATGGTTATCCCATTAACTTTGGCCGGCACCTTGTGGTGGAACTACCAACCCCTTAATACCTCGGATGTGAATACCAGCCCTAAAATCTCCAAAGTTAGCTTAAAAACCGCCCATACAGCACCCATCTTTACCCCCTATGTGCCACGGAGCTTAAAAACCGCCCCCTTAGTGGACATAGAAGACGCAGAGAATGCAAAGGAAGAGGACGCTTACGAGAATCAGCATAGGATTCCCAACTATGAATTGGGTATGGTTTATCCAATGGGTCCTCAATCCCTCAATACCCCGGCTGTTTTAAATTCCTATAAGACCTACTTTGTGGAGCAGAAAATCCGCAAACTGCTATTAGACCGAACCATCGATCAAGACAGTACTACTTATAAAGTCCTGGAAAGGAACAAAGAAAAATGGCAAAGTGCGGTGGTAGTTTGTGATTGGACCAGCAGTATGTTCCCCTATGGTACTCAGATCTTTACTTGGTTGCATCACAATCAACACAACGAAGCCCTGCAAGCCTATGTGTTTTTCAACGACTGCGACCCGGCCGGTACCCCATTGGATCAAAGCAGCAATACCGGAGGCATGTTCTTTACCGCAGAAAAGAACCCCCAACAGGTGCTCAGTGTAATGATCGATGCCGTACGTATAGGTGCTGAGAATACCGACCTCCAGGAGAATGATCTGGAAGCACTGTTATTTGCCGCCCAACAATATCCAAAAGCTGACGAATTGGTATTGATTGCCGACAACGTAAGTCCAGTGCGATACCCCCAACTACTTAAGAAGCTAAACAAGCCTGTCAGGATCATTATTTGCGGCAGTACCCTCACCAACCAGGCCATCCAACCTATTTACCTGGAGTTGGCCAAAGCCACCGGAGGTTCTATCCATACCATTGAAGATGATCTGATCGACTTGGAAAACATTCCCGAAGGACGCTGGATACGTGTGGGAGATAAGTATTTCAGATACAAAAAGAAGAAAGGAGAATTCGTGTTAACCAATCGCCACAAAAGACCCCGAAACGGTACTTTATAACAGCTCGATCTTTTCTAGTAAAATCTTCATGGCCAGGTCGATCTGCTCCAGATGAGTTCTGAAATTCAGTACCGCCAGACGTAAATAGAACTTACCGTTTAAAGTGGTGCTGGAAAAAAATACCCTTCCATCCGATTTGATCAGCTCCACCAGACGCTGATTGAACTCATCTATTGAACCTTCTGAACCTTCCGGAGGCACATATCTGAAGAAGGTCACCGACAATTCGGGGGAAGGCCCCACTTCGAACAGGCCGGTTTCCACCAATCTTTCATAGAAATAGCGAGCCAGCCATAGTTTTTCTTCCAGGGCAGCACGAAAAGGCCCCACTCCAAATAGCCTTAGGGGTAGCCACATGCGCATTCCCCGGAAATGACGACTTAATTCCGGGCTGAGATCAGCCGGCGACATTTCATCGACCGCCGGTATAGCATCTTGCATATAATTGGCAAAATAATGCTGGGAGTGGTACAGTTTTAGTTGGTCTTTCACTAAAACCGCTCCTGATCCGTATGGGAGAAACATACCCTTATGAGGATCGATGATCACGGAATCAGCCTTCTCAATCCCTTTTAGCACCTTTTTCCCGTAGTCGGTAAGCAAAAAGAACCCTCCGTAGGCGGCATCAATATGATACCAGATATTATTTTCAAGTGCCACATCCGCAATGTCTTCCAGAGGATCTACCACACCAGCCTCAGTGGTCCCGGCGGAAGCCATGACCATGAAAGGCTTTAAACCTTTTTGCAGGTCATTATTTACCAATTTAGCCAGTTGCTCCACGTTCATTCTAAAATCGATCATGGGTACCTCCCGGATCTGACACTCTGAAAGACCGGCAATGTGCAAGGCTTTATGGGCACAATGATGGATTTGGGCCGTATAATAAATTACCGATTTGGATATATCCGCAGCCTTTATCTGATGAGCATCTCGGGCATTCACAATAGCGGTGAGGTTGGCCAGAGAACCCCCGGAAGTAAGGGTGCCCCCCGATTTTTCATCATATCCGATCAATTGACACAGCCACCGCACCAGGGTATTCTCCATGCGAACTCCTCCCGGAGAAGCAAAATAGATCCCCGAATACCGATTGGTTATATCGGCTAGAAAATCTCCCCAGGCGGATGGCACCAAACCCCCTCCCGGAATATATCCCAAATGTCCTCCGCTGGCCGGATTGATCCCTTTGCTATTGACTTGTTCGTGCAACATTTCCAATATTTCCCTCAGATCAACCGGTTGTTCTTCAATGGGAAATTCCGGTGCGAAATTTTCTGGAGGATGATCGTAGGTAAGCCTATTAGGCAAACTGTTTAGATAGTCCTCCGCATAAGCCATTACCTGACTGGCCATCTGCTTACGCTGCTCATGGCTAGGGTCCAGCTCACGAGCCAGCTGTTCCAAATTCTTTATTTTGGTTTGTAACTCCTGATATGGCTTTTGGGAAAAAATGGTTGAAGATTAACCTCTAACCAGAGGTAAAGTCAGACAATGGGGTCCACCTCCTGCCCTACACAGTTCAGAAGAGTGTAAGGCGATGATGGTCTTTTCGATGGTTTTTGGGTTCACCCTACCCTCTGAAATATCCAGCAATAAAGCTTCAGCCTCTACTATTTTATAGCCGTACTCCCGTAAGGCCTCCAAAGTCTTCAGGTTACGGGCGTAAGAGACGGCCACTCCATTTTTTAAAGCCACAAAATTGCATCCGCTGGCATACTGTTCTCTTTCCGCATAGGGATAAAGGTCATTGCCACAGGGTATAAGAGTAGTATCGGGCTGAATATCAATCAGCAATTCCCGAAGGCTGTCGAACATTACCACTTCCTGCAAACTGCCCCGATATTGTTTAATAGTCACCGGCTGACCTTCACCCAAAAAAGGTTTAAAGTAAACGAAATCTGTATGCGAGATCTGGGTAAACAAGGTATCCAAATGGATACAAGTAGGCAATTTGGGTAGGTCGATCATGGTAATGCGGCGGGCCAGCTTTGCCTCGAATAAAAGTTGTGCCACCACATTAATTGTATGTTCATTGGTGCGCTCACTGTAACCAATCAGGATATTATCTTCATCTATTACCATTACGTCACCTCCTTCAATAGCCAGCTTTGGATCCCGCAACGCTGCCAGCAATTCCTGCGGGTTTTTACAAATATCGATATATCCATTGGCAGTACTTGCAAAAAGCGGGTGATGGTGGCTTACAAACCATGTCAGTATAGATTCCCGCATTCTGGGATATTTGCTGGCCAGGCAGGTGAGAAAACGGTTCTTTATGGTTACTCCAATGTCGCGGGTGAAGATATGATTAGGCAGAGGTGGTAGCACAGTGCGCGCCAGGCCCGGTACCACCCCGGATATCAAAGTGGCCGCCAGAGACATCGGTGGTAAATTACGCAGGAACTCCTGGTCATTTGATGGTATTTGTTCAAAATCAATAACACCATCCAGCAACTGATCCCTAACCGTGGGATCTTTTAACACATCCGCCAAAAGATCTTGAAATTCCAGCACTGAGTCCGCTCCCAAAATCGCTCGTAAAATAGACTCTAAAGTCCGGTGCTGCTTCATCATCTGGGGCAAAAATACGATGTCGTCATAAAGCAAGGACTCCGCATTACTGGGCGTTACCCATTCAATTCCTGGATCGGGGCGATGCACCACTACTTTTATCAAGCGCTTTATATCGGAGGCAACATCCAGAGTTATAGGTTGAGTCAATTCTACGCCAGGCATTTGGGTTAAGTTGTTTACGGCTTGCAAAGAAAGCGAAATTCCCTATGATTTTAAAATTCTCAGGCGCTGCGTGCCTTGGTAAGAAATGGCTTCCATTCTTCTTGAATATATCCTGAAAAATCCCTGAGAAAAAGAATGTATGATGGCTTGTAGGGTTTGGACTTCAATATAAATCCAGCTTCTTCCGGCAGATTGTCCCCTTTTCGGGCATTACAACTTTTACAGGCAGTTACCAGATTGGTCCAGGAGGACCGACCCTTGCGAGAGCGGGGCAGTACATGGTCCAAGGTCAATTCCGATTTAGTCCCGCAATACTGGCACTCATAGCTATCCCTTTTGAAGACATTCTGCCTGGATAGCTCCACACCTTTATATGGAATACTTACATACCTGCTTATGCGAATAACCGCAGGTTTAGGAAAACTCGTACTGACCGTGCGCAAAAACTCTCCTTCAAATTGACATACCAATTCCCCTTTTTGCAAATAGATCAACAAAAAAGCCCGTTGGATAGAACAAATGGTCAACGGGGTATAATCCTGATTTAGTACCAGTACTCTCCTATTCATTTCAACACCCGCCTAACGAATTTCATATGATGTGTTATTTGTTGGCCGTCCCAAATTCCCTCTTCCCTCAACTCATCTATACGCACTTTTCCGGAAGCATGGATAATCCGGTTATCCCCTAATATAATACCCACATGGTCAATTTTTCCACTGGCGGAGGCAAAAAATGCCAAATCACCAGCCTGTGCCTGCTTAACACGATCAACAAGACTCCCACAATGCACCTGCTGAACGCTGTCCCGAGGAAGTGCGTAACCAGCAATACGAAATACCTGTTGTACAAATCCGCTGCAGTCGATCCCCCAGGGCGAGCGGCCACCCCATAAATATGGGGCATTCAGGTATTTCAGAGCCATTACATGCATTTCTGCAAAATCCAGCTTCTTGCTTAAGGATTTGGAATTCCCATGGAATTTCAACAATCCAGTAGAACTAAATAGTTCACCTGCAACCATTGGTAGCACACTGCCCATGGCCAAATGCAACTGCTCACCATTCATAGTGGCCTCTGCACTTACATCGGTAGTAATTTGGTAGTTCGACCGGTTGATCTCCTGGAAATAGGCCTCGCTAATTGAATGATGTTGTTTATGGTCGATCCACCCCTGGTACTGATCGAAATTCGATACCACCTGCAGCCATGTGCCATTATCACTGGTGGCCATTACCCGGTAATGTTCGCCAAAGAGCAACTGGCTGATCATTTCACTGCGATCCGACGGTTGATCACGCAACGGCGTGAGAGCCAAACGACAAATACCAAATTGTTCCATTTACAATCTTTTATTATCTTGTGTCTTTCAGTTCTCGTTGCTCTTCTTTCTTACGAATATCCTGTCGCTTATCGTATAGCTTTTTGCCTTTGGCCACGGCAATCTCCAACTTAGCCAATCCCCTGTTGTTAATAAAAAGTCGCAGAGGGATGATAGTGGCTCCTTTTTCCTGTGTGACCTTGCGCAGTTTCTTTAATTCTCTTTTATTGAGCAGCAACTTACGTTTTCTGCGTGGTTCATGATTGTGAATAGTCCCATGTTTGTACGGGGCAATATGCATTCCTTGTACCCACAACTCCTGGCCTGAAAAAACACAATATCCTTCTTGCAGGCTGGCTTTTCCCATACGAATGGATTTGATCTCTGTTCCGGTTAGGGCCAGTCCCGCAATAAACTGGTCCTGAATCTGATATTCAAAACGAGCCCGTTTATTCTTGATCTGGACCTCACTGTAGCTGTTCTTGCTATTACTCATTGGAGCCAAATATAGTCCTTATTGACTTTAATCTTAAATGAAAGATCAACCTTAGGGATTATATTCCTACTGCCCATCTGGGGTCAGCGCCGTCTGATAGACTGGTGAAATCCCTTTGCAGATATTTAAAATGCGCTGCTTGGGCGATCATGGCGGCGTTGTCGGTACAGTATTGAAAATCCGGCATATACATCTGCCAGTTCCTGAGTTTCGATTCCTCCTGCAGTCGCTTTCTTAACCCCAAGTTCGCGCTTACACCCCCCGCCACCGCAATAGTCCTGATGTCATATTGTTCACTAGCTAATACCAATTTCTCCAGTAGCATTCCAATTAAATGGTGTTGGATACTGGCACAGATATCGTCAAGTCTCTCTTCAATGAATTTTGAGTTGGCCCTGGCCTGATCGCGAAGGAAATACAAAACAGCAGTTTTGATCCCGCTAAAAGAATAGTCCAAACCGGGAACCGAAGTATGGGGAAAAGAAAAGGCCATGATATCGCCGTTTTGGGCATGCTTATCAATAAAGGGCCCTCCGGGATAAGGAAACCCCAGCAGGCTTGCCGTCTTATCAAAAGCCTCCCCCACAGCGTCATCCTTGGTTTGCCCGATCAGGGTCATTTTGGAGTGATCCTCCACCAGGATCAGTTGGGTATGCCCACCGCTAACGGTGAGGCAAACAAAGGGAAATTCAGGATGGGGTTCGTCAATGAAATGAGCCAATACATGAGCTTCCATATGATTCACGGCAATCAGGGGTATTCCCTTGCTCAAAGCCAGTCCCTTGGCGAATGATATCCCTACTA
>Ga0224508_10004006_pt1 | contig 12104 bp, 8 predicted proteins | sample SF_Jan12_sed_USG_4_FD_170157 | JGI IMG/M metagenome (GOLD analysis project Ga0224508, IMG submission 170157) | Sediment microbial communities from San Francisco Bay, California, United States - SF_Jan12_sed_USGS_21 | ecosystem: Environmental > Aquatic > Marine > Sediment | place: USA: California...
ACGCGAACCGGCAAATCCACCGTTTGCCCAGGAACGGCGATGATTGAATTGTGCTCGGATTGAACGTCCAGTTGGCCAGGATCTACTAACACAATTACTTGGTCGTTTTGTGCGTGCGATGTGTAGCTGACTTTGTGTTCTATTCCTTGCTTGTCCTCAATGACGCCAATCGCCATCACGCACGTTCGGCTCGTACGTCCCACGACCATCCAAGGTGGAAGTTTAACTGGATAGTTAAAGTCGCTTTGGCCGGGAGGAACGGCGATTGTTGGACCCGTTACTCCTTGTAGATGCCGAACCTGTCGATCGGCGAGACTTACAAGGAGCGGTCCTTCAAAGCCTCCTCGATCGATGGTGTAGTGGCGAGTAAATGTCGAACCGCGAGCGGCGTACTTCGTTTCGAAAACACCAGTGACTTTGAAGGGTGTTGGAATTGCTACCGACAACGCGATTTCGTCGGTCGCGGCATCAGATGGAAGCTTTTTAGTCAGGCGAGCGAATCGGGATACTGTCCTGTCGCCGTTCGCTGCCGCGCCAGCAATTTGAATTCGCCTTGTTTGATGGACCGTCGTATCGGCCGTTTCAAAGACGATCTGCGCGTCGTTTTTCTTGGCCTTGATTTTTATGTCCTTTGTTGAAACTCCATCGGGAAGGCCGTTCACTTGAAGGTCTATGTCACCATCGAATCCGTTGCGAATCGCTGTGATCTTCAGCTTGGTCTGCCCGCCTGGAATGACAGTTAAAGCATCGGTGGGAATTTGCAACTCAAAATCCGGCTGATGTGGCGTGATATGTAATCGATATGCGAAGTCCGGTCCACCTCGCTGCGAGAATCGGTCTTTGACTTTGACCGTGTAAACGCCATCCGCTGGAATCACTTGTAAGATTTGCGAATCGGCTTGTCCTCCCGCAAAGTCATCGTTTTGTGCAAGCTGCTTTCCTTCGCTGTCAAATAGAGTGAGTAGCGAATCCAGAGGTGAATCCAGTCTTGCCGCTCGTAGGTCGAAGAACAGCTTGTCGTCTTTCTTTGCTTCGATGCGCCACGAATCTACATCGCCCGACTGCTCGATGATTCCGTTCAGTACGACCGGGAATGACAGTACATCTTGTTCACTCGATTTCGATTCAAGATGCTCTGGAGAGTCACTCAGGTCGATAGCGAACGAATTGCTTAGTTTGCCGCTTCTGTTGACTCGATGAGCAAAAAAACCCATGCCATCATCTGGCAAATCGATGGTGATTGGTTCAGAGCCGACATTTTGCCCGAACAAACGAAAGGCAACTTGTTCACCGCGCCGTCCGCCGAGCGGATAGACTCGATCGACGTGCGTTCCGTTGGTAATCGTCATTCGGTAGACGAAATGCTGGAGCCCGCCGAAGTTGATATCGTGAATACGAACATGATGCTTGCCATCGACCGACGCGGTAAATCGAAGGAATGAGTCCGCACCAAAATGGTCAGTGTTTTCGGAGATCAACTGCCCGTCGGGACCAAGCACTTCGATCCGCGAATCAAGCGGCGAACCCAAACGAGCGGCCATCACTTCGCATGTATAACTTTCTCCTGCCGTTGCATCAAACGCCCAATCATCAATATCTTCGCGAGGAAAGATGCGGCCGTTGATTGTCATTGGAACCTGAATTTGAACCGGAATCGGTCGGCCGTCAATTTCCCGCTCGATCGTTTCCGGTAGAATACCCACGATGAACGGCATCGATGGCGTTACTCCTTGCGACGTTGAAACGCGCCAGCGACGAATGCCGAGCGGCGCATCGGCGGCGATGTTTAACTTGCCGATTTGATCCTTTGGGTAATCCTCTTTCTGCTGAGATGCCGGCTGAGGAATGACTGGGCCTTCGAACCAAATTGTGTTCGGAACGCGAAGTATTTTGGACGGCGCATCTATGCCCTGTCCAGTCATTACGAATGCGCACTCGTCGTGAAGATAGTGCCCGCCAACGCGAAATTCGACCGTTGTTCCTCGTTGTCCACCGGCCGGAAAGATGTACGAAACGTGCGGTTCATCGGCAACTGCGACAGCTACCGTGAAAAGGACAACAAACAGAAACAGCGACTTTTGCAACACCACGGCCTCTCAACCAATCGAGTCTAAAACAGACCATCAATCACACGTCCGTGGCCGTCGACAATTGGAATTGGCCGGCCCTCGGGAGTGCGAAACTCTGTCTTCGGATCGATGCCCATGCTGTGATAAATCGTTGCGGCGAGGTCTTCAGGACCATACGGAGTTGTAGCCGGTTTCTCCGCTCGCTCGTTAGATGCTCCAATTACACGTCCACCCACAATTCCACCACCACCCAAAGCAATTGCTGTGCTCGGACCCCAATGGTCTCTGCCAGCGTCCTTGTTTATCCGTGGGGTTCTTCCGAACTCTCCAGTGAGCAGTACGAAGGTCGATTCCAACATGCCGCGGTCGTGAAGATCGTGGAACAATGTGGACATAGCGGCATCAAGGTGGGGCAGTAAATCGTTTTTCAGAACATTGAAGTTGTTGTAATGCGTATCCCAATTGGTGTGATCGATCAGCACGCAGCGCACACCGGCTTCAATAAGACGCCGCGCCATCAAACAGGATTGACCGAGGGAACTGCGGCCGTACTTTTTTCGCATCGCCTCCGATTCTTGCTGAATATCGAATGCTGCCTTTGTCGTCGGCGAAGTCATGAGGTCAATGGCCTTTTCTTGAAAGGTGCTAAGTGCATTCGCGCGACGATTTGCTTGAGCTTCTGCCGTTTTGTGAAACCGATCGATCCGCTCTCGGAGTTTTTGGCGGTTTTCAAGTCGACTAGCCGTGACCTTGAACGGCGGTGCTAAGTCAGGAACCGAAAAGTTCGGGCTGTTCGGATCCGCGTCCACGACAAACGGAGCATATGCCGATCCTAAGAACGACGAACCAGCGCTATTTTGCATCTTTGGCAGGCAGACGTATGGCGGCACCGAGTCACGAGGGCCAAGTTGTTTCGCAATGACCGCACCGTGTGCTGGCCGCTGGTTGTTTGGTTTTAACGATGCATTGAATCCCGCAGCCGGATGATATCCCGTTAGCATGTAATGATCAGCAGGTCCGTGACCGGAATTGCGATGGCCGAAGCTGCGAACTAATGAAAACTTGTCGCTCTGTTGCGCGACGCGCGGCAGATGTTCGCAAAGTTGGGTACCTGGCACGTTGGTATTGATCGGGTCGAACTCGCCACGGAACTCGGCAGGTGCGTCGGGCTTCATGTCCCAAGTATCGATCGTCGAGATTCCGCCCTGTAGAAACACGATGATCAGCGCAACGTCGCGGGACGCTTTCCCTTCTTCTTTGGCGATTGCCTGCTGCTCGAGAATTCCTGGAAGAGTCAGCCACGATCCGAACGCTCCGGCCGCGCCGATCGTGATCGCGTCACGGCGATTCTTTTTGTCGCAATAGCTCGTTTGTCGCTTCACGATATAGCTCCACGCTCAATGATTGAACAAAAACTCCAGCGAATTCATCATACTCCAGGCAATATCCTCTGCGGCTTGCCTTCGATCCGGCTGATCAGCGAGATAACCAATTGTTACCTCAGTTTCTTGATCCGTCGGAAAACGGTTGACAAAAGCCAAATACAACTCTTCGATCAAATCTTTGTCATCTGCGTAAACTTGAACCAACTTGGCGATACGTCCACCTTCATGGGACAGCTTCTTATGGATCTTTGGCGAGTTTAGAACGTGCAAGACTTGGCTGACCGTCGGTTCGCCAACACGTTCGCACTCACATGCTGTAACGCGCACCGGACGACCGAACAGTTTCAGGAAGTAGTGCGGCACCTCACTGTCCCACAACTGAATGGCTCGACTGCCTTCCGGCACTCCGCGGAACTTCTCGCCGATTCCGGTTGTTTGACAGACGGCGTCGAGCAGCACTTCCGCTTCGAGCTGTTTGAAGACAAAGCGGGAGTAGTTCTGCTGGTCGTCGTGATTTGAATCATTGACATTCGTCGAGCGTTGATAGGTTTGCGACGACGTGATCAAGCGTATCAACTGGTGCATGTCATAATCACTGTCGACGAGATACTCAGCCAGCGCATCTAAAAGCTCTGGATTGGTCGGCGGATTGGTCAAACGGAAGTCATCCACCGGCTCAACAAGACCGCGTCCCATCAAGTGCGCCCAAAGACGGTTGGCGATGTTGCGAGCGAACCAAGGATTATCTGGCGAAGTAATCCAATCGGCGAGTAGATGCCGTCGGTTTCCGTCAGGCGACGCATCGGGCGAAGTCGTGCCAAGCGCGTGAGCAAAGATCTCGCCGCCAGTGCGTGGATGAGTCGTTTTTCGATTTGCGGAACTTAGAATTGCCTCACCTCGTGGCGATTGCTTCAAGTTAAACTGAGTGAAATACGCCTGCATGCCGAAGTAATCGGATTGACTCCAGCGATCCCATGGATGGTGATGGCACTGGGCACATTCGATGCGAACGCCGAGGAAAACTTGCGAAACGGTGCTGGCCATTTGATTTGGTTGTTTCACCGCCTTATAGAAATGACCGGCGGGACTTTCATTCAATGGACCTTCGGCCGCGATTACTTCTTTTGCAAACTGATCAATCGGCTTATTAGCGCCAAAGCTATCGCGAATCCAATGATAGTATTCGTATGCACCTTTGTGTCCTAACTCACGTCGGTTGACTCGTAACAGATCTGACCATTTCAACGCCCAGTAGTCCGCGTACTCGCGTCGCTCAAGAAGATGAGTGACCAATTGCTCGCGGCGGTCGGAACGGGAATTGCTTAGGAACTCACGCGCTTCATCCGTCGTTGGCAGCGTGCCAATTAAGTCGAGATAGACACGCCGAAGAAAGTCGGCATCACTTGCTGGCTTGGCGGGAACGATATTCAATTGACGCAGACGATGATGCACAAGCCGATCAATGAAGTTGTGTTCTGCGACTTCTGGATAGTCTTCGATCTTTTCATCGCGCGGAATGGCGATGCGAAACACATCGACGTTACCAAGATAAGTTGCCATCACGGCGGCCGATCCCGGCGATGTTCCAACGGTCAAGAATCCAGCGTCATCAACCGCGACAAGAGCGTCGTTGTTTGATTGGAAGTCGACAAGCCGCGTGACGTCCGTGCGTCTTCCATCAGTAAATGTTGCAACTACTCGCAGTTGCTGATTCGTACCTATTGCCATCGTTCGTTCCCGCGGCGTCATCTCGATGCTCGAGACGCGTGGGTCGCTCTTATCGCCCAGCGGTAAACCGCTCGCAATCCAATCGTGCAGGATTCGATATTCGGGACGATCTGCCTCAATGCGAACACCCCCACCGTGCGGCATCGCGCCGCTGACCTTTTGCAGCAGGAGGCTGCGACTCGCAGCAGCTGGAAACACGCGTCGGCCACGGCCTTCCATTGCCAACGCTTGGAAATCGGCTGTTGGGTCGAAACCGAATACTGAAAGTTTGAAACCGTTTTGCCCTTCCGCCTTTCCATGACAACCCGATGAATTGCATCCGAACTTGCTGAGGATGGGTACGATGTCGTTTTCAAAGTTCAACGATCTGCGTTCACTTGCACTGGTTACTTCAACGCTAACAACAACTCGCTGGTCATCGACAACAACCTCGACTGTTGTGTGACCGTCGGTCATAGCTTCCACCACTCCCGTTTCCTGCACATGAGCAACACCGGGCTCATTTGATCGGAAAGCGGCCTTGTGTGTCACGTCGAGCGTTCGGCCGTCCGCCGTTGTACCATTGACAAGAATCTGCCAAGAAGCGTCACGACCGTCGAGAATCACTTGTGAAGTTTCAACTGTGATCGCTGAAACGGTCGGCACAGCCCATGCGTGGCCTACCCACATAACTGTGATCGCGACTGTTGAAACTCTTAAACTCAATTGTGCCGTGCGTTTCATTGCTATCTCATTCGAATCCATCAACGTATGTTAATGTATGGATAGGTCGCGAAGCAAGTTTAGTTGGCTGAAATGCCTCTGTTGAAGGTGATTGTCCAGTCAAATCAGAGTTCGTGCAGTTACTTTGCGATGCGGCGCACGTGATGGTTGAGCGTATCGCCGATATACACCGTTCCGTCTGGTGCGACACAGATCCCATGGGGTCGGTTTAACTGAGCATTCGTTGCTGTTCCACCATCACCAGAGCCGCCGCGTCTTTGCGGGCCGCCCCCTGCGACCGTTGTGATGACTTTTGTCTTCGAGTCGATCTTGCGAATGGCTTGGTTCTCCGTGTCGACGACATAAATATTGCCTCCGGGACCAATTGCAATTCCTTTTGGCCCGTTGAAAGTTGCTTGCGCTGCTGGTCCGCCGTCACCTGAAAAGCCTTTGTCGCCCGTGCCAGCAATGTGGTGCAGTTTTCCGTCAGTCAAACCCATTTTCCAAACGCTGTGGCCTTCGCGCAGAGCGATCCACATGGCGTTTCCATTGATGAATAGAGCGCGCGGACCGAGGATCGGATTGCCTCTGGCTTCTTGTCCGTCGACTGGTAGCTTTCGGTTTTCGCTTCCCGCTATCGACTCGACGATTTTAGTTTTCAGATCGATCCGCCGAATCCGGTGATTGCCAATGTCGGCCACATACAGCCCGCCTTTGTGATCCAGTGCGATGCTGTGCGGACGACTAAACAACGCCTTTGTGGCCGGCCCGCCGTCTCCGCCATAGCCTTGCTTGCCCGTTCCGGCGACCGTGGAGATAACTTTCGTCTTCGCCTCGACTCGGCGAATGATATGGTTTTGCATCTCCACAATGTACATATTCCCGACGCTATCAAAACGGACTTCGTATGGCTCGTTCAATTCGGCTTTCGTTGCGGGTCCGTCGTCACCTGAGTAGCCTTTGCGACCGCAGCCAGCGACCGTCGTTAGTTCACTTGTTTCGATATTCAATCGCAATATGCGATGGTTCTTGACTTCCGTGATATATAGCGCGCCATCTGGTCCGACTTCGACACCAAAGGGGTCTCCGATGTTGATCTCGCGCGCCGCGCCGGCGTTGCCGTTGTTTACCGGTGAACCTGTTCCTGCAACGGTTTCGATCCGAGGTGTTTTGTCGTGTGCAAGACCAGTTATACAATGCAGCAGTCCTAGGATGGTCAAACAGGTTAAAACTCCGTGATTCGTCATGTTGCTCTCGTTTGCTTAGCTAGGATGGATGGTCATCGGGATCCAAGGACTGATCCGTCAAAAGCTGTCTCACTCAATCAACTCGCCGTTGGTATGAGTATGCGCGTGGCTCGTGGATCGATGCTCGATTCTTTGCAGACTATTCTAGCCGACGAAGCGAGTCTCTTCTCGACCAAGGTTGCCGCAATAATTGAAGAACGCGGCCACCGAAGAATCGAGAACTCATCGAATACTTACCTCATTGATTGCTCGGCAAGTGGCCAGTAAAATCGCGGATTCACGGCTTGCGGTATTTTGTGCCCTATTTGAGCCAATCGTCCTCTTTCAATTCACAAATCGTGCGATAAGGCACAGATGAGCAGCCCCAAAAATCTTGTGGTCGCCCAAAGCGGTGGTCCCAGTCCCGTCATCAACAATACGCTTCGTGGCATCATTGAAACAGCACGCGATTTACCGGAAATTGGCACTGTCTACGCCGCGCGCCACGGGATCGAAGGCGTTTTAAAGGAAGAGTTGCTGGACCTTTCTGCCCAATGCCCAGAAGAGGTTTCGTTGTTGCGTTACACGCCGGCTGCTGGTTCGATCGGAACTTGTCGATACAAATTGAAGGACGGGCAAGACGAAGATTTCGAGCGGTGTATCGAAGTCTTCAAAGCTCACAATGTTGGCTACTTTATCTACATCGGCGGCAACGACTCGATGGATACGGCGAACAAAATCGCAAAGTTAGCCAACAAGCGTGGTCTGGAGTTGGTTGGAATTGGAGGACCAAAGACGATCGACAACGACGTTGGCGACAGCGAATTCAAGCTGATCGATCATACGCCGGGCTATGGTTCGACCGCGAAATACTGGATGCATGCGGTACAAAATGCCAACGAAGAAAACGCCGGTTCGTGTCCAGCCGATCCAGTGCTCGTTCTGCAGGCGATGGGTCGCCGTATCGGTTTCATACCAGCGGCGGCTCGACTGGCTGATCCCGAGCGTGAAAAGCCGTTGCAGATTTACTTGGCTGAGAGTCCATGTTCGCTGGCCCAAATGGCGGACAATGTCAATGACCAGTTGAAGCGCGACGGTCGTTGCATCGTCGTCGTCAGCGAGGGATTTGACGTCGGTGACATCGGCGAACGAAAAGACTCATTCGGACACACTCAGTTCAGTGCCAGTCAGATCACAGTCGGGCAGACGGTTGTGAACTATTTGAACGAATCCGGGTTGGTCACGAAAGGAAGTGCGCGAGGAAATGTTCCTGGTACTGACCAGCGGCACTCAATGGCGTATGCATCGACGGTCGATTTGGAAGAAGCATTCCACGCAGGGGAAATGGCCGCCTTGCTGGCCTCGAAGCGCGAGAGCGGTTACATGTCGACGATTCTCCGCAACGACGGACCAGTGTACAGCGTTCGTTTCGACAAAGTGCCGCTCGAGCAGGTGGCCAACAGCGAGCGCACTTTTCCAAAACAGTGGATCACGGAAAACGGCTACGACGTGACTGACGAATTTATTCGCTATGCCAAGCCGCTCGTCGGTGAAGGTATGGTCAGTTTGCCCATGATTGATGGTCGGCAACGATTGACTCGATTCAAGCCAATTTACGCTGATCAGAAACTCGCCAAATACCTTCCGCAAACAGACCGGTAGCTAACTGCGATCCACAATTGCAAATAACCTAATAGCTAATAACCAATGTACGAAATCACTCCCAAACACGACTTCTTGATTGGCATAGACTCGGATGGATGCGCGTTCGACACGATGGAGTTGAAACACAAAGAATGCTTCATTCCAAACACGATCAATTACTACGATTTGCAAGCGGTGAGTAAGTACGCTCGCGAAGCCGCGGAATTTGTCAATCTTTATTCGAAAAGTCGCGGCATCAATCGCTTTCCTGCGCTGGTGGAAACTCTCCAATGGCTACAGAAACGTCCCGAAGTTGCGGCTCGCAAAGTAGAAATCAAAATCCCCGCGACGCTGGAGCAGTGGATTAAAGAGGAAACGAAGCTGGGCAATCCAGCATTGGAGTCGAAAGTTAAGGCAACCGGTGATGCCGATCTCAAACGGGCGCTCCATTGGTCGGTCACGGTTAACGAATCGGTGGCCAAGATGGTACGTGCAGTACCACCATTTCCTTTCGTTCGAGAGTGCCTGGAGAAACTCGAGGGCAAAGCGGATATGCTTGTTTGTTCAGCCACGCCGAACGAAGCGCTTCGTGCAGAGTGGGCAGAACACGGAATCGACAAATACGTTGTCGAAATTTGCGGTCAAGAATCGGGCAGCAAAAAGGAAACGCTCGCTAACGCTTCGAAGTACGGAGAAAATAAAACGCTGATGATTGGCGACGCGCCTGGTGACTTCAACGCCGCTCAAGCAAACAATTGCTTGTTCTTCCCAATCAATCCAGGCGACGAAGAAAGCAGTTGGCAGCGGTTGTTTATCGAAGGAATCGAGAAGTTTCTCGGCGGCACGTTCGCAGGCGATTACCAAAAGCAACTGCTGGACGAGTTCGATCGTTACCTGCCAGAAAAGCCGCTGTGGCCGGTGAATGAATAACAATTGACCAAGGAATAAGTGACGAATGAGTGACCTCTGTGATTTTGGGCTGATCGGGCTTGCCGTCATGGGCGAGAACTTCGCTCTGAATGTCGAAAGTCGGGGAAACCGCATTGCTGTTTTCAATCGGACGACGGAAAAGGTGGACAACCTGATCCAAGGCCGTGCTGCTGGTAAGAACTTCGTTGGTTGCCACTCGGTTGAAGAATTGGTGAAGAGTCTCTCTACGCCTCGGAAAGTCATGATGTTGGTCAAAGCCGGGCCTGCCGTCGACGCGTTGATCGATCAATTGATTCCACTACTCTCAGCGGGCGATGTAATCATTGACGGTGGCAATACACACTATGCTGACACCGAGAGACGTACGAAATACGTTGAAGAAAAAGGGCTGTTGTACGTTGGTACGGGTGTCTCTGGAGGCGAAGAAGGCGCGCTCAAGGGTCCAAGTATGATGCCGGGCGGCACGGAGGCTGCTTGGCCTATTGTGAAACCGATCTTCCAGGCAATCGCTGCCAAAGTCGGTCCGAAAGACGACATTCCATGTTGCGAGTGGGTTGGTCCACGTGGTGCCGGTCATTACGTCAAAATGGTTCACAACGGCATCGAGTACGGTGACATGCAATTGATCTGCGAGGCGTACTTGGTACTTAGCGAGGCAATCGGGCTGTCGAATGACGAATTGTACGATGTTTTCGATGATTGGAATCGAGGCGAATTGCAAAGCTACTTGATCGAGATCTCTCGCGATATTTTCAGCGTCAAAGATGATCAAGGGGACGGGTATCTTGTCGACAAGATATTGGACACGGCAGGTGCCAAAGGAACGGGCAAATGGATGAGCCAACTCGCCTTAGATCTCGGTGTTCCCAGCACCTTGGTCACAACCGCCGTTTACGCAAGAAGCCTGTCGGCCACCAAAGACGCGCGTGTGCGTGCGAGCAGCGTGTTAAAAGGCCCGGAAGCCGGCCGGAAAGCTATCGCAATAGGCGACCGGAAAGAATTCATCGAACAAGTCCGACAAGCTTTGTACGCTTCAAAGATTTGCAGTTACGCACAGGGATTTGTTCAACTTCAAGCAGCAGCGGCTGAGCATGATTGGCCGTTGAATTACGGAGATTGTGCATTACTCTGGCGTGGTGGATGTATCATTCGCGCTCAGTTCCTCGATCGCATCAAAGAAGCCTTCGACGAAAGTCCAAACCTTGAGAATTTGCTTCTAAATCCGTACTTCACCGACGCAGTTGACGCAGCGCAAGAGTCTTGGCGGCATGTCGTGGTCGTGGCCACACAGCTTGGTCTGCCGCTGCCAGCGTTCAGTACGGCTCTGGCCTATTACGACAGCTATCGACTCGCGCGACTGCCTGCAAATCTGTTGCAAGCACAGCGTGATTATTTTGGTGCTCATACCTATAAGCGAATCGATAAAGACGGAACGTTTCATACAGATTGGATCAGCCAGCGGAAACAACCCGCGGACTAGCCATCAGGAAATATCATGTCAGTAGACTTCATCAAGGGTTTGTTTGGGCTCGACGGGCAAACGGCCGTTGTCATTGGCGGAACAGGTGTGTTGGGGGGAGCGATTAGTGAAGGACTCGCCCGTGCTGGGGCATACGTAGTTGTTGCCGGTCGGTCTGAACAGCGCGGGCATGGTTGTGTTGAGATTATTCGCGGATCGGGCGGCGAAGCAGGTTTTCTTCCTGTCGATGTTTATTCTCGTGAGTCGGTGGAAAAACTGCTCGACACCGCGCTCGGCCAATGCGGGCATATTGACATGCTAGTCAACTGCGCAGGCGTGAACTCTGCAATTCCTTACGAAGAGATAGCGGATGAAGAGTTTAAGCGCATCGTCGATGGAAATCTTACGTCGACTCATCTTGGCTGCCAGGTTTTTGCTCCACAAATGGCAAAGCAAGACGTGGGCGGTTCGATATTGAATATCGGCAGTGTCACGGCTCACCTGCCCCTGTCGCGAGTCTTCGCCTACTCAGCGGCCAAAGCAGCTGTCGTCAACCTTACCAAGAATCTTGCTCGCGAGTACGCGACAAAGGGCGTTCGCATCAACGTCCTTTGTCCAGGGTTCTTTCCCGCTGAGCAGAACAAGGAGATCCTCAAGACTGGGGGACGAGAAGAGAAGATCATGAGCCAAACGCCCATGGCTCGCTACGGCAATCCAGACGAACTTGTCGGCGCGGCGATCCTTTTGCTTTCACGCGCCGCTGGCAGCTTTATCACGGGCGCTGACCTTTACGTAGACGGCGGATTTACGGCGATGCGTTTTTAGCAGTCGTGTTCACGATTGCTCTGTCGACCACCTCTTACACGCGTAATCGCGTGTAAGAGGCGAAAAACGGGCATCGCAAGGTGTATCTGCCCAACGTGCAACGCTTGAATAGAATCGCGAACGAATCATAGAATGA
>Ga0224508_10004007_pt1 | contig 12098 bp, 6 predicted proteins | sample SF_Jan12_sed_USG_4_FD_170157 | JGI IMG/M metagenome (GOLD analysis project Ga0224508, IMG submission 170157) | Sediment microbial communities from San Francisco Bay, California, United States - SF_Jan12_sed_USGS_21 | ecosystem: Environmental > Aquatic > Marine > Sediment | place: USA: California...
CTAACGGTTCTCCAACTAAGGCAATACTCATAATCTGGAGGTCGCGAGTTCGAAACTTGCCCCCGGCACACACAATTAAGATTGCACGCCCTCCCCAAAAAACAGGCCAGAAATCGGCCTTAAATCAGAATGCCCATTGTTTTTTTGAGAAGATGAGCGAAGAGAAGACCCAGACGCAGGAAAAACCATACAGTACAGAACCAATCGATATCCACAAGTATGCACGCAGAATCCAGTACAGTAAGAAGCATCTGCTGCACTGCATAGATGGCAGCATTGGAATCCAGTTTCTAGAAAAACTCAAACTCTTTGGACTGTCAGACGGCAGGATAACAGTGTATGGCGAGAGGATAAGACCACTGCTTGAGATCTTTGAAAAGATGAACGTCAGCATATGTGATGCCACAAAAAAGGACTGTGAGACTGTCCTCTCTGATATTTTGTCGAGAGGTTATGGTGGTGAGAGCAGACAGGCATTTGCATTGACCTTACTGAGACTGGTCCATTACGCAAAAAAAGACGAGATAGGAAACAGAGATGACGGATACTGCAAGGAAGTATCATGGATAAAGCCAACCAAGTACAACAGCAAGGAAGAAAAGATAAGATCAGAGGATCTTTTGGATGCACAAGAGGTACAACAGATTATCGGAAAGACAACAAACAGACGCGACCGTGCAATGTTTTGGACAATGTTTGAGGGAGCATTCAGGCCAGGAGAACTGCTAAACTTGAAAGTAGGAGGAGTGGAGTTCAAGGAGAATTATGTCCTCCTAAGCACCCACGGAAAGACAGGAAACAAACGTGTTGCACTAGTTGTGTCCTTCAAGCCATTGCTTGAATGGCTGCATGACCATCCATTGCAAGATGATCCGCATGCACCATTGTGGTATTCATATTCGCCTAGATCAAAAACAAAGCAGGTATCATATGGATACCTAAGAGAGCAACTAAAGCGCTGTACTGCAAAAGCCAAAATCAAGAGACGTGTCTGGAATTATTTGTTCAGACACTCGCAGCTTACCATGCTATCAAAGAAGCTTTCAGACCAGACACTTCGCGTATACGGTAACTGGAGTCCGGGTTCTGAGATGGTAAAAAAATATGTGCATCTTTCAGGCAAGGACGCAGAAGATGCAATACTAGAGCTCCACGGCATAAAGGTGGATGGTAAAGATGACACAAAGGCAACTGTTCAGCTAAAGTCATGCTATCGTTGCAGTGAACAGAATACGCCGGAATCCCAGCGATGCTCAAAGTGTGGTTTTATTCTAGATGAGAGACTATATGAAAAGATAGCAAAAGATGACCAAACCGCGTTAAATGGAGTGATAAAGAGACTAGAAAAGATTGAAAAAATAGGGGGAATGGTAGAGAATCTTTTAGAAGAATTTACAAAACAGGATCCTGTCAAGGTATCAATAACTTCACAAAAAACAAAACCAGACTAAACAGATTATACTATCTGTTTAGCTGCAGTTCTTTTTTTAGCATTCTTATTTCGTTTTGGTATGTGAGAAAGTTTTTTTCTAGCTCCTGCAGTTTTCTCTTTGAAATGCAAACCAATTCTTCCATATAACACAATGATAAAATTGAATTTAAGGAAAAAATTCAGTTAGCACATGACATGTTTCATCATCATGCAGTTGCCTTTATTTTTACATTCTTTTCTGTTATTACAAATTTTATCTTTTCAGGATTCTCTAAAAATTCCAAAACAGGCTTTGGTATGTTGCATTGACTACCCCTTGAATCATTGTAATTAACAGAGACTACAAACTCTTTTGCATCTTTTTTCCATTTTGTCATTTTCCTGAATTTAACAGTATTTGTCTAGAATATAATCCACGTGGTTAATGGTAATGATTATAAATAACCACGTGGATACAATAATAGAGATGAAAAGATCAATGTCTTTTTATGCAAATGGAGGTTATTCTAATTGATGCTTTCACAAAAGAATCAAAAGTTCCGTAAAGGAGTTCAGGTTCCGTTTTTGGAGAAAATGCTAAAAGAGAATCAAAAAGCATTGGAACAACTAGAAAATAATTTTGATGAAACTACTGGAAAACAGCAGGAAAGATTACAGGTAATAGAGAAAATATCAAAGACAAAATCAAGCATTACAGAACTTACAAAGGCAATAGAGTATTCCAAGAAAATGGAATATTTCAGACACCCAAATATACCTCAGAATATTCCAGATGAGCACATATGGAATGATGTATGGTATGATGAGAAAAGAAATGCCTGGGTTACTTTAAATGATTATTTCTTTCAATTAGAAAATTCCAGAACTAGAGACATTCAGATAAAATACGAAATGGATAACATTACAAATGTTGGATTAATTGTAGAAGAAGAAAAGATCCAATTTAGGCATGGACTTCCATCCAAACTTCAAAAAGATGACAAGAATGTACCAACTTGGTTTGCTCTACCAACATTGTATGATGCAATGTTGACCAAAGAAATTGTCAAAGGAACTCTGAAACCTGAAACTCAAGAAGAAGGATTTCTATACACTACTGGCTCAGAAGCATGGATTAGTGTATTGGGAAGATATCTTACTGAACAAGAATATCTGTTTGCTTGTGAGTTTATGATAGGCTTAGTAAAGATGCCACTAAATGTATTGAGAGCCAATGTTGGTAGACCATATGATCCTAAAGAATACAAAAAGACAATGAAGCAGTGGAAAAAAGAACAAAAGGAAAATTAATTTTATTTTGGTATTTTTTGGGTCAATTTCAGATAATTTAATTTTAATAAAATATCTAATGCGATCGTATAGTTAGGTCTATTACTGGAATCTAAAATTTCATCCATCTTAGGTTCATAAGTTCAATTCCCATTCGTACCTGTGGTTTAGAATAATATCTCAAAATAAAAAAAGATTTGTTGGTCTATTTTTCAAGAACATTTCATTTTAGAATGAATCTTGGAAGTTAATGTTTCTGGTTCTTTTGGATTCATCAATTATTTTTTCAGCACTAAATGGATGTTTCTTTAGCTGTTCTACTAGTCTTTGATCAACTTGGCTTTGAATTTCTGGCTTTAGAGATTCAAAGTGTGGAACATTATTCCTTTGGACATCCAAATACTCTTGCTGTCCCTCCAAAGTACCGAATCTGTTGTGAACTCTGTCAAGATTCTCCATGCTGTTAATTATATCTCCAGGATTTGTCATCAACCTGGCTGATTCTCCAGTCTCAGGCATTACGGCTTGCGTAGTTTCCACATTAATTTGCGGTGACTCCATCGTCGTCATGGATTTTGAAATGTCATTGAGAGAATGGTTTGCACTGCTTATTTGTCCTGCTTCAAATGCCTTGTTCATTCCAGCATTTTGGATGTCATGGACCATCGGGTTTACTGCCTGGTCCACATGCATTACATGGCCTGCTGCCTTCAGACTTCCTGCTGCAAGACCTGTACCTCCGCCGTAAATGGCTCCCTTCATTCCTGTCTTGAATTTCTCTCCAAATGACATTGGCGTATGTTCAATTACTCCAGGTGTTTTTGTTAATACATCATTTCCAAAAGCCATTGGGGCATTTCCATTTGACATACGGCCCATTGAAGATGTAGACCCCATTCCTGCCATCCCTAGTTCCTGTGAAGATACTGGTGGCTTCATACCAGAGTTTCCACCCACTCCAAGTCTTCCAAGACCTGCTGTTGCACCACTCATTCCAGCCATTGCAGCAGCACTATCTGCCGTACTGCCCAAAGACTTTGCAACACCTCCAAGTGCACCCTGTCCCACCATTCCTCCAACCATGCTTCCAGCCATAATTGCAGTTGACATCATCTGTCCAACCTGAGTTACAATATTGCCTAGCATTGGTGCAAGCATTACAGGAAAGAACACTGCAAGAAAACCTACTGCAAGTGATGCAAACCAGTCCTGCATTGCAGGAAGTGTTGTAGAGTCAAGGTATGCCAAACCAGTAGTCAACACAAGGGCTGAAAAGACAGGTGCGATACTCAGTCCTATCAGATTCTTAAACAGCATGTCCTTGACTGACCTGAACATCGGAATAAGACTCAGTGTGAGCAATAACGGAATGGACATTGCAATGATTATTGTAAGCAAAATCCGTATTGTAGAAATGATAAACATCATTGCAGTCATGAACATTACTGCAAACCCCTTAAACAATGCCAGGAAAACATCCTTCATCATTCCTTGTGCAAACGTACCAGGATCCGTAAATGCCGAGGCCCATGCATCAAGGTCAAATATATCGACTGGGATTACGCTTCCCATGGCTCGCCACAACTCCAGAGTTCGGTTTGAGGGATCGTCTCCTGTTCCAAATGGATCCAACAAAAACAATGAAAAATTCTCAATGATTATCGCATAAATATCCCAGACAAACGGAAACACCAAAAATACAATCAGAAACAAGACAATCTTTTTTATGATTCCAATTGCAGTACCAGGATGAATCCATCTTACTATTTCAAAGACATAGCCCAGTACTGCAATCATTGCAATTGTAACTAGAATTATTACAGAGATTGACACCAACAACCAGTAAAGATCAATTCTCTCATTTGGTGCTGGATTGCCATCCACACCAAGTATCATGTCGCCAGTTATTCCATCATAGTCAAAGAAAGTAGGCATGTCGGTGATTAACCCCGGTACAAGCAAACCCCCGACCTCTACAAATCCTTGGGATATTCCAATCAGTGCTGCAAATATGATAAACGCAATTCCAATCATCAACGGAATTGAAAAGACAAATCCCTCATGCGATGAACGAAAATTAATTTTCACGAAAAATGATAAATTATTTGCTTAAAAGGAAAGAAATTTCTGATGATTGGTTCAAATTGAGTTGGGAGCATAACGTGCAAGAGGAAATAATTAATGGATTGATCATTGCATCCACGTGGAAAGTTATTCTCAAATTTCTTACTTGATTAATAGATATTGAATTCTTGAAAAAATTACAGATCACAAATATTCACTGTAAAATATATTCAAAAAAAAACTCAAATCTAAAACTAAATCTTAATCGATTTGAATTTTTACAACATATTATAATATGATAACACTATGAACAAAATGATTTGAAAATAGTAGAAGCTAAACTTTATGATTATAAATCAATTATTAAAACAGAAATTAAATTTCAAGATGATCTAACTTGTTTAGTTGGAATTACTGGTGCGGGTAAAACTTCCATCTTAGAATTACTACAAAAAATTGATGATAAAACAGGTTTTCAACAATCAGATTTGCCTGAAAAAAGTAACACGCGTAGTAAATTTCAAAGTAATGAAATTACAGCTGATGAAATTCTTCAACTAGAAGTAAAATTTGACATTGAAGATATAGACAAAGATTTGCTTCCAGAAGGATTTGAAAAAGTTGAATCTATTTTGTTGAAACGATTTTTTGATGGACATTGGAAAATAGATCTTGCTCAAACAGGAGAATCTAACAATCAAATTCCTATGGATATTACTAATGAATTGAAATCTTTTGAAGATATTTTTTCAAATATTAATTCCGTCTTAGATGCACATCAAGCACGTATGCCCACAATTGCATCTAATAGAAAAATATTTGAAAAAGCTAAAGAAAAATTTCTTTCAACGGTAAAAACTTCTCCTGAGGAAGTCAGTGTTTTATTAGAAACTTTCAAAAGTTCATTATTTACTATGCCTAATGACCCACCTCTAAAAGCTGAATTGGATCAAAATGTTGTACGATTAGAAAGTATAATTCCGATTATTTCTGAAAAATTATCAGACAGTCCATTTCAAAAAATTTATGAAATTATTCCTAAACCTGAGTATATTCCTACTTTGCCCAAAGTAACGGATAAAATTCCTCTTGATAATTATCTGAATGATTCTAACGCAGATCATACATTCAAAGCAATTGGAATGATTTGTGAATTCAATAAACACTCATTAAATAATATTAGAAATTCAGATACCTCGAGTAAAAGAAATTTCTTTGAAATGGCATCAACAAAGTTAACTGATGAATTTAAATTATTTTGGACCCAAACGGATTATGAATTAATTGTTGAATTAGATAATAACGAACTTATTTTTTCTGTCAAAGATAGTCTTACTGACAGAACAACAAAAGTAACTCAACGTAGTGAAGGATTACAATGGGTTTTATCTTTGTTCTTTAAGATAAAATCATTAATTTCTTCTACAGGTTTATCCCACATCATATTATTTGATAGTCCTGCAACTGCAATACATGATTCAGGCAAGGAAGAAATTAGAAAATTTCTCACTGAAATGACTGAAAACAATCATCTTCAAATCATTTACACGACCCACGAAAAAGCCTTGATAGATCCTTGGCGATTAGAACGTATAAGATTCATTAAAAAAGAAAAAGAAAATGGAACTCTCATTCATGAAGTTAAAAGTAATGGAATTGATTCAATTAGAATTGAAATAAGCAAACATATTGGAAGTCCAGCTAAATATTCGCTATTTGGAGCACCAATAATTATCCATTTTGAAGGGCCAAGTGATTACAGATTCATGACTGCATTAAATGAATTTGCAATGGATAAAAGTCAAGAATTTCTAGATCCAAATATTTACTCTATTGATGACATGGGAGGCATTGATAATTCTAAGAACATCATGAAAATTTGTAAAAGTTTGGGTTTAGAATTTTATTTTGTTGTTGATGGAGGTTCAAAATCTATGGAACTTAAAAGAGATTTAAAAGATGATTTTAACAAATATTTTATTCCTCTTACTGATGTGATTAACAAAGAGGCAGTAGATGTTGAGGATTTAATTGATCCAGAATTATATCACAATTTATTTAAATTAACATATGATGGCATTGATGTTCCTGCATCAAGTGAAATTATGGATATTAATAAAAAAACTGTAACATGTTATTCAAAGTGGTTAAAAGAAAATGGACATGGTTCATTAAACAAAGTAGGAATTTCAAAATTTTTAATGAATATTATCAAATCTCCTAACGCAAAAGATAATGCTGCATTAGAACGAACGTTAGAAAATTATAAAAAACTCGTTAAATTGATTGTTGAAAAACTCCCCAAAAAAGATTAAACTGCAATATACCATTTCAAAAAAACTAGGTTTTGAATTCCAATGAATCTCCTACATTCCTTTAACAAATAATACAAAGTGCTTGACTTCTGCAAAAATTGCCATGTTGGTGTCTTTGGTTAAAACACACGCATTTCTATTATCCAAAACTGCTAACAATTTTTTATCATTGGCAACTCCAGATGCCAATAGGTGGGTATCAAAATCATCAAATCCAATTAGCCCATTTAGTTTGTGCTCACGAAGTTCAGTAATTTCTCTTTGGGCACCACGTTTTATGTCTGGTTGTTTTCTATCTAATTCTTCATAAACAAATGAGGGCAAAAGAAAATCATTTTCCTTAAAATATTGATTTGAATTAAGATCTTTAGAAACAATTCTAGAAATTACAGTACTAGTATCCAAAGTAATTGTATTTTTCTTGAAATGAGTCCGGAAATTAGGTACGCTGATGAGGTTTGAGCATCTTGAACAATATAATTTAGTACCACTTTTTTTATCAAACATCACATCTACACGAGATAATTCTTTAGAACAATGTTCACAAACTACAGATAATCCAGTTCTGCGTCTAGGGTATTTTTCATCAATTTTTATTATATTTGCCCATTTCTTTCTCACAAATGAAGGGAATTCTGCATCAGGCAACCTCTTTCGATATTCTTTCAAATATCGCTCAGTCATCTCATTTGAAGCAGCACCAGAACCGGGAAATATCATTTCTTTGGTTTCATTGTCAACAAATGTGTTGGTATTATTGATATGAGTAATCTCATCTGCTCGTGCTTTACGTGCGATTAGAGATGCCAATTTGCATGCCGTGTATTGCTCATCAGCTTTATTTTTTACAACAATGATTGTATTTTCTGAACTTATTTTTTTTAGATATTTTACTAATTCATGTTGTACACCATAATCATCAATAACTACAGAAATTTCGGATTTGCCTTGTATGGCAGAATCAATCAAATCCATGTACCCTCTATCTAAAAGAACATTTTTTGAACCAGAATCAAGTTCAGATGCAGAATAAATCTTTACATTTCCTTCATATGAACCTGAAACTGCATTTAAAATTTGATTGAGTTCTCTTTCATTTAATCCTCGTATATTTTTCCCTTTAACTATGTCACAAATTGATTCTAGATTTTTTTTCGGGATTACTGCACAACCTAAAAACATTGAACCGAAAGATTCTCCAGCTCCAGATTCATCACATCCAACATAATATTCACTAATTAATTCACTTTCTTCTTTTGGGATAATTTCTTCTTTTTCAGTAGGAGTCAGTGAAAGTATTTTTGACATGTTTTCAATAAGGATCACATAGACACTGTTTGAAGGACTTGATTGTATCATAAATTTTCTATTCTTGTAATATGTGAAATTGATTTTTCCTTCAGTTGTTTTTATCGTAAATGCTTCTTTAGTTCCTTGTTGAGTTGGCCTTTCTGTTATTGTAAATCTAGATTTGAGGTCATTTACAATTTTCATATAATCATCATTGCTTAAATTTTCAAAAACAGTATTTGGTTTCAATTTTGTTATTACAAGATTCATAAAATAAGAGTGTTGATTGACGCACCCTTTGCTTCTACGCCATTGGCGACCTCAGCGATCGAACCCATTTTTCAGGGGCCTCCAGCTCCACAAAGGTACCGAACGTCATCATATGGATAGTTAACCATAATTTAACTAATTCTCATGAAAAAATCCTATTCTCTACCTAAGCAAAAATCAACTTATAATGTAGATCAAGTTCAAAATTCAAAAAAATTCCTCTCAAGAACAAGGTTTTACTGTAATTTCAATAAAATATTTTCATAAATTTTAGGAGTTTTTCCTTCTGACAACTTCTTCCTAACATACCATAATGTGGATTTGTTAATTCTTAATTGTTTTATTTCCTCAACCATCATTTGAAATCATCTCTTTTTGTTTGAACACAAATTTTTCCAAGTTATTCCAACGGCCTCGTGTCAAACATCTTTCTTTCCTGCAAAGTTGGCATAAACTTTGCATGAATCCTGTGATTCTTTGTGAGAAACAACGCATGTCCTGCATTAAATGCCTTGATTTTGTTAGTCTCAGAATCAGACAGTCTCAAAACACTTCTTGCAGTCTCTGCTGCCTGCTCTTCTAAACCCAGAATGATTTTGGTCTCCATGTTGTCGATTATTTTGCCAATACCTGAATCATCCTCCTTTGAGATGTCCTCCAATCTTTGTGAGATGAAACCAAACGTGATGTTTAGTTTTCTTCCCATGCGAACAATCATGTTAACATACTTTGCGGCATTCTTCATTCGTAACAACATCCAGGCCTCATCTATCAAAACAATCTTTCTAGTTCTTGCAGGCAAGTCATTGCAGATTTTGAAAATCTTGTTTAACAGTAACAACAAAATCATTTGTTCAGTTTCTGATCCAGTTGCACCTTCCATTGACATTATCACCTTTCTCTGAGAGTTGAGTTTTGGTTCACCCAGAATGATTCTGGAGAGCGGGCCTTTCTTCAGATTGGTAAGACTATTCTTGTATTTTTTTGGAATCATCTCAAAGAATTCTTCAAAGGTTTTGGCCTTTCCACAATATGTCTGAAATTGCCTCTTTACATCGTCTGGTGCGTTTGTGATTTCAGCTAGAATGTCTGCTGCATCTAAAGGATCAAGCAAAACAAACGGATCCAAACCCAGCTGGTCTTTTTCATCCTTAAGATACAAGACATCCATTCCAAAAAAGTCAGCAATCTTGGAGTATTCGCCCATCGGATCAATCACATAAACATGAGAGTCTGGAAACTTTTTCAGCAAACGATTCAGCAAAATTTTGACGGTAAATGACTTTCCTGAACCGGACTTGCCAATAATTGCAATGTTGTAGTTGATTCTTTTGCCAATGTCAAATATTATCGGACCCTTAGAGTCCATATTAATTCCCAACGGAATGCCATCAGGAATCTCTAACATGTCAGCTGATGCAAACGAGTACAGGATTGCACAGGACCCACGATCAAAGGTAATCTTTTTTCCAAATCCTTCGCACAGCATTGATGCTTGTTTTGCAGAAACTGCACTAAAATGTCCGCCATATCTCTTGAGGTGTTTCTTGAATGTCTTGCAGTTTTCCTTGAGGGATTTTCTGTCTTCTCCAACTACAGTGCAGTTTACTATTACCTCATAGAGTCGGGTAGTGTCTTTTCTCAAAGAGTTTTCAGCATCATCTGCCCTCTTGAATAGCTCTGATGTTACCCTGTTGGATTTTGCGTCATCGTAAATGATATTTTTGAATCTTACCATTCGAGTTATTGCCTCGTCTTTGTCAAGAGGATTATACCACATTTGTATCTGGGAGCAGATATCAAATATTCTGGTGATCCATGCATAAGGCAGAGTGGCAGGGATCCCATCAAGTGTGAAGGTCCTTGAGAATATTTTCTCTCCAGTATCGATCCCATCATCATCATTGTTGTTATTCGTATCATCTGGAATCACCTCGACAAGTTCCATCATGGAGAAATGCTCTTTTTTTATCTGAAAATTGGGAGGAGTGACACCTGAAATGTACTCTAGCCTATTTTGCTCCAGAGTATCAGCAATTGGGGTGTGTGATTCAAGATGCACCTGCATCACAGGCATGTTTTGAATCTGTCCTTCAACTGTAATTGGAACCATCCTCCTAGACATTGTGATTTTTATTCTATCATCAATGACATTGAGAATATCAAAAAACTGACCAAGTCTTTGGATTTGGGCCTCCTCTGACAGGTTGATAAAGTTTGTAGGAATTATGCTGTAACTGAATGCAAACTTGTGTGGAGATGATTTTTTCTTTGATTGTGATGTTTGTGGTTTATTTGGATTATTTTTTCTAGAATTTTTCTTGAGGGATTGCTTGTTTCTAAATGGATTTAATTTCACGATTCATGATGAATCATTTGTATAAAAGTCAATAATTATTTGGATTCATTTTTTTAAAAAATTATTTCTTCTATGTAATTGTATCATGATAATTCATATCAGCAGAACTATCCAATCTTGTTGTAGAACTTGCATCACAGTGTTGGAGAGTTTTTAACATGGCACCATTATGAAAAGAAAATCAAGAAAATATCCTAAAATCAGATCATACTGATGGTGGAATCATGGATGTTTTTGATTCTCTAGAATTTCTTTGATATTTCTTCTGTTAGTGTACCATGCAACCAAATGAAAGACACCAACAATTCCTGCAAAGATTGCACTTGACTGATAGTCAAAAAACAGTTTCACTCCAAAGTCCCTTGGAAACATCAGAGATGGCAAAACAAAAACGAATGCTGACTCTATCAGTATCTGAATCATCACTGCAACTGACGTTCTGTACTTTGCGTACAGTGCTCTAAATATTGGGTTTGCCTCATGTTGCAAAATCAACTGTTTGATTGATAAAGTAATTTTCATGTCAAGTGACATCATGACAATCCAAAAACCATACAACGGCATCACAATTCCCCAGAAATTCAGTTCAGGTCTGTCAAAAAATAATAAATAAAAAAAGAGGGGAGAAAACAAAAACGAGTAAAACAAGACTGGAAGAATTCTCTGATGTTTTTTCTTCTTGCAGTCTGTTTTGTTGTTCAATTTATTGTTGTTTTCTCATTATTCTGCTGCTGCTGTACTTTTTGTTCCTGCAGAGCCTAGTGGAAATACAGAAGAAGATAGAACCTTGTAGGTGACCCCCTTGTAGGCGCCAACTCCTATGAATGCAAGTGCGATTCCCACAAGCAAGAAGCTATAGCCGTCTCCAATGATGGTCTTTACTGCATCAGTGAGGAACACAGAAGCATCACCACAGTGGTTTGCAGTGATATCGCCAAGGATGGTTGCATCCTCGATACATAGTTCCTGTACGTTCACGCCAAGTACATCAGGTACAATAGTTGCAACGATGATTACTGCTACCAGGGCCACCACCAGCTTTATGAAAAAGCCTCCAATGGATTCGCCTTCCTTCAGCTCACCGTCCTTTTTTCTAATC
>Ga0224508_10004008_pt1 | contig 12098 bp, 8 predicted proteins | sample SF_Jan12_sed_USG_4_FD_170157 | JGI IMG/M metagenome (GOLD analysis project Ga0224508, IMG submission 170157) | Sediment microbial communities from San Francisco Bay, California, United States - SF_Jan12_sed_USGS_21 | ecosystem: Environmental > Aquatic > Marine > Sediment | place: USA: California...
TTCACCCGCTCGCGCAGGCCGAAGCGCTCGCCACGCAAGATGCCTCGAGTCGTGGAAATCCATTCCGCTTCGTCTCTCGAATCGGTCAGCCCCCGCGCCGCCTCCACGAAGAGCGCCAGGTCGGTCGACGTGCGATCGAGGAGCTCTTCGGACACGCCGGCGCGGCGAAGGATCCAGCCCCTCTCGGACCGCGCCTCCGCCCTGAGCTCGTCCACACCTTCGAGCCACTCTGCGAGCCCTCGGGGACGCGACCTCGAGGCGAGCATGTCGAGCGCTCTCAGGTCGATCGAGCGGCCGAAGTAGGGGCTCCCCAGGACGGCGCTCAGTGGCGTCCACGACCACTCATCCGACGCGGCGCTGAACAGCTGCAGGACAGCGCGAAGGGCCGGGACCTCGTGCAGGCGCGACCGAAGCCGGGCAGTGCTCGGCACCCCGGTACGACGGAGTGCATCGTGGACCCTTCGGGTGTCGTCGCGCCCGGACCGAGCGATTACCGCGATTTCGTGCGGTCTGGCGCCTTCGTCCACGATGAGCCGTTTGATCCGCGTCGCGACCCATTCCGCCTCGCGGACGGCGTCCGGCACCGGTTGGATCTTGGGCGCCCGCCTCGACCCGCGGCTGGCCAGGTCTTCGACGGAGGCGGCGAGCGCTTCCCACTCGTCTCGCGGTCCGGACTCGTCGCTCGCGACCGCGCCCTCCCGGTCCACATCCGTCTCGATCGAGTCGGACGGCAGATAGACGATGACCTCGCACCCGGCCTGCGCGGCGAGCGCCCGAAAGAGCCTCGTCCTCCCGCGGAGGGACGTGACCCCGAACACGTGGAGCCGGCCGGCGCCCCCGAGGGCCGACGGCAACGCGCCGCCATCGATTGCGTCGGCAACGAGCGAGTGGATCGATCGGGGGTCGAACTGCCCGGTGGTCTCGAGATGCTCGACGTACGCCGCGTAGGTGTCCAGTAGCCAGGCGTTTCGCCGGCGCGTGAAGTCATCGCCGCCCAACTCCTCCAGCGCCGATGCCAGCTCGGCGGGCATCACGCCCTCAGGCAGCAGCTCCGACAGCGCGCGATCAACCATGTGTCCGCGCCCGGGCGTCTCCGATCCGGTCGCTCCCACGAAGCCGTGTTCCCGGCCCGCGCCGGCGGCGAGTCGCGAAACGAGCAGGCGGCCCGTGAGGAGCCCGATTGGTCGGCGGTCGATTCCGAAAAGCGCCGGGAGCTCGGAGAGGAATGAGAAGGGCGGGGCGAGCCACCCCTTCAGGTCCCGTTCTTCCGCCGCGTCGAGTAGTAGATCCCGCTGCGTGCGGTGAGCCAGCCAGAGATGGGACGGGTACTCGTCGGGGCCGGCATGCAGACCGAGCTCGTCCAGGAACCGCGACGAGCACGCGCGCCAGAGAGCGGCGTTCGAGTCGGAGCGTACGAGCTTCAGCGGCATGTGGGCAGAAGCTACGGTCGACGGGCGGGCTTCGCAGCCTCGGAGCGCGGGCATTTGAGGCCGGGTTGGCACGCGTGCGGAGACTGAGAACGCGCCGCTGACGTGGCGGTCCCGGCCTTGCCCATCAGAGAGTTGGCGTTCAGGACCGCCGAACCCCGGGAAACGCGCGGAAGCCAAGCGGTTTCAAGCCGTTGGAGCCGGCGGGAAGGCGAAGACCCAAAAGCTCGTAAGGTCTTTTCTCTCCGCAGTTTGCGAGAAAAGAGGGCAAACCTCCGCGGTCGCGGGCCGCGAGACACGAGGGAGGACGCGAATGGACGGGAAGCTGATCGGACTCGTACGTGACACGCTCGTTCGGCAATACGGAGAGGACATGTGGGTCGCACTCGCGGACCAGACACCCGAAGCGGAGGGCGCACCATCAGACGCGCTCGCCTGCTGGCTCGGACAACACACGGTGCCGGCACTTCTGGATATCTACCCGAGTCTCTTCTCCCGACACGACGACCTCGCGTCGTTTATCCGCGGCCTCGGCGACGACCTGCCGATGGTGAGCGACCGCGACGCGGCCGACTCGACCCCGCTCAGCTTCCGAACCACCATCAGTCCGGACGACCAGATTCTCCTCCGCATAGAAGCCCACTGCGCGATTTGCGCGTTGATCCAGGGCGTGATCGCGGGGGCGGCCGTCCACTACGACGAGCGCGTGGCCATCAAACAGCTCAAGAGCCGCCGTCATGGCGACAACGTCTGTCTGCTCGAAATCGAGATCGGCGAGCCGGCTGACGTGCGGGACAACGACGTACTCGACTTCGTCGCTGTGGGGAACGCCTAGGACGTCGCAACCTCAATACGGGGTGGGAGCCCCGTACTTGAGGTGCAGGAGGGTCGCGGTGCCATCTCCCGCCACGGTGACTACGAGCAGGTCGTCGTAGCCCTCTTCGGGAATGTCCTCGACGCCGGGAGCCCCGAGCGCCCGCGCGATGGCCGGCACGGTGTTGCTGTGTCCGATCACCACGATCGCTTGCTGTTCTCCGCCGTCGATTCTCTCGAGTAACGCACCCATGTCGCGGGCGTCGACGACCTCCGCCTCGACGCCGCTCGCCGCCGCGAGCGGGGCAGCCGTATCCCGCGTCCGCCTGAACTGCGACGTGTAGATCGCGTCCACGGGCCAACGAGAAAGCACGTGTGCGAGCGTTTCCGCCCGATCGATCCCGGCCTCGCTGAGCGCGGGGTCGTCCCCTCCGAGCTTTTCGGCATGACGGGCGAGAATCACCACCTTCGCGTCCGGGTCCTGCCCCGCGAGCCCATCCGCCAGTATGGGCGAGGTGACGAGGAGGGAGGCGGCGGTCAGCAACAGTCGAATACGCCCGCGGCGCGTGGGGGTCATGGAGTCTCCGTCGTAGGTGGCCGGGCCGACTTGCCCGGAGGGCAGGGCGGGGCGAGCATGCCGCATGAACATTCACTTCTGGGGTGCCGCGCGCACCGTGACCGGTTCGATGCACCTGATCGAGGCGAACGGACGTCGAGTCCTCCTCGATTGCGGGATGTACCACGGGCGCCGAAAGGAGGCGTTCGAACGGAACCGGAACATTCCGTTCGATGCCGCCTCCGTCGACGTCGTTGTACTGTCGCACGCCCATATCGATCATAGCGGCAACCTGCCCACGCTCGTTCGGGCGGGATTCCGCGGCGAGATCTACAGCACGGGGGCGACGCGGGATCTCGCCGCGCTCCTGCTGATGGACTCGGCCCGGATCCAGGAGAGCGACGTCGCGCGCGTCAACCGAAGACGCCGCAAGCAGGGGAAGACGCTGTTCGAGCCCCTCTACACGGAAGACGACGTGGTCGAGACGATCGACCGGTTCGTCACGATTCCTTACCACCGATCGCGGGAGATTCTCCCCGGCATCGCCGTGCGGTTCATCGACGCCGGGCACATGCTCGGGTCGACGAGCGTGGTCCTCGATGTCGACGCGGTCGGAGAGCGTCGCCGTCTTCTGTTCAGCGGAGACATCGGCCGGCCCGGGCTCCCGATCCTGCGCGACCCGCAGACGATCGGCGACGTCGATCACGTGATCATGGAGAGCACGTACGGCAATCGACTCCACGAGCCGGCCGATCAGGCCCAGGATTACCTTCTCGAGACGGTCCGGCGCTGCTGCGACCGTGGCGGGAAGCTGCTCATCCCGTCCTTCGCTGTCGGGCGAACCCAGGAGCTGGCGTACCGCCTCAACCAGCTGTGGCATTCCGGCGACTTGCCGCCTCTCGATGTGTACATCGACACGCCGCTCGGCGTCCGTACGACCGAGGTCTACCGGCTGCACCCCGAGTGCTTCGACCGCGAGATGGTCCAGCGACTCCAGACGGACCCGGACGGCGACCCGCTCGGCTTCGACCGGCTCACCTACATCAAGAAGGCCGACGAGTCACGGCGCCTGAACGATCTCGAAGGCCCGGCGATCATCATCTCGCCGTCAGGCATGTGCGAGGGTGGGCGGATACTGCACCATCTCATCCACCATGGCGGGAAGAAGAGCACGACGATCCTGTTCGTCGGCTTCCAGGCCCAGGGCACGCTCGGCCGGCACATCCTCGAGGGCGGGCGGGAGGCTCGGATCTACGGGGATCCCTACCCGATCCGGGCGAAGGTCAGGCGGGCCGGCGCGTACAGCGCCCATGGAGACCGCGAACAACTTGTCGAGTGGATCGAGGAGGTGAGGGAGACCGGGTCGCCGAAGCAGATCTTCCTGGTCCACGGCGAGGAGCAGTCGTCGCTGGCCCTCAAGGAGACGCTCGAAGGACGCGGCTTTCCGAGCGTCCACGTCCCCGAGCGCGGGAGCGTGGCTGAACTCTAGACCTCCACGCCCTTCTCGTCGAAGATCGCTTTGCGCGCGGCCACGAGCGCGCACGCTTCAGCGACACCGGGGACGCAATGGGGGATGTCGAGGTCCGCCGCCCCGGCCAGTTCAGGGGTCGACCCGAGCATGTGGTGCTTCCCCCATTCCACGAGCTCCTTCCACATGTCCCCGATGAAGATCAGCGGGATGTCGTTCACATGTTGTACCTGGCACAGCTGCCAGATGAGCGCCGTCTCGAGCATAGTCCCGATGCCGCCTCGAACGACGATGAACGCGCTGGACAACCGCACGAAATGGTGAAGCCGGGTGAAGAACGTCCGGTGATGGTAGAGCTTTTCGACGAACGGGTTGGGCTCTTCCTCGCGGCTCGGCAGCTCGATCGGTAGCCCGAATGAGCGCGTGCGGTTGTCGGGGTCCCCGAGCTTGGCGCCCTCGTTCGCGGCCTGCATAAGGCCGGGGCCACCACCGGTGACGATATCGCAACCCATGGACGACAGATCCGCCGCGAGGTGCCGGACCTCGTCGTAGATGTCGTCGCCCGGGCGGATGCGGGAGGAGCCGAAGATGGTCACCCGAAAGTACTTCGGTTTCGGGGGGCGGATCCTTGCCAGCTCGTTCGCCGTGCTCCACAGCTGATAGAGCGCGTCCTCGAGCACCTCGAACGCGTCCTCGGTGACGCCCCCCGTGACGACCGGCCCTCCGATCTGGCTGTCCTGACCCACGTCCGCCTCCTCCTCGTTCATCCTGGCAACCATGGCACGTAATCCGGCCAGAACCTATCAAGTGGCGACTGTTGTTGCTTTCCTTCCACATCGCCACGGTTTCGAAACGCCGCCATCGATCGCGTCTCCCACTGCGGGGGCCCCAACGTGTTTCCCCCCAATCGGTTACCGGCGCGCGGCGTGTCGATCGGCCGAGGCGGCCCATGTGTACGATCCGTGCATGGTACAGATGCGTCGAACCGCGACGATACACGGGTCTCGAAGGGTTTGCGGGGGTGTGGAGTGGGCGAGAAGATCTCCGGTCGGGTCAGGCCAGCGACGGAATCCGGCTCAGGAGCCGATCCGTCGGGCGCCGACGGCTCGCGTCACGCGATCCTCACCCGCGGGCTCACGAGGGACTTCCCCGGGGTCCGGGCGCTTGACGGGCTCTCGCTGAGCGTGCCCCGCGGCTCGATCTTCGGCTTCCTCGGCCGGAACGGAGCGGGGAAGACGACCACGATCCGACTGCTGCTCGGTCTCCTTCGTCCGACGGACGGCGAGGCGAGGGTGCTCGGCTTCGATCCCGTGACGGACTCCGACGAGATCCGCCGTCGCTGCGGGGTCCTCCTCGAGCAGCCGGGGCTGCTCGAGCGTCTCAGCGCAGAGGCGAACCTCGACCTGTACGGCCGAATCGCGAGACTGCCACGGGCGGTTCGACTCGCCCGGATCGAGGAGTTGCTGCAGAGGATCGATCTCTGGGACCGGCGCGACGAGCCCGTTCGAGGCTGGAGCCGGGGGATGCGTCAGCGGCTCGCGATCGCGCGTGCTCTGATCCACCGCCCGTCGCTGATCTTTCTCGATGAGCCGACGGCGGGTCTCGATCCCGTGAGCGCCGCGGATGTGCGCGACGACCTCCTTCGTCTCGCGAGCCGGGAGCGGGTGACGGTCTTTCTGACCACCCACAACCTCGCCGAGGCCGAGAAGCTCTGCGACCAGGTGGCGATCGTGCGCGATGGCCGGTTGCTTGCGCGCGGGGCGCCCGACGAAATCGGCAGGTACGAGGGCGGGCGGACGGTTCGTCTCCGAGGCCGCGGGTTCAACGACAACGTGGCGGCGCTCCTCTCGGACCGGCGAGAGATCCGCACGATCCAGCGTGAGGAAGACGGCGTGCTGGTCACACTCGCCGAGGACGCGGAGGTATCGGACCTGGTGACGTTCCTCGTGCGTGTGGGGGTCGGGATCGAGGAGGTCAGGCCGGTGGGGAACACGTTGGAGGACGGCGTACTGTCGATCTTCAACGATCAGGGCATCGGGACGTTGGAGGCGACGGCATGAGTTTCTTTCACGATGTGTGGGTCGTTCTCAGCAAGGAATGGACGGAGCTTCGGAGCTCCGATTCCGGGTGGGTGACGCTCACCACGCTGGGGGCGTTCCTGGCCATCGTCGGAGTCTTCGTGCCGTGGCAGCTCGGGACCGCCTGGGTGACCGCTCCATGGCCCGTGCTCATCTGGGCATGGATCCCGCTCTTCATCGTGACCACGGTGACGTCCGACTCCGTCGCAGGGGAGCGGGAGCGCAGGACCCTCGAGACCCTGCTCGCGACGCGGCTGTCCGACGCGGCGATTCTCTGGGGCAAGTGGCTCGCCTGCGTCGTCTGGGTCTGGGTCGCAATGGCGCTCTGCCTGCCGATGGGCCTCCTGACGCTGAACCTGATGGTCGACGGAGGCCCGTATCTCCCGTCCGTGGGCCAGGCCTTCGGTATTCTCGCCGTGTCGTTCGCCGGCGCCGGCCTGGGCGCCGCAGCGGGCGTGCTCGTGTCTCTTCGCGCCGAGAGCGTGCGGCACGCGCAGCAAGTGCTTGCGATCGGTGCCCTCATCTTCGCGTTCCTTCCGATCGGGATGCTGAAGCTCCTGCCAAAGGGCTGGACGACGCAGATATTCCAGAGCCTCGCGTATGGCTCTCCGACCCGAATCGCCTGGCTCGCCGCGGCGAGCCTGCTCCTCGTGAGCCTCCCGATCCTCCTCGTCGCTCAGCTCAGATTCCAGCGCGGCCGAATCCCCCTCAAGTAGCCGATCGGGGCCGGGGTCGTCGCCCGTGCCCCCCAACCGTCTTGTGACCTGCCCTCGGACGTGCCCATGTTCGACGTGGATCCAGTGCCCGGGTCATCCGGGGGAAGGAGCGCGTCATGACGGCGACCCATCAGACTTTCATACAGCGAATGATCGGGGCGGCGAAGCTCGACATCGACACGTACGAAGAGGTCGAGCACGATGAAACCGCGACGACTCAGGCCGCGGCAGTCGTGGCGATCGTGGCGGTATGTAGCGCGATCGGCGGGGCGGGTGATGGGGGTGGTGGCATCATCGCCGGCCCGATCGCGGCCTTGATCGGATGGCTCATCTGGTCGGGCGTGACCTACTTCATCGGGACGCGTCTGTTCAAGGGCGAGGCGACATGGGGCGAGCTGCTCCGTACGATCGGGTTCGCCCAGGCGCCCGGCGTCCTGATGGTCTTCGCCGGTTTCGGTCTGATCGGCGGGCTCGCGGCGGCTGCGTCCGGGATCTGGGTGCTGATCGCCGGTATCATCGCGATCCGGCAGGCGCTCGATGTCTCGACGGGCGAGGCCTTGATCACGGCCTTTCTGGGGTGGGCCAGCTACGTCCTGGTCGCGATCCTGATCGCGGTCCTCTTTGGAGTGAACGCCGCCATCCTCTCCTCGCTCGACTTCTTCTAGGGTCCGACCGATGTGAAACGGGGCGGCTGTTGTGGCCGCCCCGTGCTTCTTTCTCGTCCCGTGGTCGGCGGTAGCCGTCGTCGCTCGAAGGCGCGGCTAGACCACCGAGGACTCGAGATCGAGAGGGTAGCCCTCCTGAATCAGCGAGCCCGCCTTGGAAGCCGGAACCGGGCCCGAGAAGAAGTACCCCTGTGCCTGCTGGCAGCCGAGCTTGCGAAGATTCTGGAACTGCTCTCGTGTCTCGATCCCCTCCGCGATCACCTCGAGCTCGAGGATGCGCGAGAGCTCGATGATCGTGCGGGCCACGTCCCAGTCGTTCCCCTGACCCGCGGAGCCGCTGACGAACGAGCGGTCGATCTTGAGTGCCCCGATCGGGTAGCGGTGCAAGTAGCTGAGCGACGAATATCCGGTACCGAAATCGTCCACCGCGATACGGATCCCGCGCTGTGACACGGATCGCAGGATGCGACCGGCTGCGGGTCCGTCCTTCATGAAGGTCCCCTCGCTCACGTCGAACCGAACGTGCTTCGGATCGAGCTGAGAGCCCTCGATCGCCTGCAGCATGCGCGGGACGAAGTCGTCCGCGAACAGCTGAACCTCGTCCACGTTGATCGCGATGTTCGGTGGGAAGCGCAGGTTGTAACGCTCGATCCATTCGCGCATCTGACGGCACGCCCGCTCGGTGACCCAGTACCCGATCTCCTCCAGGAGACCGGCTTCCTCCGCGACCGGAAGAAACTCCGACGGTGGGATGGGGCCACGCTCGGGATGATTCCAACGCAGAAAGGCCTCAACGCCCGTGATACGCCCGTCACCGAGCGAAACTACCGGCTGGTACTCGAGGAAGAGCTCACGCGCCTCGAACGCGTCCCGCAGGTCGCCCTCCAGCTCCGCGATCGACTGGGCATACGCCTTCGTGGCCGCGTCGAAGACCTGGACGTCGATCTCGTCGCGACGAGCTCGACGCAACGCGATCCCCGAGTCGCGGATGATCTCCGCCGGCGACTCGTACGCGGCGCGACTGAGCGCTAGCCCCGCGGCTGGCACGAAGGTCACGCTCTCCGCTCCAAGGGGAATCTCCTGCTTGAGACTCGCGATGAAGCGATCGGAGACCTTCATTGCGTCGTCGAGGTTCTTCACATCGTCCAGCAGAATGCCGAATTCGAGGTCCTCGAAGTGAGCCACGGTGTCGCCCGGGCGTACCACGTTGGCGATGCGGCGCCCGACGGTCAGCAGAATCTCCTCCGTGGCTTCGGCGCCGACCCGAGTCGCGGTTTCGCGCAGGCCGTCCAGGGAGACCGTGACCATCGCGAACGATCGGTCGGGCCTCCGGCTGCGGCGTCTCATCGCCTGCTCGATCCGGTCGCCCAGGAGAGCCGCTGTCGGAAGGCCCGTGAGACGGTGGTACATCATGTCGCGGGCCGTCCGCTGGTCCCGCGATCGCGTGTCCGTGATGTCGATCAGCGAGCCCGCGATCCGGGACGCGTTGCCGTCATCTCCCCGTTCCGCGACCGCTCGCACTCGCATCCAGCGATACGATCCGTCGGCATGGAGAAGGCGATGCTCGCTCTCGAACCGGGGCGACTGCCAGTCGAGGTGCTCGAGCAACTCCAGCTCGACACGATCGGCGTCGTCCGGGTGGATGCGGTCCAACCACTCGGAGGCGTGGTCCGTCAGGTCGTTCGCGCCGTATCCCAGGGCGGCCTTCCAGCGCGGGGAATAGTGGATCTTCTCGCCCTTCAGATCCCAGTCCCACAGACCCGGCTCGGCCGCGCGGCAGAGCAAGGCATACCGTGCCTCGAGCTCCTCGAGCCGGCCCTGGCCGGGCTCGACCCTGGCCGAGAGCTGTCGGATGTGGCGTGCCGCTCCGCCCACCGCCTTCTGGGCGCGGACGCGGGAGGCCATCTCCGTGAGGAGCCTGCAGCCGATGTCGACCGCCTGCCGCACGGCGTCATCAACCGGCCGGTCGGACGTCCGGAGCAGGACGATCGCCGCGATCGCCGTGTCGGCGGCTCGAACCGGGAACACGTCGGCGGCCGAAAGCCCATGCGAAGAGGCGAACGACACGACATAGTCCGGTAGCTTCGTCGTCTCGAGCGACCGTGCCTCCGGAAGATCGAGCAGGAACGCGAGTGGCTCGGTATCGCCCGCGAAGGCGTCAGACCATTCGTGGGCTTCGCCGGCCGACAGGGCCGCAGCGACGGTCGGGCCAGAGCCGTCCGAGCGCAGGACCGCGAAACCGGCCTGCCAGACGTCGGCGTCGACCCATGTCGTGAGCGCGGCGCTCAGTGCGTCCGCTAGCGAAGCCTCGGGAGACGTCGCGGTTACGAATCGGGCGAGCTGATCGACCGCGCGGTCGCCGCTCCCATCGGCCGAGCTGCCGTCTCCGCCGCCGGAGCCGCCGCTTGCCTCCTCGGCGGGCTCCTTGGACGGCGCGGCCGATTTGGGCTTGTTTGCCCCGGAGGCCTTCGAGGGTGTCGCAGACCGTTTCGCTGACGCTCCGGGTTTCTTGGCGCTCTTCCCGCCCGCCGATCCGGTCGGTCCGTCGTCGTCCTCGCCGGGGACGAAGAGGAACGGCGTCGCGGCGCCGTTGGGAGCCAGCGGGTCCTGACGCTGCTTGCGGGCCCTGGTCCGCTTCGGCGAGTTCGAGTTGCGCCCGGATTTTCGCGTCATTGAGACTTCCTCCCGGCCATGGAGCGGCGGTTCTGGTGTTTCGCGGTCGCGTCCCGTGTTTTGCGGATCAACGACGACGCGCGTTCACCTCATACAACGCATCCGGTAAATATCGTAATGCATTGTAAATAAACGTTTTGCCATGCTGTATATGAGAGACGCCGAGGTCGCTCCTCGAACACCTCATCTCTCGTTGTGCGAAGGGGTTGCAACGGGGGCGCCAGCCGTTCGAAAGCGGGAGCCCGGTCCAACTCCCGCCTTCCACCCTTTCCCGCGCCCTCGGTCGAGCCGAGGTTGGTCCGGCACGATCGGATCGCGCCCTCGACGGGAGGGCATCACGAACGAGGGAGGTTGCGAGGTGACGGATCGACGGGGCGGCACGAGATCGCCGCTGATGAACAGTGTTCGGCTGAGCCTGGCGATCACCCTGACGACGGTCGTGACCGCCGCGCCCCTGTTCGCGCAAAGCGGGCGGCTCGCGGCGCCGTCGAAGAACGGGATGGTGGTGAGCAGTCACTATCTCTCGTCACTGGTCGGCAACGAGATCCTCGAGCGTGGCGGAAACGCCGTGGACGCTGCCGTCGCCACGGCCTTCGCCCTCGCCGTCACGCTTCCGTCCGCGGGCAACGTGGGCGGCGGCGGATTCATGGTCTATCATGGCGCCGACGGTCAGGCCACGACGTTCAACTTCCGCGAGAAAGCCCCGCTGGCGGCCCACGAGGCCATGTATCTCGACGAGAACGGCGAGATCCGGGACAACTCGAACCATCTGGGGCCCCTGTCGGTCGGCGTGCCGGGAACCGTCGCCGGCATGTGGATGGCGCACCAGCGATTGGGCAAGCTGCCCTGGGCGGATCTCGTGGAGCCCGCCGTCCGGCTCGCGGCGGACGGGTTTCCGTCCACGTGGGCGATGCAGGGGTGGCTGGAGTCGCTCCAGGACCGGACGGACCCACTGTACGCCGCGACCCTTGAGGCTTTCCTCAAAGACGGCACGGACCTGTACGAGCCCGGTGAGACCTTCAGGCAGCCGGATTTGGCGGAGACCCTCAGGCGCATCCAGCAGGACGGTCACGACGGCTTCTATCGCGGGAAGACCGCACGGTTGCTCTCCGAGTTCATGCGCGAGCACGGCGGGATGATCACGGAAGAAGACCTCGCTCGCTATGAGGCGGTTGAACAGGCGCCCATCCACGGCACCTACCGTGGAAATGATGTCTACGCGATGGCGCCGCCCAGCTCCGGTGGCGTCGCGCTCGTCGAGATGCTGAACATCCTCGAGGGGTACGACCTCGCCGAGATCGGGCACAACTCGGCGCTGTATCTGCATCTCCTGACGGAATCGATGCGGCGGGCATACGCGGACCGGGCGCTCCACCTCGGCGATCCCGCCTTCAACCCGGACATGCCGATCGGCCGGCTCACGTCCAAGACCTACGCCGACGATCTCCGGGAGACGATCGACCTTTTCATGGCCTCGAAGAGCGACTCCGCCGCGTTCAACGGAGCGTATGTGGCCGAGAGCGAAGAAACGACGCACTACTCCGTAGTCGACGCGGAGGGGAACGCCGTCTCGGTGACCTACACGCTCGAGTTCGGATACGGATCGGGCATGGTGGTGCCAGGTGCCGGCTTCCTGCTCAATAACGAGATGGGCGACTTCAACCCGATTCCGGGTCGGACTACGTCGCGGGGCATGATCGGC
>Ga0224508_10004009_pt1 | contig 12097 bp, 10 predicted proteins | sample SF_Jan12_sed_USG_4_FD_170157 | JGI IMG/M metagenome (GOLD analysis project Ga0224508, IMG submission 170157) | Sediment microbial communities from San Francisco Bay, California, United States - SF_Jan12_sed_USGS_21 | ecosystem: Environmental > Aquatic > Marine > Sediment | place: USA...
GTTTTCCTCCTGAAAATGGAATACGGCCGGATGAATTGGCGTCTTATTGCGATTCAGGTGCTGTACGAAGGCGCGAATGCCACCCTCGTACTCGAAGACGTCCTTTTTTTCCTCGCGCTCGTCGACAAGCTCTATGCGCACGCCGGAATTCAGGAACGACAGCTCGCGGAGGCGGCGGGCCAGGATGTCGTAGTGGTATTCGATATTGGTGAAGGTATCGGCGCTGGGTTTGAAGCGGAGCGTTGTGCCGGTTTTGTCGGTTTCCCCGACCACCGCCAGAGGTGCTACCGGCTCACCATGCCGGTATTCCTGCTGATGGACCTTGCCCTCGCGGTAGATCGTGAGAACCAGGTGCTCGGAAAGCGCATTGACAACAGAGACACCGACGCCGTGTAAGCCGCCAGACACTTTATAGGAGTTGTCGTCAAATTTACCGCCGGCATGCAACACGGTCATAATGACCTCGGCGGCGGAACGCCCTTCATCCGGGTGTAAATCGACCGGAATTCCCCGGCCATCATCAGTAATCGTGACCGATTCGTCAGCGTGAATTGTTACGGTAATGACGTCGCAATAATTGGCCAGCGCTTCGTCAATTGAATTATCGACGACCTCGAAAACCAAGTGGTGTAAACCGGTCCCGTCGTCGGTATCTCCGATGTACATTCCCGGTCGTTTTCGGACTGCCTCAAGGCCCTTTAACACCTTGATATTACTGGAAGTATATTCTATGTCGTCGGTCATTCGAGATCCTCTGAACTTAACCGAAACATTGTACCATTTAGGGCTAAATAAAGGGCCTCAGAAACTGCTCGCAAGACACGTTTTTGCAGAGTTTTTTTAGGTCGGTTGACGGTTGATTTGGCCCGTCAAAAACGCGGTTTCAGGCGTCGTTTTTGAGGGTGCCCTGTTCCACGTGGAACAGCCGCGGGGATTCCGGGAAAAGCTCGACATCAGGATCGAGCGAGGTCGCGATGACCTGGCAACCGAGGGCGACAACGGACGCCATCAGCCGCTTTATCGATTCGGAATCCAGCTCCGCGGCAGGATCATCCAGCAACAACAATAGCGGACGCTCGAGATGCGACTGGACAACCTCGGTGGCCGCAAGAATCAGCGCGCACGACAGCAGCTTTTGTTGCCCCCTGGAAACGAGCCGCCTCGCCTGCCGCTCATCGTAAATCAGCTTCAGATCGGCGCGATGTGGACCGGCCTGGGTACTGCCCAGTTGGCGGTCCCGATCGATACCCGACGCCAGGGCCTCGGCCAGCGATTTGTCGGCATTCCAGCCGCGCTGATATTCAATATCGACTGCGCTACCGAGCAGCGCCGCCCCAATATCTTCCAGCGCCGGGCGAGTGATATCCAGCACCCGCAACCGGGCTTCGTGGACCTCCAGGCCTGTTTCAGTAATTTCCCTGTCCCAGCTGGCCAGTGCCTCACCACTCGCGTTTTCCTTGAGGGCAGCATTCCTCTGTTTTAACGCCCGCCGAAAGCGACGCCATTGCTCAAGATACCCATGTTCCACGTGGAACGCGATCCAGTCAGTGTAGCGCCGGCGCCCCTCCGGCCCGCCCGCTACGAGATTGTGGACATCCGGATCGACGATTTGCAGCGGCAGAATCTCGGCCAGTCCAGCGGCCCCTGAGATCTTGTCGCCGTCAATGTGTATTTCCAGCCCGTCCCTGCTGTTTCTGACGCCGATGGCCGCTTCACGGGAGCCACTACTCGCTTTGCCAAAAAGTACGAATTCACTGGCGCCGTGGCGAATGAGGTTTTGCGTTGGAGCACCGCGGAACGAGCGACCGCGGCCCAGGTAGGCTATGGCTTCCAGGAGGCTGGTTTTGCCAGAGGCGTTGGGTCCGACAATCAGGTTATAGCGTGGATTGAGCTCGAGTGTTGCTGCTTCCAGGCAGCGGAAATCCGTGCATGTAAAGTATTTAAGCGGCAAACGACCACTTCATGATCAGAGCCGCATGGGCATAACGACATACTTGCTCTCGTCGTTACCGGGCTCCCGCAGCAGGCAGCTCGAATTGCCGTCCACGACAGCCAGCTCGATTTCGTCAGATTCGACGGCACCCAGGGCATCCAGGAGGTAATTGACGTTAAAGCCGATTTCGATATCGTCGCCGCTATACGAAATCTCCACTTCTTCCTCCGCCTCTTCCTGCTCTGGATTATGCGCCTGCAATAAAAGCCCGTCAGATTTGATAATCAGGCGGATACCACGATACTTCTCGTTCGACAGGATTGCGGTACGCTGCAGAGCACCACGGAATGCCTCCCGATCCGCTGTCAGCTGGTTGCTCGTATCCTGGGGAATGACCCTTTCATATTCCGGGAAGCGCCCGTCAATCAGCTTGGACGTAAACCGAATGCCTTCAAGCTGGATCCGGACGTGGTTGCTGCCCAGCTCAATCTCCAGGTCTCCATCGTCTCCCAGCAACCGTTGCAGTTCCAGAACACCTTTTCGCGGCACAATCACCTGCTGCTCCGGCATTTTCTTATCATCCAGCTCCACCTCGCAAAGCGCCAGCCGGTGCCCGTCCGTTGCTACTGCCCGCAGATGCTTCTGCCCTGTTTCCAGGAGCAGCCCATTCAGGTAATACCGCACATCCTGCTGCGCCATCGAAAAATGCGTCTTGTCCAACAGTTTCGCCAGCGTCCCTTGCGCTACTGTTAGCGTCTGTCCCGCATTAATGTCCTCAACCGTCGGGAACTCAGCCGCCGGCAGCGTCATTAAGCTAAATTTGCTTCGCCCAGACTTTACATTCAACTTTTCACCGCTGAGATTAACGGATACTTCCGCTCCCTCCGGCAACGCCCGGCAAATATCCAGAAGCTTCCGCCCAGGAACCGTGACCTCGCCAGCCGCCCCAACCTCAACTTCGGTGGTCGCGACCAGCTCCACTTCAAGATCAGTTGCGGTGACCGCTACCTGGCCATCTTTCGCGACCAGTAACACGTTCGCAAGGATTGGCATGGTCTGCCGACGCTCAACGACACCAATTACAGCTTGTAATGGTTTAAGTAAGGCCTCGCGACTTGCAGTTAACTTCATTGATTCCACCTGTTAATAAATATTGGATATAAATCTATTATTATTATTATTAAGGGCACCTTGCCCTGTGGATAACTTTATTTTATCTTTATAAATCAAATAGATAAGCGTTAAAATCGACAAGGCAAACCCGGGTATTGAACCTCTAAGTGATGTGCATTAGCTGTGGATAAAAGCGTCCGCGGGTGTTCTCCACGGGTTATCCACATTAACTGGTCAGAGTTCTCAACAGATTCAGATAATCTTCGTCTACACGCTTCTCCGTCTCGCGCAAAGCACTAATTCTGCGGCAACCATGCAGAACTGTTGTGTGATCCCGCCCGCCAAAAGCATCGCCAATCTCTGGCAGGCTATGATTCGTTAATTCTTTTGCCAGCGCCATCGCAAGTTGTCGCGGCCGGGCGATGGAACGACTCCGCCGCTTCGATAGCAAGTCCGCAACGCGGATTTTGAAGTACTCGGCGACAGTTTTCTGGATGTTTTCGATCGAAACCAGCCGATCCTGCAGTGCCAGCAAATCTCTCAGCGCTTCCTTTGCAAAGTCCAGGCTGATCGGTCGACCCGTGAAGCGAGAGTTTGCAATGACTCGCCGCAATGCGCCTTCCAGCTCACGCACGTTGGAGCGGATGCGTTTGGCGATGAAGAATGCGACTTCTTCCGGAAGTTCGGCGCCTTCGCTGACGGCCTTGCTCATTAGAATGGCGACTGACGTTTCAAGTTCCGGCGGTTCGATCGCGACCGTCAGGCCCCACCCAAAACGGGATTTGAGGCGTTCTTCAAGACCGTTAACTTCCTTCGGGTAACGATCACAGGTCAACACGATTTGTTGCTGGCCTTCCAGTAAGGCGTTAAACGTGTGGAAGAACTCTTCCTGCGATCGTTCTTTACCGGCAAAAAACTGAATGTCGTCGATAAGCAGCGCATCAAGCGACCGGTAAAAGCGCTTGAATTCCGAAATGGTGTTGTGCTGCAGGCCCTTGACCATGTCGGTGACAAAGCGCTCCGAATGAACGTAGCTCACGCGGCGGCCAGGATCCCGCGCCCGCATGGCATTGCCAATTGCCTGCATGAGGTGTGTTTTACCCAGCCCGACGCCCCCATAAATGAACAGCGGGTTGTACGATTTGCCGGGATTTTCACCCACTTGGCTCGCCGCAGCCCGAGCGAGCTGGTTGCTCTTGCCTTCGACAAAGTTACTAAAGCTGAACTCCGGATTGAGTCGCGACACAACCTCCGTATCGGTGCTGCGCCTGATCGCAGGAGAAAAACTGGTTACGACCGGTGCCGCCATCTGTCGAGAGCCAACCTCAACCACGACCTCGCTTGCACCACCCGCATCGTCGACGAGCTCAAGAATTCTTTCGATGTAGTGTTGCTGCAGCCAGTCGACAACGAATCGATTGGGCGCCAGCAGCTTCAGAACGCTGCCGTCCTCAACGGCCTGAAGCGGACGAATCCAGGTATTAAACTGCTGCTCCGGCAGTTCAGCCTGGAGGTCGCGGACACAGCGATTCCATAGTGTTGTTTCGGCGTGCAAAAAATTTCCCCGGAGCACGGAAGGTGTTTTTATAAGTATCAGAGATCGGTCAGTCTATAACGTCTATTGAACCTTCGCCAGACGATCTGAAATTACCCGGACGGTGCATTGTGGCTGCATTTCGAGTGATTATTAATAGTCCGCATAAGACCTTATTCTATTGACAGAATTGGGCCTCCCGCGTACCCTTGCCGGCCTTCTTTCGAGCGAGCCAGTGCCCGCCAGCAGAAATTCTACGCCGCTGAAACGGCGCAAAACTAAATTCAGGTGTCAGCGACATGAAACGCACATTCCAGCCCAGCAATCTGAAGCGGGCACGTACGCATGGTTTTAGAGCCCGGATGGCAACAAAGGCAGGCCGCCTCGTGTTGAAACGGCGCCGTGCGAAAGGACGAGCGCAGCTCTCGCCGAAGCACTGATAATCTGCGGTCACGTATCCAACGGAAAAATTCTCAACTCCAGGCAAGACGACGCACCGCCGCTTCAGCAGGCGCTCCCGGCTTCTTGATTCTTCCGCTTACAGCCGTGTCTTCAAAAAAGCAGAACGCAGCCGCGACAATATGTTTACGGTTCTTTATAAAGAAAACGGCGAGCAGGAAGCACGGCTCGGTTTGGCCGTCTCCAAAAAGAACTGCCGGCTCGCGGTCGGCCGCAATCGTCTGAAGCGCATCATCAGGGAATCGTTTCGGCACCACCGTGAGGCGCTTCAGGGCTTCGACGTGGTCGTGCTGAATCAGCCGGCTGCGATGCGGGCCAGCAACAAGGCGCTTTTTGACAGCCTGCATCAACATTGGCAAAGATGTCGTTCGGCCAACAGCAGCGAAGCGGGACAGACACGTAATGGATAATAAAAGACTGCTGGTCTGGGCGACCTTCGGCATGCTCGCGTGGCTGACCTACCAGGCATGGTTGGCGGACTACAGCCCGGATCCGGTAGCGGAAACTGCGCCCACGACCGAAGAACCCGGTCAGCCGGTGAGCGGGCCGGATTCGCTCCCTTCATTGCCGGACGTGGCCGCGGATGCGCCGGAAATCAGTGAACAGACACCGAGCCTGGATACAGAAACGCAGGCGACTCCGGATAGCGAAAGTACCAGCCAAATCGTGCGTGTCACGACAGACGTGCTCGAAGTAGAGATAAATTCAATCGGCGCCACCTTGCAGCGCGCTGTGATCAACAACTACCCGATCAACAAAGATGAGCCGGACAAGCTGATCGAATTGTTGAGTCCCGCTGGCGCTGAACTCGGCATGATACAGACCGGCTTGATCGCGAAAGGCGATGGCGAAGACCCGAATCATTTTGCGTTGTTTGAGACGCCGTCAGACGAATACAGACTCAACGGCGACGATGAATTAATTGTGCCGTTTAGCTGGACTGACGGGCAGGGCATTACGGTCGAGAAGGAAATACGCTTCACGCGTGGCAGTTATCGAATCGACATTTCGCAACGCCTGGTCAACGGAAGTGACGACGACTGGGAAGGTGCAGAGTACGCACAGTTGCAACGACGGTCACGGGAAGTTGAGCGCTCGATGTTCAACGTCGATTCCTATTCTTTCGAAGGCCCGATTATTTACGACGGTGAAAAATCGGAGAAGCTCGACCGTGACGACCTGATGTCCGATGGTCCCTACGACATCCGGGCAGAGAGTGGATGGATCGGTTCGATTCAGCATCATTTCCTGAGCGCCCTGGTGCCACCGCTTGACTCCGAATATCACTACAACGTTGCGGTCAACGGCTCCACCTCAGTGGCGAGTCTCATCAGGTCCCCCGCGATTCGCGTGCGCGCCGGTTCGGAGTTCACGTTTGAGACGACGGCATTTGTTGGACCAAAACTTCAGGAGCAACTCGAGCAGGTCCACGAAAAGCTGACACTGACCGTGGATTACGGTTGGCTCACTATTATATCGCACCCCTTGTTCCTGTTGCTGAGCTGGGTTTACTCATTCGTCGGTAACTGGGGCCTGGCTATCATCCTGGTGACGGTCCTCATCAAGATGGTTTTCTACAAGCTGACGGAAGCCAGCGGTCGCTCGATGGCAAAGATGCGCGAAATTCAGCCGCGCATGAAGGCGCTTCAGGACCGTTACAAGGACGACCGCCAGGCGCTCAGCCAGGCGATGATGGAGCTCTATAAAAGAGAAAAGGTAAACCCGGCCGCCGGTTGTTTGCCGATCCTTATCCAGATGCCGTTTTTCCTCGCCTTTTACTGGGTGTTGCTGGAAAGTGTGGAAATGCGCCAGGCGCCATTTGTGCTGTGGCTTACGGACCTTTCGTCAAAGGACCCGTATTTCATCCTGCCCCTCATCATGGGCGCCGCAATGCTGGCACAGCAAAGACTGAACCCCGCGCCGGCTGATCCGGTTCAGGCGAAAGTCATGCAGATCATGCCAATCATGTTTACTGCTTTTTTCGCGTTCTTCCCGTCGGGCCTGGTGCTGTACTGGGTGACCAACACGCTGCTCTCAATCGCGCAGCAGTGGTACATCAACAAGATCGTGCACGCGGAAGCCACGGCGCGCAGCGGCAAGAAAAGCAAGGACAAGACCAAGTCCTGATATCTGCCGGGAATCCGGGGGGCGGCATGCCCGAATATGCAAGGGACACAATCGTAGCGGCAGCGACTCCGCCTGGAAAAGGCGGTATCGGCATCGTGCGTATTTCCGGTGACGAAACAGAAAAACTCGCCACAGCACTGCTCGGCGACCTGCCGCAACCGCGTCTTGCGACCAGCGCAAAAATCCATAATCAAAACGGTGACGAACTGGACAGCGGTATTGCGCTGTACTTTCCGGGTACCGCATCCTACACGGGAGAATCCGTACTCGAGTTTCACGGGCACGGCGGACCGGTGGTCGTGTCTTCAATCATTGACGCAGCTGTCGAACTCGGCGCACGGCGCGCCGAACCCGGCGAGTTTTCGAAACGCGCTTTTCTGAATGGCAAGCTCGACCTGGTTCAGGCCGAAGCAATTGCAGATCTGATTGACAGTGGCACCTCACAGGCTGCGAGAGCGGCATTGCGTTCGCTATCGGGTTCGTTCTCGCAAGCCGTCGAAAACCTGCAACAGCAACTCGTCAATCTGCGTTTACACGTTGAGGCGGCAATAGACTTTCCCGAAGAAGAAATAGATTTTCTTTCGGACCGGGAACTGCTGAAGAAGATCGACGAATGCGCCGCTGCATTTGCGAAACTGCAGCGCGAAACGAATATCGGTCGAGTGCTACGCGACGGACTGCAATTCGTTATCGTTGGCAAACCGAACGCGGGTAAATCCAGCCTGCTAAACCTGTTGAGCGGTCAGGAAGCCGCCATCGTTACGGAAGTGGCGGGCACTACGCGCGACATATTGCGGGAGCGGATCGAAATTGACGGGCTGTCCGTCGAGCTGGTCGACACCGCCGGGTTAAGAGAGGACCCTGACAGGATCGAGGCGGAGGGAATTCGGCGTGCACGGGAAGCGCTCAGAAATGCAGATGGAGTCCTGTGGATAAAAGATGCGAGCGCAGGTGAAAGTGGTGCTCCGGATGAAGAGATTCCCGAAGATATTCCGGTAATTGTTCTGCGCAATAAAATCGATATCACAGACGAGGCTGCGGGACCTCGGGAAGATGAATGGCACACGCTAAATGTGTCCGCGAAAACCGGGGCCGGCATCGATGAACTTCGTGAAACGATCCGCAGGCTTGCTGGTTACAAGGACCTGGGAGAGGGGGCGTTCACGGCACGTCGGCGGCACGTCGACGCGATCGCGCTTGCGGCAAAGCATTTCGTGCGCGGTAAAGAGGCACTCGATAAGGACAAAGCCGGCGAACTTTTCGCCGAAGACCTGCGGTTGTCTCATGAAGCGCTCGGCGAAATCACCGGTTCATTTAGCAGCGATGACCTGCTTGGCCGCATTTTTTCGGAATTTTGCATCGGCAAGTAGCCGGAGTAGGCGCCCACTGGCGTTGCAAAAACGCAACAAGCGGCTGCAGCTTATGACAGAGTGCACAGTTTTCACCGAAACTGCAGAGAACCTGCATTTTTTGGCCCAAATCTGTGAAGCCGGTCACCCGTCAGAGTGTGATAACGATTAGCCTTCGCCTCATAAGTGTTGGTTTTAGACACTTTTCTTGGGCAACAAAGGAGAACGGCATGATTCGTTCAGTATTGTTAATCGCTCTGTTCGCGTTTTCTGCAACTGCAGGCGCACAGGGTATTGGTTATAACTATCTGCAAGGCTCATACGGCACCGCAAGCTTTGATGACAGCGTTATCGATGTTGATGGCGACGGCTTCGGCATCAGCGGCTCTTACGGATTCAGCGACAATTTTCACGTGTCAGCTGAGTACCAGACTCTTGGCATGGACTTCGGCGTTGACCTGAACGTCCTTGAAGCCGCTTTCGGCTATCACACTTCGCTTTCAGAGAACCTGGACTTCACAGCCCAGCTTGGCTTCCTGAATGCAGAAGTTGATGCGGGTGTCGGGGGATCTGTCGAAGACGATGGCTTGCTCGCGGGCATCGGACTTCGTGCAGCAATGACCGACAAGGTTGAGCTTTACGGTGGTCTCGATTATATCGACTTCGATTCTGAAGGCGAGACTCGATTTAATGCAGGCTTCCTGTTTGGCATAACCGATACCATTACGGCTGGCGCCGAAGCAAGCATCTGGGAAGACATCAACGTCTACCAGCTGAATGTGCGGTTCGATTTCGAATAAGCGCGTTCAAAAGCAGTACCTGAAACCCCGCTCCGGCGGGGTTTTTTTTGCAGCCATTTGTGAACCCCACCCAGGGGGATGGATCAAATCGTCCAAGCCTGCGATCATACGCCGCGGGCACAATTCTTTTCTTGGGCAAAGTAAAGGAGAACGTCATGGCGCGTTCGATTCTTTTGATTTTTCTGGTCGCGTTTTCTGCATCGGTGGGGGCGCAGGGACTGAGTTACAACTACGTGCAGGGCTCATACGGTAGCGTCGATCTGGATGACAGCGTCATCGACGTTGACGGCTCGGGGTTTGGCATCAGTGGTTCCATGGCCATCAATGAAGACTTTCATGTGACGGGCGAATACCAGACTGCCGACATGGATTTCGGTGTCGACCTTGCGCTGATCGAGGCACACCTCGGTTATAACACTGAGATTTCCGAGAACCTCGATCTTGTCGCGCACGTTGGTTACATTCGCGTTGACATCGACGCGTCGGGACTTGGCGCGGATGATGACGGTTTCCTGATTGGCGGCGGCGTGCGTGCTGCCGTCAGCAGCAACGCAGAATTAAACGGCACCCTCGACTATATAGACTTCGATGACGGCGACAGCGAGATGCGCGCAAATGCCGGCTTCTTCATCGGGCTAACCGAAGAGCTCTCAGTCGGACTTCGGGCAAGCTTTTGGGACGACGTAAACGTTTACACAATCAATCTCAGGCTTAATTTCGAGTAAGAAATTCCGGCCATAAGATTCAAAGCCCCGCTTCCGCGGGGTTTTCTTATCCGAGCAGCCCTTCCCGTCTATACAAACGCGCGCAAATCCAGGTCAACGCGGCACCGATCAGTAATGTAGCGCCGACCGAGACGATGACATGTAGTGTGTTAATCGGTTCGTTTTTGATCAGCCCGACCAGCAGCAAATGCTGGCTAAGGCTCGGGACGAACATCAGCGCCGTACTCGACCGGACCATTAGAATCGAAACGACAAGTATCGGTAAGGTCGGCGCAAGCAAGACGACGCTCACCCAGGTTTGGGCTTCCTTAAAGCTCTTGGTGAATGACGCAACCATCGTCATTAAGGAAGCGCCAACGAGCGCGAACGGCACCAGCAGAAGGAAAGCAGTCACAACAACAAGCGGCCCGAAATTCGGCGTCATGCCGAGCTCTACCAATGGCATGAATTTAAGCGTGAAGAAGAAACAGGTGAGGCTTAAGCTCAAAGAAATGGCCATGAACAGGCAAGCCGCTAAAATTTTGCCGAAGATCAGGTGATCACGCTTCACGGGCAGGCACAATAACGGTTCGAGGGAGCCGCGCTCCCGTTCACCGGCGGTAGCATCAATAGCGAGATTCATGCCGCCGGTCAGTAGCGCAAAAATGAAAAAATAACTCAGCATGCCAAGCAACATCGCCGAGCGACCACTCGGAGTTGATACATCTACCTCGTCGATATTCAATGGCCGCATCACCAGCGGGCTGACACCGCGAATCGTGAGCCGCATTGCGGCGAGTTCCTGGTTGTACGCCTGCAGTGCACGGCGGGCCCGGCGCGCTTCGCGCTCGGCCTGCGTATTCGCCTGGTCGGTGATGACCTCGACCGTTGCGGGGGTCAGCTCAGCCAGGTCCGCGCCAAAAGTCTCCGGAATAACGATGACGACGTCATGCACGCCGTTGGTCACGGCATCGATCGCTTCCTTACGCGTCGCCGGCCCATCTTTAATATTGATGTTGCTGCTTTGCAGGTAGGCAACCAGGTTGGGCGCGTTTTCCTGACCAATGACGGGCAGGTCCAGCGCTTCGCTTTCATTACTTAAAGATTGTTTGACGGACAGGTTGATAACAAACGCGAAAAGTATTGGCCCAAATAGTGGCCCCATAAGCAGAGCGGTCATCAAAGTGCGGCGATCGCGAAAGTTGTCCGTAATTTCTTTGATGAACACGGTGCGAATGGTGTTCATTCTGCCGGCTCCACCATGTGGATCGCCTTGACGAACGCTTCTTCGAGATCGGCGCATCCGGTTGCATCGCGAATGCCGTCAGGGCTGTCATGCAGCGCAACCTTACCCTCTGCAATGATGACGATGTCGTCGCACAATGCCGCGACTTCCTGCATGACGTGACTGGAGAACAACACACATTTACCAGCGGCTTTAAGTTGACGAATCAGCTCACGCAAGGAGCGCGTCGCCATAACGTCGAGACCGTTACTGGGTTCGTCGAGAAGAATGTTTTGTGGTTCATGTACGAGTGATCGGGCGAGCGATACCTTGGTGCGCTGACCCTGAGAAAATCCCTTGGTGCGCCGGTCTGCGAAGTCGTTAATATCAAGCTGATCGATTACCGTCTGCACGCGTGCGTCGATTATGTCCGCAGGCATTTCATAGAGATTGGCGTAGTAGGCAATGTTTTCGCGTGCAGTCAGGTGCGGATACAAACCGGAGCCGTGTGGCAAGGTGCCGATTCGGCTTCGTGCAGCAAGCTCATCGCCAACAACGTCAATGCCATCAATCACTGCGGTGCCCGAGTCAGGTTTCAAAACCGTGTAAAGGATTCGTAAGGTCGTTGACTTGCCGGCGCCGTTCGGACCAAGCAGCCCGGTGATGCGGCCATCCTCTGCGGCGAAGCTGATACCGCGCACCGCTTTTACCTCGCCGAACGATTTGCGTAAGCCGTCTACGCGGATCATTCGGACGGTCCTGAGAAATCAAGGAAAAAGGGCATTGCGTGAACTCGCTCAAAACAGGTCGCGTCGAGCCCCGACGGGTCTGCATTCGTTACAAATTCTCCGAT
>Ga0224508_10004010_pt1 | contig 12097 bp, 8 predicted proteins | sample SF_Jan12_sed_USG_4_FD_170157 | JGI IMG/M metagenome (GOLD analysis project Ga0224508, IMG submission 170157) | Sediment microbial communities from San Francisco Bay, California, United States - SF_Jan12_sed_USGS_21 | ecosystem: Environmental > Aquatic > Marine > Sediment | place: USA: California...
TCAGCTCTGGCAATCTCTCTTTATCGTGCTCATTTGGCTCTCATCTGTAATCCGGCGCGATCCATGATAAAGAAGTATCAGAAAACGCCCACAATTCCGCAGGAGAGGGAGGAAACAATCCGACAAAAAACTATTGGTTTGCTCACAATCCATTCACTTACTATTGGAGTTCAAGACCAATGAAATTGACAATATCATGACGACGCAGGGGGATTGGCTTATCCATCATCAAAAGTATCTTCTCCGCCTGGGCGAGACATCGTGACGATCAGCGGTGCTTCCACCGAAGTGCGCCACTTCTGCGAGGACTATGACGAGTTCGCGCCAGGACCAACCCGAGAACGGCACCGAGCGCAAGAAGTGCAGAGGTTTGTACCTCCGAAGCCACGCCCGTGGCTGCAGAACCTGACCTTAATCGTTAATGATGTTGTCGGTTTGACCTTAGGCAGCTTCAAGTTTGGCCCCGTGAGACCAGTGATTCCGCATGATGCGGTGCAAAAGCTGCGGGCTATCCCACCTGATGCGGGGAACGTACTAGTGGGACCACATCCGGGCACCCACGATCCGTTTCTGCTCTATCATCTCTACCGCGTAGCCGGAAAAGTGCCTGCAGCAATACTGATGGCATCGGAATCTTTCTACAACCGGGGCTGGATGAAAAGGGCCATGATGAGATCAGTGGGCGTCATGCCGGTGGTGCGCGGGCGCAAGAATCCAGAGGCCGTCGATTACGTCACGGAGCGGCTGGCTGACGGAAAGTGGTGCGGTCTGTTTCCGGAAGGCGAGATGTACTACTCGCGTGAAGTCATGCCGATGGAGTACGGCGCGCTTCGGCTCGCAGTCGAGGCCGCGATCAAAGTTCGGCAACGCGCCGCTCGTTTGGGGCGTCGCGATGTGGGACAACGACCTGTGCTCGTCACTCCGTTCGCGCACGTCTACTTCTTCCGCAACCATGAAAGGACACTGCGAGAAACCAAAGACGCCCTCACAGAGCTCGAGCAACGACCGGAGGTCTTCGGCAAGCAGCAACAAGGTGATCTCATTACACGCCTGCGGTCGGTCGCCGATAGGTTGCTCGAATACCGGGCCGAGCAGTACGGTGTTCCGCAGGAGGTGTGGAGCGGTCCAGACCGATTCGCGCGGGCAGATCGGTTGAAAACCTACGTGCTCGAACAGCTCGAGCGCCGCTACCAGGGTGCCGTCGCGCAGGGGTACGTGCGGCGGCGTGCCCTCAAAGTTCGAATGACGATCTACGAGATACTGGGTCGATCGACCGGCAACGTGGCAGAGACTGAGGCGCTGCAGCTCGACCTGCAGAAGACGCGGGACATCGTGATGGCGGTGCCCTTCAGTCGGGATTATCTGAACAAATACGGCGACCTGGAGATGTGGGTGGAGTATTTGCGTCGTTTTCGCAGTGTTCTAAAAATGCCGGACCCCGATCTGGGATCTCAAGAGGCCATTTTTCGCGTCATGCCGAGTATCGACGCCCACCCGCTTGCGGCGCATTACGAGTCGCTGCCAAGCCAAGACGCACGAATGGAGTTTCTGTTCGACAAAACGGATGAACTCCGCAAATCCATTCAGTCCGGTGTAGATGAGATCTGCTGGGCGCATCCGAGGTCGAAGATGACACCTGCCAATGATGTGCCCGCCAAATTCTAGAGTGAACGGATTTCACCAAAGGCACTGGTTCTTCACCACTGCTAGGTTCGACGGGCGAAATGTCCACTAGACATTTCGCTTTTTCCGCCTCGCCCTTTCATGTCGGCTGCCGGACCGACTAGCTTTAAGGTATCCGCAGCTCTAGGCGGCCACCACAGTGCGGCGCCGCGGGTCGATGGCGATAGGCTCGTTTAACTGTCCGCACCAAGGTTATGCCGATCCTCGCGATTCCTCGTAAGAACCCGCTCCACGTTCTCCGTCGTCTGCCACTCGGCCGTGCCTGTATAGGTGGAGAGATCCATTAGGGCGTCCAGTTCTGCTGAAGTGAATAGAGTCCCAACCTCTGGCATCTCTTCGATAATCGCCCGCATGTGTCGACCCGATTCGCGCGACAGCCGTGCGCACTCGGCGAGTACTGTATGCGCCCAGTGTCTGCGCCCGGTTTTGCGGTAAATGGCAATCATCAGGCGCTCGGAAGCAGTCTGCCCGAGGGTAGCGGGATGGTCCAGATTCGCCCGCATGCGGGACGCGTTCACTTGTAGCGTTGCCAGACAGTTATCGATCGTGGACACAGCACAGTCGGTTAGTGCGAAGGCTCCAGGGATTGCGGTGAAGTGAACCGGAATTCGCGTACTGTCACGATGATCAGCCATTCGTACGGAGAGCATAGAAGCAGCAAAGCCACGGACCAGACTTGCAAGTCCATCCACTCGCTCGGCAGCCTCCGGGTTGCGCTTGTGAGGCATCGTGCTGCTGGAGCAGGCTTCCTTGTCGTATGTTTGGCTCGCTTCACCAACTTCGGGACGCTCCATCGTCCGCAGGTGCAGGCCAATACGTCCCAAGGTGGAGCAGAGGAGCGCGAGCTGAGTAACAAGTTCAGTGAAGCGGTCGACGCGAGGGTGCAGATCCATCGGGGGCGTAATTAACCCTAGAAGCCGGCAGACCTCGGCTTCTAGGCGTCGCGCCGTGGTCTCATCGCTTAGCTCGACAAACGCATTTTGTGCCCCCACGCCGCCGGAGAGACAACCGCAGCGCCAGCGCTGCTCCGATTCATGAAAACGTTCGACGTGGTCCCGAACCTCCGACGCCCACCTCGCCAAGACGAACCCGAAGGTATAGGGAAGTGCGTGCTGCTCGTGGGTCCGCCCCATGACGACTGTGGATTTGTGCTTGAGCGCGAGGCGACAAAGTCTCTCTTCGAGGTCGAGGAGGCGAGACAGCAGAACAAGATAGGCATCGCTGATCTGAAGCGCGAGGCCGGTGTCGAGAATATCCTGTGTGGTGGGACCAACGTGGAAATGCTCGGCGGCGTCGCCGCACACTTCCCGAAAAGCCCGCAAGAAACCCACCATGAGATGACCGGCTCTCTGCGCTTCGGTGCGCACGTGAGAGGCCGTCAACAATTTAGGTGTGAGCGAAGCAGCGATTTTTTCCGCCGCTTCGCGAGGAATGATACCGAGTTGTGCCTGGATTTCAGTGATCGCACGCTCGACTTTCATCCACTTATGGAGCATGTTGTTTTCGGTCCATATCTCACGCATCTCCGGCGTGCTGACGGTATCGGTTAGCAGTTCCGAATGTAACGGAATCAAGCCCTCCATGAATTACCACTCCTTCTCCCAAGCATCCGGGCACGCCGTAGCACCAAACCTGTCATGTGACTCCATTCGACAAAGAAGGGCCAAGGGTCACGCCAGCACCAAACGGCATAGCACTTATTATCGTAACGATAGGGCCCTAGATATTCCTTCCACGTCAACCCTTCACTGGCCCGGAAAAACAGTGCGCCCAACAAGTCATTTTTGAGGTGAATGAGCACCTGCGGTCCCGGCGTCGCTCTCAGGTACGGCACTTCACCGAACGCAGCCTCACGATATAGCAGTGCGGGGTAGTTCACGCCATGCTTCCACGCCAGCTGCTGGACGAATGAACAGCGAGCGTTGATCTCCATGAGTAACAGACGACCGTCGCGAGCATCTTGTTTGAACTCGGCGCTGACAAGGCCGAAATAGCCAACCCGGCGCACCATCGCAAGCGTTGCCTCACTGAGTCGAGTTGCCGTAGCCTTGTCCAGCAGAGGAGTAATCACGCTACCGATACCGTATCGCGGCGGGTATTTGCGAAGCTTGTGGATCAGAAACTCGGCCTTCACCTGACCATTCGTATCAACATACGCCGTGTAGTTGTAACTCTTGTCGTCTCCGCCGGGGATGAGGGCCTCGACAGACGCTTTGAGCCCGGCCATCCTTAGCTTTTCAACGCAGCGCCTCAGTTTTTCTGGGCATTTCACAATCCAGAGCTTTCGGCCGAAGGCCTGGGAGAAACGACGACTGTCCAGTGGCTTGACCACAAAAGGAACAGGTGCATCCACTGCATCCGATGCGCCTGCGCCGATCAGACCAAACGTCGTGGGTCTGGGAACACCCACTTCCCGAGCAAGAGTCGCAGTCTCGGATTTATCGAGAAAACGCCGGACGATCTCCCATGCCGGAACGTGGACGCGGAACTTACACGATAGGTCATCACGGAATCGAGACAGGGCTTCGAGCGCGAAATCGCTTGTTGGAATGAGAATCCCGCCAGTAAAACCTCCACCCTGAGACAGCAGGCGCTCCGCGAGCTGCGCTGGGTTAACAGGCGCGGGCCGCAGGCGAATCGTCCGCGCCACGTGGCGCGATGAACCGGCAAAGTCGTCGCTGTGAGTATGAACGACGGCAACACGAATGCCTTCCTGGGCGAGGGCTCTGGCCGTCCACAAGCCCGTGACCCAACCACCGAGGACGACAGCGCTTGGTAACGAGTGGGTGCTCATGTTGAAGCTGCTCTCCACTTTGGTGATTCTTCGCCACGGGGCATAAAGACGGATAGAGTAGTCTTTACATCGGTGGCTGTATTTCGCCATGTCAATATCTTCAAGTCGCACAGTGTTGCTTTGCATCGAGATAGTATCGCCATCTATGATGTTCTCCAAAGCACCTTCTAAGACGGCACCTTGTGCGATGGGAGTGAACAGAAGCAGAATAAGAAGCGTTGTTACGCGTTTCATGTCCACCACTTGTTAGTATGTTTGGCTAAGTTCTCTCTCCATATGTTTGGGTGTGAAAGTGTTAGGGGCTACCAGTGCATTAGCACCAGCGCTTTAGAGTTGGCATCCGACCCCGATGGGAAGCATCACATATCTGATTATACCTATTCAGCGAGACTCGTTTTCGAGCGACGCTACCCTACGCAGGAGTCACATACATAGAAGTCAACATGTAGCCTCCAGTATGACATATGTGCCATCTGGAAGGATTATCGGGCACTGATTAGCCCGTCAATACTCTGGTTGCGGTTAGCAGATCTGCACCCAAGGCAGTGAATCACTACAATAAACCATACCACCTATACGAGATGAAAAAGCATCAGAAAACGCCAACAATTCCACAGGAAAGGGATGCAACAATTCGACAAGAAATTATTGGTTTGCTCAGAATCCATTCACTTACTATTGGAGCTTTATCAAAGGAAGTAGGGAAGGCAGAAAACCAGATATTCGAGCATCTGAAGCAAATTCAGAAATCGACGAATCTGAAGATCACTGCAGCGGAATGCGGGAGCTGCGGATATGTTTTCAAGAACAGAGAACGTCTTAATAAACCCAGTAAATGCCCAAAATGCCGAAGTACATTTATAGAAGAACCACTCTATTCAATAAATGAGTAGTAAATGTGGGATATGCGGACGAGTAATAATTACTAGGCAGATAGTGGATGTGGACACAACTGGAGGGAGCATATGGTTATTACCAACAGCGTGGATCCTCTTGGCCTGACCAAGCTTAACTCGACTATTGAGTAGTGTGTCGTGATGCGACGAGACTTTTGACCGACTACGTCCTGGCGATCTTGAAGCGGCTCGAAGGCCCGACCGAATGTGTGCTTGAGATCGTGTGCGCGAACCTGTGGTAGTCCTACGTCAGGCCGCGCAGTGTGATCGACACGCTTGGCCACGACAGTAGTCGGAGTTGGCATGACGTTTTCACATCGATCACGATGTGATCGGGTCATACCGAACTGACAGGGGGCTGATATGGGGTGCCTAGAGATCGAGAAGATCCACATCTCTGCGGATGTTGGCCTAGAATTCAATGGCGTTGCACCAATAGAGGCAAAGTTCATGTATTAACGGTTAAATGTTCGGTTTGGGCGGGATTCAATAGGCAACCATTCGCGCCGATGCACTTAGAGCCATATTGAGCGTTTGACCGGTATGAGCCCGTTCCTAGTCTAAAGGGCTTCGCACGCCCCGAGCGCCTTTATTCAGGACATGGGTGCGGATCATCGCCGATGGGTGAGGGCTGACTGCGCGCGCTGGCGATCCATTGAACGTGTTGACTTGAACAATGTCATCAGGGCGAGATGTTTCGGCAATTCCTGAAAACTCGGATTTTTTTATCCTAGATAGATAGGGTAAGACTGCCCTCCGACCAACAAATTCGATCGCCCTGGATTAAGGTTTGCGGAGTTGACTAAAACGTTTTGAGCATCTGCACGCAGTTGCAGTTCGGTGATTTGCATGTTTCGTTGATTTGAATCTTGCAAACATACGACATTTCTCAGCCTAATCACGGGGCCTGGGGGTGCGTCAATTGCTTGTGTCACTGATATTCGAGTCCTAGAATTGACACCGATACTCGATTTCGAGCGGTTTGTTGATGACAATTTCGAAAGAAAACAATGGGGCTCCGCTAACCATAGAGAAGATCTTTGATCTCGAGCGTTACCCGATTCATGATTTATCGGGCAGGGCCGGCGATGAATTGCTGCAACGGTGTCGTCAGGACATTCAGAAATCGGGCGTGTGCCTGTTACCTGGTTTCTTAACCCCCAAAGCGATTGATGCGATCGCAGTGGAAGCTAACGAGAGCCTGCCGAAAGCATTTTTCTGCCACAACACCCATAACGCCTATTTGAAAGATGACGATCCATCATTTCCGGAAGATCATCCGCGTCGCCGCCGTCTGAAAACGGATGTCGGATCCATTGCTTACGATCATTTGCCGCAAGCGGGTGCATTATGTCGGTTGTATCAGTGGGATCCTTTGACAAGATTCATGGGACTAGTGCTCGGGTATGAAAAGTTTTATCGAGGTGACGATCCGCTCGGCGCGTTGTCGATTAATGTGTTTGAGCCTGGTGGCGGTCATTCGTGGCATTTCGACGAGTCACATTTTACCGTAACGATCATGGTTCAGCCGGCGGAGCAGGGCGGAGTGTTCGAATACGTTTCAAATATTCGTACACCGGATGACGACAACTACGACACGGTCGGGCAAATTCTGGAAGGTAAACACCAGGGTGTACTACAACTTCCTTTCGAACCGGGAACATTGTCGATTTTCGCAGGTCGCAACACATTGCATCGGGTGACGACGGTAGGAGGCTCCCGTCATCGGTTGGTTCCGGTGCTCACTTATGACACGAAACCGGGTTCGATCAATAGCGACGAAGTCCGAATGTTGTTTTGGGGTCGCACCGGCCGAGAGCACGCGCATGACAACGCAGCGTCTGTCTGAATCGTCGATCACTCAGTTCGAGCGCGATGGTGCTATTAAACTCAATGGCGTCTTCGAACGAAAGTGGTTGGACTGTTTGGCTCTAGGCGTGGAGAAGAATTTCGCTAACCCGGGTCCTTGGGCTACGAAGTACACGCCCGAAGGGCAGCCTGGCAATTTTTACGATGACTATTGCAACTGGCAACGCATCGACGAGTATCGCGAGTTCATACTGAATTCACCGGCGGCCTCAATCGCTGGCGAACTGATGCGGTCGAAAGAATCTCGTATCTATCACGAGCATGTATTGGTGAAAGAGCCCGGTACTAAAGAAAAAACGCCCTGGCATCATGATTTGCCGTATTACGGTTTGGAAGGATCGCAGCTTTGTAGCATTTGGCTGCCACTAGATCCGGTGCCCAAGGACGTGTGCCCGGAATTTGTTGCGGGTTCTCATCGTTGGGGAAAAGAATTTGTGCCGCGTCTATTTGTCAGTCATAAGAGCTATGCCGACGCGCGAGATCAGTATGGGCAGGTACCCGACATTGACACGGAACGTGACCAATACGATATTCTGTCGTGGGATTTAGAACCCGGGGATTGCATTGTTTTCCATATGTTGACACTGCACGGTGCGCCCGGCACCGAGGCTTTGAAGACGCGGCGACGGGGATTTTCAACACGATGGATGGGTGATGACGCGGTGTTCGCGAAACGACCCTGGGATACGTCGCCACCTTTTCCGGAAGTTGACCTCAAACCGGGCGACTTAATGCGCCACCCCACATTCCCTGTCGTGTGGCAGGCGCGGGCATAGCATTCAAGCAAACAATCTTCGCCGCCGGCGGGTCGTACCCGTCTCCCGGCCATGTCTTCGGAATTCCGACAGATCGTGAGCGAGCGGCAAATTAGTATCGCAAAGCGGGAGCGTACGACAAGTGAAAATCATGAAGATTGAAGATCGCATTCGGTCAGGTAAGCCCACCATACTCGACGGCGCTATGGGCACAGAGCTCGACCGGCGCGGAGTTCCATTAGATGTCGTCGCCTGGAGCGCAAGGGCAATGGAAATTCATCCGCATGTGGTACGAGAGGTGCATGCGGACTATGCCCGTGCGGGTGCCGATTTGCATATCGTGAATAGCTTCGCAACTTGCCGCTATGTGCTGGAAGGTGCCGGTCTGGCAGATAAAGTCGAAAGTTACAATCGCCTTGCTGTTGACTTGTGTAAAGAGGCTATCGGGGAGGTGGACAATGGCCGCGAACAATGGATTGCCGGTTCGATTTCGACTTACGCCGAATCCAGTGATCGGTCACGCTTGCCGGTACTTACCCAGTTGCGCAAGGACTATCACGAACAGGCCATGATTCTGGCGGATGCCGGTGTCGACATGTTTGCGTTGGAAATGTTGTTTGATGTGGATGTCAGTGTTGCGGCACTTGAGGCGACTGTTGCGATTGGTTTGCCGGTCAGTATCGGGTTTACCTGCCGTTTCGGTGCGGACAGCGAGACGGTTGAAACTTACGGCCCGGATTTCGACTCAGGCGCTAAGCTTCTGCTAGAGGACGTTTTGCGCCCAGTGTTAGCTGCAGTCCCAAGTGGCACTGACTCTATCGTCGCTATCATGCACAGTGAGTTTGATGTTACCGATAAAGCTCTAGAAATTGTTAATGATCTATGGAACGGACCGATCGCGGTTTATCCGAATTCCGGTCTTTACGAAAAACCCCACTGGCGGTTCGACACCGTGTGTGATCCCGACGCATTCGTCAAAGCAGCCCACCGCTGGTGGCAAAACGGGGTGAGCATTGTCGGCGGTTGCTGTGGTATCGGTCCGGATCATATCCGTGCATTGGCGAAACGGTTGAGTCTCTAGCTTCACCACATAACATCAATCCAGCAGATCCGATTCATAGGGAAAGGTGGATAAAATCTGAACACCATCCGAGGTGAGTAGTATTTGTTCCTCTAACTTAACGCCTTCACTGCCGCCTTGTGAGCCGATGTAGCTCTCCTCCATGCATAAGGTCATGTTTTCCTCGAATACGCCATCGTAACCGTAGTCGTCCCAGTCGAGCGCGTGCGGGATGTCCGGGTATTCGTCGACTAGACCGACCCCATGAACCATGCAGCCGTAGCGGTTGTCGAGAAACTCATCGGGTATCGGCCAGCTCTTTTCCATGAATTCGCGATACGACGTTCCCGGTTTGATCAGGTCGATATTGGTGTGAATCTGCTCATAGGCATGTTGATAGAGACGCTTTTGTTCGGCCGATGGTTTGCCTGGGCCAACATGAAACGTGCGTGAAATATCCGCACAATAACCCAGTGGCCCGACCAGGTCGGTATCGTAGGCCACCAGGTCCCCAACCCGGATGAGCTTCTCCCCACATTCTTGATACCATGGATTGGTGCGGCCACCCGAGGTAAGTAAACGTGTGTCCATCCATTCGCCGCCGTGTTCTGCGTTGGCGTGTACCAATAGCGCCCACAGCTCATTCTCTCTCATGCCGGACCGTGCCTGCTCATGCATACGGGCCATACCTGCTCGCACACTGAAATTGCCACCGTCATACACGCGATTTCCTCCGGAGATTTTATCGAGCGTGCCCGTTCTGCTATTTCCTGCGCATCGAACAATTCGATTCCGTGATCGATCAATGGTTGATAACAAACCGGCCATAGTCGATCCATCGCCAAGCGGCGGTTGTCGCCGCAATGTTGCTTAACTAGATCTGCAATTTCGTCTGCCCATTGCTTGGCGGAATCGAGCACACGTTGAGTAGGTCCTTTCACTTCGAAATACCACGTGGAGGCGGGCCGCCGCTCGTCGACTGTTTCAGAAACGTCGATTTGATGATTGGCGCGATAGCTGTCAAACAACACGACCGGCCCGTCGGCTGGCACAAACACATATCGATCGGGACAGCGTTGGGTGAATACCTGCATGTTGCGCGTGCCCGTAGCGTAACGTATGTTGACGGGATCGAACAGTACGCACGCGGCGTAATCTTTCTCAATTAATTGTTGACGCAGACGCTGTAGGCGATAGCACCGCAACGCGACCATATCGATCTGACTCTCATAATCTTTGACTCCTGTGCCCGGTGTCTTCCGAGCGATATGGTATGCGTCGTTGTTGGTCATGGGCTTTGCTCGAATTGATATCGCCAAAAAAATGAGGGCCACACAGGCCCTCATTTTAACTGGTTGAGAGAAAACTATGCTTCGATGGCAAGTTGTTCGGCAAAAATGTAACTAGTCGGATGCATCTCGAAGCCTCTAACCTTTTTATCGAACGCACCAAAAACTGCCCGCCACAGGGGTTGTACAAGTGGACCATCTTCCTGCATCAGTGTTTCAATCTCCGCCATTACGACGCTACGCTCGGTTGGATCGGCGAGGCCCTCCGCTTTTGTGAGCAACGCATCGAATTCGGGATTCGCGTAGCCCGACTCGTTCCATACCGCACCGCTGCGGTAAGCAAGAGCCAATACCATGACACCAAGAGGACGGTGGGTCCATTCTGTAAAACCAAACGGTACCTTGTCCCATACATCCCAAAATGCGGCGCCAGGCATAACGTTGATGGACACCCGTATGCCCGCGTCCTTCCATTGTTGGACCATCTCTTGTACCGCTGCGAGTTCCCACTCTGGATTGGGTTTGGCAGCGATTTCGACGTCGATGCCGTTCGGGTAGCCGGCTTCAGCGAGCAATATTTTCGCTGCTTCGACGTCGCGATCTAAGTGTGGGATGTCTGCATATTCGGGATGGATAGGAGCGACATGATGATGCTGTGCTTCGGCGCCGCGTGCGCGATGCGCTAGTTCAAATACTCGTTTGGAATCAATTGCCAGTCGCATTGCTTTTCGAACCCGTGGATCGGTGAATGGCTCCTGATCGACTTTGACACGAGCCACCCCGGTCTGTGCTGTCACTGCCTCATACACCTGAATGTGTGGTAACGTCCCAGCCGTGTCGATCGATGCGATGTCCATTTCTCGGATACCATGCACCTGCTGCGAGGCCAGTGCACTAAGATAGGCCCCCGACTCATCGCCTAAGTCGACGTAATGTATCTTCTCTGCGTACGGCCCTTCGCCCCAATAATCCGGTCGTGCCACAATGATTGCCGATTCACCGACACTGTGCTCCGTTAATTCGAAAGGCCCTGTGCCGTTCGATCCCGGACCGAATTCCCCGTTCTCTTCGGGATCAAGGATGTGCAATGGATAATGGAACAAATGTTCAGGCACAGCCAATTGTGGTTCTTTGCAGTTCAGACGAATGGTGTGATCGTCTATTTTTTCAATGGCGTTCGCGTCCCACAATCGTTGCGACATTACTGGATTGCCTTCGTCGTCTTTCTCACCGGTGTCAAATTCTTGTAGCAAATAACCGGCCATTAGACCCATTACGGACGATCCGGTCGCCGGATCCAGTACGTGCTGCAAATTCCAGATGACATCATCAGCGGTAAAAGATCGCCCGCTATGCCACTTGACATCTTGACGCACGGACAGCGTCCATGTCTTCAAGTCGTCGCTCACTTCCCATTTTTCGAGTAAATTGGGTCGCGTCACGTTATCGTGGCCGGTTCGGGTTAAATGTTCACACACTTGGCGCGTGATGTCGCTCTGCTCCCATGAGTAGGTGTGTGGATTCTTTAACTCTTGCACACGCATAGCGATACGAATAGTGCCACCTTTCGGCATATCTTGGGCCTGTGCTGATGGAATAAATGACTCGCCGGTTACCTTGCCGACAAATGCATACGCAGCGCTGGCCGATAAACCAAGTAATGTCGATGTGCGAAGAAATTCACGACGATCGATTTTCCGTTCGCAAAATAGCCGTTTGAGATTCTCTATGAAAGAGTGTTCAATTTTCTT
>Ga0224508_10004011_pt1 | contig 12097 bp, 8 predicted proteins | sample SF_Jan12_sed_USG_4_FD_170157 | JGI IMG/M metagenome (GOLD analysis project Ga0224508, IMG submission 170157) | Sediment microbial communities from San Francisco Bay, California, United States - SF_Jan12_sed_USGS_21 | ecosystem: Environmental > Aquatic > Marine > Sediment | place: USA: California...
TGTTCAGTAGTCTAGATATTCAGATAATTCATCAACGCATCAATTCGATCACGGTACATATCCGTATTTTCTGATTCACTGTACATGGCTTTTATCCGATAGTCAAATCTTTCAAAGGCAGCGATAACGCGATGTACATCCTGTTTATTAACCTTAAGATGAACAAGTATCTGATTACTTTGTGGTTCGTCTGTGATGAAAGAGTTCAGCACAGCCATGTTTTCTGATTCAATGATTCTGGCGATTTCCGAGAGCATGTAATCAGGTTTCTTCATTTCCAGTACAATGATGCTACCCGTTTCGGCGAAGGAGAAGCTGCGCGAGAAGAATTCAAGGAGAATATGTTGACTGATCATGCCTAGGTAGTTATCATCTTGATCTATCACAGGAATTACAGTTAATCCCAGCCTGGCAACTTGAGCCAGAACATCAAATACATGATCATCTTGTCTTGCATATGGTTTGTTGAGAGAAAGTTGATAGGATCCGATCGCTTCTTCCACATCATGCTCCAACACATCATCTTCGGACACAAGGCCAAGCAACTGTTTGTTATTTACGATGGGCAAATGGAGCACATTGTTATCACGCATCAGGTCCAGCGCCTCCTGGCCGGTATGCGAGGTTCTTAAGGGTATGATCTCATGCGATATTAGGCTAGCAGCTGTCATGAGTCCTCTTACTTCATCAATTTTTTCTTTTGTGTAACAAACTCTTCCTCAGTGATGAGTCCTTTTTCTTTCAGTTCGTTTAGTTTCTTCAATTGCTCCAAGAGTAGGTCGTTATCAAGCATGTTTTCTTTGGGAGCATCTAACTTCATTCGCAACGTATATCCATTCGCCTTAAAATCGTCCCATTGAGGTTGTATGCGCATATAAGCCAGAGCATCATGTGAGTCTATTTTGCCAAAATCGTTAAATCCTAGCTCCACTGCTTGACTGACGTGTTCGAATGCCTTTGCTGGCTTCTCAATCTGTGAATAAGCACATGCGATGTTGAAGTGAATGGCCACGTCTTGTGGACTAATTTTCAATGCTTGTTCAAAGTCTTCAATGGCTAGTTCAAACTCATAGTCTTTGAACTTCTTTATGCCAGCTTGCTTGAAAGGATTGTTCTTCACCACCTGCTTTCTCCGGCTTGGACGTTGGGGCCTCTCCGGTGCCGGACGACGATGTGTTACTGGACTTTTCCTAGTTCTTTGCTGGTATGTTCTTCCGCGTCTGGTCCGAGGTCGTTCAAAATCGGGGCGCCGACGAGGATCTCCAACATACTGGGCTCTCGTCCGGTTGTATTTGGCGTCGAAGACCTCCTGATCCATTGTGAGAAATATGATGCCGTCCAGGATCCCCAAAATCACGGAAAGCGCGGTCATGGACAGAATGCAATAGAAAATACCCAGTCCGATCTGCCCGAGATAGAAGCGATGAATACCAAACACGCCTCCGATAAATGCCAAAAGTGCCGCTACATTTTTGTTCTTCATCTCTATCGTACCAACGAAATTAAGAGTCTTTAGGTTTTATTTTACAGGTTAAGACTGCGATATCATCGGGAAACTCCTGTTTTCCTTTAAATTCTTCCATAGCCTCAACCAGATTCTCGTTGAAAACGCGGGCATTTTCTGCCCGATGTCTAAAAGCAAACTCCTTGATCATGTGATCATCGAAATAATTCCCTTCATTATTCTTCAGGTCAATTAATCCATCGGTGTACAAAACGAAGAGTGTTTCTTCATTGTTAAGGGGAATCTTTCCCACCTCCACTTCATCCAACTCTTCCACTGCACCTAAAATCGTACAGCCTTGTGTCAAAGATCTTGATTCTTGCTTACGAACCATGAGCGGTGGATTGTGGCCTGCATTAACGTATCGTATGGTGTGATTAGATGGATCATATTGCAAGATGAAAAATGTGACGATACGTTCACTTTTAGTGATCGACACCAATGTCTTATTGATATAACGCACTAGATCGTCCAGCTTCTGATGAATCATAAGTGCAGATCGTAATGTAGCTTGGAAGTTTGCCATCAACAAAGCAGCCGGGATACCTTTCCCGCTTACATCAGCCAAGCAGATAATAAAACCACCGTCTTCCAATTTGCAGTAATCAAAGTAGTCTCCGCCAATGTTGGAATGCGGACGATAGATGGCGGAGATCTCAATATTCTTTTCATCTGGTAAGATGGTTGGTATTAGCATTTGTTGCACTTGCTTTGCCAATTCCATCTCCCTCCTGTACGACTCCTGCTCTAGTTGTTGCTTGAAAAGCCTCTTGTTTTCAATGGCGACTGAGACCACATTAGTTATCGTGATAATAAATTTTATGCGATCGTATTCATCTTCGCTCTGTTCAAATCTACCAATCAAGATGTAGGCGATGGGATCATCTTTGTGCATCACGGGGATGATCATTTCAAATTGCTTGAGTTCAGAATGACTTAACTCCCCTACTCTCGAAAAATCAGAATATCGTGCCGTGAGGATGTTTATCAAATTTGGATGCTTCTCGGGAGAGAAATCTATGGCTTTACGACAAATCCAATCTCCATGCTCCTTGAAATACATAGCCAATCGTTTGACGCCGAGTTCAGCCAGAAGAAAGTGACTATACATTTCGAAGAGTTCCTCCGATGACATGTTGGCATTGATAGCCTGGGTGATGCGCATCAGGAAATTGAGCTGCACCTGCTTGTTCTCCAGCTCATTTTCTAATTGTTCGATCTGTGGGTACACGTATTTTGAAAGCGTATTGTCTTCCATCAATATAGACTGTTTTCAAGCATTTGAAATAAATTTAGTCAATTACTTTCCTACCCAGTACCTTTCCAGGTATGAATGTCTTAATCCTGGAACCGTATCTCACCAAGAGCCACGAAAAGTGGATGAAAAGCCTCGAAAGACATTTACCTTTTCAGGTTCGGTCTTTGACTCTTCCGCCCCGCTATTGGAAATGGAGGATGCACGGAGCAAGTATTACACTGGCCCAAGCGTTTCTCCGGATGAACTGGCAGCCTGATTGTATTATTATGTCAGAGATGATGGATGTGGGGATATTCTTAGCTCAAACGCGCTTGAAGCTGGGTCAAATTCCGGTCATTCTATATTTCCACGAAAATCAATTGACCTATCCAATGTCAGCAAAAGATCGGGATCGGGAGCGTCGGTTTGACAACCATTATCCATTCATCAATTATACTAGCGCATTGGTGGCGAATCACGTTCTTTTCAATTCGCATTTTCATAGAGATGAGTTTTTATCGAATCTAGGGCCGTTCTTAAGAAAATATCCAGATCACAGCAAAGATCTACCAGTCGAAATTCTCTGGGAGAAAAGTAGCGTGATGTACCCAGGTATTGATCTTGATCCGATGGAAAATGTCAGAGTTCAGAAAGTGCCAGGGCCTCCCGTAATCCTCTGGAATCACCGGTGGGAATACGATAAGAATCCCAAACTCTTCTTCCAGACATTATTTGAATTGAAAGCGAGGAATATCCCATTTAGGCTTTGTGTCTTAGGCCAATCTTTTGCCGAGCAGCCCGAAATATTTTCCGTGGCGGAAAGGATTTTGAAAAATGAAATCGTATGTTTTGGCTTTGAGGTAGACGATGATGCGTACTACAAATGGCTTTGGAGATCAGATATTGTCGTTTCTACTAGTAACCAGGATTTTTTTGGAATTAGTGTGGTGGAGGCCATGTATTGCCATTGTTTTCCGCTCTTACCAAATCGGCTGGCATATCCAGAACATATTCCGAATGACTTGCACCCATCATGCTTATATGATTCCGAGGAAGACCTGCTAGATCAGCTCATTTGGGTGATGGATCACCTGGATGCCTTACAAGAGAAGATGGAGATGATTCGGAATCGAGTAGCAAGTTACGATGTAAGAAATTGTGTTGAGAGTTATGTCCCAATCCTAAAAGGTTTGGTAGAGGGGAATACTTGATATTAGAAAATCCCTTCGGTACCGAAAATGCAGGGTGTTGGTAAAGAAACTGGAATCTAGGTCAACACGTCATGTACCACATGTCCATGGACATCGGTCAGCCGGAATCTCCGACCCTGATATTTATAAGTGAACCGCTCGTGATCTACACCCATAAGATGCATCACAGTCGCCTGAAAATCGTGTACGTGCACTGGATCTCTAACGATGTTATAACCGAAATCATCAGTTTCTCCATAGCTGACACCTTTCTTCACACCAGCTCCAGCCATCCAGATCGTGAAGCATCGGGGGTGGTGATCTCTGCCGTAGTTATCTGGAGTTAGTTTGCCCTGAGAATAACATCCACGACCAAACTCACCGCCCCAGATAATCAGGGTGTCGTCAAGAAGCCCTCTTTGCTTTAGATCTATGAGCAATCCTGCCGAAGGTCGATCTGTATCTTTTGCTAACATTTTAATCAAGAAGGGCAAGCCTCCATGCATGTCCCAACCCTGATGGTATAATTGTACAAAGCGCACACCACTTTCCAAAAGCTTTCTGGCCAGAAGACAATTATAGGCATAGGTGCCTGGTTTACGAGAATTCTCTCCGTAGAGGTCGTACACGTATTCAGGTTCCTTGGATATATCCAAGGCTTCAGGAACGGAAGTCTGCATACGATATGCCATTTCATATTGAGCAACACGTGATTGGATACCCGGATCCTGGGTATGCTCGTATTGGCTTTTGTGCAACTCCTGCAGATAATTTAGCATCCTTCTCCGTCCCGCTCTGTCAAGTCCGTCAGGATTATTTAAGTATAGCACTGGTTCATGCCCAGATCGGAACATCACTCCCTGGTGTTCAGATGGCAAGAATCCATTGCCCCACAGTTTTGCATAGAGTGGCTGCCCTCCATTCCAATCACTGCGTGAAAGAAGCACACAGAATGTGGGTAGGTTTTCATTTTCACTACCAAGGCCATAACTCAGCCAGGCTCCCATACTGGGTCGACCGGCTTGCTGCGATCCGGTCTGTACAAATGTGACCGCCGGGTCGTGGTTGATTGCCTCCGTATGCATGGTCTTGATCAGGCAGATCTCATCTGCAATTTTTTGATGATGAGGAATGAGATTACTCATCCAAGCCCTGCTTTCTCCATATTGATCAAAGGTGTAATCACCCATTGCCAAGGGAAAGGAGCGTTGATTAGATGTCATCCCGGTGACTCTTTGATCGCCTCTAATCGAAGCAGGTAATTCCTCTCCGAAACGCTCCTTTAGTATCGGCTTATAATCAAAGAGCTCCAGTTGAGAAGGTGCTCCACTCTGAAACAGGTAAATGATCCGCTTTGCCTTAGGTGCAAAGTGTGGTAGCAGATCACCAAACTCTTTATCAGATGAGGTTGGCAGAAGCTTTCTCAGGGCCAGTCCTCCTAATCCCAGCAAACTATTCTTCATGAATGTACGTCTCTGGAAATCAGTGATAATATTTTGAATTTGAGGATCTTTCATCCATCTAAAGTTAGAGTGTTTACCGTTTCATCACAAATTCATCATAATTCATGATCGTGGAGGCAACAACTGTATATGCCGCGATCTCAGCCTTGTCAAGAGAATCATCATGAGGATACTCACCGATGGAGAGCAGTTTGTCAATTCGATCCGAATTCTCTGCCAAACGTTGTTTTTCGTCTAGATACTGCTTAACTAAAACCTGTCTCTCATCCATGCGAGGAGCACGTCCGATGAGTAGTAGATAGGCCATATCGAGACGACCTTCTAGATTATTTCTCTCGGATCGTAAGATGCGCTCTGCCAAGATACGTGCAGCTTCTATAAACTGCGGATCATTCATCAAAACCAGCGACTGTAATGGTGTAGCTGTTTTCTGCCTTCGTACCACGCAGTAATAACGGTCTGGGGCATCAAAGTTCAACATGGCTGGAGGTGGAGAGCTTCTTTTCCAAACTGTATAAAGGCTTCGCCGGTATAAGCTGTCACCATGTTGCTGCACGTATTTGGTAGCGTTACGTGTAGCTAATGCTTCCCATATTCCGACCGGTTGATAAGGGTATACACTAGGGCCACCGATAGTGGGCACTAGCAAATTGCTAGCAGATAGGGCTAGGTCCCGTATTATCTCAGCAGGTAGCCTGTGTGAAGGATATCGGGCATACAACATTGACTGAGGATCAAGCTTGTGTAATTTTTCACTCCAATCGGAAGATTGCTGATAGGTTGCAGACAGCAATATCTCCTTCAGTAGAGCCTTCACATCGTAGTCAAGTTCGACAAATCGAATCGCTAACCAGTCAAGTAATTCAGGGTGACTCGGAAGGTTGCCCTGCGAGCCAAAATCCTCCTGTGTAGCTACGAGACCTTTACCGAAACACATAGCCCAGAGCCGGTTAACCATCACCCTGTGAGTCAAGGGGTGTTTGGGATCAATCAGCCATCGGGCCAAACCCAAACGATCGGTTCTGTGCTCGGTGGATGGCATGGCGAATAATGTGGGCAGCTGTGGTTGCACAAGATCAGTTGGAGCATCATACATGCCCCGATCTAGAATAAAAGTCGGACGGACCTGCTCCCTTTCCTGCATAATCATCACCTCGGGCTGGTCTGTTAATATCAGGTTTTCCTCGTTTCGCAGTGATGTCAATAATTCAAGGGTCTCGTTGTATCGCTGGTTTTGTCCGGTCAATAAATAGTATTCCCGCCAATCGGCTGAGGCTGTTATTTCGCTACTTATAGAGATGGTCTGTTTGGACAAAGCCAAGATCTCCAGGGCCGACACTTCGCGCTTGTAGATTCTCAATTCGTCCATGACCACGTTTTCAACCGACTTGCGAAGTTCCATCCCGAGGAGGAAAGGTTGATTGGACCAGTTTGACTTCTTGACACCATGCAGGATGCTTTTCTGTAAGTTGTCCTTCCACAATTTATATGAAGGGATCTCGCCATTGATGTAAAATCGAATTCCCGAAGCACTACTACTACCGTCGTAGGTCAGAGAGATGTGCATCCACTCATCTACCTTTATCGGTTCAAGAGTCTGGAAGTCAATACAGTTATCTGGCCATACATGGTTGAATTGAAATGAAAGTGTGCCATCAACATTTAGTTTACAGAGCCAGCCACGATATCCTTCAAAGTCTCCATTTGTCTTACCAAATATGGGACCCTCTTCACCTTCCTTCAGTACTTTTATCCACATTGCCAGGGAAAAGGGCTGATGGCGATCAAAATCAAGATCTCTGTTGAAACGAATGCCTGCATCTCCGACAAAGTGTACGCCCGAACCGGCTACACCGTCCACCAATTCAGCTCGATCATCTTGATGTCCCCAGGTTTTTGCGTCTAATTTGCCCTTAGCCTGATTTAAATAGGCTGTGGTTGTCTTCTTGGATGATTTTTGCTTGGGTTTAGGACCTTTGTCCAGGTAGATACTTTGGTCCGGCACATCATACTCCTTGTCAAAGGTAAAATGTGCCAGTAAACCCCCTTCGTTCACTTTTACGGAATGATTGCTAGCTTGTGACTTCCCAACCCACTGTTCGAATTCCTTTTGATAACTTCTAGCTACTAACATGTTTTCTAGGGGTCGCATTTGACTCGCTAACGAATCCAGTTTTTGCCGGGCATCGTCAGTTGACAAAATAATGGTTGGAGCAGCCTCACCATTATAGGGTACAATGCCAGCATCATTATTATTGTTAAAGTAAGCGTAAAGCTGGTAATATTCTTGTTGGGATATAGGATCATACTTATGATCATGACACCGAGCGCACTCCAAGGTCAGTCCCATGAGAGCCTTCCCAAAGGTGTTCGTTCGATCTGCTACATACTCAACTCTATACTCTTCATCGACCACACCTCCTTCTTGGGTCTGTGGGTGATTCCGGTTAAAGCAGGTTGCAAGGAGCATCTCTTGTGTGGGTTCCGGCATTAAATCTCCTGCGAGTTGCCAAAGCAAGAAAGTATCAAAAGGCATATTATTATTGAATGCTTCAATCACCCAATCGCGCCAGGGCCAGGTGTTCCGCATACCATCATCCTGATAACCATGTGAATCAGCGTACCGTGCCACATCAAGCCATTCCAAAGCCATACGCTCGCCATAGTGCTGTGATTCCAGAAGCCTATCAATCACTTTGTTGTAAGCTTCAGGGCTATCGTCTGATACAAATGACTCTATCTCATCTACAGAAGGTGGTAATCCGGTCAGATCAAGGGTGGCACGACGTAACAAAGTCTCCTTTTCAGTAGATTCGGAAGGAGTTAGACCTTTCTCTTTTATTTGGGCAAGAATAAAGCGGTCAATGTCTGTTTTTATCCAGGATTCGTCATCCACGTCAGGGATCACTGGTGTCACGGGAGCCGCAAAGGACCAATGCTCCTTGTATTTGCCCCCTTGACGAATCCACTTCAGTAAAATGGCTTTTTCCCCGGCATTTAAAGCCAGATTAGATTCAGGAGGCGGCATCATATAGTCAGCTTCTGAATCAGTGATCCGGTGCGCTAGTTCACTTCCGGCTGTACTTTTAGCACTAATAATTTTGTTAGCGCGGCGACTATCACTCTGGCTCAGAGCGAACGCAAATTCCTCCAGATCGAGCCGTAAATCACCTTTCCTTTGCTTCTCGTCAGGACCATGGCATTTAAAACAGCGATCCGCTAATATGGGTTTGACGTGAAAGTTGTAGTCAATTTGATCGGGAGCAGCTGTAATGGCTTCTGCTATCTCCTCATCTACGGCTAGACCGCAGTGCCATAGCGATGTACACAGGAAGAAAGCAAAGAATCCAATGAAAAGTGGACGCATAATTTCTACAATGGAAGCCCCAAATTACAAGCTTCAGGAAAGAAAATCAATTTTCCGGCACGCCGAAGCTCTTTTCCTATTTTAGAAGTAGCAAAAATCCTCCACAATGGATCGCTTCTATGTATTACCTCTTCTGATTGGGTTAGCTATCTCGTGCGTTACACCGTCCCCACCGGCCTCCATTCCTGCCCAGCCTAATATACTCTTTATGATAGCAGATGATTGGTCCTACCCTCATGCCAGCATCTTAGGAGATCCTGTTGTCCAGACGCCAACTTTCGATCGCGTAGCCCAAAACGGAGTGCTCTTTCACAATGCGTATTGCGCCGCGCCATCATGCTCTCCTTCGAGAGCATCCATCCTAAGTGGTCGCTATCCTCATCAACTGGAAGCAGGAGGAAATCTCTGGTCAGTATATCCTCAGCAGTACGATAATTTCGTAGATCTGCTGCAAGATGCTGGATATCACACCGGATCAACACGCAAGGGCTGGGGACCTGGTGATTATCAGAGAGTTGGCTATGATCATAATCCGGCTGGGAAAACTTATCCTGGATTTAAAGACTTTTTTGATAGTAAACCAGACGAAGCACCTTTTTTCTTTTGGTTTGGATCTAGCGATCCCCACAGAGTGTATACTCCCAATAGTGGAGTGCGTACAGGTATGGATGCCGGTATGGTGAATGTGCCTCCATTTTTGCCGGATTTACCTTGCATTCGAAACGACATTCTGGACTACTTCTACGAAGTGGAACGATTTGACCGGGAGTGTGGCAACATCCTCACTTTTCTCCAAGAAAGAGGTGAATTGGATCATACCATCGTCGTGATCACCAGTGACAATGGGATGCCTTTTCCACGAGCTAAAGCCAATTTGTATGATTATGGTACACGTATGCCCATGGCGATGTGTTGGACCTCAACCTTACGACCCAATCAGGTCATGCAAGACTTTGTCAGCCTTGTCGATCTAGCTCCTACTTTTCTCGAGGCGGCTCAACGTCCTGTTCCCACAAGTATGAGCGGCTATAGTCTACTGCCGGATAGTCCTGGATCTACTGTCCGGGATAAAGTTTTTATAGAGCGTGAGCGCCACGCCAATGTTCGTAAAGGTGACCTTAGTTATCCCATGCGAGCCGTACGTACTAAAGACTACCTCTACATCCATAACTTTGAGCCAGAGCGCTGGCCAGCTGGAGATCCTAAAACTCACGTGAGTGTAGGTCAGTTTGGTGATGTAGACAATTCCATTTCCAAGTTTCTGATTATGTCAATGGAAGGTCAGGAGCATGATCGCGAATATTTCAATTTGTCTTTTGGTAAACGAACGGAAGAGGAGTTCTACGTTTTGGCAGATGATCCCGGAAACATCAAAAACCAAATCAGAAACAAGGAGTATGCCCAGGTCCTGGAGGAACTGCGTCAGGAACTGGTGGACTGGATGCAAGCAACGGATGATCTACGGTCTCATGATCCAAATACAATCTATTGGGACACAGTGGAGTACACTCCTACATACCAGTTTTTTGATTTTGATCTGACAAATAAACTAGCTGAGTACCAGATGGAAAGGCGAGAAGGAAACCGATTTATGCCAATATCTTGTAGCCAATCGCCAAAGAATTAAGCGGCCACTAATCACATGTGTAAGTTCTCATGGTCTTTTGCCATTGGGTAGGTTTGTCCGAAAATCCCTACAAATCAGCAAATCGTGTTTGCTTATTTGTAGGAATCTTCAGCTTGTTTTATTGAGGGCCAGGTGTTCACATTACGATTTTTTTAATGTATTTTACCTTTCAACAAAGCGTTAAACCTTTTTATTATGGAAAATCTTGTACCTCTTATTATTCAGTTGGTCAGTGGTGCAGCCGGTGGAAATCTGGCAGGCAAACTGATGAAAAATTTATCATTGGGCACCATCGGTAATTCTATTGCCGGTATTCTAGGCGGAGGCTTAGGTGGTCAGATCCTTGGTATGCTCGGCATGTCTATGGGTGGCGGAGGTGAAGCCTTGGACATCGGCAGCATTATCGGCAGCGTAGCCGGAGGTGGTGTTGGTGGCGGAGCAGTGATGGCCGTCGTTGGCTTGATAAAGAACGCCATGAACAAAGGTGGGGGGAGCTAGCTGATTACTCTCTGACAGTATTGATTGCACTTTTTTAGACTGGCACTAGTGTCAGTTGGTAATGCTGTTATGCTATACAGGAACAGGAGGATGTCATTAGAAGTCAGGCTGAAATCATCGACATGCAGGAAAAGATTAACAGCATTGAGGAGGAGCGTACCCCTGTGCAACAAGCTGTTAGTAGCAAATCATCCTCTGCCACAAACTAGTTGCAGTAGTCGCTTAGCTCATTACAAGGACTTAATTTTCACGTTGCGAAAGTAAATCGGAGCGCCTGCATGCTTCCCCTGTAGTCCTACGTGACCGTGTGACTGTAAAGTAGCAGCAGGCTTGCTCAACCAGGCAGGAATTTCGCTCCCATCCGGATTTACCTTAGCATTGATCCACTTGTCCATGTTCATATGGGTTACCCAGGCACCGTTGAGCATCACATGAACCATGCGTCCTTGGCACACAATGCTGCATCGGTTCCACTCACCCGGTTTTTTTACGGCCCGCTGAGAGGCAGCTAATCGACCGAAAATTGCTCCACATTGCCAGGTTTTAGGACTATTTGACCATTGCTCTGCATAGTCATCGGCAATTTGTACTTCAAGGGAATTCGGGATCCAGTCATCCATATCTGTGCAATGAAGAATTATTCCACTGTTGGTGCCTTCTGCTGTCTTAAACTCAAGATCTAAGATGTAATTATGATATCCTTTCCTGGACCAGATAGCTTGATCCTCTGAAGCGGTTAGTATGCCATCATCATAGGTCCAAACACCTTCGGGAGCAACAATATTGGACAGATCCTCAGCGATCAGATCCTCCCATCCACTACTATTCGGATGGCTGGTCATGTCACTCACCAAATCTGGTAACTCCTCAATGTAGATGTTCTTGAACTGGACCAAGGCAGGGGGGCTTACCCATTCACCTTCTCGCTTTGCACCATGATGTTGCAAACCAATAGGCCCTTCTGCTGGCAAGTCTGGTAGCCAGGCATTCTTTATCACGGTCTTCCCATTCAACTGTACCGTGAGATGCTCCCCGATCACCGTAATCTTATAACTATTCCACTCTCCTATATTATGATCAGCCTGCAGCATTGGCGTTACACCAGCACGTACGTTGGCCGGCATATTCTTATCCATCCGGTAACCGTATACCTCTCCTGATCCCGTAGGCCAGCACCAGATATTCACCTGTGACTTCATTTGACCCCTCAG
>Ga0224508_10004012_pt1 | contig 12096 bp, 11 predicted proteins | sample SF_Jan12_sed_USG_4_FD_170157 | JGI IMG/M metagenome (GOLD analysis project Ga0224508, IMG submission 170157) | Sediment microbial communities from San Francisco Bay, California, United States - SF_Jan12_sed_USGS_21 | ecosystem: Environmental > Aquatic > Marine > Sediment | place: USA...
TCTGGTGCATCCCAACGGTCGGGTCTATGTCGGGGCGGCCTGGTCGGGCAATCTCGTGGTGTACGACCGGGGCAAGGTCATCAATGAGATGACGGGCCTGTCGTCGCCGCATGACGTCGAGCTGGCGCCGAACGGGGATATCTGGCTCGCCGATGCGGGGAACGACCGGATGGTGCTGCTCTCGCCCGATCTGAAAATCAAAAAAATTCTGCAGGGCGCGCCGTACAATTTCAGCGGCCCCCGGTATCAGGACACGATGCCGGACGGCACCTTGATCGTGGCGGACAAGAACACGCATTCGGTCAAGATCATCGGCCCGGATGGAGCGCTGCTTCAGGTGCTGGGCGGCGGCGGATCGGGCAAGGAGCCCGGAAAATTCACGACGCCGGAGGGCATCGAGCTCAAGGGGCAGACACTCTGGATCTCCGATTCCGGTAACGACCGGATCGTGAAATACCGGATTACCAAGCGGTAGGCGGTGTCGACAGTCATCGGTAATACGCTGAAAACACACTATTAGGTGTCATTCCCGCGAATGCGGGAATCTAGAAATTCGATCAACCCTGGATTCCGGACCGGCGCTTCGCGCCGTCCGGAATGACACAGTTTGGGTATCGAGAGACGCGCGCCGAGGTACGGCCGCTAGGCGCCTCACGCGACCTTTTCCAGTTTCTGGAGCGACCGCAGCGGCCGGGGCATCGGTACGTCGCCGAAACTGGACGGCCAATTGGTGTAGGACACTTCGCCCACATAGATGTCGCCCTTCGAATCGATCGCCAGGCCGTGCGGGGCAAGGAACTTGCCGACCTCCAGCCCGGGCCCGTCTTCGCCGCCGAGCCGGGCGAGCAATTCGCCCTTCGCACTGACCACGCTGAGCCGCGGCCCGATATTGGGCGCCTTGCGGTTGACCGCCATGCCCGGGCCCAATTCGCCGACGAAACAATGCGGGCACTTGCCGCGCGGCATGTACAGCCCGCACGGCCGGTGCAGCATGTTCCACTGCGTCTCGTACTTGCCGTCGCCGTCGAAGATCTGCACCCGGTGGTTTTCCCGGTCGGCGACATAGACCCAGCCCTCGTCGTCGGTAACGATGTTATGCACGATATTGAATTCGCCGGGACCGGATCCGGACTCGCCCCAGCTCTTCAGCAGCTTTCCGTCGGGCGAATATTTGTGGACGCAGGCATTGCCGTAGCCGTCCGAGACGTAGATGTGGTTGTCCGGCGACAGGGCGGTGTGGGTGCAGCGATGGAACGGATCGCCGCTCATATAGGGGGCCGGGTTTCCGGGCACGCCGATCTCCAGCAGCACCTTTCCTTCGGGCGTGCATTTGCGGACGGTGTGATCGCCGTCGTCGGTGCAATAGAGCGAGTCGTCCGGGCCGATGTGCAGGCCGTGGGCGCGCGGGAACAGGCCTTCGCCCCAGGAGCGCAGAAAATTGCCGTCGAGGTCGAACACCATCATCGGATGCTCGCCGCGATTGAAGACGTAAACCTGATCCTTGCTGTCGACGCCGACGGCGGCGACATCCATGAATTCCCAGCCCTCGGGCGGCTTCGCCCAATCCTCGACCACGCGGTAGCGAAACTCGCCGCTCCCCAAAATTACCGACATTATCCGTGCCCTCCCGCTTGAAGTATTCGCGCTATTCTCCAACAATCGAACGGTCCGCGCAAAGTTCCGACCTGTTTCCCAATTTCAACAGAACGCGATGCAAGTCTGTGTGTACCGTCCGGCGCGGCGTGACGGCGCATATGAGCACGATCGAGGTTAGGCATGGATATCGAAAGCGCGATCAATTTCGAGGATTTGCGTAAGTTGGCGAAGAAACGCCTGCCGAAGGTGGTCTACGACTTCATTGAAGGCGGCGCGGACGACGAGGACGGTCTGGTGCGCAACGAGGACGCCTTTCGCTCGCGCCCCCTGGTGCCGCGGTATTTGGTCGATATTGAGACGCGCGATCAGAGCACGCAGTTGTTCGGACGGACCTATTCGAGCCCCTTCGGCATCGCTCCGACGGGCGGCATCGGCAACTACCGCCGCGGTGGCGACATGATGCTGGCCACGGCGGCGCGAGACGCGAATATTCCCTTCATCATGTCCGGCGCGGCCACCGCCCCGATGGAGGAATTGGCCGAGGTCGCGCCGGAGCATGGCTGGTACCAGCTTTATGCCGCCAAGGATCCCGCGATTTCCGAGGATATGATCCGCCGGGCGGCGGATCTGGGCCTGTCGACGCTGGTGATCACGGTGGACGTGCCGGTCGGATCCAACCGCGAGCGTAACAAGCGCAACGGGTTTGGGCGGCCGCTCAAACTGTCGCTTGCCTCCAAGCTGGATGCGCTGCGGCGGCCTTACTGGTTTAAGGATTATATGCGGCACGGCATCGCGCGGTTGTCGAATTGGGAAGCCTATGTCGAGCCGGGCGCCGACGCGGATACCTTGGCCACATTCATGTCCTCGCAAATTCATGCGACCCTGACATGGAGCGATATCGAGAAGTTCCGTAAACTGTGGCCGCGGAATCTGGTGCTCAAGGGCATCATGCGTCCGGACGATGCATTGCGCGCCGCCGAAATCGGCGTCGATGGGCTGATGGTGTCGAACCATGGCGCCCGGCAACTCGATCGCGCGCCGTCGCCGCTCGACGTGTTGCCGGCGATCGATGCCGCGGTGGGGGAGCGGATGACGCTGATGCTCGATGGCGGCGTGCGGCGCGGTTCCGACGTTTTGATCGCACTGTGTTTCGGCGCGAAATTCGTCTTTCTCGGCCGCCCGACATTGTACGGCGCGATCGCCGGCGGCATGCCGGGCGCCGCCAAGGCCGCGGCGATCCTGCGCCAGGAGATCGACACGGTCATGGCGCAGATCGGCTGCCCGAGCCTGGATCAGCTCGGCCCTGATTTTATGTTGTGGGACGAGGACGATTTGCGCCGCAACCGGCGCGACTGAAAGTCATCCTCCGGGCCATAATTCTTCATAAATTTCCCGCGACGGTTTACAATTGTACGCCACTGTCGCGGGAGATGATCGATGAATGGCTGTTTACGACGTTGTTTCACCGCATTTGCCCTGGCCGCCGTATCGGTGTGGGCATTTGCCGCCGCGCCGAATGTGGCCGGGGCCGCTCCGGCACTCGGCAAAGCGGCGCCGGATTTTACAGGCACCGACAGCACGGGGAAGCGTCACCGTCTGAGCGACATGCGGGGCAAGATCGTGGTCCTGGAATGGACCAATCACGATTGCCCGTTTGTCGGCAAGCACTACCGCTCCAGCAATATGCAGCGCACGCAAAAGCAGGTGACCGACGGCGGCGCCGTTTGGCTCTCGGTGATATCCTCGGCGCCGGGTCTCCAGGGCCATGTTACCGGGCCGGAGGCCGACGCGCTGACCCGCAACCGGCAGGCGCATCCGTCTGCGGTCCTGCTCGATCCGAAGGGCGATATCGGCCGGCTCTATCGCGCGGCGGTGACGCCGCATATCTTCATTGTCGATAAGGACGGCCGGCTGGCCTATCAAGGTGCCATCGACGATATCGCGTCATGGGACGAAGCCGACATTCCGAAGGCAACCAACTACGTCCACCAAGTGATGACGCAGTTGAAGGCCGGATTGCAGGTCAAGCCGGGTGTGACGCGTCCGTACGGATGCAGCGTCAAGTACGGGTCCTAGAGCAAATCCCGAGCGAACCGAAATGGTTGGCGACGACGTATTTGCGTAAAAACAAAGAGATAGACAATTTCATTTGAGTCAATTTAAACAAGAAATCGTCTAGCGGGCCTAGCCGCCCTTTCGGGGGGATGCGCTAGTCTGCGGAGAGGCTTTGCGCCGGTGCGCCGAACCGTTGATGCATGTCCGCGATGACATCGTCGATCGGTTCCACATCGGCGTATTTCATGTCCATGTCGAACAGGTTGGCCCGGTGCGCCATGGCGCTGCGGTCGCCGCAGGCTTCCTCCACGACGATCACCCGGAAGTTATGTGAAAACGCGTCGGCGACCGCGCCGCGCACGCAGCCGCTGGTCGAGACGCCGCACACCACCACCGTATCCACAGCGTCATAGCGCAGGAAGGATTCAAGCGGCGTTTCGAAAAACGGCGAGGGTTTGTTTTTTTCGATGACGATGTCGCGATCGGTGGGCGCGTAGGCGTCGGGCCATTGGTCGGCCTTCGGATCGCCGGTGTATTGGAATTCCTCCGCCGTACCCAATTTCAAATTCCAGATGCCGCGCCGCGTCGGGTGTGCCCGGTTGTCGCGCCGGCTGTAATAGACCGGCAGCGACAGGTCGCGAAACGTCGCCGTCAGCCGGGTCAGCGCGGCGATCAGCGCGGGGTCTTCTGCGCCGCATAATTTGTACGCCGGATCGACGAACATGTGGGTGGTGTCGACATTCAGCAGCGCCGGGCGCGCGCCGAAACCGATCTTGTTGCCAAAGGATGCCTTGCGATAGGTGTCCAATTCCTCGGCCGGGAGAAAGTCGGCCCATTTGTCGATTTTGTCCACGGCGGGCTCCTTTTGGATGGAATGGCGGTTACCAGGTCGCGCATTAGTGCGATTTTCCGGCAACGGCAAGGCCGAACATGGCGAGAACTTTGGTCTTGCGGTCGGTGATCGGCAAGTCGGCGTCGTCTTCCTCGTCCTCGGTCAGCTCACGCAGCTCTTCGACCTCCGCTTCGCTATCCGGCGCGAACAGCGACTTCAAGGTCATGCCTGTGATCTCTGCGTTCGCCGTATTGAGGTCCGCGATGATGTGGCCGTAGCGCCGGCCCCAACCTGACTTCGGCAAGTAGCGAAGATCCGTGATATCCATGTCAAGTTCCAGATCGCGTTGCAAATCGCTGAGGGTCGCCAGGTCGAGGTCGCGCGAGATCAGCCAGTCGCCGGTTTCGTCCTTGGTAATGTAGTGCGCCTGTTGAAGGCGATCCTGGGCGATGGCGACCGCGTCGGGCGCAGCCGGCGCGGCGCGCACCAATTGCCGCACGTTGAGCCCTTTTCCGGTACGGCTGACAACCAGCAGTGCGTTTAGAATTGCCAGCGCCGCCGCGAGCAACCGGGCGGCGGGCAGATTTTCCTGCCGAACGCGGCGCATGCCCGCGCGCCATTCCGGCATCGCCGCCGTCATCTCGGCGCCCAGCAAGACGACGATCCAGGCGAGGTACATCCAGACCAGCAGGATGGGGATCGCGGCCAACGCGCCATAGAGCGTCTCGTAAGTCGGGAAACTTTTGATATAGAGCCCGAAGCCCTTTTTCAGCAGTTCGAAAAGGAGACCCGCCGCGATCCCTCCCATCAGGGCGTCCCGCCGTCGCACCGGAAAATACGGCATGACGAGAAAGAGGATCGAGAATCCCATGATCTGCAACAACAACGGCACGTAGCCGGCAAGCTCGGTCAGCGGGCCGGTAATCTGTTCGACGCCGGATGCCTGGGCCGCCGTGAAGAGATAGCTGGAGAGCGAGAGGCTCGCGCCGAATAACATTGGCGAAAGCGTCAGGACAGCCCAATAGACCAACAGCCGACCGACCAGGCGCCGAGATTCATTGACGCGCCAAATTGCATTGAACGTGCCGTTGATCGATGACAAGAGCATTACTGCGGTGATGCCGAGAAAAACCACGCCGACCGCAGTGAGCTGTCCGGTTTTTTGCGTGAACCGATCGATGTGTCCGGAAACCGCGGCGCCGATGCCCGGTACGAAATTCTCGAAGACGAAGGACTGCAACGCGCCCCTGGTTTCCTGAAATGCCGGAAAGGCGGCGAAGATCGCGAAACTGATCGCAATCAACGGCACCATGGCCAACAACGAGGTATATGTCAGCGCGGCCGCGCGTTCGAAGCATCGATCCACACCGAAGCGTTGAACGACGTACCTCAGGAACCGGATGCCGGACCGAAAGCCCAGCAGCGATTTTTGCCAGCGTCGGGGCGACTTTGATTGAGGCGAGCTCTGTTTCATGGTGGAACTACTATAGCGCAGGGATTAAGGAGCGGTGAATTGCCGAATTCTCAGGCCGATCAACACCCGCCGGAGGGACATCGCCAGCCCGCGCCGCGCCTGCGGCATGGCGCGGGATTGGCGGGGTTGCTGGTGTTCCTCGGATACTTCGGCGTTTGGCGCGGCTGTGAGTTGGTCGCGCTCCATTTCGGAATTGCCTGGGCGCTTGCGGCGGCGGCGCTCGGACTTTTGGGTATGGTGGTAGTCGCGGTGGTTGGCCTCGCTGTGATCCGCGCGATGCGTCAGATGGAGGAAGTGCCGCCGCCGGAACAGGAAGGCGACACCGCCCGGAAATAGCGGAAAAATAGGCGATCGCGGCATTGATCGACCGGGTAACTTGTATAAGATGGCGCGCACTTTCGCCTGATTTGTTCGAGGGGTATAGATGGCTGAAGCTCAAGCGCTAATGGCAGGTAAACGCGGCCTCATCATGGGGGTTGCGAATGACCGGTCGATTGCCTGGGGTATTGCACAGAAGCTCGCCGAACATGGCGCGGAGCTCGCCTTCTCGTATCAGGCCGATCAACTTGAGCGCCGCGTCCGGCCGCTGGCGGAATCGGTCGGCTCCGACATGGTCCTGAAATGCGACGCCGGTGACGATGCGAGCATCGACGCGCTGTTCGAGCAACTTGGCAATAAGTGGGGATCGCTTGATTTCATCGTGCATGCGATCGCGTTTTCCGACCGCAACGAACTCACCGGTAAATACGTCAATACGACCCGGGCGAATTTTCAGCTCACCTTGGACGTGTCGTGCTACACGCTGACCGCTGTCTGCCAGCGCGCAATGAAGATGATGAACAAGGGCGGCAGTATCATCACCCTGACCTATTACGGCGCGGAACGGGTGATGCCGCATTACAATGTAATGGGCGTGGCCAAGGCGGCGCTTGAGGCGAGCGTCCGGTACCTGTCGGTCGACCTCGGCGGGCAGGATATCCGGGTGAATGCGATCTCCGCCGGTCCGATCAAGACGCTTGCGGCGTCGGGCATCGGCGATTTCCGGTACATCTTGAAATGGAACGAGTTGAACTCGCCGCTCAAACGGAACGTGACCCTGGCGGAAGTGGGCAATGCGGGGCTTTACCTGCTGTCCGACCTCAGCCGCGGCGTGACCGGCGAGGTGCATCATGTGGATTCCGGCTATCACACGGTCGGCATGGTTTCGGTCGATGCCGCCGAGGAAGTCGGAAAACTCATCGACGGCCTCAAGACCTGAGCCGCGAGGGCGGCTGCCATGTCTCATAACAGTTTCGGCCACCTCTTCCGCTTCACGACCTGGGGCGAAAGCCATGGCCCGGCGATCGGCTGCGTGGTCGACGGCGTGCCGCCGGGAATCGCGCTTGCAGAATCCGACCTGCAGCAGTGGCTCGATCGCCGGCGGCCGGGACAATCCCGCTACACGACGCAGCGCAAGGAACTGGATCAGGTGAAAATCCTCTCCGGGGTCTTCGAGGGACAGACCACCGGCACGCCGGTCGGCATGATCATCGAGAATATGGATCAGCGGTCGCGCGACTATGGCGACATCAAGGATAAATTCCGTCCGGCCCATGCCGACTATACCTATTGGAAGAAATACGGCATCCGCGATTACCGGGGCGGCGGGCGGTCCTCGGCGCGCGAAACGGCGATGCGCGTTGCCGCCGGCGGCATCGCCCGCAAGGTGCTGGGGGACGGAATCAGCATTCGCGGCGCGCTGGTGCAGATGGGACCGCACGCCGTGAACCGCAAGAATTGGGACTGGGACGAGGTGGATAACAATCCGTTCTTCTGCCCCGACGCCAAGACCGCTGCCAAATGGGGCAAGTATCTCGACGCCTTGCGCAAGGAGGGCTCTTCCGCCGGTGCGGTAATCGAGGTGGTGGCGACCGGCGTACCCGCGGGATGGGGCGCCCCGGTCTATGGCAAGCTCGACGCCGATCTGGCGTCGGCCTTGATGAGCATCAACGCGGTGAAGGGCGTCGAAATCGGCGCCGGCATGGGCGCGGCGGCCCTGCGCGGCGAGGAAAATTCGGACGAAATGGCGATGAACAACGACGGCACAGTGCGCTTTCTGTCCAATGCGGCGGGCGGCATTCTCGGCGGCATATCGTCGGGGCAGGACGTGGTGGCGCGGTTTGCCGTGAAGCCGACGAGTTCGATCCTGAAGCCGCGCCGGACGGTGACGGTGGACGGCGAGGAGACCGAGATCGTCACCAAGGGGCGGCACGATCCCTGCGTCGGTATCCGCGGCGTGCCCGTGGGCGAGGCGATGGTGGCCTGTGTGCTGGCCGATCACATGCTGCGCCACCGCGCGCAGTGCGGATGAGGGCGACAGGTCGCACATTCTTAATTGCGGTTCGTTTCAGCGGCGATGATTTCTGCATCGCCGGATTTTGTGCTGATCGCATTTTGGCGAATTTCTGAGTGATTAAAAAATAATCACTAAATATTTTCGATTAAATAATAGTCATATGCACATCGTCTATTCAAGGCAGCTCCTTGTCTGACTGACGTGATAATTTCTAACATATTGAATTAAAACACCCATTCATGATTTCCGAAATTGGCACGCATGTTGCGGTGCAGCATGTGCGGGCAAGTAACCGGCAATCCTGCCGGCATTGCACCGAAGCAGTAGGGAGATCGATGAATGGTAGCGTTTCGCGACCCTTTTGATGCGAGGATTAAATTCGCGAGTGGATGTTCTTGTGGCGCACATGGCAGTCAGCCGAGCACGATGCGGAACTCGAAGCGCAATCGCCTGCGCGGGTAGACCCGGTTGATCCTGTCCAATCGGATGTGGACACGTTGACGGCGCGTTGCGTGGAAACCGCCGTGTTGCAAAGCATCTTCGGTGGCGATGCCGGCCGCCGGAATTTCCTCCGCGCCGTCGGCGCGAGTACGGCGCTTGCAGCGGTATCGCAGGTCTTTCCCTTGGACGCCGCCAAAGCGCTGGCCGCGGAGGCCAAGGGCAAGCTGGAAAAAACCAAGCTCGATGTGGGTTTCGTGCCGATTACCTGCGCCACGCCAATCATCATGGCGCATCCGATGGGATTTTACGCCAAGCACGGCCTGGACGTCTCAGTGATCAAGACCGCCGGCTGGGCGGTCGCGCGGGACAAGTCGCTCTCCGGCGAATACGACGCCGCACATATGCTGACGCCGATGCCGCTCGCGATCTCCATGGGTGCGGGATCGACCGCGAGCCCCTGGACGATGCCGGCCGTCGAGAATATCAACGGTCAAGCCATTACGTTGGCGATGAAACATAAGGACAAGCGCGATCCGAAACAGTGGAAGGGCATGCGGTTTGCGGTGCCTTTCGACTATTCGATGCATAATTTCCTGCTTCGGTATTACGTCGCCGAGCATGGGTTGGACCCGGACAAGGACATCCAGATCCGCGTCTTGCCACCGCCGGAAATGGTAGCGAATCTGCGCGCGGGCAATGTTGATGGCTATCTAGCGCCGGATCCGTTCAATCAACGTGCCGTCTATGACGGTGTCGGCTTCATTCATCTGCTGACCAAGGAAATCTGGCTGAACCACCCGTGTTGTGCATTTGCGGCGAGCAAGAAGTTCGTCACAGATATGCCGAATACATTCATCGCACTCTACAAATCGGTTATCGAGGCGACGCAATATGCCAACAAACCGGCCAATCGCAAGGAAGTTGCGAAGGCGATTTCGCCGAAGAATTATCTAAACCAGCCAGTGACGGTGGTCGAGCAGGTGTTGACGGGAACCTATGCGGACGGCCTCGGCAACGTCCAAAAAGAACCGGACCGAATTGGATTCGACCCCTTCCCATGGCATTCCATGGCCGTGTGGATCATGACCCAGATGAAGCGCTGGGGATATATCAAGGGGGACGTGAACTATAAGGCCATCGCCGAAGAGGTTTATTTGGCGACCCGCGCGCGCGAGGTCATGGCCGAAATGGGAATCGCCGCGCCGGAGTCCACTTATACCAAGCATACGATCATGGGCCGGGTCTTCGATCCCGATCAGGCGGATGCATATTCTAAGAGCTTTGTGATCGGGAGATCGGCATGAAACTAGGCGTGCCGGTGCGCGCCGCTATTTTGTCCGGGGCGCTGTTTCTGGTCTTTGTTTCTGTATGGCAACTCGCCGTGTCCGGCGGTGCGACAAGCACCGCCGGCATGGATCCCGAATACGCCAAGCTGATGGGACAGACGGCCAAGGGTGCGTCGGCGGTGCCGGGGCCGAGTACGATTGCAGTTGAACTTTTGCGGCACCTTGCTGACCCCTTCTACGATGCGGGTCCCAACGACAAGGGTATCGGCATCCAAATGGGCTATTCGCTGATCCGGGTATTGCTCGGGTTTTCAATTGCCGCCGTTGTCGCCATCCCGTTGGGTTTTGTCATCGGTATGTCGCCGCTTGCGTATCGGGCGTTGGATCCATTTATCCAAATCCTGAAACCTATCTCGCCACTCGCCTGGATGCCCCTTGCGCTCTACACGATCAAGGATTCTTCGGCGTCCGCGATATTCGTCATATTCATTTGTTCGCTCTGGCCAATGCTCGTAAATACGGCCTTCGGTGTCGCGTCCGTTCGGGTCGAATGGCTGAATGTCGCGAAGACGCTGGAAGCCGGGCGCATACGCACCGCGTTGCGCGTCATCCTGCCCGCGGCGGCGCCGACCATTATGACCGGAATGCGAATTTCGATTGGCATTGCGTGGCTTGTCATCGTCGCCGCGGAGATGCTCGTCGGCGGCACGGGGATCGGTTATTTCGTTTGGAACGAGTGGAATAACCTCAGCATTACCAACATCATCGTCGCCATTTTGTTCATCGGCGTCTTCGGCCTGGTGCTTGACCAGATCCTGGCCCATTTGACGCGGATGGTGACCTATGCCGACTAGCCGGAGGCCGGAATGTCAGAAAAACGATTCTTGATTAGCATAGAAGCCCTTTCGAAACACTACCCTACGCCTGACGGGACGGGCGAAACCGCAGTATTCGACAATATCTGGCTCCGTATCGAGGAGGGCGAGTTCGTTTGCGTCATCGGCCATTCGGGCTGTGGCAAGACGACGTTGCTGAATATCCTGGCCGGCCTCGAGTCCGCCTCGTCGGGTGGAATCATTCTAGGCGGGTCCGAAATTACCGGCCCTAGCCTCGATCGAGCCGTAATTTTCCAGAGCCACGCGCTTATGCCGTGGATGACGGTTTTTGGTAACGTAGCCTTCGCGGTTCGCTCGAAATGGCCGACGCTCGACAAGGCCAGTCTGTATGCCCATTGCCGCAAATATCTTGATTTGGTTCATCTTGGCGAGAATCAGGACAAGCGGCCCGCACAGCTTTCCGGCGGTATGCGTCAGCGCGTCGGCATTGCCCGGGCATTCGCAATTCAGCCGAAGATGATGCTGATGGACGAGCCGTTCAGTGCGCTCGACGCGTTGACGCGGGGCACACTGCAAGACCAGTTGCTCTCAATCTGCGCGGAGACGAAACAGACATCGTTCATGATCACGCACGATATCGATGAGGCGATTTTTCTTGCCGACAAAATTGTTCTGATGACGAACGGTCCGCACGCAAAAATTGCCGAAATTGTCAAGAATCCCCTGCCGCGCACGCGCAAGCGCGAAAACATGCACCGCCACCCGCACTACTATCGAATGCGGAGTCATTTGCTGGATTTTCTTGTGAGCCGTTCGAAGACCTTCGACGACACAATCGTCGAAGGTGGTTACGACCCCAGGAACCCTCCGATTATAGAGCCCGGACGGACGCCACGGGCGACGTTGGCGACTCCGTCGGCGGGCGAATTCACCACGGCCGGACCGATGGAAAGCGCCGTGGTCCGGTGATCCTCTGAACACCTGAACTGTGGAGACACAAAAATGACGCGCGAAGAACTGACCACGACCATTATCGATCATCTGGCCGAGAAAGAAATTTCACTCAAAGCCCTCGCGGAAGCCGGTGGCCTTTCGCCGGTCTTCACGACCGCGGCCGTGATGGGACAGATGGCGTTGCCGAAAGACGCGGCGGCGAAAATCGCCAATTTTCTCGACATGCCGGAAGCATTGGGCCTTGCAAAGATACCGTCGCGTGGTTCGCTCGGCATGACGGTGCGACC
>Ga0224508_10004013_pt1 | contig 12096 bp, 12 predicted proteins | sample SF_Jan12_sed_USG_4_FD_170157 | JGI IMG/M metagenome (GOLD analysis project Ga0224508, IMG submission 170157) | Sediment microbial communities from San Francisco Bay, California, United States - SF_Jan12_sed_USGS_21 | ecosystem: Environmental > Aquatic > Marine > Sediment | place: USA...
AACCGGGCTCAACGCGATCCAGGCGCTGACTTCTGCGTCGTTATCGAGACCCCAGTAGCGCAGATCCTGGTGCCAGCTCACGAAGGCCTTCGAACGCGGTTCTTTGATGAAAAACGTAGATCCCCACAGCAGGATGTCAGGGCCAAGTATCGATTCGACGGCATCGAGAATCCTGGGATTGGTCGCGATCCGGTAGGCAAATTTGAAGATGACATGGGGATAATTGAGCTGGTCCCTGTTGCCGACCCGCATGCCGTCAAGGCAGCCTTCGAGAGACTCCAGTTCCAGCCTGCCTGACAACGCCTCATCAGCGTCAAGCACATCGATGGGAAAAACATAGCCATCCCTGGAAAATCGTTCTGTGATCTCGGTCATCGCGCGATTCTAAACCCGGAATACAATATGGAGTATGCTTCAAATTGAAGCATTACAGTCTAATGGAGACTTTCGCGGAGGCAAAAATGGCAATGTTTAAGAAGGCAGATGGGGATGGCGGTCACGATTTGGCATCGCCACCCAAAATTGGACAGGCAAAACCTGTAAGGTCGAAAAATGTGTCAGTCATTGGACCGACGCTGGTAATCAAGGGTGAGTTGTCGGCTGATGAAGACCTGGTCATTGAAGGTCACATCGAGGGCACGATTGCTCATCACAAAAAGCATCTTACGATTGGCAAGCAAGGCCGGGTCAAGGCTGACATACATGCGAGTTCGGTCATTGTCGAAGGTGAGCTCGTTGGCAATATCCACAGCGAAGGAATTGTTTCATTGGCTGACGGTGCTGACGTCCAGGGCGATATCGAATGTGGTCGAATTGTTATGCAGGATGGTGCACGATTTAAGGGTAAAATCGACATGGGCGATCGGCCGAAAGCAGCCGTTCCGAAGGAGCCAGTCAAGATTGAACCGATTAAGTCGGAAAAAATATCTGCGTAGAGAATACGCTTATTTGAACAAGATGCGATTGTCGGCACTGGCATCGCTCGTTCTTGCCGCGCCGGCATATACGCATCATTCATTTCCGGCGGAGTTTGACAGATCCCGATCCGGGGAGCTTACCGGTACCATCGTAGAAGTCTGGTACAAGAACCCGCATGCGCGTTACCGGATGGAGGTGAAAGCCGACGACGGTTCTGTCGTGGAATGGGACATTCAGACGACCAGCGTGACCAGCTTGCGACGATCTGGCTGGAAGCCCGATACCTTGCAGGTTGGAGATTCCGTTCGCGTCTCGGGTGACCTTGGCCATGGAGAAACCAAAAAACTCTTCATGCGCAAAATGGTAAAGGACGGACTTGAGTATCTACCGTTCGGTCCGGTTCGTACAGCAGAAGAAAGAAATCGCGTCGATGCGAGTGCCAATAAGAATTACGGCTATGGACAGTTAAACCCTGACCACCCGTTTGATATAAGTGGTCCCTGGCACAACGGTTACAAATTCCGTTTGACCGTTGACGACCTGGAACCGAAACCGACTCCCTACACCGCGGAAGGCCGGCGCATATTTGAGGCAACGGAATCCTGGCATGACGGCGCGCTGCGCTGTATGCCCCTGGGCCTGCCGCGCACGTTTGGGTCACCCTATGCGCTGGATATTGTTGATGCCGGCAGCCATTACATGATGGTGTTCGAACAAAACAATACCCCCCGCTGGGTCTGGATGGATGGTCGTACGGCGCCACCGGGCCTGGCGCCCAACTCGATGGGATTCTCGGTGGGGCACTGGGAAGACGATGTGCTGGTCATCGAGACCACGAATCTGACGCCCGGCACTCTGGATGGAACCCTGATGCCAATGTCAGGCGAAGGCACGCGAATCGTCGAGCACTGGGCATTCAGCGAAGATCGCCTGACCATGGACCGCACGATGACGATCTACGACCCTTACTACACAGAGCCTTTAATTCGCAGGCGCGGCTCGGCACGGCGTGATTCACAGGTCGTGTACGAACCGGCTCCCTGTGATGCTGATGGCTATTACCGCGACCTGTACGAAACCGGGCGGCTCGAAAAACATCTGGAACAGTAACGGCCTACTCGGTAACGGGCACGAGGATAGTCGGTGGTTCGCCTTCGGCATTATCATTCCGGGGTCGGACCTCTATAAGTTGTTGGAATACTTCCGAATTTAGCTGATTTAGCGCCCATAAACGGCCTTAAATCGCCCTTTTTGGGGGCGAAATCACAGTTTTGGCGGTCCTGCTCAATAGCTAGTGCGTGATCTTCTCGAGTTTCGCGATATCGGAATCACTTGGTGTGTGATTTAACGCAAGAACCACTGACGCCACATCACGCAGTCCGGCAGGCGCAGATTCGTCCGCAACAATAGCGCTCAGCTTTTCCTTATCAGCCGCGTTCGCCTGGTGTTCGATATTGGCAATTGCTGTGGCGACCGCCGCTTCTGCTTCGCTGCTGTCACTACTTTCTGCAATTGACGATAGCTTCACCTTATCCGCGTCACTCGGAAAGTGTTTCAGATTGATGACTATGTCGGCCATCGCGCCAACAGCGGCATCGTCAGCAAATGAAATTTGCGAGAGTGGCATGAAGGCGAGCATTGCGAGGGTGGAGAGGACGATATTTTTTCTCATTGGATTGATCCTCCAGGTACAAGTTATCTTCGTGCACCCTGATTCTACCTTATAAGTATGCACCGCCTCGTGATTTGAGCTACTTGATCACTAATGCCTGACTCTCACATATTTTTGCAGTTTTCTTGGCCGGGGCTCTCCGGCATACATATTGCCGTCGCGGTCTACGGCGACGAACTCGGCGCCATTGCCGCCGGTAGTACGCGGGTTCGCGAATTGGTAAAGCACGAATGCGTCAACCCAGCCTGTGCTGGCGTCTCCGATCCTAATGCCCATTTCCCAGCCTGGGTTTCGTATCTGGTCTGATTCAGAGTCGGCCACGTAAATCCGGTCTTTTTCGTCGAAGTAGATACCGCTCGGTCGGCCGAATTGTGTCCACGTTGCAAGGTAGTTGCCGTCCTGGTCGAAAATCTGAATGCGATTGTTTGATCGATCGGCGACAAAGAGTCGACCTCGAGAATCGATTGCGAGCGAATGCATTGTCCGAAACTCACCAGGCCCGTACCCGGTTTTCCCCCAGGTCTTGATAAGTGTTCCGTCGCTTGAGAACTTCATGATCCGGTTATTCGTATCATCGGCATGGCCGTCGGCAACGAATATGTTGCCGTCGTCACCCACAACCACATCGCTTGGCGCATTGAAGCTGTTCGGCCCGTCACCTGGCACACCCGGCGTCCCGAGTGTCATCAACACTTCGCCTTCGGGACTCAATTTAACCACCTGGTGACCGCGGGTTCCCTTGGGCGTTCGTGCTGCCGCGACGGCGTCTGTCACCCACACATTGCCCTCCGGATCGACATCGATTCCGTGCGGCCATATGAATAGTCCACTGCCGAAGCTATCGACGACATTGCCGTCCAGGTCGAATTTGAGGATCGGATCCAGGTCCGAATCGAGACATTCGTCGCCAAAGCGTTCTGGCGCAGTTGCATCACAACGAATCACCGCCCAAACATGATTACCGTCGGGATCCATGGTTACACCGCCGACCGCTCCCATGATTCGACCACCCGGCAGCTTCGCCCAACCGTCAACGGCGCGATACGGGTTTGACAGGGACTGGGCTGTTGCCGACATCGCAAGGCCGAGCGAAAGAAAGATCACCAGAGCTTTGATCAGGTTTGTTGCAGCCGCTGCTTCAGGTTGTTCGGACATGCTGTTTCCTCAACTTCTTATTCTACTAAGCTCGGTTCAACTCCATCTGGCTGAGTACTTGTTGAGACAGCCAGGAGTTGGCGTCCGCAAAATCCAGAATCACGTCGAAATGATTCCTGTTGGCGATTTCTTTGAGAGTCGCCGGCATGCCAACCTCTTTCAGGACTTTTTGATAGTTATCACTCTGCCGTTTGAATTCGGTAGTCTCGTTTTCGCCGTATGACAATATCACTGGGCACTGATTCAGGTGCTTATGACGTATGGGGCTGTTCAGTGCAGCTTCCTCGGCGTCCATTCCAACGACGTCATTCACATAGCACAGGCGCACGGGTTCGAGGTCAAAAATGCCGCTAACAGCGCAAACACCTTTTATCGCGTCGGCCGGCAAGCCATGTGTTACCCAGTCTGTCAGCAACAACATCATTGCGATATGTGCCCCGGCCGAATGACCGGACAAGTAAATACGATCGCGATCGAAGCCCCACTTGTCAGCGTTTTCAAACAACCAGACGATGGCGCGCCGGTTCTCGTCGACGATACCGGTGAGTGTCTGATGCGGCGCCAACGTGTAGTTGAGCGCCGAAAAATAACTGCCATTCCGCTGAAACATGGGTGCGGCGAAACACGACTCATTCTTACTCAGTAACTGCCAGTAGCCGCCATGAATAAACACATGTAAAGGGGCCGATCCTGACTCCGTGGGAAGAAACAGGTCTAGCGTTTCCTCGTCTCCCGGACCGTATTGCAGGTCGAGATCGCACAACCCGGTACCAAGGGCATGGTCTTTCGCCGCATTGCTGGCGCGGACGAATTCCTCGAGGTAGACATTGATGTCGTCAATACAGCTGCTCGGCGAGTACTCCCGATCGAGTTCGGTTTGGTCGAAAGTGGCGTAGATGGGCGTCATTTGTTGCTCGCGATGATTCAATCCTCACAATATTCGCACACGATCGATCGATTGTCGGCATTTGACCGCAAGCAGACGTGGCCAGCTTGATCTAAACTGTTTCAACGATATTATTTTCCAGCAAAACTACGATCAACACACTGTCAATCGAGTCGTAGTAAATCGGAGGCCGTATGTTGAAGATCATCATTCGAGGGCTAACCCTTTCACTTGTAATAGTCGGTACTGCTTTCGGACAGTCGGACGGCGGATTGAAAGTGTTTATATCTGTCGACATGGAGGGCGTTACGGGGGTCGTCAATGTCGACGATGCGCGCCGGTCCGGTAAAGACTACGACTACTTCAGACAGACAATGACCCGCGAGGCAAACGCCGCAATTGAAGGCGCGCTTGCTGCAGGCGCCACCGAAATTATTGTGCGGGATTCACATGGCTCGGCCCTGAATTTGTTGCCGGAACAGCTACATCGCAGCGCCAGACTCCTTCGAGACTGGTCGGGTGGTCCAAAGGTCATGATGGAAGGAATTGATGCCAGCTTCGATGCAGCAATTTACGTCGGGTATCACGCCAAAGCAGGCTCATCCAATGGCGTGCTGGATCACACTTCATCCGGTGATGTGACGGACATTTCAATCAACGGCGTGTCGATGCCCGAAACCGGCTACAACGCGCTAATGGCCGGTTACCACGATGTGCCAGTCGTTTTCGTAGCCGGCGACAAGGCTGTTTGCGTTCAGGCCCAAGCATTGTTGGGTAACGTGGAAACTGTTGCCGTGAAGGAAGGAATCGGAGCGGCAGCATTAAATCTGCATCCGGAAGTCGCGCGCGAACAAATTCGGGCCGGCGTCGAAAAAGCCCTGCGAAACCTCGACGATTACAAACCATACAAATTGTCTGCGCCGTACACCTTGGTGCTCACATTGAAAACCGAGCAGCAGATTTTCGTAGGTTCTCATTACCCAGGTGCGAGACGTACGGGGGACTGGGAGCTGACCTTCGAGTCCGATGACGTAATGGAGGTCATGCGCGCGTACCAGGGAATGCGCAGGTGAGATCAGCGCGCATGTCACTGGCGCCCTTAATGGGCAGGCAACTTCGACTAGTGTCGGCAACTTAATCGCAGCGGGGAAACAGTTTTCCTTTCGATGGCGTAGTCTGGCTCGAACAGGTTCGCACCGATGACGCGCAAAAAGTAATTCGGCAGGCTCGAATCACAGATAGTGAGCAGATGCCGCTCCCTGCAATTCAATGACTCCTGACCCGGCGCGAAGTCTTATGAGCGCTGTTTTTGTATCAAAATGGCCGAATTAAGGCCTGTTTTTTGCCAGATGTCGGCATGAAATCTCACATAATCATAAGCTTGCAGAGGTCCGACCCGCGATCGTTGCTATGAAGTGGAAGATGTCAGAGCTTGCATCTGTCGCTGAGGTTGTAGCTGCGATCGGAGTCATCTTGTCGTTGCTTTTCGCTGGATTCCAGATAAAGGACCGTACCAGAGAAACCAGAGCGGCCACCCTACAGTTAACTTTGGACTCGGAGATAGCCTTGCAGGCCGAAGCAATGCGATACGCGGGAATTTGGGACAAGATTCTTGCGAGTGCTCATTTGGTGGAAGGAGAAGAAAAGCGTAGAGCCATTCTTCTTTTCAACATGTTGATGACGTTGTATCAAAATCAATGTTATCAGTTTGAATCCGGGTACCTGGACAGCCCGCCAGTAATGGAGCAACCAGTAACATGGCCAATTTATGAGGACTGGCGCAAAAGCGGGGGAGCAACAAATCGCTCGCCAGAATTTCTGGAGATTCATGACAAACAGTACGAGCGTCGCGCTGTTCAATGACCGCTCGTGGCCGAAACCAGCCGCTCGGCTGCTAAACTGCTAAGAGGCTGATTTTGACCCTAATCGGTCGGTCGTTCTAAGCGTCTAGCGACATCTAGTGGTTCGCTGTTCGGCTGAATGCGAACGATCAAACGTCGAACCAAGCACCCAGAAAGGTCAAGCATACATGTTCAATCTGAAAACGATTCTGACTATCTCAGTCACGCTATTCGCGTTAAATGCTGTCGGGCAACAACCGCCGACGAATGTATTGCCCAAGTTCACTGTAGACCCTGTCGAAAACGATGCTCCTTGGGCAGTAGAGTGGTGGCGAGCCCGTCACGACGAGAAGCGCGAACGAGCAAAGAGCACCGAGGTTGATGTGATTTTCATCGGAGACTCAATTACTCATGCCTGGGAGAATGAAGGAGCAGAAGTGTGGCAAGAGTATTATCAAGACAGGAACGCCTTTAATCTGGGGTTCTCCGGAGACAGAACAGAGCATCTGTTGTGGCGTCTTGAAAACGGCGCCGTAGACGCGATGAAACCGGCGTTGGCGGTTTTGATGATCGGCACGAACAATGCCGGCCACCGCATGGATCCGGCCATATACGTGGCTGAAGGAATTGAACGAATTGTCAGCGACCTTCGCAAGAGATTACCGAAGACCCGCGTTTTGGTAGTGGGTATATTCCCGAGACACGTTTCGCCGTACAACGAGATGCGAAGACGGAATGACGAAGTCAACCGTCTGATATCGAGGCTAGATAACGGCGAGTCAGTCCATTATCTGGATATAGGTCGAGGTTTCCTGAATGAAGACGGAACGCTTCGTAGAGATTTGATGCCAGACTTGCTTCACCCTAACGCTGCTGGCTACAGGGTATGGGCAGAAGCTATGGAGCCGACGATCAAAAGGCTCCTGCAAAACTAGCCATTGGCATTAGCGACATAAAGCCAGAATTTTTACAAATAGCCGGGTTTCTCTGGTTGAAATTACCCCAGAAGCGGGCCACGCTCACCGAAATTTGCATTGAAGCTCTGCCGGTCGCGTATTTGGCATGGTAATGCAGTAGTTGCGTCGGTTTTCTTAACACTGTTACCTTCACATGTACGGATGATTCTCATAAATGTATTGACATTCAGTGCTTTACATTTCCGGTCTGAAAATTGCACCTAGTTTGGTGGCGCTTTTCCACCTCGGCTCAGCGCGATAACAAGAAGAGCCGAGGACCAATTGTTAGCCCCGCTCCGGCGGGGTTTCGCATTGGGTTTATCGCCATAGAGTGAATACCCGATCGTCAACTCGATCGGCGGCCGAGAGTCGACCCGCACGATTATTCAGTACCGTTATTCACTCAACGCTGCGAGCTGATCCGCCTGGTACTCGCTAATAAGCGGGTCGATGACCTGGCTGAGGTCACCTTCGAGAATTTCCGAAAGCTTATATAAGGTGAGATTGATGCGGTGGTCGGTGACCCGACCTTGCGGGTAGTTATACGTGCGAATACGTTCCGATCGATCACCCGAGCCTACGAGGAGTTTTCTTTCCTGCGCCTGTTCGGTTTCGCGCTGCGAAATTTCTGCATCAAGTAATTTCGCCTGTAGCAGAGACATAGCTCGTGCCTTGTTTTTGTGTTGTGAGCGTTCGTCCTGGCATTCGACGACGATGCCACTTGGCAGATGAGTCAGCCTGACGGCAGAATCTGTTTTGTTGACGTGCTGGCCGCCGGCGCCTGAGGCGCGATAGGTGTCGACGCGCAGATCATTGCTGTTGATTTCGGTTTCTTCCACTGCCTCGGGCTCCGCAAGTACTGCGACCGTGCAAGCCGACGTGTGAATTCGGCCCTGCGATTCTGTGGCAGGAACTCGCTGCACACGATGCGCGCCGGACTCGAATTTTAGTTTGGCATAGATCCCGCTGCCGGAAACCCGGCTGACGATTTCTTTGTAACCGCCATGCTCGCCTTCGCGTGCGCTGATGATTTCAATCGGCCATTTCATCGCTTCGGCATATTTGGAGTACATTCGAAAGAGATCACCCGCAAAGATTGCCGCTTCGTCACCACCGGTCCCTGCGCGAATTTCCAGGTAGACGTTGCTGTTGTCATGCGGGTCCGGCGGAATCAATGCTTTCTGTAATTCCAGTTCGAGCGCCTCGCCTTTCTCTTCAAGCGTCTCCAGTTCTTCTTCGCCCATCTTGCGAATTTCGTCGTCGCTGTCGCCGGCCATCTCTTTGGCGGCAATGATGTCATTGCTGAGCGCCTCATATGACTGGAACAGCCCGATGATTGGTCCAAGCCTCGAGTATTCGATGTTCAGTTCACGAAACTGATTCTGATCACCTATAACTTCGGGATCCGCCATGAGGCCTTCGATTTCCTCGAACCTCTCGCGTGTGGTTTCCAGCTTGTTTCTGATTGAGTCCTTCACGGCTCAGTCGCTTTTCCCAAGACCAAATAATTCGCGAATGGCTTCAATAAATGCCTGGTCAGATTGTTCGCCCGCTTCGCGTAGCCGGACGCTTGGGTGGTGCAGGATTTTCTTGAGAAGCGAGGCTGTTACAAATTCCAGCACCTCGTCCGGATCGGCACCTTTCGCCAGGCGGCGGCGGGCTTGTTCAAGAACTTCATGACGGAGTGCGTCACCGTGGTCACGCAATGCTGTAATGATCGGTGCCACTTCCTTGCTGCGCTCGATACTCAGGTAGCGTTGCGTTTCGTCGTCCAATATACGATTCGCGTCGACGGCGGCCGCTTCACGGTTGCTCTGTCCCTCGACGATGACCCTGTCGAGATCATCGATCGTATAAAGGTAGACGTCGTCCAATTCGTCGATTCCCGCTTCGAGGTCTCTTGGCACCGCAATATCGACCGCAAAAATTGGTCGGCGCTTTCTTGCACGAATGGCATGTTCCATTTGCGCGGCGGTGACAACCGGCTCGGAACTTGCGGTCGAACTGATGAGAATGTCAGCTTCCGGTAGCGTACCTTCAATTTCTGACAGTGGGAGCGCGAAGCCATCGAATTGCGACGCGATGTTCTGCGCACGGCCGAAATCACGATTAGCCACGAACATGCGGCCGATACCTTTGCTGTAAAGATGCTTCGCAACCAGCTCGATGGTCATGCCCGCACCAATTAACAATGCCGTGTGTTGTGAAAATCCAGCAAAAAACTGGTTCGCGAGATTGACCGCTGCGTATGCGACCGAGACCGGGCTTGAGCCGATTTCGGTGTCGGTACGGACCTTCTTTGCGACTGAAAAGGTGTGATGGAAGAGTCTGTTTAGCTGAGAGCTGACGCTTGCGGATTGTTCGGCCTGACGAAAGGCGTCTTTCAGCTGGCCCAGGATCTGCGGCTCGCCGAGCACCATGGAGTCAAGCCCGCAGGCCACACGAAACAGGTGACGAATGGCTTCCTCATTATCAAGTGTGAAAAGTGCGGCCTCTGCAGCCGCACTGAGTGACTGGTCGCTTTTGAGCCACGCTTGCAGCGCCGCCAGCCCGCTGTCGTCAGCTTCCAGGTAGAATTCGGTCCGATTGCAGGTCGAAAGAATCACTGCTTCATCAATGCCTTGCAGTCGCACAAGCTCCGCCAGCGCCCGGGAGATGTTGTCACCCGAATAGATCACCTGTTCGCGAATTTCGACAGGCGCCGTGTTATGGTTCAGCCCGAGTATGTGCAGTGGCATGTTCGTTGGGGATCAGGGTGAAAAACAGTGCGTATGATAAGCGAACTGATGACGTAGTTCCTTGTCTGTGTTCACCACGACTGGAAAATTGCCATCAGGCCATATGAGCAGGAACACTATATTGAATCGCACCAGAAGACAGTTGCAGCGCCTTGTATTTGGAATGGCTTGCGTGCTCCTGTCCGCTACATCCCACGTTTTCGCTGATGAAACTGAAGAGCTCGCCGGGCACATGCTGTCGGCAGAGATGGCTTTGCAGGAAAACCGGTATCAGGAAGCGGCCAGTGAGTACCGCAAAGCCGCCGAACTCAGCGAGGACCCCGAGGTCGCCCAGCAGGCGACCCGGGTCGGTTATAGCTACGGCTTCAATGACGATGCGCTAAAGTCAGCCCAGCGCTGGTTAAAACTGGATGACGAAAGCGACGAGGCCTTGTTATACGTCTCGCAGCTTTACCTGCGGACCGGCGAAATCAGAAAGTCCCAGCGAAGCTTCGAAAAATTACTCGAGCGGGGCCGGGAACCTGCGGACGAACGCCTGCTCGCGATAATTCCGTTCCTTTCGCAGGAAGATGAAAGCCTGGCTTACGAGCTAATGCTGAAGCTTGCGAAGCCGTACAAAGATTCCGCTGCGGCCAACTATGCGGTTGCCGTGATGGCATTGCAGGCCGGCGAAACTGAAACTGCCGGTGAGCGGGCCAGGAAAGCATCCGAGATCGAACCCGATTGGGTCAAGCCACACCTCTTATATGCGCGCTCGATGCTACTGGGCGGTGACGAGGAAGGGGCGATTGACTACACGCAGCGGCTCGTCGGCGACGATCCCGATCCGGATCCGGAGGCACGGCTTGAACTTGCGATCATGCTCCTTTCCACCGATCGCGATGATGATGCGTTAAGCCAGGTTAACCAGATTCTCCTGGAACAACCCCAGCGTACGGACGCACTACGGCTCATGGCGATCATCAATTTTCGGTTGGAACGTCTAGATGCCGCCCGCGCCGACTTCCAGGACTTGCTGGAAACCGGCCAGTACACGATGGATGCACTTTATTACCTGGGGCGAATCGCAGATCGCAACCTGGAGCTCGACGACGCAATCCGCTACTACTCGCAGGTGACGCGCGGCAGCAACGCCGTCATCTCGCAGCGGCGAGCCGCCGGCATAATGGCGCAGGAGGGCGATGAAGAGGATGCAATAGAGCACTTGTCAGAGTTTGCCGAGATCAATCCGAATTTCGCAGTAGACATGCTGCAGGCACAGGCACAGTTGCTGGCGTCCATGGAGAGATATCCAGAGGCGCTGGAGTATTACGACAAGGTCGTCGCTTATCGCCCGGACAGCGAAGGTGCGCATCTCGGCAAAGCCGAGCTCCTGCTGCGCATGGATCGCCTCGACGACGCCATTGATCAGTACCGCAAAGCCGCACGACGCTGGCCCGACAGCTCTATGACGCTAAATGCGCTTGGCTATACGCTTGCTGATCGAACGGATCGCTACGACGAGGCAGCAAAGCTGATCAAGAAAGCGCTTGAAATGGATCCCGACAGTCCGGCGATCATTGATAGCTGGGGTTGGGTGCTCTACCGGCAGGGGAAGAACGAAGAGGCCCTGGTTCAGCTGGAACGTGCCTACGAAGATTTCCGCGATCCGGAAGTCGCCTCGCACCTCGTTGATGTGCTCTGGGCGCTCGACCGACAGGATGATGCGAGGACCACCCTCGAAAATGCCGAGCTCCTGTTTCCGGACAGCGAACTCCTGAAAAGTGCTCGCGAGCGCCTCTTTCCGGAAACGCCCTGAGGTTCCGTCGGCCTTGCGACGACCTGGCCAAAACCTGGTATTGCTTACACTTGTGGTGCTCCTGTCCGGATGCGTGACCCCCCGGAGCATCCAGTTACCCGATCTGCCTGATTGGCAGACACGCAAGGATCT
>Ga0224508_10004014_pt1 | contig 12096 bp, 8 predicted proteins | sample SF_Jan12_sed_USG_4_FD_170157 | JGI IMG/M metagenome (GOLD analysis project Ga0224508, IMG submission 170157) | Sediment microbial communities from San Francisco Bay, California, United States - SF_Jan12_sed_USGS_21 | ecosystem: Environmental > Aquatic > Marine > Sediment | place: USA: California...
GGTGAGCGCAAGATGTGACTCTATCGACACGCGGCGGAAAGCTGCGCCATAATCCCGGCTTTCACCCGCGGAGATGAACCCATGCGGACGGCACGGATCGACGAACAGCGCGCACTCGAACACCTGATGAACCTACTCGAAGTCGAGGGCCTCAGCGGGCGCGAAGCCAGGGTCGCGGCGGCTGTAAAGAAGAAGGTCCTCCTGGCCGGTGCAAAACCCGGTTGGATCCGTTTCGACGACGCCCAGAAACGCATCGGCGACGATTACGAGATCGGCAACATGACGGTGACGCTTCCGGGGACGATCGGGGCGCCGCGGCGGCTCCTGATGGGGCACCTGGATACCGTGCCGCTGTGCCGAGGCGCGGTCCCGTTGCGCCGGGGAAACCGTATCGTTTCGCAGGGCAACACGGGTCTGGGGGCCGACAACCGCACCGCCGTGTCGTGCATGGTCACCGTCCTCGAAACCATCTTGACGCAGGGTCTGCAGCATCCCCCGTTGACCTTTTGCTTTACCGTCGGCGAGGAGGTCGGGTTGCGCGGTGCACGGGCGCTGCGCAAGAGAGATCTCTCGAATCCCAAGTTGGGTTTCAATATCGATGGAGGGGATCCGGCCGATTTGTGGATCGGTGCGTTGGGCGCGGATCGTTGGGAGGTCGAGGTGAAGGGTGTCTCGGCCCACGCGGGGGTTCATCCCGATCATGGAGTCTCGGCGGCGTTGATCGCCGCGCGTGCGATCGAGGACGCGGCTGCCAGGGGGTACTTCGGAAAGATTCGTTTGAAGACCAAGAAGGGCACGGCCAACGTCGGTGTGATCAAAGGCGGCGAAGCGACCAACCAGGTTACCGACCACGTCTTTCTAAAGGGCGAATCGCGTAGCCACGACACGCGGTTCAAGGCACGCATCACTGAGGCCTGGCGTGCGGCGTTCGAACGGCAGGCCAAGCGGGTCAAGAACCACAAGGGCGTGCGCGGCAAGATCGTCTTCCGCGCCCAGACCGATTACGATCCGTTCCTGATCGATCGAAACGCGCCGGTGGTGCGCGCCGCAGTTGCCGCGGCGAAGGAAGTCGGGTTGAAGCCACGGTTGCGGTCGGCCGATGGCGGGCTCGATGCCAACCACCTCAACGAAAAGGGCATCCCGACCGTCACGCTCGGTGCGGGGCAGCATGGGCCGCACACCATCGACGAGTACGTCGACGTCCGCGAGTACCTCGACGGCTGCCGCGTGGCGCTCGGTGTCGCGACGGCTTGACCTTTCTACTTCGGCGGGCAAATAAACCGGCGGTTCCGGGGTAACAAAGGCTGAGAACGGGCAAAAAGTCCGGATTTCAAGGAGGTCAACGTGAAACGGCTGTTCTGGATAACCGTAATCTTGGTTCTGGTCAACGTGTTGCTGACGCACGTCGTGGCCGGGGTCGAGGACGAAGCCTCTGTGGCTCGCCGGTTCTGCGTGGACTTCTTCGCCGCCGACGATGACGCCATGGCGAACGTCATGGACGCCCCCTTGAAGGCCGCGATGACGCCCGAGGGATCGCAGCAGATCCGGGAGTCGCTGGTCGTGGCGTTGGGCCCGCTCGAGGAGATCGGCGAGGCCTGGTACACGGACGAAGTCCAGGGGTACCGGCGCTACCGCGTTCCCGTTCGTTTCGAAAACGGGATGCAGGATCTGCTCGTCGCCTTCGAACCCGGCGGCAAGGTCGGCGGCCTTTTTACGGTCAAACACATCGAACGGCCGTCTCTCGAGCGTGAAGCGAAGGCGGCCGAACTGCCCCGGCCCCAGACACCGCAACCGCCGTTCGACTACCGGGCCGAGGATGTGACCTACACGAGTGACGAATTCGTTCGCGCGGGGACTTTGACGATCCCGAACGGCAACGGTCCGTTTCCCGCGGTGTTGTTGCTGAGCGGCAGTGGCGCGCAAGATCGCGACAGCCTCCTGTTCGGCCACCGCTCGTTCCTGCTGATTTCCGACCACCTGACTCGTGCCGGGATTGCGGTGTTGCGCGTCGACGATCGCGGCGTCGGCGGTTCCACCGGAAACCTGGCGGAATCGACCCTCTCCGACTTTGCCGAGGACGCAATCGCCGGTGTGCGTTTCCTCGCCGCACGCGCGGAGATCGACGCCAAACGCATCGGCTTGATCGGGCACAGCGAGGGCGGCATCGTCGCCCCGCTCGCGGCGTCCCGCTCCGCGGTGGTCGGCTTCGTCGTTATCCTGGCCGGAACGGGTGTTCCCGGGGCCCAGGTGATGGATCTGCAGATGCAACAGCACATGCGGCTGCTCGGCGTGTCGGAAGAAACGATCGAGGCCGCCGCGATCGAGAATCGAAAGTTGAACAGCTTGATCGCGGAAGGAGCGACCACGATCGCGGTGAAGGATCAACTCGCCATCCTCAAGAGATCCCAGGGCGATCCGACTGCGGTGACCCCCGCGGAGTTGGCCCAGTTGACGGCTCCGTGGACCCGCTCGTTCATCACCTACGATCCGCGCCCGGCGCTGGCCAAGATCAAGGTGCCGGTTCTGGCTCTGAACGGCGAATTGGATTTTCAGGTCAACCCCGATCAGAACTTGACGGCGATTCGAGCTGCACTGAAACATAACTCCGACGTGACGCTTCACCGGTTGCCCAAGTTGAATCACCTATTCCAGACTGCCGAGACCGGCGCGTTCGACGAGTACAGCCGCATCGAGGAGACCTTTACCCCGGTCGCACTGGATCTGATCCGCGACTGGATCCTGGAGAACACAAGATGAGCCTTAAGTTCCACTGTGCCAAATGCGGCAACACCCAATGCGACACCGCGGAGATGCGCGGTGCCGGGGGTTTCTGGAGCAAGATATTCGACGTCCAGGGGCAGCGTTACTCGACCGTCACCTGTACGCGATGCAAGTACACCGAGTTTTACAAAGCATCGACCAACATGCTCGGCAACATCTTCGACTTGTTTACAAATTAATCGGGAATCCATGACGAACCGGGAAACCGTAGTTCTCCTCCACGGGATGGGTCGCACAACGGTCTCGATGCGCCGCACGGCGCAGCGGCTCGAGTCCCTGGGTTGGAACACCCGTCGCATCGGGTATCCGTCGTTGACCCGTCCAATCGAGCGGCTGGCCGAGCATGTGGCCGAGCGGCTGGCGGGGGAGACCGGCCGGCTCCATTTCGTGACGCACTCCCTCGGCGGCCTGGTGCTGCGACGGTTACTGCATACACAGCGGCCCGCGAACCTCGGCCGTGTCGTGATGCTGGCCCCGCCGAATCGCGGTAGCCGCTTGGCACGCAGGTTTTCGAGGATGGGACGCGTCGTCCCGGCAGTCCGTCAGTTGGCGCTGCCGGTGGAGGATCTGGACCGCCTGCTGGGCCCCGTCGATTTCGAGGTGCTGGTTATCGCCGGCTCGCGTGCCGCGGGTCCCATGCGTTGGCTCACGCGAACCGCCAACGACGGCCTCGTCAGCGTGGATGAAACGTTCGCCACGGGGCGCGACGACGCGCTCATCGTCCCGCGGGGCCACACCTTCATCATGGACTCGCCTGAGGTGCTCGAAGCACTCGATCAATTCTTGCGAAGCTGATCGTCCGCGCGGCCGTCGAGCGAAAACTCCCAAACGGCGAGAATCCCACGACTCTTCTCGATCTCGCGGTCCAGCCGCAACGACGCCACCGATCCTTCAACCGAATAAACCCAACGATCCATCGGGCAGACCCGCGATCGCAGCCACGGCTCACTCTCAACGGGCCACGCGCCGGTCTCGCGACGACTCACCTCCATCTCCAGCAGTTTTCGGCTCAGCTCCAATTGCAACTGGGTCAACGCGACACGATGGATGGTTTCTTCGATGTCCATTATCAGCATCTTGCCGAATTGGTTCCACCACGGCACCGGGATGTCGAGGCGGATGCCCATCCGCTCGAGAGCCGGCCCGCACCAGGATTGGGTTTCTTTTAGCCGGAGGATCGTTCGGCGCCAACGCTCGCTGGCATCCGCGCTCCCCAGCCGCATGTACGGACCGAGGATCCCGTCTTTGACACGGTCGACGACGTTCGCCGAGTCGTTCGAACTGAAATTGATCTGCGGCCAAATCCAGCCCTCGTACAGCAAGGCCGCTTCGACGTCTTTTCTGAGAAGTTCGGTGTTGAGCCGCGGCAGCCAATGATCGAGCCACGGAAGACGCCGAACCGCGGCCGCCTGGGTGCTCAGAAGATTGAGCCGGACGATTTGGGTAATCAGCTCGGGACCGTCCTCGAGCATCCCGGTAAGTCCCCACGCGGCTTCGAGCGCACGCTCGGCGCGTTCGAGTTCGCCTGCGTGGAGCGCCGAGAAACACTCGCTCAGCAGCAACTTGTTCAGATCGATGTGACCCCTCAGATTGGGGATCGGGGCGCTGTGCAGCTTCGTCAAGTCGGACTTCCAGACCGGTAGCGTGTCGGCGAGAAGGATCTCCTGAACTCGATCGATCGGCTCCGAGAATTCGGACAGGAAGGCGTTGACGAATTCCGGCGGCGGGTCGACGGGACTCTGGGTCCCGGTCAACTGCGCGGTCAACCAGTTCGAGCTCTGTGCCTTGAACTGCCTGAAGCGTTGGACCATCGGCCGGCCGGGGTGCGGCAGTTCCTCTTCTTCCAATCGCGGCGCGCTATCCACACCGAACAGGACGGTCACCGCGCTCAACTCGTGGGCCTCTGGGCTCATCTCCCGTGGTGGGATTCGTTCGAAGACTTCCTCGGGTGTTCCGAGTGTTTCCGCCCAGCGTTCCATCACGATCTTGCGGGCACCCTTCGCGCGGCCCGAGAGCACGGTGATGGAACTGAACAACACGCCCAGGACGACCAGCAAGAAGGCCATCGCCCAGACCATGACTCGCCGTCGCATGCATCAGGATACGGATGCCAAAGACACCACGTCTACGCCCGTTTTCTTGGATGTCCGCGTTTTTTTTGGGGGCTCAAAACCAATCACCTCGCGAGATAACTGGCGAAAACACGAGGGTTCCTCACAATAGGATGGTTCGCCATCCGGCGTCGCCGTATCTTCACCGTCCTGGGAGTTCCGGATTGCACTCAAAAATCAATGTTTCGGGGGTTTCGCGGTGGAGTTTGTGCGCGTTCGTCGTGTGCATGTCGTGGGTTGCCGTCGGTGCCCAGGGCGATGGCGAACCCGACGAGTTCTGGGAGAAAACAACCGAGACGTTTTTCGGGAACGTCGGCAAAGCCGGCCGCGTCGTCGTCGACAACCCGCACGGCAACATCTGGGTTCGCTTTGGCGGCTACGAGGACAAGGTAGAGATCATCGCGACGAGTCAACGACTCGAGCCGCAGCTTCCCAAACTGCTCGTCGAGCGCAACCGCGTCGAGGAAGATCTGTTCGTTCGCGTGGTTTCCGAAAAGCCGGACGCACCCGCGCCTTCCGACCGTCGCGACCGCATCGACATGGTCCTGTTCATCCCCATCGGACGGCGCGTCGAACTCTCCACGATCGAGGACGATATCGCGGTGAAGGGCCTCAAGGGGGACCTGTCGGTGAATACGATCAAAGGAAACGTCACGCTGCGCAAGATCACCGGAGCCGTCGACATCCGCACCGAGCGGGGAACCGTACTGGCCCTGCTCGAGAGCGATGTGACCAAGTCGGACCAGCACTTTGAGACGATCACCGGCGACATCGAAGTGACCGTGCACGAAGACGCGGTCCACGACGTTGAGATCGCGACGTCGGGAATCATCAGTACCGATTTTTCGATCGAAATCGAGCACCTCCGATTTTCGGAACCGGGCAAGCGCGCGCGGACGTCGATCGGGGGTGGCGGTCCGAAACTTTCCATAAACAGTAAGCGCGGCAGGGTCAGTCTGTTGCGCCAACAAAAATTCTTTGCACGCGAAGACGAGAAACCGTCTTGATACAGGGGGCCGCGGTGTTTCAACCGAAAGAACCGAAAATGAAAATCCTTCAGTCATTGCGACTAGGCTTTGGTCTTTGCGTGATCGCGTTGGCCACGCCCGCGATGGGCTCGGCCCAGGGCAGTGACCCGGCGAACCTTCCGCAGGTTGTCCAGGTCGCGGTCGAGGAATCGTCGCCGTCCACACCCAGTCGCTTCGACGGCGATGTCCGGGCGTTGTCCGCGCAGTTGTGGAAACCCGGCGATCCGATCCGCGAGATCCCGCGACGTTTCTATCCCAAGCCGGGATCGTTCCCGATCCATGAGCCCCAGATCCCCGATCGTCTCGTTGCGAACCAACAGCAGGCGACCCAGAACCAGACCGAGGGAACCGGAGGCACGTTCACGACGCCGAACCGGAACTTCACGGGAATCACGTTTACCGGTGCGACCCCACCGGATACGACGGGAGCGGTCGGTCTAAACCACTTCGTTCAATCGACCAACGCCGGCGGTGGCGCGCTCATCCGCATCTACGACAAGGCCGAACCGACGCCGAATCAACTCGCGGAATTCAGCCTCGATTCACTCGGGAGCGGTCAGTGCGCGTCCGGATTCGGTGACCCGATCGTGCTCTACGACCGGCACGCCGAGCGCTGGATGCTGTCCGAGTTCTCGAGTTCCGGTAACAACCTTTGCATGTACGTCTCGCAGACGCCGGACCCGGTCTCGGGTGGTTGGTACGCGTACCAGTTCGGGGCACCGTCGTTTCCCGATTACCCGAAGTACGGCACATGGCCCACCGACGCCAACGACGGCGGGGGCTCCTACATCGTGACAGCCAACGACGGCGGTCCCGGGCTCTTCGCGATGGATCGCGGAAACATGCTTGCGGGTAACGCCGCGACGTTCATCCGCGTGACGATCCCCGGTTTGTCGGGCTTTGGTTTCGAATCTCCCACGCCCGCCGATCTCGATGGTTCGGTCCTGCCTCCGAGCGGCTCACCCGCGATCTACATGCGCCATCGCGATACCGAAGTGCACTCGGGTCCGGCGGGGGCACCCGGGGATATTCTCGAAATGTGGACCTTCGACGTCGACTGGATCAACACCGCCAATTCGACGCTGACGCAACAGGCGAGCATTGACGTGGCCGATTTCGATTCCAGCCTGTGCGGCCTGACCTCGTTCAACTGCTTCCCGCAACCCGGTACCGGAACGACACTCGATCCGTTGCGCGAAGTCATCATGAATCGCCTTCAATACACCAAGCATCTGGACGGATTCGAGACGCTCGTCGGTAGTTTTGTCGTCGATATCGACGGCGCCAATACCGGGGGCGTGCGCTGGTTCGAACTACGAGGCGGGACGCCCAACTGGACGCTGCACCAGGAGGGCACGTACACCATCGCCGACGGCGACAATCGGTTTATGAGTTCGGCTGCGATGGATCAATCGCAAAATATTGCACTGGCCTACAACGTGTCGTCCAACGCCACGTTCCCCAGCTTGCGTTACACCGGCCGGTTGGCGGACGACACGGCGGGGACGATGAGCCAGACCGAAACGAGCATCATTGCCGGAACGGCCTCGAGTTCGAGCAACCGTTACGGCGATTACGCCCAAATGAGCCTCGATCCGGCCGACGATTGCACGTTCTGGTTCACCGGTGAGTTCAATACCTCGTCGACTTGGACGACGCAGATCATGTCGGCCCGCTTCGAAGCTTGCGGTTGCGACCTGTTTCCCGGGCTCCCGACGTTATCGGCCGCCAACAACGGCGACAACCGCGTCGACCTGAGCTGGGACGATTCCGACCTCGACACGGTGACCGAATACCGTATTCTGCGATCGCGGACTCCGGGCGGGCCTTACGAGAAAATAGCCGAGGTCGTCGACAGCAGTCCCGGAGTTTCCGGCGGTCTGGGTTACGCCTTCAGCGATTTCGACGTCCATGGCGGGATCGACTACTTCTACGCCGTCCGCTCCTCGGATGGCGCGGCTTGTACGTCGCCTGAATCCAACGAGGTCAATGTCACGGCAACCGGTACCTGCACGTTGCCGCCGGTGTTCGGCGGCGTCAGCGTGGTCGACGATCCGGAATTCGGCGTTTGCACGCTCGAACTTTTCTGGGGCGCCGCGACGCCGGAATGCGGTGGGCCGACGACTTACAACGTGTACCGCTCGACGGTGTCCGGGTTCACGCCCGGCGCGGGTAACCTACTCGCCGGAGGCATCACCGACACGGCTCTCGCCGATCTGAGCCAACTCGTCGATGGGACGATCTATTACTACATCGTGCAAGCGGTCGATACGGCCAACGGAATCAAGGACGACAACGTCGTCCAACTGGGCGGTGAACCCGATGGAATCGGCGGCGGCGTCTGCACGACCGGGAGCGCCTGTTCGGACAACCCCTTCGTCGATGTCAACCCCGAGGGTCCATTGACCGTCTGCCAGGGCGGCGGTCCGACACTGAGCGCGGATCTGGCCAGCGGCAGCGGCCCCTACACCTTCCAATGGATCGGTGACGGCGTTCCGATCGTCGGTGCGACCGGAGAATCCTTCACCCCCGACGAACTCGGTGTCCATACCTACAACGTTCGGGTCAGCGCCCAGACTTGCCCGGATGAGGTGTTCGACGGGTTGGACACCGAACTTACCCGTGTCAACCGGCCGTTCTTTTCGGGCCTCACGAGCGCGATCAATACGCAGGGCTCGGAATGCACCGTCGATCTTCAGTGGAGCGCCGCGACCACGGTGTGCGATGGCCCGGTGACGTACAACGTCTACCGCGACACGGTGATCCCTGTCGCCACGACCCACGAGAACTTGATCATCGGTGGACTGTCGGGAACCGGTTACGTCGACACCTTCGATCTGGTCGACTCGCAAACCTACTTCTACACCGTCAAGGCCGTCGATTTCAGCACGGGGCATTCGGACGACAACGTCATCGCGCTCCCCGTTACCCCGGACGGACCCTTCAACGGTATTCAGAACACGTATTTCGAAGACTTTACGGATGCGTCAGTGATCGACGATTGGACGATCACAACCGGGCCTGGGCCACACACGTGCGGGGCCTGGGCCGTTTCGCTTCTTCCGGGTGCGCGTCCCTCGGGCGGCTCCGGCAATTACCTGATCGCCGACAACCGCTGCGCCCCGCTGCTACCGCGGACATCCACGACCGCGACGTCGCCGCCGATCGACATGGTGATCGGGGGTCTTCAATCGGTCACGTTGAAAGCCAATATCTACTTCAACTACTCCTCCGCCAACACCCACGAGACCGGAAAAATCGAAGTCTGGAACGGTTCCCAGTGGATCTCGATATGGAATAGTTCCTCGTCGGACGTCAACCAACAGGTCAGTTTCGATGTCACGGCCCACGCAGCGAACAACCCCGCTTTCATGGTGCGTTTCGACTACCAGAACGCCACCACCGATCAGTTCTTTTCGTTCGATAATGTGACGGTGGTCACCGACGTGTTGTCCGTTTGCGGCACCGAGGCCGCGGGTCCGGCGTCCGTTCCGCGGGGTAGCCTGAGCACCGCGCGCAACGGAAGCGGGATCGACCTGACGTGGGACACTTCGACGTGCAGCGCGCCGAATTACAACCTGCTCTTCGGTGATCTCTCGAACGTCTCGACCTATACACTCCAGGGCAGCGTTTGCTCGTTGGGGGGCAGCGGTAACTTCTCGTGGAGCAGCCTGCCGGCAGGCGACATCTACTTCCTGATCTCTCCGACCGACGGCACGGGCAAGGAGGGGAGTTGGGGTCTGAACAGCATACTGGCGGAACGCAACGGTCTCGGTGCATCCGGCCAGTGCGGCGTGTCGGTGAAGAATCCGACGAACATCTGCGAGTAGTGCTGCTCGCCCGTCTTACGCGGCCATAGAGAACGTCTCCGGGTTGACCCGGGGGCGTTTTCGTATAATCGGCGCGGTCCAAAATCCCGGAGACTTCATGGCTCGACGATCGACTCTTTTTCTGCCCGTGGCGCTTACATCGATCGCGGTCGTTGCGACCTCGGGCTGCGCGACGGCGACCGACAGCCCCGAAGCGTCGTCCGTCAGGATCAAGATCGAAGAGGACCGGCGCGCCGGGTCCTCGCAATTCTTGCTGGACAAACTTGCCGGTGGGGATCCGGACGAGCGCGTACATTCAGCTCGTGCGATGGGACGCATCCAGTCGCCGGCCTATCTCGACGCGCTCGACGCCGCGTTGGCCGATCAGGATTCCACGACGCGCCTGGCGGCGTTGTTCGCCATCGGCCAACTCGGTTTGGTCCCGAATCAAGCAGTCGATCCCCGGGCGACCGAGTTCGTCCTGCCGCATTTGCGGGATCCGGAACCGAAACTCGTCGCTGCCGCGTTGAATGCGTTGGGCAAACTGGCCCACGAGCGCATGCCGGCCGATGTCTTTCCTTTGTTGACGCACGCCGACGCCGGAGTTCGCGCCGAGGCTGCATTTGCGCTGTTTCGCTACCGTTTCGCGCCGTTGTGGCGGGGCCAGGTAGATGAACCTCCGGAATTACCCGACGCGGCCGCAGAGGCGTTGATCTCGACGATGCGGGATTCGAACCCCGATGTACGGTTCGCGGCTACCTACGCATTCTCGCGTTACGGGGACGTGCGCGCCCGGCGCGCCCTGATCGAGGCGACCGTCGACCGCGAGGCACGGGTGCGGCTGTTCGCCGTTCGCGGTTTGGGCCATGTTGCGAATGCGGCCGCTGTCCCACACCTGATCGCCAGGTTGGGTGACGACAACTCGGATGTTCGCGTCGAGGCGGTTGCAGCGCTGCAGCGGGCTTCGCGTTTCGAAGGACTGGAGCGGGTGATCAGCGATCCGTCGTTTCACGTTCGCGCGGCCGTTGCTCAGGCGCTGGGGGCGGCTACGTCGATGTCTTCGCTCGACACCTTGCGCGGGCTAACGGAGGACGCATCCGTCACGGTTCGTGTCGCGGCAATCGAGGCGCTCTCGGGGCGACTTGGACCAGCGGCCCTCGGCCGGATCGAAACCTGGGCGGCCAGCGAGGATTGGCGCATCCGTGCGGCGGCAGCCGGCGCGACCGGGCACATGGGTGAGGCCGGAGACGCAGCAGCGGCGGCCGCGTTCGCCGACCCGGATCTCCGCGTCCAAGCCGCGGTTCTGAACGGACTAAGTGGCCGTGGCGACGGTGACGACATCGTGATTGCGGCGATCGCCCGCGACGATCTCGCGATCCGTGGCGCCGCAGTGGCTTTGCTCGCCGAACGCGAGCACCTCGATCGCGTCGAGATGTTGACGGCCGCTTACGACGCCTCGACCGGACAAGATTGGATCGAGGTCCGCGAATCGATCGCCGATGCTCTCGGAACGATCGACGGGGCTGAGACGATGTTGCGTCGAGTCGTCGCCGAAGACCCCGCGCCGTCGGTGCGCGGTAAGGCGGCAGCGGCTCTGAACGAGACCTTGCCGGAGGCGCGGCGCGAACCGCCTTATACGCGGTCGCGCTTGATCGATTTCGAACCGCCGCACGACGTTCACGTCGATCTCGAGACGGTGCACGGTACGATGCGGATCGAGCTGTTGTCCGCGCACGCGCCGATCCATGTGGCCGCGTTCCTGGAGCGCGTTGATGAAGATTTCTATGACGGGTTGATCTGGCATCGCGTGGTTTCGAATTTCGTCATCCAGGGAGGCGATCCGCGCGGCGATGGTTGGGGCAGTGGGGGAGAGAGTTTGCGTGACGAGATCAACGAGGTACGTTTCGAACGCGGAATGCTGGGGATGCCCAAGGCGGGTAAGGACACCGGTGGGTGCCAGCTCTTCATCACGCATGTTCCGACTCCTCATTTGGACGGCAACTACACCGTGTTCGGCCGGGTTGTCTCGGGAATCGCGATCGTCGATGCGATCGAGGTCGGCGACGAGATCCTCGACATACGCCGGGTCGAGATCGATTGAAGCGAGTCAGGGTGTAAACTATTTGTTCCCCCGGAGGAGATCCGCATTGGTCAGATTCGCACTCGCCGGCATCTTCGCGTTGCTAACGACCGCCGGTCTGGTCGCCGAGACAATCGAGATCGATCGCTGCATCGGTGGGAAATGCCATCGCAACGGCCGCTACGACTCGGTGCAAATTACGGAGCGGTTTTTTGTCGTCTATATCGATGCCGACCGCTGCCCCGGGCAGGCCGTGCACTGCGCGACCAGTTATGAGGCGTTTACCG
>Ga0224508_10004015_pt1 | contig 12095 bp, 12 predicted proteins | sample SF_Jan12_sed_USG_4_FD_170157 | JGI IMG/M metagenome (GOLD analysis project Ga0224508, IMG submission 170157) | Sediment microbial communities from San Francisco Bay, California, United States - SF_Jan12_sed_USGS_21 | ecosystem: Environmental > Aquatic > Marine > Sediment | place: USA...
AGAGCCGCCGCCACGGTCCCACGATCCCCGAGGTGCCCCGCGTTCCCGTGAAAATAGACCGCCGCGCCGGAAGCCTGAGCCGAGTTCGCGGCCGGGAACCACCAGCCGTGGAGCAACGGTCCGTCGAACGTCGGAATCCGGACCTCCGTGGCGTCCGGGAACCCCCAGTAGCGCGGGTGGCTCTCGTGTGGGGAGAGAGGCTCCGGATAGAAGACGAAGAACGGCACGATCCTGGGCAGGATGAGCTTGAGCCCGCCCAGCAGGAGGACGACGGTCAGCGTCAGCCAGAACAGGAATTCCATCCCGTCTCAGCCGCCCGCCAGACCCGCCAGGAGGCTTCGCGCCTCCTCGGCCGGTGCGTACCCGGGATCGGCGCCGGCCCAGACGTCCAGCGCACGCTCGAGATGAGCCACCGCAAGGTCCAGGTTCCCCCGCTCGCTCTCGATCATGGCCAGCTCGACGAGCGAACGGGGTGCGTTCGGGCTCCGGACGAAGACGGGCTCGAGCTCCGATGCGGCCTCGTCCGCGCGCCCGAGCGTCCGAAGACAGCGAGCGGCGGCTCGGCCCCAAGCGGTGGCGGCCGGGTCCATCTCGATCGCTCGACGGTACTCGGACAACGCGCTCGCGCAGTCGCCCCGAAGCTCGAGGACCCGCCCCCCCGCAAAGACGACGTTCGATCGGAGGGCCTCCACGCCGAGCGTCTGGATGACTCCTTCCACCTTGGCGATGGCGGCCTCGAGGCCGTCCGGATCTCCGATCAGGTTGTAGATCGCGAGCTCGCCGATCCCGGACAGTTGGTCGAACGGCGCCTCGAACTGGGCCGCGAGCGCCGCTGCCGAGTCCAACGCCGCTTCGGGTCGCTGCGCCAGCACGAACCGCGTCAGCGTTTGTAGCCTGCGTTGCAGCACCTGGAGCGGGGGCGCCCCCGCCTGCGAGAGCAGCGGCAACTCGAGGGCTCGATCCTCGATGGCCGCTTCGATCTGGCCACGTCGGACATGGTAACCGGCGCGCGCCTCGTACATGGCCGCCCTGTCCGCGGCCGTCCGGGCCAAGCCCTCGGCGTCATCGTACAGCCGCTCGGCCTCGGGCCAGTCCGCCAGATCGTACGCGATGCCCGCCAGACAGAGTCGGGCGGAGACGTTCTGCGGCTCGAGCAGAAGCGCTCTCTCGCAGGCAGCGCGCGCGTCTTCGAACTGCCCGATGGCGCCGTATGATTGGGACAGAATCGGGTAGGCCTGCATGTCCTGCGGGGCGAGCTCGGAATATCGGGCGATGTAGTCGATCGCCTGCTCGTATTGGCCGGTCCGCCGATAGGCGTCGCCCACGGCCAACAGCACCTGGCTCTGTGAAGGCGAGAACCGGAGAATCTCGAGATACTGTTCGATCTCGTCCTCGACCCGGTTCGAGGCCCGGTACAGAAGCGCGAGAGCTCCGCGCGCCTCGATGTCCTCGGGATTCATGGTGACGGACATCTCGGCGAGCTGGATGCCCTTCTCGGGATCCTGACCGACGAGGTAGTGGTACTCCCGCCGCACGTAGTATTTCTCGCGCTCCGGCAGACGGTAGCTGTGCTCCATGGTCGCGTTGATCGCCTCTACAGCGGTCTCGCTCTGATTCGAGAGCACCGCGATCGCGTAGCGGAGCCAGTGGGCGAGCGCAAAGCTCGGATCCTCTTCGACCGCTTGCCCGACGGACTGGGCAGCCTGCCCGTAGTCGGAGTCGACAGCCAGCGCCTTGAACGCCTCGGCATACGCCCGGTAGGCGACTTCCGAGTCCGTCAGGAGCTCGTCGAGGGGCAGATCGGCCGCCTCCGAGAGGCGCTGTGTCGGAATGCCCATGTCTTCGCGAACCTGGGCCGATATCTGATCGATGAGATCGAACGGCGCCCCGGTGTGGGTGCGCTCGGCGACCAGACGATTCGACCCGACCTCGTAGAGCGAAGTGACGACCGAGGGCCCGTTCGCGCCCCTCGAGATCTCGCCGCCGAGGAAGTAGTCGACGTTCTGCTTTTCGGCGATGGTGCTCTTGAGCCCCAGAGGAAGGCCCAGCCCGTCCGGCTGCCCGTTCTCACGAAGAGCCTGCGACAGGGCCAGACCCTCGCGCACGCTCATGAAGATGTCCTGGCGCCAATCGGCCCACAGCCCGCGGGGAATCCCGTACTGAAGCCAGTCGAGCTCCGCGTCGCCAGACTCGTTGTCGAAGTAGAACAGAGCCAGGTGCCGACGAAACTCGGACTTCGCGACGACTGCCTCGACCTCGTTCCCCTCTTCGTCCTCGACGATGACGGTCGTCGTCGTGGCCCCGAGCGACCGCCCCCCGAAGGAGAGTGCCAGGACCGCGCCGGCCACGAGAAGATTCGCCGGGACCCCGACCCGCTCGAGCCCGGTCCAGCGATTTCGTCCCGGCTGGCCGTGTCTCCACGCCAGAAGGAGCACGGTCGGGAGGAGCAAGACCAGCAGCAGGAGCGCGAAGTCGATCAACGCCGGAGAGAGTGCATAGCGCCCGGCCAGCCAGTCGACGAACTGGACGATGCCGGCGGAGCCCGCGACGTACGCACCTCCGATGTGCGGTACCCTGCGGCCGAACAGCTCGCGGACGAAGGACTGCTCGCCCACGCTCAGGTGACCGCCGCTCCCGCCGCCCACTCCGCGTAGAGCTCGGGACGCCGGTCACGCCAGAAGAGCCGTCGCGCGGTGGACGACGCGCAGGCGGAAAGATCGATGTCGGCGTAGAGGATGGTCTCCTCGAGTTCCGGGGCCGTGGCGACCACGCTTCCCTCCGAGTCGACGACGAACGACTCGCCTGCGAAGGTCAGTCGCTCCTCCTCGCCCACACGATTGCACAGAGCTGCGAAATACCCGTTCTGAAACGCGGCGACACGAACTTCTGCCTCGTAGAGGCCTTCCGGCCACTCGCCGATGGACCCCGCCTGAGGGATGACGACCAACTCGGCGCCGAGCTCACCCAGCCGGCGCATGTACTCCGGGTAGTGACGATCGTAGCAGATCGCGACCCCTACCCTGCCCGCCGCGGTATCGTACACGGTCGCGCCTCGGTCTCCTTCGGCATAGTAGCCCTGCTCGTGGAAGCAGGCGTATTCGGTGATGTGGATCATGCGCGTGACGCCCAGCAACGTCCCGTCGGAGTCGAACACGGGTGAGCTGTCGTAGTACCGACCGTCCGCCCCGTGTTCATACATGTTGAAGACGGTGACCAGTCCCAGCTCTGCGGCCCGCGTAGCCACGCGATCCGCTGTCGGTCCCGGAATCGGCTCGGCAACCGCTCGGGCGGCGGGGTCGTTCTGGCGCTGCGGAAAGAACCCGTCAACGGCGAGCTCGGCAAACGCCACCAACTCGGCGCCGGCTTCCGCCGCGGCACCCATGGCCGCCAGGGCCCGGTCGAGGTTGTCCTCGCGGTCGGGACCTGCCGACTGCTGGACGAGTGCGATCTTCATCTGGTCCTTCACCTGTCACGGAACGGTCTCGCGATTCCGCGAATCGTCGATTGTAGGGGTCGAAGCCACCGGATGTTCGGCGGGCGTAGCGCCAGCCGCAACGGGTGCGCGACGCCGGTCCGTAATACATTCGAGTCCATGTGCGGACGATACTCCCTGCAGACACCGCTCACCGAGCTCGCCGACATCTTCGACGCCGACGTGAGGGCGGAGGAAGCGGGACCTCGATACAACGTCGCGCCGACCGACACCGTGGCGACCCTCCGCCGCGCTGGCGATCGTCGTGAGATCACGGCTCTGCGATGGGGATTGGTGCCTCGCTGGTCGCGGGGGCCCGGCGTGGGCCCCCTGATGATCAACGCCCGATCCGAATCGCTGGACTCCAGAGCCGCCTTTCGCGACCTGCTCTCGGATTACAGGTGCGCTGTCCTGGCCGACGGTTTTTACGAATGGCGGACCGAGCACGGCCTGAAGCAGCCGTACTTCGTTCACCGCCGGGACGGCTCGCCGCTGGCGTTCGCCGCGTTGTGGGACACCTGGGGCGACCTCGAGTCGACGACGATCGTGACGACGGAGGCGAATCAGCTGCTGCTCCCGCTTCACGATCGAATGCCCGTCGTCCTCACGGAGGAGTCACTCGATCGCTGGCTGGACCCCGCCGAGCGAGAATTCGAGCGGGTCCGGAACGACCTCCGGCCGTGCGCCCCCGGGCTTCTCGAGGCATATCCCGTGACTCGTCGGGTCAACCGCACGGGGGACGACGACGCGGAATTCGTCGAGCCGCTCGACGGGCCCTTGAAGGAGCCGGAAGCTTGGGGGGAACGCCCCGCCGCGGGCAGCTCCGCCCCGGACGACCAGCTGGGTCTGTTCTAGTTAAGCGGACGCAGCGTCCTCGTTACGAAGCGCCTCGCGTATCCGTCGCTCCAGGCGGTCGCTGTGCTCGGGGGCGATGTGCTGGCTCCGAACGTGGTCGAGGAAGATCCGTTCGAAGTTGAAGTAGGGATAGCATTTCCTGCACACCTCGACGTGATACCGGACACGCTCGCTCCACTCCGCGTCCAGCTCACCGTCCAGGTACTCGTACACGCGGGCGACCGCCTCCTCGCAGGCGATCATCGGGGCATCCGTCGGCATCTCCGGCCCGCTCACGACACGTACCCCATCTCGCGCGCGAACGAGTGGAGCTTCGCCTGAAGCCGCTTGCGAGCGCGGAAGAGCCTCGACTTCACGGTTCCCACCGGGATTCCCATGATCTCGGACACTTCCTGGTAGCTCAGGCCCTCCAGATCGGAGAGCACGACCGGAATCCTGAATTCCTCAGGCAGGTCGTCGATCGCGGCGATCACCTCATCATCGATGAGACGTTCGAAGAACCCGCCGGCCGGATCCTCCTCGGCCACCTCGGCGAAGACGGATCGGTCCGCGACCTCGTCAAACTCCACCGCGCTCGGCCGACGTTGCTGGCTCCGGAACTCGTTTATGAACGTGTTCCGCAGGATGGTCATCAGCCACGCGCGGCAGTTCGTGCCGAGCCTGAAATCGTCCCAGGCCCGATAGGCCTTGAGGATCGCGTCCTGGACGAGATCCTCGGATCGGGCCGCATCGCCGCCGGTAAGGCGGAGGGCCAGCCCGAACAGGGCGTCGAGGTGAACCAGGGCCTCGGTCTCGAACTGCGCTTTCTTGTGTCGGTCTTCAGTCATTCGTCCATCGGCCGAAGCCGGACGCCTGGTGCGGCCGGGTCGTCGCTTGTGCCAGATGCCGGTGCTCCCCATCTCTGCACCGAGCCCCGACCATGATCCCATAACGCGGAAACCCGCGTCAAGGTTCTCCATGCCCCACCGACACCTCTTCGTCCTCACGATCATCGCCGCCGCCGCCTGTGGCCCGCTCGACCGCTCGGCCGGCGGGGACCCCGATCCGTCGTCCTCTCCGGATGTGTCGCGGGTCACACCCCCTTCCCTGCCGGTGCCTGTCGCAAACAACGCCGTCGCCGCGGTCGAGACCGCCGAGGGAACGGTGCTGCTCTCGTTTCTCGGACTCGACTCGACGAAGGCCTGGAACGGCCTGACACGGGACGCGTTCCGTTGGGATGTCGGGGACCCGTCCTGGCGCCGGATCGAGCCCGTCCCGGGACCTGCCCGGCTCGCGGCGACGGCCGAGAGCGTCGGCGGGCGCGTCTACGTGTTCGGAGGCTACACGGTCGCGGCGGACGGCGCCGAGCGCTCGGTCCCCGGGGTGGCGGTCTACGATCCCAGCGCGGACGAGTGGAGCATGTCCGCGCCGATTCCGATCCCGGTGGACGATGCCGTTTCGGGCGTCTGGCGGGATTCGCTCATCTACCTGGTTTCCGGCTGGCACGACACGGACAACGAGGCCGCGGTGCAGATCTACGACCCCGCGACGGACTCCTGGCAGCAAGGGACGCCGATCCCGGGGCCGCCGGTCTTCGGGCACGCCGGGGGCATCTCCGGAGACTCGTTCGTTTACGTGGACGGGGTGCGCGTGGATCGAGATCCGCGCGCGTTTTCGCTCGAATCATCCTCCTGGCTGGGGGCGATCGACCCGGCGAACCCGGCTCGGATCGACTGGACCCGGCTCGAAGACCACCCGGGTCCAGGACTCTACCGGGCGGGGGCGATCGGGTATGGAGACCGGGTCGTGTTCATGGGCGGAAGCGACAATCCCTACAACTACAACGGGCTAGGATACGACGGGGTGCCGTCCGAGCCGGCCGGGACCGCGTTTGCCTGGAACGTCTCCGACGGCGCGTGGGTCGAGCTCCACGCGTCGGCCGTCCCGACCATGGACCACAGGGGCCTCGTACGCGTCGGACAGGTGCTCTATGCGGTGGGCGGGATGACGGGCGGTCAGCGCGTGACCGCGTCCGTCACCCCGCTCCCCTGATCCGCGGCCGCCCGAGGGCGACCTTACCGATTAGAAGTCCGCGACGAGCGAGAGCGTGAACTGCGTGTCGAACTTCCCTAGCGGCGTCGTCACCAGCTCGCCCGTGGGGGTCCCGGCCGGCTGCTCGAGCGGGATCGTCGTCAGGGCCGGCTGGTTGTCGAACAACAACTGAAGCGCCGTCCGAAACGCCAGCGTGTCGCTGATCTTGACCTCGATCGCGTTGGTCCAGTCGAACCGGAGGTCGTTGAGATCCGAGAAGTTCGCGTCAGCCAGGAACAGGCTCTCGAAGGCCGTCGAGCTGGTCATCTGCAACCAGTAGTCGGCCCCGAGCTGGGCACCGATGAACGTGTCGGCAATGTCCGGGTTGTTCACGACGTCGTCCTGCTGCGTGAACGTCAGACCGTACGTCGTACTGAACTTGGACGTCTCGTGGTTCATCCAGGTGTTACCGGCGCCGACCACGGCCGTGATCCGGGAGTTGAAGCCCGCGAACGTGTTCCTCTCCCACCCGAGCCCGCCGAAGTAGAAGAAGATGTCGTTGATGTATCGGTCGAGCCGACCGCGCAGGAAGTAGTTCTCCGCCGTGACTTCCGTGTTGTTGTTCTTGTCGACGACGAAATCGTCGATCGTGCCGACCGCCGTGCGCGTGACCGTGCCCGTATTGGTGCGAAGGCCGCGACCTCGCACCTGGAGCTCTGTGGTCTCCCAGATCGAACGGATCGTGAACCCGAGCCCGAAGGTGTTGGCGATGCTGTTCCCTCCCGTCAACACGGCCGAAAGCTCCGCTCGATAGAACCAGCCGAACTCGTCCTCCTCCTGAGCCGACGCCGCCGAGGTGCCCACCGACAACGCGATCGCTCCGACCGCCGCAAGAGTGAAGAACCGTCTTCCCGCTCGTCTCATTCCCGTTCTCCCTAATCTCAGAGTGTTGTTCTTGATTACCGGTCCGTTGAACCGGTGCTACTGTCTTACCACTTCTTCGAGAAACGCGCTGTTCGCGACCGCCACCATCTCGTCCCCATCTGTGAGGATCGTCTGGGTCGGCGTGATCGCGGTCAGGCGCCCCACGGTGTCGCCGATCCGCAAAGGCTCGCCCATCTCGAACGTCTTCCGCGCGTAGAAGCCCGCGAGGATATTTCTCGTTACGTCCCGCGAACCGAGGCCGAACGAGAGACCGAACGCCAGGGCCAGCCCCCCCAGCGCCCCCATCGTGACCACTCGGATGATGTCGGTATCGACCCGCAACTGGCCGATGGCCATCATCCCGAGGACGAACATCAGGACCGCCGTTACTACCGTCCCCAGCGTGGACGAGAACTCGATCCCCGAGTTCTCTGCCGCCCCACTCACGGCCTTCCCGGCGGTCTGGGCCGCGACGCTCCCGATGATCATGATCAGCGCGGCCGCGACCAGATTGGGGAGGTAGGCGAGAAAACCGCCGATCGCATCAGAGATCGCCGAGAGCCCGAGCCCGTCTGAGGCCGTCTTGAAGAAGAGCAGGAGCAAAAGAAAATAGACGGCCCTCGAGAGCACCCTGGAGACGCTACGCTGGAGCCCGACGCGTCGCAGCGCGCTGTCCACCCCCACACGCTTCAGTCCTTCATCGAACTTCACCCGCGTGAGGAACCCGCGCACGAGTCGCTCGATGAACTTCGCGACGAGGACGGCTACGATGATGAGGACGATCCCGACGATGACCCTGGGTGTCTGGGCTACGATCGAATCGACCAGGCCGCGGAACGCGTCGGTCAGCTGGGTCCGGATCTCACTCATCGGTATCGACCTCATCGGATGGAGGGGCCCCACTCGCCCGTGCACTGGCCGCGAAGCCGAACAGGGCCGTCAGGTATTCCAGAAATGCGTGCGCGAGTCCCGCGAGCGAAAAGTGCGTCAGGTCGCCGGCGAGAACGCGCCGATTCACGCCTCGTCTCACACGTCGGTGGAAGCCCGCGGGGGGCTCCATGGAAAGGTCCGCGATGCGCTGCACCCGACCATCGTCACGATCGTTGGCGTCGGTCATGTCTCCGTCCCTCCGTCCTCACCGCCCAAACCTCCGAACCTCGACTCGTATTTCTCACGGAACTCCGCGCGCCCACGCTTCACTCTCATCTTCGCGGCCGATAGCCCGATCCCGAGCGCGTCGGCGATCTCGCGGTACGACATCTCATCCAGATCTCGCATCAGAAGCGGAATTCGAAGGGTGTCGACCATTTCGTCCAGCACCCCATCGATCCGCCCCCGCTCGTCCAGGGACTCGAGCGTCTCCGCCGCCCCGGGCTCCTCCCGCACCGCTTCATGCGCTTCGACGCCGGGAGTCTCCAGGGAGATCTCCCCAGAACGGCGCTCCTGTTTGCGGATGAAGTTGAGGCAGTGGTTCACCTTGATGCGGCGCACCCAGGTCCCGAACGCGGCGTCTCCGCGGAACTTCGCCAGCCCGAAGTACGCCCGGACGAACACCTCCTGCGCGAGGTCCTCCGCGTTCGCAGACGAGCGGGTCATGTACCGACAGTTCGTCAGCACCCTGCTCTGGTGTCGCTCGAGCAAGGCCTCGAAGGCGCGCGTGTCCCCCGGCCCCGCCTGCCGCACGATCTCCACGAGCTCCTCGTCTTCATATTCGGCGTAGTCGAGCCGCGCCGTCCCGCTGTTCGGTGTATCCATGTGTTACGGTTCAGGACATCTCTTTCCCAGGAAAGTCACATCGCCTGCCCGGACCCGGCCCGGACCCGGCCCGTTACCGCCGGACACGACCGGATGCGACGACGTGACGCGATGTGACTTCGTGGGCGCTTCGTTGTCGGTGAGCTTATCGACGTCTTGCGTGTCCAGTATCCGCAAGACGATCCTGTGGTCAACCCCACCCCGGCAAGCGAGGATGCCAAATGCTGAGTGAGTTCAAGGAATTCGCGGTAAAGGGGAACATGCTGGACATGGCCGTCGGTATCATCATCGGCGCCGCGTTCGGTACGATTATCACCTCCCTGGTGAACGACGTGATCATGCCCCCGGTCGGAATGGCGATGGGCGGGCTGGACTTCAGTCAGCTCCACGCTGTGCTCCAGCCGGGTGAGCCCGTCGGTCCGTACGCGACACTGGCCGCCGCCCAGGAGGCCGGAGCCGTGACGCTCAACTGGGGATCGTTCATCAACCACATCATCAGCTTCCTGATCGTCGCGTTCTCCGTCTTCATGGTCGTGAGGACCTTCAACAACATGAAGCGGGAAGAGGAAGCGGCTCCTGAAGCTCCGCCGGAGCCGTCGGCCGAGGAGACGCTGCTCGGTGAGATTCGGGACCTTCTCCGCGCGAAGGCATAGCGCGGCAACACACGGTGGGGGCTCGGCGTCCGCGCCGGGCCTCGCCCGATCCAGCAGAATATCCGGCAACGACAAAGGGCCCCGATTATCGGGGCCCTCGTCACGTCTGGCTTCTTTCCGGCCATCGGCCCCGGGGACCGACGGCGCGGGACCGACTCGCGGCCCGCTGAACTACTCGACCAGGCGGATCAGCTTCGGAAGGGCGCCGGACCCGCCGCCGCTGCCGCCCGTCGCCACCGCGAACCCGGAGTAGCCGGCGAACCGAACGACCACGTCGTTCCCAGACATGCCCTCCACGAATACGCCCGCCCAGTTCATGATGGGGACCGTCGTCCGGCCGTTACCGGGCGCGTCGGGAGGCGCCATCATCGGGACCGGTCGGAGACGCGGGCTTCCGACGCAGATGTTCGGGTCACCTGTGGGACCGCCGTCGATCACGCACTTGTTCGCGACGCTCCACTCGTGGGTGGGGGCCTGTGCGACGAGCAAGTTGACGCCCTGCTGCGTCGGTCCGATCATCGCGCCCGGCTCGACGTCGACGGGGTCTCCGATCGCGAACACGGCATTCGGGTCGATGCAGCCGGCGATCGCGTCGCGGTACGCGCTACCGCCGGTCTTGTAGATCGCGAGTGGGTAGTACCAGCTCGGGTTCGGCTGAGCCGGCGTGTTACCCTGCGACGGCTTGATGACGAGCTGGAGCCCCTTGTCCGCGTCCGTGTACCCCGTCGCCGTCGGAGACTGTGTATCCGGGTCAAAGGCTTCGTAGTAGTCGGGCGGCGCGTCGTACCTGTACGGGTCCCCGCCGTTCTCGGCGTACTTGTCCGGGAGCATGAACGGCAGGATGCACTTGGCGCCAGCCGCCGGGTACGCTTCGGCGACAGCGGTGGTCACGACATCGACCGAGTTGATCCCGAGCACGCGGGCGAAGATCGTCGGAATCGCGTTTCCGCTCGCCGTCGTGTGCCTGACCGTCACGCGAACCCGCTCGTTCGCGAAGTCGATGTCGATGTCTCCGACGGGGAGCGTCACCGACGTGCGATCGACCGTGTTCTGTCCAGCGAACGAGGTCGCCCGGCTCTCGATCGTGTTCTGGAGAGCCGCCGTGCCGACGGTGCCGTCGATGAACGCCGAGGCCCCCGCGAGTGCCGCCAGGTCGGCGACGCGCTGCGATTCGGTTCGGACGTTCATGACGTGGCCGACGTCGATCGAGATCGCCGCTGCACCGAGAAATACCACCATCCCCATCGCGATGAACGCGCTGACCGCGCCGCGGTCGTCCCCAAGCAGCCTTCTCATGAGGTGTTTTCCTGACACTATTTCCCTCCCCCTTCGAGCGCAGATCCCCGGGGAGTCCCGACGCCATACCGATGGGTCGCGGCTCCCCAAAAAGTCTCCAGTGAGCAGGCACGCAAGACGCGCTCCCATGACCGCGTGCCTCCAACTCCTTCTGACGCATACACTTGGGTTCATGGTCACATCTCAGAACCCGGGGGTGTGGCATCTGAACCACGGTGTCGCATGGTCAAAAGGCCCGAACCACGGGCATATCCGCTCACTCTCCTCCATCTCCAGTATACGATGAAATCGGCCGATCTGGATCACCGGTGGTTTGCTACGGTATCTTCCACTACCCATGAATCTCGAACACCGAAGCGATTCCAGGAGCGATCTCGATGCGTCATGCCGACCCCAGCCTGAACCCTACGTTCACATCCCACTCTTCAACGACCCGAGCCCGCCTGTGGGTTGTCGCCGCCCTCCTGGCCACCGGGCTGACCGGCCTCGTCCCCGCAAGAGCGCGGGCGCAGGATCCGATCCCTGCGCTGGAGGCGCGCGCGGACCACTACGCCGGCATGGCACACCAGATCTGGGAGTGGGCGGAGGTCGGGTATCAGGAGGAGATGAGCTCGGCCCTCCTCCAGGAGGAGTTGGCCGCCCACGGGTTCGAGATCGAGTCCGGAGTCGCCGGGATGCCGACGGCGTTCATCGCGACCTTCGGTTCGGGTGGACCGATCATCGGGATCCTCGCCGAGTTCGACGCCCTGCCGGGCATCTCGCAGGACGCGGTCGCGGAGCGCAAGCCGGTGGTGGTGGACGGCGCGGGACATGCCTGTGGGCACCACCTGTTCGGCACTGCTTCCGTCGCGGCGGCGATCGCCACGAAGGAGTGGCTGGAATCTTCAGGCCGCGAGGGAACGCTTCGGCTCTACGGAACCCCGGCCGAAGAGGGTGGTGCCGGCAAGGTGTATATGGTTCGTGACGGCCTGTTCGAGGACGTCGACATCGCGCTCCACTGGCACCCGGGCGATCGTAACAGCGCGGCGGCGGGCGGCTCGTTGGCGAACAAGTCCGCCAAGTTCCGCTTCCGCGGGTACTCGGCGCACGCCGCCGGGGCCCCCGAGCGGGGTCGGAGCGCCCTGGACGGC
>Ga0224508_10004017_pt1 | contig 12091 bp, 14 predicted proteins | sample SF_Jan12_sed_USG_4_FD_170157 | JGI IMG/M metagenome (GOLD analysis project Ga0224508, IMG submission 170157) | Sediment microbial communities from San Francisco Bay, California, United States - SF_Jan12_sed_USGS_21 | ecosystem: Environmental > Aquatic > Marine > Sediment | place: USA...
TTTGTGGCCACTCGTCGAGCAACAGCGTGTCGATTTGATCGTACTCGACTTGATGCTGCCCGGAGAGGACGGTCTCGAAATCTGCCGTCGCCTGCGCAGCCGCTCGCGGGTGCCCATTATCATGCTCACCGCTCGCGGCGAGGAAACCGACCGCATCGTCGGCCTTGAACTCGGCGCGGACGACTATCTGCCGAAACCATTCAATCCACGCGAACTATTGGCACGCATCAAGGGCGTATTGCGGCGTACCCGGGCATTGCCACCGGATGTCGAGGACCCGGAGTCGCGTCCATGGCGTTTTGCAGACTGGGTGCTCGATCCGCAGGGACGCAATCTGGTCTCCCCCGAACAGGTCGTGGTGCCGCTGAGCAGCGCCGAGTACGCCTTGCTGCGCGTTTTCCTCGCTCACCCCAACCGGGTTTTGAGTCGTGATCAGCTGGTCGATTTATCCCGCGGACGGGATGCCGTTCCGTTCGACCGGAGTATCGACATGCTGGTGAGCCGTCTCAGAAAACGCCTGCGTGACCCGGTGGAAACAGCACAAATCATCAAGACTGTCCGCGGTCAAGGGTACATATTCGCCGCCAAAGTGGATCGCCCAGCATGATACGCATGTGGCCGGGTTCGCTGTTTGGGCGACTGATCATCATTCTGGTAATCGGGCTGATTCTGGCCCAACTAATCAGTGTGGTTATCTTCTGGCGCGACCGCGGCCGCGCCATCGACCGCTCTGCTGGACTGGAGCTTACCCATCGCATTGCTGACACCATCGAGCTACTCGACCCACTGGATATGGGTGAGCGGGAACGGATGGTACGCTACCTGTCACGGCCCCGGCTCAAGGTCCGTTTATTGGAGGAATTCCATCCGCTGCGCGCGAAAGATTATCAGAGCACCGGAATCTCTCGCTATCTGACCGCTGCGCTGCACCAGCACCTTGATAACAATCGCCCCATCCAGGTTGTGAGTCGAATCGACCCCGGCGCCGGATCGCGCCGCGGTTCGGAGCGTGCGCATCGCGGTTGGCCGGCTGCGCCGCGCGTGTCATTCCTCGCGGTGATCGGACTCACAGACGGCGCCGGTGTTCGATTCCGATTCCGGCTTCCCCACGAAGCGGTGAATCGTCCGGTGCGCTTGCTAATCTGGATTGGTGTACTGTTGGGGTCGGTCATTGTTCTGGCGCTGGTCGCCGTGCGCCAGACGACCCGGCCGCTCAATGCCCTGGCAGCGGCCGCCGACGAACTGGGGCATAACATCAATCGACCACCTTTGCCGGAACGAGGGCCCGGGGAAGTGCGCCGCGCTGCGCGCGCGTTTAATGCCATGCAACAGCGCATCCAACAATTCATACGGGAACGTACCCACTTGCTGGCGGCGATTTCGCACGATTTGAAAACACCCATCACCCGGTTGCGCTTACGCACAGAGATGCTCGACGACGAGCAGCTTAAAACGAAATTCGACGCTGATCTCATCGAGATGGAGGTCATGATCGATGAAACATTGGAGTTCATGCGTGGTATCGCCAACCAGGAGGCGACACGACCGGTAAGCATCGGCGCCCTGCTCGAAAGCCTACACGCCGACGCTCAGGACCGCGGCGCATCGTTTGATCTCGATGTCGGTGATCTCGCTCCTTATCCAGCGCAGCCGATCGCCATAAAGCGATGCATCACCAACCTGATCGATAACGCGATCAAGTACGCCGACCGAGTGGTGGTAAAAGCGGATGATACCGGCCGCAAACTCAAGATAATCGTGACGGACAACGGACCCGGCATACCGGAGTCCGAGTTACCGCGGGTATTCGAACCTTTTTACCGGGTGGAAAAATCGCGTAGCCGGGAAACCGGCGGCGCCGGCATGGGTCTCGCGGTCGCGCAAGCCATTGCGCGCAGTCATGGAGGTGAAATCCGGCTGCAAAATCTGCCCGCAGGCGGCCTTCAAGCCAGCCTCGAACTACCGCGCGCCGCAGGTTCAGTCGGGGCCCGCGACGCGTAGCACCAGCTTGCCGAAGTGCCGGTCCTGTTCCATTACCTCATGCGCCGCCGCGACGTCGGCCAGCGCAAAGGTATGGGCGATGACTGGGTGTAGTATTCCGGCGGTAAACATCGGCAGCACGCGTTGTTGGAACACACCAGCCAAACGAGCGCGCTCGGGCGCCGCTCGGCTGCGCATCACGGTCCCCACAACATGCACGCGCCGCGCGAGCAAAGTCATCAGATTAACGGTGCTTTCGGTTCCCGCCAATAAGCCCACACAGACCACTACGCCGCGTTGTGCCACCATCCCAATATTCGAGTCCAGCGCAGCGCCGCCCACCAGATCCATGACCACGGGGACCCCCACGCCTTCGGTAATCTCCATAACACGGTCCGCCAAATCCGCGGAATCCATCAATGCATGGCTGACCCCCATTTCCTGCAATCGATCGCGCTTGGCCTCGGAACGAGTGGTACCGATACAAGGGTTGCCGAAACTTCGCGCTAGCTGACAACCGGCGATACCAACACCCGAACTCGCGCCGCGCACCAGGCACGTCTGATGTTCGCCAAGACTGCCCTGCAGATACAGTGCGTCAAATGCGGTGAGAAAAGCTTCCGGAACGCCAGCGGCCGCAACCAGATCCAGGTTCGCCGGTACCGGGATGGTCTCGACGGCCGGGACCACTACATGTTCGGCCTGGGCGCCGCCCGGAACCAGGCCCATGACCCGGTCCCCGAGACCCGGCCGATCCACACGCGACCCGACAGCATCCACGACGCCGGCGTACTCTAGCCCCGGCAGCATGGGATCGTAGGGATTGGGCGGCAGGTACACGCCGCGCCGCTGTAACAGATCCGCGCGGTTCAATCCGGCCGCCGCCACTCGAACACGCACCTCGCCGTCGCCGGGCTGTGGCATCTCGCGGTGACCTACCGTCAAACGCTGGGGCCCGCCGAATGCATCGATGATCACCGCCCTCATACTCTGTGCCCGTCTTTGCCTGCCTAGTGGTCTCATACCCCAGCGTCCAGGGTTGGGCGTTGCACCGCCACGTCTACCGGCGTGTCGTTTATGGGCCAGTGCAACAGCATCGCCGCCACCCCAAGTATCACGGATATCATCCACACCGTGGCGTAAGAACCAGTCATGTCGAACATGTAGCCTCCCAGCCAAGCGCCCAGAAAACTGCCCAGCTGATGGCTTAAAAACACCATGCCAAACAAGGTCGAAAGGTAGCGGACTCCGAAAATCTGCGCCACCAACCCGCTAGTCAAAGGCACGGTGCCGAGCCACAGCAATCCCATTGCCACGGCAAATGCTAGTGCACTGGTGTTCGACAGCGGAACCAGCAAGAACATCAGCATCACCGCTGCCCGCGCGGCATACAGCGAACTCAACAGGTATTTTTTTCGATAGCGCCCCCCGAGCAAACCGAAACCGTAGGTTCCCACGATATTGAAGAACCCGATCAGAGCGAGCGCAGTCGCGGAAACCCCGGGGGTAATGCCATGGTCGGTGAGATATGAAGGGAAGTGCGTGGCCACAAAAGTGACGTGAAATCCACACACCAAAAATCCGAAATTTAGAAGCCAATATCCGGAATGGGACCGCGCTTGGCGTAACTGGGTGGAGAGCGGTGCCGCGACGGGGCCGGCATTCGATGTCGCGCCCGGCGGTGCTGCCAACAACCCGGCCAGCACCGGCACGGTCAACAGGCAAACGGCCAATATCTGCAACGTGGTGACCCAGCCAAGTTCACCCAGCAACTGCTGGGTCCCCGGCACCAGAACGAACATTCCTAACGAACCTCCGGCGCTGACCAGCCCGAGAGCGACGCTGCGTTGCTCGGCGGGTACCGCCCGGCCCACCGCACCAAGCACGACGGCAAACGTGGTGCCACTTAAACCTAGGCCTACCAACATGCCCAGACTTATATATAGATCTCCGGACACCTTGGCGCCAGCCATCAACAACAACCCGCCGGCGAACAGCAATCCACCGATGACGATCACTCGTGTTCCGCCATAGCGGTCCGCGACCAGACCGGCGAACGGTTGCGCGATGCCCCAGATCAAATTCTGCATTGCGATCGCCAGGCCGAACGACTCGCGGGTCAGTCCGAGATCCACGGATATCGGATACAGAAACAACCCGAACGTTTGACGGACACCAAGTCCCAGGGCTAGGACGAGCGCGCCGACGATGATCAGTCGGTAGGCAGCGGCCATAGTCGCTTACCCCGCCCAGAAGGGCACTCCCCGCACTTCAGTGAAAGGCTTTGCGGGCGCGGCCATGGGTGGGGTCTACGGTATGCGGGGACAGCCTGACATCCGGCCTTCAGTGTGCGGCGTTTTCGAGAAATGCGTCTTTGTTGAATGTGAAGAGATGTTCTTGCAGCCCGTTTCGCAATAAACACAGCTTGCGAATCGAGAACCCCGGCATCATCTCTTCGAGCACTTTGGCGGGATGCCGCGACGCGGGCAGTGCTTCGGTACCCGACACGTATCGAATCCGGTCCTGGTCGGCAAGATCGATTAACGCCGGTGTTTTCGGCATGTGGCTGGTTTGCGTAATCAGGAAGTGCAAGAACGCATGCTGCTTGCATCGTTGCGCAAGCTGCGCGACAAATTGCTTGAGTGCCTCCCGGTTCAGATGATCGAAATAATCCCATGCCAACACGACATCAAATTCCAACGAATCCCAGCCCGGCAACATCTGTCGAAAGTCGATCTCCGAGAATCCACCCTCCGGTGCCGCATAACTGAGGCGACCGTAGAAGCTGTCGGGGAAATTATTCGAGTAGTATCGACAGTTGATGTTAGAAAAGTACGCGAGTTTGTTCTTTGTCGGCGGACCCAAGTCGAGTACGGTGGCATTCGTCCGGTTGCGTAGATGCTCTCTCAACATCGGTAGCATCCCGGACTGCAACTCCGCAGTCCGGGGTACTTGTTGCGCGTTCGAATCGTTACGACGTACGGACAGCGTCGACAGTGACAATGTGCTTACTTGGCCTGCGAGACGACCTGACTTGAACCGGAACTTGTCACACCGGATACCCGTCCCTCTTCACGGGCCGGGACACTGGGCTTGCTCGTAGTGGCTTTGTTTTTCTCATCAAAGTTCATCTCCACCGAGCCCTTGAATCTGCAGCCGTCTTCGAGAACAACCCGGGGAGCGGTGATGTTGCCTTCCACTTTACCGGAAGTTCTTATCACGACCCGCTCGCTTCCGCTTAAGTCACCCGTCACTTGGCCTTCCACGGTAATCTTCACCGCGTCCAGGGTGGCTTTCACTTTCCCGTCCTGTCCGACGGTAATAGTGTTCTTTTGCAGATTTACCTCGCCTTCCAGCTGACCATGAATAACCAGATCCTCATAGCCGGAGATATCGCCCTTGACGCTCAGCGACGGCCCGATGGCGGACGTTGCCGAAGTGGACGGTCCCGGACTAGGCGCCGGGGTTGAACGAGGTTGACCGGTTTGTTCCCGTGGATTGGATTCTATAGACACATCGCTACCCTCATTTTTTTTCCACATTGACATTAACTGTACTCCTCCGCGTAAGCGGGCGCAGCATCCATCCTGGCCGCAGCCCGTGCAGTGTTTAGGTTTAACATTTAAATCAACCTAGAACAATCTGTTTATTCTATACTACTTCCGCCGACAAAAGTGGAGAATAACGGGACGAACGAAGCCCCAGCCGGAGCCGGTCCGGGCCGTATCGCGACCCCAACATATGGTAGGCGATTATTCCTTCAGCCCCAAGTATGCCGTGCGGATGCTGAAACGGTGCGACCCACAACTGGCGCGCCTGCTCGACCGTGTCGGGCCGTTCCGGCTCGAATTACCGGGCGCGGCGACCCCATTTCAAATTCTGGTCCGGTCGATCATCCACCAACAGCTCTCCGGACATGCGGCGCGCGCCATTGAGTCGCGGCTCACCGCATTGTTTCCGCGCCGCCCCACGGCCGCGCGTCTGCTCGCGCTGCCTCCGGACGCATTGCGTGGGGTTGGCTTGTCCCGGGCGAAAGTGGTCGCGGTACGGGAACTCGCGGCGAACACGTTATCCGGTACAGTGCCGCCCCGAAACCGCCTGCTGCGGATGTCCGATGAAGAGATCGTGGCCCAATTGACGCAGATTCGTGGCATCGGCCCCTGGACCGTGGACATGCTGTTGATATTCTATCTTGCACGCCCGGACGTGTTACCGGTCACGGACCTAGGTATACGCAAGGGGTTGATGCGAGTATACCGGTTGCGCCATTTGCCCACGCCGAAAGAGACTGCCCAAGCTGGCGAAAAATGGCGCCCTTATCGTTCAGTCGCGAGCTGGTATCTGTGGCGGAGCGTGGACAATACGGAATAACCCGCGAACCCTGAAGGTCCAACGGTGCGCGTCCAAAGCGCCGAAAACCGGCTGTAACTCAAGGTAGAAAGACTGCCTTCGCGACCTGCCACTTTTGTGCCAGCCCGTGTACCACGGTACATCCCACCGCGATCGCCTTACCATTAGGTGTTAGCGTATGTACCGCACGACCGGGCTGGCGCTTATCGGCAAAGAAACGGTACAGATAAAGTTTGATTGCTCGCGCCGGATGCGTATTCCGAACCAACACCATTTTCCCATTGCGGGTCACACATTCGCTATGAAAATCATAGGAAAACTCGATGTACTCCACCGCCCGCCCCTCGTCAGCGGTCGCGATTAGCGCGGCCGACACCGAACCGAGTAAAACAACGATCAACCGGCAGGTGAGAAACATCCGCGATGCGTTACCCTGATGAATGCGAACTCTCCATGAGCTTCAGCTACGTAACTGCGTTGGATCGCATAGGCCTCGCGCTCGCGGGTAATCTGCTCCGCACAACTGTTCCTGAACTTGCCGCTCAAGTCCTGCAGGTAGTGCACAAATTCATGCACCATTACACTACGCACGAACACGTTATCAAGGTATCTGAGACGCTCGTCGAGGTAGATGACACCTTTGTCGTTGTACCACCCCACCGCATCGCAATCCCGCCCGCCGCAAGCGTGTTCGATAAAGAAGCTCTGTGGTGCGAATTCTATGTACGGCGGTCGTTCCGGCGCTGGATAACTCGAGAGATACGCGGCCCAGCTCAGCAGAACCGTAACGGTGCTGGAAAAATCCATCCGTCATCTAAGATGCGGTACGCAAAGGGCCGGCGAACCCTATCGCTTATTACGCGCCAAAGATCTTATCCATGAGCTGACCAAAAAACCCCTTGGATTCCCGCGCCGGTGCGTGGCTGGCGGAGGACTGGTGAGTTTGGGTGGGCGATGTGCGGGAGCTTGTGGCCCCAGCCTGTTGCAGTTGCATCGCGTGACGGCGCAGCACCGAATCTTCGGGTAGATTCGCAGTGGTCATGGTTTAAGTCCTCTATTATTCATCCTCGCCACACAGTCTAATCGACAACCAATTTTAAAGGAATACGTTTCGGTGCCGAGCTGGATGCGACCAAGTCAGATTCGCCGCAGGTAGCGGGTGCCATATAAAAGACGCATCTGTTTTATGATACGCGTCGCGCGACTATTCAGGGTGGGCGACGGGTCGTCGAGGTCGAAGCGGTGCGGGCTAGGTAGAACCGCAGCCAAGAGCGCCGCCTGGCTCTCGGTCAGACGATCCGCCGGCCGCCCAAAATAACGCTTACTGGCGGCGCCGGCTCCAAACACACCGGGGCCGAACTCGACGATGTTGAGATACACCTCGAGAATACGGCGTTTCGTCCAACACAGTTCGATAAACACCGTGAAGTACGCTTCCAGACCCTTGCGTACGTAGCTGCGTGCCGGCCACAGAAATAAATTCTTAGCGACTTGTTGGGAGATGGTGCTCGCGCCACGTAACCGTGCGCCGGCTCGGGCCTCCTCCAAAACGTCGCGAATTGCATACAAATCGAATCCGTTATGCATGAGAAACCGTTGATCTTCGGCCGCCACCACGGCCGCCGCCAGGTGCGGTGGAATACGATCCCAATCCACCCATTGATGCTCCACCCGCGCCTGCGGTGAGGCGCGGCGCGCGAGCACCATGAACGCACTGGTCGGCGGGTCTATCCAACGCAGGGCTAAGACCAACCCTCCGGTTGCGACCACCAATATGAGAACCAGACTGAACAAGGCCCGCAACGCCCAGCGAAACCACCAGTGTGCACGTGCCCGCGCCATAAGTCAGCGTCCGCTGACCATGTTACGGCCCCCCGAACCGATACTGCGGTCCTGCCGGGGCGATGGTCGGTGCGCGGGTACTGTCATGCGATATTGGCGGAAGAGTTACAGCGGAGAGTCACGGTTTTGCCGCTCCGTTATCGGTTCCGCGTCATCGACCGTCGCGGTGGAAGCCATCGAATCGTGCCGGCGCGCCAACCACCAGCCGCTGATCATCCATGTCAGCGCAATAGGCAGCGCCGCAATCAAGATGTTTCCGATACTCAAACCAACCGCGGCCAGCCCCGCGTAAAGCCAGGCGCTCAAGGCATCACCGCCGCGGTATACCAGGGTATCGGTTACGTTCTTGGTTTTGTATTTGTCCTCCGGAACGACTACTGTGTACAGCACTTCGCGCGCCGGGCGCGTCAAAGCGTAGTTCACCACGCGCCTCGTCACCTGCACCAGCGCCAACACAGCCAGCACCGGCGAGCTACCCAGAACCAGGAGCCCAACCATCATCAAGAGCGGTAACGTAGTAAGGGCTACCGCCATTCCCAGACGGGTGACGATTCGCCCGGTGAAGAACAACTGTACCAACACGGTTAGGCCGTTTACGATCAGATCGATGCTGGCGAAAAAGGTCGTGCGTTGTTCGGGCTCGGCAAACGCATCACGCACGACGTTCGCCTGGGTAAAGTATAAGAAGGTCGAGACCGCAGTATACAAAACGATGTAGACAGCGATGCCGCGCAGATAAGGTACCCGGAAGGCGTGCACCAAACCTGCCAGGGCCTGGCCACCGATCGGCGCGGCCTTGCCGGAGTTGCGTGGCCCATCGTCGGTCTTAGCAGCATGCCGGCGCCAGGCCGCGAGCCGTGCCACACATACCAGCGCGCCACACAGGAACACGATCGACACCAGCAACAGGTTTGCCAAACCCACCCAGTTGATCAATGTTACGGTCAACGCCGGACCGGCGATCGCTCCGGCGCTGCCGCCGGCCGCAATCACTCCGAACAAGCGCTTAGCCTGCTCGTTTGAGAATACATCGACCATGAAACTCCAAAATATAGACACCACGAACAAATTGAATACGCTGATCCAAACGAAGAATGCGCGTGCCGCCCAACTCATCCCAACTTCAAAGTGGAGAAATACAAAAAACAGGTAAATTGTGACAATGAAGAATAGGTACACCGCGGGGATTAGACGATCGCGAGGGAGTCGAGCGACTGCCGTTCCAAACAGCGGAACCGCCATGAGCATGACGATGAAGGTGGCCGTGAACAGCCATTGCAGATTTTCCACCCCGCCCTGTATTCCCATTTCGTCCCGGATCGGGCGCAAAATGTAATAGCTGCTTAGTACGCAGAAAAAATAACCGAACGCCCAGCCAAGAGCCGCGAACTCGCCACGGCGAATATTCATGATCTTATAGAGTGTATCCACGTACAGATCCCTGAGTTAACGGTGATCCGGGGGTGGCGAGCGCCGCCCGGGCGATGCAATCAACACCGCCCGCACGAACACCTTAGTACACATCAAGACTCCGCTCCAGGCATGATTTTCGCCGCACCGGGTTAGCGTTTTGCGTGGTACAGTAGTTGCGTCTAAGTTGTGCTGTGATACCCAATGACCAAGAAGAAGCACTCGTTATTTAATGTCCGAAGATACCTCGTCAGCGGCGTGATTACCGTAGTTCCCCTGTGGGTGACGTGGTGGGTGTTCGACCTCGTAGTGGGGCAGCTTTCCCGTCTGGGCCGGCCCTGGGCAAGTGTGCTTTCCGGTAACATACGTGAGAATTCACCCGCGCTAGCCCAATGGATCCTCGAACCGTGGTTTCAAAATGTGCTCGCCGTGCTGATCACTCTGCTTGGACTTTATATCCTCGGGTGGGCCGTAACCCGGGTACTGGGGCGCCGGATACTCAATTCCTTCGAATCGCTACTCAGCCGTTTGCCGTTCGTGCAAACGGTGTATGGGGCGATTCGAAAACTGGTTCTCGCCTTGCAACAGCAACCCGCGGACGTGCAACGCGTGGTGTTGGTGGAGTTTCCATCCCGGGACATGAAAGCGGTGGGGTTGGTGACGCGAACCCTCGTGGATACCGGGAACGGGCGCAAGCTTGCCGCGGTATACATGCCAACGACCCCAAACCCGACTTCGGGGTACCTGGAAATCGTCCCGGTCGAGCGGCTCATATCCACCGACTGGACGATCGACGAAGCGATGAATTTTATTGTCTCCGGGGGGGCGGTATCACCGGAAGGGATCCGGTATTTTACCGACCACGAGCGCCCGACCCGCAGCTAGCGCAAGCGCGATCAGCCCACGGCCAGGCGCGTTTCTGCTCACCCTTGGGCCGTCCAACTGCGCTTACTCAAAGACCGCGCTTAACCGCCACCGTGCTCGGCTCGGACCCACTCAAACTCAGCATAATGCACTTAACTCACTGATTTCACTTACATATAATAGCTTACCAAATCCCGTCCGGAACCTCGGGTGGGCCCGGACCACGACAAAACACGCAACCGTGAGGTCGAATCAGGGTATACTTGATCGTTCGTGTGCTAGCCTGTATGCTGCATCGCACAAATTTTTCAAGGGGGGGTGTCGTGAGCGTACATCGAATCATGAGTCGTAGCACAATTTGGACCTCGGCAGGCGTCCGCGCACTGCTTTTCACTGTGGGTTTCGCCGGCTTTAATTACAGCCACGCCGGTAATGGCGTTGAGTTGCACTGCTTGGCACTAAACATCTACCACGAAGCCCGCGGCGAGAATTTCGACGGGCAACTCGCCGTCGCGCGTGTCACTCTAAACCGGGTACGCAGCGATTTATTTCCGGACTCCATTTGCGAAGTGGTTTGGCAACCGAGTCAGTTCAGCTGGACCCACGACCAGCGCCCCGACAAACCGGTCAATCGCAAAGCCTGGGTAGGTGCGCTCCAGGTGGCCCGTAACGCCCTGGATACTCATCATGAATCCACCCCGCTGGGAAACGTAACCTACTTCCATGCCGACAATGTCTGGCCGCACTGGGCCGAGGAACAAGTCCTGGTGACGGTGATCGGTAACCACCTATTCTACGAGTAAACACCGGCCACACAACCTAACACCAAGCTTCGGCCCTGGCCGAGCTGCGGAATTTCACCGCACCCCCCGATACCGCTGTACGCGGGTGGAGTCGATAAGCCCTACTCTTCGGGAATTCTATCTTCGCTAAAATGCTGCCTGCCGACCGCAGGCCGAATTTCATTCGGCCGCCAAAGACGTGCGGTAGCGGTGCGCCTTTTGAATGTATTCTTGCGCGGCACGGCGAAGCATTTTCATCTCGTCCTCACTGATAGTGCGGATCACTCGGCCCGGCTGGCCGATGACTAGGGAGTTGTCGGGAATCTCCTTGCCCTCGGTGATCAAGGTGTACGCGCCGATCATACAATTAGCCCCAATGTTTGCGCCGTTGAGGATTACCGAATGGATCCCGATCAAACTGTGATCGCCGATCGTGCAACCGTGCAACATGACCATGTGACCAACCGTGACGTGACGGCCGACGGTTAACGGAAATCCTGGATCCGCATGTAACACCGAGCCATCCTGAATGTTGGAACCCGCGCCAATGTGGATGATGTCGTTATCGCCCCGCAACACTGCGTTGAACCAGATGCTTGCCTGGTCCTCGAGAATCACTGAACCAATCACGACCGCGGTATCCGCGACGAAATGTTCACGACCACGCATTTCAACGTGGCGGTCTTCTAACGAATACCTCACCAGTGTCTCCAGTTCATTTACTATGGCGGTGGCACTCACGCCGGAGCGCACACCGCTTTGAGCGCGGTAGTCGAGCAGAGGGTCGTGCGAACATCAGGGCTGTGGAGCGCGTCGCGTCGAACCCCATGACCGACCGGGTGCGGCGGCACGTCGGCCTAGAT